>Ga0307479_10007469_pt1 | contig 10075 bp, 9 predicted proteins | sample atmos_gasesECM4C_FD_203743 | JGI IMG/M metagenome (GOLD analysis project Ga0307479, IMG submission 203743) | Hardwood forest soil microbial communities from Morgan-Monroe State Forest, Indiana, United States - atmos_gasesECM4C_515 | ecosystem: Environmental > Terrestrial > Soil > Temperate...
ACCCGCGCCAGCGAGCTGGTTGGAAAGTGCCATGGTGAAGCAGCCGGCATGCGCAGCGGCCAGCAGCTCTTCGGGGTTGGTGCCAACGCCATTTTCAAACCGAGTCGAAAACGAATATTGCGTCTCTTTCAATGTGCCGCTATCGGTCGAAATCGATCCTTTGCCGGTTCTCAGATCGCCTTGCCAGACTGCAGAAGCTTTGCGTTGCATGGGTATTCTCCTTGTTGCTGACTAGGGCTGCGGGTCAGACAGTTTTGATTCACGGGAGCGGAGGGTGGTTACGCAGCCAAGCCTGAATTCTACCACTTGTGGAAGATGAAAAACGCCGCCAGGGTAATGAGGGCGAAGCCGACCAGGTAGTTCCACTTCATTGGTTCGCCAAGATAGGTAATCGAAAAGACCGAGAACACCGAAAGAGTGATTACCTCCTGAATGGTTTTGAGCTGCGCGGCGTTGAACTCATACGAGCCGATCCGGTTTGCCGGAACCTGGAAGCAGTATTCGAAGAAGGCAATCCCCCAGCTGATGACGACCACCTTCCACAGCGCTACATTGCGGAACTTCAAGTGGCCATACCACGCAAACGTCATAAAAACATTCGAAATGGTAAGAAGCAGAATTGTACGCATGCACCCAGTTGGCTCCTTGATTGTCGAAAGCTGTGGATTAGACGTGCGCTATCTTAGCCACGTTCCGCAACAACGAAAATTAAAATTAGTTCTTAGGCGTTCAGGCTCAGGGAGACGAGGCCCGGCGGCGTGGCGGGCACGATAGGCGGAAGCTTGGAGCGGTCGACCGGATTGTAGAGGGTGTCGCGTTCGACGGGCACGCGGCCGGCAGCGCGGATCAGGCGCTGGAGTTCGCCCAGCGGGGTGAACTCCGACGTTTTTGCGCCCGCGTCGTGATAAATCTTTTCCTCGACCACCGTGCCATCCAGATCGTTGGCGCCGAAACGCAGGGCAATTTGCGCGATGCTCGGCGTCAGCATAATCCAGTACGCCTTGATGTGATCGAAATTATCGAGCATCAGGCGCGAAACCGCGATGCAGCGCAGGTCGTCATAGCCGGTCGGCTTCGGGATATGCGCCAGCGCGGTATTGTCCGGGTGAAAGGCCAGCGGAATGAACGCGACGAAGCCGTGCGTCTCGTCCTGCGCTTCACGCAAAAGCACTAGATGATCCACGCGCTCCTCGACCGTTTCCACATGGCCATACAGCATCGTGGCGTTCGAACGCAAGCCAATGCGATGCGCCTTCTTCGCGATACTCAGCCACATCCGGCCGCTCACTTTGTGGTCGCAGATGATTTTGCGCACTCGAGGATGAAAAATCTCAGCGCCGCCGCCGGGGCAGGAATCCACGCCGGCATCCTTCATCTTCTTCAGCGTTTCCTCGATAGTCAGCTTCGCGATGCGCGCGAAATAGTGCACCTCCACCATCGTGAAGGCCTTCAGGTGAACGTGCGGGTGGCGCTGCTTCAGCCCGCTGATCATCTCCAGAAAATGGTCGAACGAAAGGTCGGGGTGCAGTCCGCCGACGATGTGAAACTCTGTCGCGCCTTCGCGCACGCCCTGCGCCGCGCGCTGGTAAACTTCTTCCAGTGCGTAGGTGTAAGCGCCGGGAGCGTTGGGGTCACGCCCAAACGCGCAAAGTTTACAATGCGCCACACAGACGTTCGTTGGATTGATGTGGCGATTCACGTTGTAATACGTAACATTCCCGTGGCGCTTTTCCCGCACATAATTCGCCAGCCAGCCCACCGCGAGCAAATCCGGCGAGCGGAACAGCGCTACGCCATCCTCAAACGAGAGGCGTTCGCCCGCCAGCACCCTGTCGGCGATCGGTTTCAGGGTTGCGTCGTTAATCGTCAGTTCAGCCACGGTCGTCCCAATCTATTAGAGGGCGATTTGCTCTTCGCCGCTACTTGAATTCACTTTTCGAAACAATCGAACAATTCAAACGCGCCATAAAGCCGCCGCGGCGCCCCAGAACAACAGGAACAACATACTAATATAGCCGTTCACGGTGAAAAACGCAGCGTTCAACTTGCTCAGGTCGTCAGCCTTTACCAGCGAATGCTCGTAAGCCAGCAGTGACGCCACAACAGCGATGCCTATCCAGGCCGGCCAGGGCAACCCAAATCCAAAGGCCAGCCAACTCAGCAGCGCGACCACGCCAACATGCATCGCCCGCCCAATTTGTAACGCACTGGCAATTCCGAATCGTTTCGGAATTGAATAAAGCCCCACGTTCCTGTCGAACTCCACGTCCTGGCAAGCGTAGAGCACATCAAATCCACCGACCCACAACGTAACCGCGCCGCAAAGAATGAGCATCCGCCAGTCGAGCCCGCCGGTAATCGCGATCCAGGCTGCCGCGGGCGAAATGCCCAACGCAAAGCCGAGGAACAAGTGCGACCAGTTGGTGAACCGCTTTGTATAGGAATAGAAAAAGAGGACCGCAATCGCCACCGGCGCCAGTTTCAGCGCCAGCGGATTCAGTTGCCAAGCTGCGGCAAAAAATAGGCAGACCGCGAGCAGCGTAAACGTCCAGGCAAAAGAAACCGAAAGCGCCCCGGTGGCCAGCGCCCGCATCTTCGTGCGCGGATTCTCCCTGTCGTAACGCACATCCGCGATGCGATTCAGCGTCATAGCCGCGGACCGCGCCGCCACCATCGCCACCACAATCCACAAAACCTGCCGCAGAGTAGGCCAGCCGTGCAAAGTCGCACGCGCCGCCAACAACGCTCCTGTCAACGCAAACGGCAGCGCAAACACCGAGTGCTCAAACTTGATCATTTCCAGCACGGTGCGAATCCGTCCGGCCATGCGTTCAACTCTCCGCTTTCTTCGCCGCGGCGCTGCCCGTCCAGCGAAACATTTTTTCCTGCGGTAGCCCGGCTTGTGCAAGCACCCGGCAGACGAACTGCGTCACCAAGTCGTCAATCGTTTTCGGCAGGTGATAAAACGAGGGCATCACCGGCATGATCACCGCGCCGGCCGCTTGCGCCCGCAGCATGTTTTCCAGATGAATGCGGTTCAGCGGAGTGTCGCGCACGCAAAGAATCAGCTTCCGGCCTTCCTTAAGCATCACGTCGGCAGAACGCGACATCAGGTCGTCGCAAGTCCCGCAAGCAACCGATGCCAGCGCGCCAACGGTGCAGGGAATCACAATCATAGCGTCCACGCTATAACTGCCGGAGGCAATGGATGCCCCCACGTCTTTATTCGAAATGACCTCAATCTTTTTGGGAGTCCGACCCAGCACGCGCCCCGGCAGCTTCTTCAAATCGCCCGACGTAATTCGTAGCTCCTCAGCAAACAGCCGCTGTCCGGTTTCCGTCACCACCAGGTGGACGCGGCCCACGCGTGAATCCTCTTCCAGCATGGCGAGAGTTTTCTGCGCGAAAACAGCGCCGCTGGCGCCGGTCACACCCACGGTAATCGTTCGTCCCTTGATAGCAGGCATGGATTTGTGTGCGGTTCTTTCAGTCTCGCAGCGCCTACAAACTAAGTCAAGAAGAGCACGAACCGCAAACAGGAGGTGAAAATAGCTCTTGACACAGGAGCAGGGAATTGATAGAAATGAACATGTTCACTTCTGTCGAGCCAAACCCTTCCTCCCCTCTGAACAAGGCCGAGCGCACCCGGGAGCGCATCCTTCTAACCGCGCTAAGTCTATTTCGAACAACTGGTTACGAGAATACTACCTTGCGTCAAATCGCTACGAAATCTGGTTCTTCTCTCGGCCTCGCCTATCGCTACTTCAGCTGCAAAGAAGAGTTCGTCCTAGCCTTTTATGAATCCCTTGCCAGTGAGTTTATCCAGCAGATCGCAAGTCTTCCCCAAGGCAAGATTGCTCAACGCTTTACTGCCGCGATGAACGCCAAACTGGCCCTCATCGAGCCCCACAGCGAACTGATCGGAGTTCTTCTCGCCTCGGCTCTGAATCCAAGTTCACGCATCGCGGTGCTGGGCCAGCCGTCCGCCGACATCCGTCTCCGCATGCAAGCAGCTTACGCGCAAGTTGTCCGCGATTCCGAAGACGCACCGGATGCCGCAACGTCCGCCGCGTTGGCCAAGCTCCTTTACATCACCCATCTCGCGATTCTTTACTTCCGAGTGAACGACCGAACACCCAGCGGCCGCGCAACCCGCGAATTGCTAGCGTGGGTTGAAACCGCCATGTCCTATCTGCCTTTGGTTTACCGCATTCCGTTTTTCTCCGACTCGCTGAGGAAACTTGCCGCAACTCTCGACGCCGTCTTTGGAGGAACCACCGATGAGCACGCAACCCAATAACCCTCTCCCCGTCAATTGGCAGCCCAAGCCGCCCGAGGAACCACCGAAGCCACCCATCACCGACGGGCAATGGGGACTTGCGGGATTCGTCCTGTTCCTTTTTCTCTGTAGCATTTCGCTGCGTGTGGTTTACGCCCACAAGCTGGAGACCACCGCCGTAATGTTTATCGGCCTGCCCGCGGGTCTGGCCATTTTCATGTGCCTGCTGCCGCGCAGCAAAAGCGCCCTTGGCAGCGCCATGAAAGGCACCACCATCGGGCTGCTCATCTCCGCCGTGCTATTTGGCGAAGGCGTGATCTGCGTTTTGATGGCCGCACCGATCGCCTACTTAGTTGCCGCCCTGGTGGGCGGCCTCTCTGACGCCTCGAGAAAAGCGAATCATCCGGGTGCGCAATGCTTCATCTGGATCATCGCCGCGGTGATGAGCTTTGAAGGGACCTCCAGCAGACTCTCTCTCTCTCGTGACGAGGAAGTCCGTGTGGAAGAGACAGTCGCCGCAACGCCCGCGCAAATCGAAAGCGCACTCGCCGCAACGCCCGCTTTTCACACCAGGCTTCCTCTGTATTTCCGGCTGGGCTTTCCGAAACCCGTCGAAGCCCGCGGCAGTGGCCTGACCGTGGGTGATCGGCGCGTGATCCATTTCGCGGGGGGCGAAGGCCATCCAGGCGACGAAGTGTTTTACGTTGCGGCTCGCACAAGCTCTTCCGTCACCTTCCAGCCCGAAAGCGACACCAGCCACATCGCGCATTGGCTCAAATGGAAAGAGTCAGTCGTCGAATGGTCGCCCATTGACGCCACCCACAGTCGCGTGAGCTGGACGCTGCGTTTCCGCCGCGGCCTCGATCCAGCCTGGTATTTCCGCCCGTCCGAACGCTACGGAGCCCGGCTGGCCGCGCGGTACTTGATCGACAATCTAGCCACACCGTCGCGCGAAACCGCTGCACACTGAACTCTATGCAGCCCGACGACAATTCGCTGCACGCATCAGAGTCCCGCCGCAAGAATGCGGCGGCGCTTCTTGCGGCTGCGTGGTGCCTTCCGGCCGCGGCGCTTGCCGGTTTTCTTGCCACGCGTCTCGATGTTTGGACGGCCTCCTCCGCCACGCTGCTGGTCCTCGGCTCTCCTGCAATCGTCCTTTTCGGCCGCGTTCTGCTCTGGGGCTGGGCGTTCGCCCTTCTTTTCGAACAGCTATCGTTGGCTAGCCTGGCCCTTCTGGGAATTGTTTTAGACTTGCTCCTGCTTGCTGCGAGCCACGTATCCTTCCGCGCCACGCCGAAATTCTTTCTCGCGGAAGTTTTCGCCGTCCTTATCTGCCTTTTGCCTGCGCAACTCTTCGCGCGCTGGACGCGCGAGCGCCGGCGCCTGGCGGCGCGAAATCTCATGCACCTTTGCTTTCACAGCGCCCTCTTGGTGGGCGTCTGGCCGCTGCTCCTCACTCAGTTTTGCGGAGGAAACTGGCACGACTGGGCAGAGCGCAGTTCCGCGGCGAACAAATTCTATCTGCAGTTTTTGATTTTTCCCTGCGTGGTCCTCATCACCGCCATTCAGGAATTTCACGCCGCCGGGCGGGGCACGCCCATGCCGGAAGACGCCCCGCCCCGGCTGGTAACCTCGGGGATCTATTCCTACGTCGCGAATCCCATGCAGATTGGAAAATTCGGCGTTCTGGCGGGCTGGGGACTCTTCTGGAAAAATCCCTGGATCGTGGCTGCGGCCTTCCTCGGACTTCTCTACAGCCTCACGATCGCGCGCTGGAAAGAAGACCGCGACCTGGCCGCGCGGTTCGGCGCGGATTGGGCTGTCTATCGCCGCAATGTCCGCCGCTGGCTCCCGCGCTGGCGTCCATGGATTCGCGATTCCGGCGCAGACGATTCCGCGGCTCTCTATCTCGATTTGGATTGCGGCCCCTGCCATCGCTTCGCGCAATGGTTCGCGGCACAGCGCCCCACGCAGCTGCGACTCTTGCCGCTCGCTGCGCATTCCTTACAATCACTCACGCGTATCACCTATCGCACCGCCGGCGGCGATCGCGAGTTTCATGGCATCCGGGCCATCGCGCGCGCCTTCGATCACCTGAACCTCGCCTGGGCCTTTTGCGGATGGATGCTTCGCCTTCCCTTGATTGCCTGGGCCGCCCAACTGATTACCGACGCCGTCAGCCCCTCTCCGCCGGAACATTGCGGAGCAATCGTTGCTAGCGCTCCGCCCGCTAATCCGTCAGTCTAAGTACGCTCCTGAGTTCTCCGGCCTTCCACTTCCTGCGCCCACCGCCCGCTCACCACCCTCAGCGGCGCGCTGCTGTGGTGCTAGACTATCTCCCGGCCACAAATCATGAATCAGTCCGAGCTGCTCAAAATTCTGGAAAAGATTCACGCGGGCACGCTCTCGCCCGCTCTCGCTGCGCAGAAGCTCAAGCATCTGCCGTTTGAAGACATCGGCTTTGCCAAAGTCGACCATCATCGCGCGCTGCGCCAGGGCTACGCGGAAGTAATTTTCGGCAAGGGCAAGACCCCCGCGCAGGTGGCGGAAATTGTCCGCGCGATGGTTTCGAAAAAAGCGTCGAGCCACAATGTGCTCGTCACCCGCGCCGATGCAAAGATTTTTGCCGCCGTGAAGCGCGTCAGCCGCTCCGCAAAGTTTCACCCGCTCTCCGGTGTGATTACCATCGAACGCAGCAAGGAAATCTCGGAGAAGGGAACCATCCTCGTCGTTTCCGCGGGCACCAGCGATATCCCCGTCGCCGAAGAAGCCGTGCTCACCGCCCGCCTGATGGGCAATCGCGTGGAGCAACTCTTCGACGTCGGCGTCGCAGGCATTCACCGCCTGCTGGAGCATCGTAGCAATCTCGCCGAGGCGCGCGTCATCATCTGCGTCGCCGGAATGGAGGGCGCGCTCCCCAGTGTCGTCGGCGGCCTCGTCGGCATTCCGGTTATCGCCGTTCCGACCAGCACAGGCTACGGCGCCAGCTTCGGCGGCGTGGCGGCTCTCCTCGGCATGCTGAACTCCTGCGCCTCCAACGTCACCGTCGTCAACATCGACAACGGCTTCGGCGCCGCCTGCGTCGCTTCCTGCATCAATCGGCTGTAATCAAGTATTTCTCAACAGCACTTTCATCACGGCGCGTTTTTGGGCGTGTGCGATGGCTTTGCGAGTATCTTTCAGCTCGAAAGTACGGGAGATCAGCGGCGTGGGATCGACTTTGCCGGAGCGGAGCAACGCAATCGCTTTTTCGAAAGGCCCGCAGCGGGAACCCACCACGGTAATCTCCTTCACCACGATCGGCCACGTTTCCACAGGCCCTGCACCGTGGAATGTTGATTTCAGCACCAGCGTACCGCGTGGTTCGGTCATGCGTTGCGCCAGCGCCAGGCCCGTCGGTGAACCCGTTGCTTCCACCACCAGCCGGTAACTTTCCCTTACGCGCGCCAGATCCCTCGCATCGCCCCGCACTTGTTTCGTCGCGACGCCCGCCCTCCGTGCCAAGGCCAGCTTGCTGGCATGCTTCCCATAAAGAACGACGCGCAAACCCGCAGCCCTTAAGACCATAGCGATGAGCTGCGCCAGCTTTCCATCGCCCAGCACGGCTGCCTTTCGAAACTTTCGCGTATCGAGTTGATCCAGAATCTGGCACGCCGCCGCCAACGGTTCGGCAAACACCACCTTCTCGTCGCTCACGCTGGACGGCACAAGATGCAGATTTTCCACCGGCAGCGCCAGATATTCCGCGAAGGCGCCGTCGTGCGCCACGATGCCTAGCACGGTCCGCCGCGGGCAGTGCGTCTTCAGGCCGCGCTTGCAAAATTCGCACACTGGCCGAAATCCATAAGCCACGCAGCCGACGTTAATTTCGCCCGCCACGCGCTTCCCCACCCACCGCTTTTTCGCCGCAGGGGAAACTCCAGCGACGTCCACAACCTCGCCGACAAATTCATGCCCCGGCGTGCCGTGAAACCCGTGGTAACCGCGCAAAATTTCCAGGTCGGTATTGCAAATCCCGGCCAACCGCACGCGAATCAGCGCCCACCCCGGCCGCAACTTGGGGATCGGCTTGCGAGCCATTCTCAGCTTCTTACCCCGCACCACGAAGCTAGTCATCTTCATTTTTAGGTTCCCATTTAACAACAGTATGATGCCTCCCGTGTGGATGTCTTCCTGAGGCTATCCGATCAGGTCCGTTATTTGGACTCCGGTGGTTTTTACCGGAGATAGCCGAAGGATCTCAACGCCAAAGTCCAGGAAATGGTTTGACTTGAGATCCTTGATGCCGCAAAAGGCGCCGCCTTCAGGATGACAACTGTCGTTGAGGTTCGAATGTTAGGAAGATCTTGAGTCACGTAAGAGAAGTTTTAGCCCAGCGCGCGGATGAGCGCTTCCGCAAGAATAGCTTCTTGCTCGGGAAAAACCGTTCGCAGATCAATGAGCAGCCAGTCGTCTTCAATCCGGGCGATGACGAGTGCCGCGCCCGTTCTCAGCCGAGCTTCCAACTCGCTCGCCGAATGCCGCGCGCTGGTGATGCGAATCAGTTTCGTTGGCAGCGACTGCGCCGGCGTTGAACCTCCTCCCACAAGCGACCTCCCATCGGTTATTTCCGCTTCCGCATCGACTTCGGCAATTCTTGCGGACACCATTTTGTGAAAAGCATCCGTGCGTGCCGAAATCTCTTCAACACTCATCTGCATCATCCGCAGCGCCGGAATCTCTTTCCATGCCCCGCGAAGATACGCCCGCAGAGTCGCTTCCATTGCCGCAATCGTCAATTTGTCCACACGGAGCGCCCGGAACAGTGGATGCCGCCGCACTTTATGCACGAGATCCTTTTTTCCGGCGATGATGCCCGCTTGCGGCCCGCCCAACATCTTGTCCCCGCTGAAAAGCACCAGCGAAAATCCCGCCTCCACGCTTTCCCGCGCCGTCGGCTCGCTGATCCCCACGGGCGAAAGATCCACCAGGCAGCCGGAGCCCAGATCCTCCACCACCGGCAGCCGCAGGCGCTGGCCTAGCGCAATCAGTTCCGTCACTTCCGGCTTTTCCGTAAATCCCGACACTGTAAAGTTCGAAGGATGCACGCGCAGAATCACGCTCGTCTTTTCATTGATCGCGTTCTCGTAGTCGGCGATCCGCGTGCGATTCGTCGTGCCTACCTCGCGAAGCGCTGCGCCGCTCTGCTCCATAATTTCTGGGATGCGGAAGCCGTCGCCGATTTCGATCAACTCGCCGCGCGAAACGATTACCTCGCCGCCCCGCGCGAGCGCCGCCAGCGTCACCAGCACCGCCGCCGCGCAGTTGTTCACCACAATCGCCGCCTCGGCGCCTGTCAGCCGCTCGATCAGCCGCGAAGTGTGCACGTCACGTTTCCCCCGCGCGCCCGCGTCCACGTCGTATTCCAGATTCGAATATTGCGTCGCGGTCTGCCGGAACTCTTCCAGAATCGCGGCCGGCAGCGGCGCCCGACCAAGGTTCGTGTGCAGGATCACGCCGGAAGCATTGATTACTCCGCGCAAGGAAGATGCAAGTTGCAGCTCGACACTTTGCGCAACCAGAACCTCAAGCGTTTCCGCTGCAATGTGGCTTTCCATAACAGGCTTGCCCGAAACAATGGCTGACCGCATTCCCCCCAGCAGACGACGAATTGTATCCACCAGAAAGCCGCGCTCCATCGAATTCGCCAATTCCGCTACCCGCGGCCGCAAGAGCAATTCATCCACCGACGGCAACTGCCGCAGCAGCGCCGTCTGGTCCGCGCCCGCAGCAGGTTTTGCTTTTTCCGCCATGCCG
>Ga0307479_10007470_pt1 | contig 10074 bp, 10 predicted proteins | sample atmos_gasesECM4C_FD_203743 | JGI IMG/M metagenome (GOLD analysis project Ga0307479, IMG submission 203743) | Hardwood forest soil microbial communities from Morgan-Monroe State Forest, Indiana, United States - atmos_gasesECM4C_515 | ecosystem: Environmental > Terrestrial > Soil > Temperate...
TTGTTGAGCGCGGCCTGCGTCAGCACGTTCATGATGCTGGTCGTGCTGGTGCTGAGGGTGGGGACCGAGCTCACCGGGAAACTCCGAGAAACCGCAACATGCCAGTCTGCCGCATCGTCGCTAAGGTTTCGTTAACCCGCGCGGCGCAACGGCGGCCGATTCTTTGATTTGGTCGCATTTTCTGCGCCGAACCGGCGTCCATTTCGCCGGAAAATGCTCCAGCAGATCCCAGGCGATCGGCGTGCCGCGAGCGATCGCGCGAGCCGCGGGCCGGCCCAGGATCTCCGGCAGGTGCTTGGGCGCCAGCCCGAAACCGGGCCGGATCGAGCGCACGTTCCGCTCGGTCAGGCGCTCGCCCGCGGCGATGTCGGCCACCGCGTAGAGCGAGCGGCGATATTGCACATTGCCGGCTTCGCTGGCCTTGCCGCCGTAGCGGATCTCGCCGAGCGCCGAATGGGCGTCGCGGCAGGCGGCGCAAAGCGCCGCGAGCTCGGCGGGCTCCAGCGAGAAGGCCGAGTCCGGTCCGCCATCCGCCCGGCGCAAGGTCACGTGCTTCTCGATGACGGAGGCTCCGAGCGCCACGCTGGCGACGGCGACGCCGATGCCGAGCGTGTGGTCGGAGAGACCGGTGACGGTGCCGAAGGCCCGCGCGAGATCGGGGATGGTGCGCAGATTGGCCTCGCCGGCGGGCGTGGGATAGCCGCTCACGCAATGCAACAGGATGAGCTCGCGGCAGTCGCCGCGCCGCGCCGCCGCCACGGCCTCGCCGATCTCGACGAGATTAGCCATGCCGGTCGAGACGATCATGGGCTTGCCCGTGCGCGCCACGCGCTCGATGAGCGGCAGATCGATCATCTCGAAGGAGGCGATCTTGTAGGCGGGCGCCTCCAGGCTCTCCAGGAGATCGACCGCGGTCGGATCGAAGGGCGTGCTGAAAACGGCGATGCCGAGCTCGCGGCCGCGCGCGAACAGCGGCGCATGCCACTCCCAGGGCATCTGCGCCTCGAGGTAGAGGTCGTGCAGCGTCCGGCCCCGCCAGAGCCCGTGCTCGATCCGAAATCCCGGGCCGCCGTGGTCGAGCGTGATGGTGTCGGCGCGATAGGTCTGCAGCTTCACCGCGTCGGCGCCCGCCTGCTTCGCCGCCGCCATAACCTCGAAGGCGCGCTCCAGGCTGCCGTTGTGGTTGGCGGACAGCTCCGCGATCACATAGGGCGGATGCTCGGGTCCGATGGGCCGGCCGGCAATGGTGACGGGGGCGGGCATAGGCGCGTCCTGGGCTCCGGCTCGGGCTATCCGGCGGCGAGGGCGGAGTTGATGGTGTTTTGCCGGATGCGCGCGGCGCCGCCGGCGTCGAGGTCCTGCCGCGTCTCGGAGAGCGAGAGCGAACCCTCGATGGTCGCGTTCAGGCGATCGATCGCCGCGGGCGCGGCGCCGGGCAACTTGGCGATGAGATAGCGCAGCGACAGGCGCTCGCGATCGGCGCGGTCGGGCTGCGTTCCATGCAAGATCGCGGAATGCCAGAGTGCCGCGAATCCGGCGCCACCCACCAGCATGGTCTGCTTGCACTCGACGCTGCGGCCGCGCTCGTCGTGGTAGCGCCAGAGATCGGTCCCGGCAATGCGCTCGAGCTTGTGCGGAAAGATCGTGGCGCCGAGACGGTGGCTGCCGGGCATCACGTAGAGCGGCGCATCAAGCGCGGTCACGGGATGAACGTAGATATAGAGCGTGACGAAATCGGCGTGCCGATCCTTCCAGTCGATGATGTCCTGGTGAAAATCGATGCCATAGAAATAGGTGATGTCGCGGTATTCCGGCCGGACATAGGCGCCGAGGTTGTTGACGGGATTGCCCTCGATCCGCCGCACCAGCCAATCCGGCAGCCAGCTCTCGGGCACGCCGCAGACCAGCTTCTTGTCCAGCAGAACGTAGCCGTCGCCCAGGATCTCGCGCAGCGTCGCGGAGATCGTGGGATTCGCCTCGACGAAGGCGTCGGCGCTGCCCAGCGCCTCCAGGAGGTTGCGGCCCGGCATCGGGTTCACGCCCTTGTATTGGGGATCGGCGAGGAACTCGGCCTCGCTCAAGAACAGATGCGGCCCGAAAGCGCGGCGATCACGCACCATCGCCAGCAGCCGCTCGCAGGCGGCGGGGTCGAGCACCGGGCCGAACTCCGTCAGGCCGTGGCGGAGGAATTTTTCCACGTAGCGCGCGACCGCGGGATCGCCGTCGATGGATGCCGCGCGAGCCAGGCCGGTCATGCTCGTTCTCCTCGGTGAATGCTGCTCATCTCCTCGAGCTCCGCCAAGAGACGCGCGGCCGCGCGCGCGGGGCCGCCGGGCGGCACGGCGTCCGGGAGCATGGCTTTCTCGGGCGCGGCGATCAGGCGCCGGGCGGCGTCGATCACGGCGTGGTCGTCGAATTCCGGCAGCGCCCAGACGCCACGCTGCCGCAGCGCCCGAATATTGGCCTGCTGATTGGCGGCGATCGCGATCGGCAGCATGGGCAAGCCCGCGGCGGCGGCCTCGAGCACGGTGGTGCCGGCGCCGCCCAGGTAAAACGACGCGCGCGCCATCAGCGCGGGCATGGCGGCGGCCTCATGGAGCGCGACGCCGCGCATGTCGCCGGCGGCTTTCCATAGGGCGCCCGACCGCTCGTGAAGCGGCGAGAGCGCCAGCTCGATCGGGCCCTCGAAGCCGGCGGCGCGCAGCGCGGCCGCGGCGCGGAGCGCCAGGCTGCCGTCGTCGGAGCCGCCGAAGCTTACCAGCGCCCGCTGTTGGGATCGCGGCCGGTTCGCCTCGTGGAAGGCGGGATCGATCAGGGCGTATGCGGGCCCGAGCAGCAAGGCACGATCCGGCAGATCGCCGTACTCGAGCTCGTCCGCGAACAGGTTCTGATTGAGAACCAGCTCGGCGGCGATCGGGCGGTCGGCGAGATCGTCGATCGCAAGGCGCAGCGCGGCCCGCGCCTGCCAGACGCGCATCGTCTCGACCCCGATCCGGTAGCTGTCGAAGATCACTAGGTCCACCGTGGGCAGCTCCGCCGCGGCGGCGGGCCAGCGCGAGGGCGTGAACCCGTCGGCGAGGATCATGTCGCGCTCGCTGCCGGAGGGCGTCGCCACCTCGCAGAGAGCGCCCGACCGCGCCAGCGCCCGCGCCAGCACCAGCGAGCGCCGGAGATGGCCGAGCCCAATGGAGGGTCCGCAATCCGCCAGGAAGAGCGCCCGCACGGCGCCGCGCCGCCGGCCCCGGCGGGCCGCCGCGCGAGCCATCGCTTCAGAGGTCGAGAGCAAGGCCACGCTCCCCCAGCTTCTGTCGCATCGCGGGCTTGAGGCGCGCCCAGTCCTCGGCGAGCATCGCCAGCGCGATCACGTCATGGAAGACGCCGCCCTTGCAGACGTGGCGGCGATAGCGGCCCTCGATCATGAAGCCGTACTTCTCGTGCATCCGCCACACCGGCTCGTTCTCGGCGAGCACCTCGCAGCAGAGCTTGTTGAAGCCGAGCCGGTCGAACACGTAGGAGAGCACCGCATATTCGACGAAGCCGCCGATGCCCTTGCCGCGGATCTCGGGCGCGCCGATGTAGAAGGCCCAGAAACAGCGGCGATGGGCGGCTTGCAGGTCGTAGAGATTGGCGAGGCCGATATCGGCACCGTCGGCGACGATGATCCAATAGCGCCGCGTGGAATCGGCGAGCGCGCGCTCGAACCACCGCGCGTGCGCCTCCGGAGAGATCTCGCGATCGGTATACATGTAGCGGGCGACGTGCGGCGAGTTGCGCCAGCCCCGCACGAGATCCCGGTCGTCGGCGCGCATCGCGCGGAGCGCCAGCGAGCTTTCGGCCGAGTTCGCCCGTGGCAGCACTTCAGCGTCCATGGGTTCTCCCTCAGCGGTGGTGGCGCGCGGCGTTGATCGCGCCGAGCTCCGGATGCGCGCGCTGCACGGCCGCGATCTCGGTCCAACGCTCGCGCGCGTGGCCGTTGGGCAGATAGCAGAAGAGCGCCCGGAAAAACGCGAGATCCTCGGGATAGTCGAGCGTCCAGCGATAGCGCGCGCGCTCGTCTCCAGGACCGTCGATCCGCGCCTGCTTGAGGTCGCTTTGGCGCTTCATCCAAGTGGTCACATGCTCGCGATCATGGGCCTCGCGCGCCTCGCCATGAGCGCGCTCGAGCGCGCCCCGGGTGAAGGCGTCGCAGTCGAGCCCGTGCGGGAAGCCCTGGCTATAATTGTTGGCGGCGTAGTCGACGCCCGCCTTGGCGCGCAGCGCGATCACCTCGCCGCAGACGCCGGGATCGATCAGCGGGCAGTCGCTGGTGACGCGCATCACCACATCGGCATCGACCGCGCGCGCCGCGCGAGTGTAGCGGTCGAGCACGTCCGTCTCGGACCCGCGATAGACCTCGGCGCCGTAGCTCTGCGCCAGCGCCGCGATCGGCTCGCAGTCCGCGCTCTCGGCCGTGGCGCAGACCACGACGTCGACGCCGGGGATCGCCTTGCAGCGGCGCAGCACGTGGCCGAGCACGGGCTCGCCCGCGAGGTCCTTCAGCACTTTGGCGGGAAGCCGGGTGGAGGCCATGCGCGCTTGAACGATGCAGGCCGTGGTCATGGCGCGGCGCGGCGGCGCTCCGCGGCACGCGGCAGCAGGAGGTGCTCCAGGCTGTGCGTCACGCGCTCGACGTCCTGGCCGGTCATGCCGACGTAAAGCGGCAGCGAGAGCGTGCGGCGGTAATAGGCGTCGGCGCCGGGCATGGCGATGTCGCCGTAGAGCTTGCGGTAATAGGGTTGGCGCGGCACGGGGATGTAATGTACCTGCGTGCGGATGCCGTCCGCCTCGAGGTCGCGCATGAGTTGGCCGCGCGTGATGCCCGCCGCCTCGAAGTCGATCAGCACGGTATAGAGATGCCAGGCCGGCACCGATCCCGCGGTGCGGCGCGTGCGCTGCAGGATCGGCGCAAAGCGCGCGAGATGCGTGTCGTAGAGCGCGGCGAGCGCGCGGCGGATCACCACGAACCGGTCGAGCTTCCGCATCTGGCTCAGGGCCAGCGCGCAGTTGATGTCGCTCAAGCGGTAATTCAGGCCGAGCTCAACCATCTCGTAGTACCAGGGATTGACCACGGCCTGCTCGAAGGCCTCGACGCGATCCTCGAACATGGTCTCGTCGCGCAGGATGCCGTGGCCGCGCAGCCGGCGCAGCCGCTCGGCGAGCGCCGCGCTCTGCGTGGTGACTGCGCCGCCTTCGCCGGCGGCGATGGTCTTCACGGGATGGAACGAGAACACGGTCAGGTCGCTGTGGGCGCAGGCGCCGACCGCGACCTCGCTGCCGTCGGCCTGGCGCTCGAGCGTGCCGATGGCGTGGCAGGCGTCCTCGACGATGGCGAGGCCGTGGGCGCGCGCGAGGTGGGCGATCGCCGCCATGTCCGCGCATTGCCCGGCGAGATGCACGGGGAAGACGATGCGCGCTTGCAGGCCCCGGCGCTCCGCCTCGGATATCGCCGCGGCGAGATGGGCGGCTTCCATGAGACCGGTCTCGGGATCGACGTCGGCGAACACCACCTCGGCGCCGCAGAGGCGCGCGGCGTTGGCAGTGGCGACGAAGGTGATGGCGGGCACGATGACGGCCTCGCCGGGCTTGAGGTCGAGCGCGAGGCAGGCGAGGTGCAGCGCCGCGGTGCCGTTGGCGCAGCTGACGGCGTGCGCGGCGCCCGTGCGCTCCGCGAGCGCCGTCTCGAAGCGGCGGACGGCGGGGCCGGTGGTGAGCCAGTCGCCGCACAGCACCGAGCGCACCGCCGCGATGTCGTCCTCGTCGATGGCGTGGCGGCCGTAGGGCAGGACCGGCGGCGGCAAGGCGCTCATGCGCCGGCTTCCTCGAGCAGGCTGAGGAGGCGCGGCTCGTCGAGCCAATCCTGGTTGGTGTCGCTGGCGAAGCGGAACCCGTCGCGCACGGGTTTGGCGCCGCGGGCGAGATAGGAGTCGCGCTGCCACCAGCGGAACGCGGGCTCGATCACGTAGCGGTCGTCGAGCTCGAGGGTGAGGCGGGAATCGTCCTCGGTGATCATTACCTCGTGCAGCTTCTCGCCGGGACGGATGCCGACCACCCGGGTCGGCAGATCGGGCGCCAGGCAGCGCGCGAGGTCGAGCATGCGCATGCTCGGGATCTTCGGCACGAAGATCTCGCCGCCCTGCATGCTCAAGATCGAGGTGATCACGAAATTGACGCCTTGCTGGAGCGTGATCCAGAACCGCGTCATGCGCTCGTCGGTGATCGGCAGATGATCCGCGCCCTCCGCAAGGAGCTTGCGGAAGAACGGGATCACGCTGCCGCGGGAGCCCACGACGTTGCCGTAGCGCACGACCGCGAAGCGGGTGCCGACCGAGCCGCTCAGGTTGTTGGCGGCGATGAAGATCTTGTCCGAGGCGAGCTTGCTGGCGCCGTAGAGGTTGATCGGGTTGGCGGCCTTGTCGGTCGAGAGCGCCAGCACCTTCTTGACGCCGTTGCGGAGCGCCGCGCGCACCACGTTCTCCGCGCCCGAGACGTTGGTGCGGATGCACTCGAAGGGATTGTACTCGGCGGCTGGCACGTGCTTCAGCGCGGCCGCGTGCACGATGTAGTCGACCTCGCGGGTGGCGAGATCGAGGCGATCGCCGTCCCGGACGTCGCCGATGAAGAAGCGCATGGACTCGCTCGGCAGAGCCGAGAGCTGCTGCTGCATCTCGTACTGCTTGAACTCGTCGCGCGAGAACACGATCACGCGCCGGGCCTTGCCGTGCCGGAGCAGGGTCTCCACGAGCCGCCGGCCGAAGGAGCCGGTGCCACCGGTGATCAGCACCGAGGCGTTGTCGAAGATGCGGATCGCCTCCTTGAGCCCGTCGTCGAAGGCGCGGCTCGCGCCATCGGCGATCGCCGGCACCGCCGGAGAGCGGCGCTTGGCGGGCAGGCGATCGAGAAGCGAAACGGTTGGGCTGGGCGGCATCGACGGGACCTCGCAAGTACCCTGGCGGCGCAGCTCGGCCGCGGGCATCAGTATCGGGGGAACTCGGTTAATTCCGGGTTTCGGGGGGCGCGCGCTATTTCAGGTAATTCACCAGGCTCAGCTGCTGGAGCGCGCTGATCGACTGGTAGGAGGCCTGGAGGTCGGTCTCGACCTGATTGAGCTGGGTGATCGCCGTGGCGGGATCCACGGATTCCAGGCCCTGGATGTTGGTCTGCGCGAGGTTGATGAAGTTCTGGTGGCTCTGCTGGACGTGCTGGAGCTGAGAGGACTGCAGGGAGAGCTTGCCCTCGATCTGCTGCAGGCCGGTGATGCCCTGGGTCATCAGGGTCGTCGCCTGGTTGATGGCCGCGACATCGGCGGGATTGGTGGAACTCGGCGAGCCCGGCGGCAGGTTCGCGAGGTAATTCGCGACCCGGATGATGGTCTCGAGCGCGGAATTGTCGGCGGTGACGCCATAGGGGAGGGTCACGTTGTCGTCGATCTTGGCCTGCGGCACCGTGTCGTTGCCGGCGTAGTAGCCGGCCGGCACCGGCTGGTTCACGGCGGTGCCGAGCGAGCCCGGGTTCGGCAGTTTGGTGATATCGACCGGCGCCGTGCTCGTCAGGCTGCCGGAGAACAGATACCGGTTGCCGTCCGAGGTGTTGAGGGAATCGGTGACCGCCTGCAGGAACGCTTTCGCCTGGGTCTGGATGGTGGAGGGCGAGGTGCTGAAGGCGGCGGACAGCGCCTGGCTGAACGACTGCGCGAGGTTGTCGATCGAGGAGAGCACCGTGCTCTGCTCCTGGACGCGCTGTTGCACGGTGGTGATGGTGTCGAGATAGGCCTGGCGGTGGGTGACCGAGGCCTGCAGGTTCGCGACCTGGCTCGCGCCGGCGCCGAGGCCGGAGTAATCCGGACTCTTGAGCCCGGTCGAGACCTGCTGCTGCAGGTCGTCGGCCTGGCTCCTGAGATGCAGGATCGTCTGCAGCATCAGGGTCTGCTGGGCGAGGGTGCCGATCGTGCCGCTGCTCATGGGGCGCTAGCCTCGACTACTGGATGGACATGAGCGTGTTGAGCATGTTGTCGACCGCCGACAGCACATGGGCGGAGGCCGCATACATGTTCTGAAACGTGGTGAGGTCCGCGAGCTCCTGGTCGACGTTGACCCCGCTGACGCTCGAAGCGCGCGCGGCGAAGGACGTCTGCAGGTTGTCCTGGAACTTCGCATTGTCGGAGGCGGCCGCGGTGGCGCTCGCGGTCTGCCCGAGGATCTGCCCGGCGTAGTTGGAGAGCGTCACCGTGCTGCCGGTGCCGAAACCTCCGGCCGCGGCGAAGGCGATCGGCGCGTTGATCGCGGTCGACAGCGTCTGCGAGATCGAGGGGTCGGGATTGGCCGCGGGACCGTCGAGCAGGCTCGGGTTGCCGACGAGGTCCGGATGCACCTGGATCTTGCCGGCATTGTCGATGCCGTTCGTGAGATCGACGCCGGCAAAGAAGTGATTGGCGTCGTTCGTGGCGCCGAGCCCGCTGTTGGCCGTGCCGAGGTTCGCCGACTGGGCGGCGCTGAACAGGTTCTTGGTGAACTGGTTGAGCTCGGCCGTGAGGTTCGGCAGCTGCGTGTCGCGCAGCGAGAGCAAGGCGCCGATCTCGCCGGTGGTGGTGTCCTGGGTGATATCGATGCTGCCGATCTTGAGCGGCGAGAGCGGCGTGCCGGCGCTCACGGTTCCGGCGGCGGTGTAGCTCAGCGTCGCCGCGGTGCTGTCGACCAGCACCTGGCCGGTGGTGCTGAGCACCACCATGGTGCCGTCCGGCCGCAGGAAGTCCTGCACGCCCATGAGCTTGGCGACCTGACCGAGCGCGTTGTCGCGCTGATCCTCGAGCGTGGCGGTCGACTGCCCGGTCGCGATGGCGTGGGTGATCGCGGAGTTGTACTGCGCGATATTCTGCAGCTGCGCGTTGACGGTCTGGACGTCGGTAGCGATCTGGCTGTCGGCGCCGGCGCGGATCTGCTGGATGCCCGAAGAGAGCCCATTGAGCTTCTCGGCGATGCTCTGGCCGGCGGAGACCGCGGCCTGCTGGGCGACCGGATCCTCGGGCGAGGTCGAGAGCGTCTGCAGGGCGCTCGAGAAGTTGTTGAAGGCGTCGCCCAGCGAATGGCCGTCGTTCACCTGGCCGAACAGGCTCTGGATCTGCTGGAGGTAAGTGTTGGTCACATTGGCCGCGCTGGCGACGGTGTCCTGCTGGCGCGCGCTGGTGGCGAGATTGACGTCGACCTGCCGCTGGGCCACGCCGATCAGCACGCCGGCGTCGCTGCCCACGATCTGGGTGGTGAGCGGCACGGTCTCCCGGGAATATCCGGGCGTCTGGGCGTTGGAGATGTTCGTGGAGATGACCGCCAGGTTCGCCTGCGCGGCCTGGAGGCCGGTGAGCGCGCTCTGCAGCGAGAGGGAGATATCCATGGGCAGGGTTCCTCAGAGCCGGCGGTCGAGGGCGACGCCGCCGATGGCGCGGCGCCGCGCCGGCGCATGACGCGGCGGCGCATAGCCCGTAAGCCGCTTTTGATTGGCCGTCACCGCCTCGGCGATCGCGGCCACCACCCGCTCGACCGCGGCGCGGCCGGCGCGCAGCGCGCGCTCGTTCGCGGCGGCGACGCCGGCGAGCCGGGTCGCCACGGTCATGAGCTCGATGTGTTCCGGCGAGCGCGGCGCCGGCAGCGCCGTGCGCTTGGCGCGCAATTCCTCGAGCTGAGCCCGGTAATGCCGCGTGAGCCGCGCCTTCTCGTCCTTGAGCGCGGTCGCGTCCTTGAGCCGCATGGCCGCGAGCGCTTCCGTCTCCCGCTCCAGCAGGTCGGCGAGCGCGTTCGAGACCGCGATCAGGCCGGGCGCGGAGCAGGGCGATGTGCGGTGTTCGGCGAGGGCGCTCATTTCTTCTGGGCCTCCTGCATGCGCAGGATCTCGCGCTGGACGGCGTCGGCGATCCCCACGCCGCCGCTCTTGGCGGCGACCTTGGCGTATTCCTGGGTGAGCAGCGAGCGATAGACGTTCTCGCCGTTGCCGGCGCCGAACAGCTTGTCGCTCTCGATGCCCGCGAACATGCTGTCCATGGCTTGC
>Ga0307479_10007473_pt1 | contig 10071 bp, 9 predicted proteins | sample atmos_gasesECM4C_FD_203743 | JGI IMG/M metagenome (GOLD analysis project Ga0307479, IMG submission 203743) | Hardwood forest soil microbial communities from Morgan-Monroe State Forest, Indiana, United States - atmos_gasesECM4C_515 | ecosystem: Environmental > Terrestrial > Soil > Temperate...
CACCGTTCGCCAGCCCATCAAAGATGGCTCCCGCGACGGACTCTGGAGAAGCCTTCGGGATGTCGAGGCTTCGAGTCATATCGGTGTCCACGGGACCGGCGAAAACTGCATGCACCTTCACCCCCCGACCGGCCCAAAGAGCACGCAGCGATTGCGTCATTGAGAACGCAGCCGCCTTCGAGATCGCGTACGCCGGACTGAACGGCACGCTTGCCAACGCCGCCAACGACAGAACGTTGACGATAGCTCCCTCAGAGCGAGCTAGCAACGGCATGAAGGCCTGGGTCACGCCGTGCGTACCGAAGAAGTTGACGGCCAGGTGCCGGTCGATCCCAGCGCGGTCGCTAAGATCGTCGTGAAGGTCCACGCCGGCGTTGTTGATGAGGATATCGAGAGATTCGACTCTCTCGACAGCATCCTGAATCTGCGCAGCGTTGGTCACATCCAGGGTCAGGGGCGTGACGCGCCCATCGGAATGGGTCAAGGGCTGGCGGGTACCGGCATACACCCGCTTCACGCCTCTCCTCAAGGCTTCCTCGACCAGCGCCTGTCCTATACCGCGATTGGCTCCGGTCACCAGAACTGCTTTGTCTGCGATTGTCATACACTCTCCTATCGTTCACGTTTCGGGTGGCAAAGCTTGACTGCTAGGCTTGCTCTATAGTGGTGACGGGTAATGCGGGGGTATTTCGACAGAGCAAGAGGAAGAAATTAACCCCGTCTTTGGAGTAAGAACTGTCTTACTGCCGGATCCTCGGCCAGCCCGATCGCCCGGTCGAAAGCATCCACGGCCTCAGGTGTTGTCCCTAGCCGTTGCAACAGGTGAGCGCGGACCGCCCAGTAGGGCTGATAAGCGGCGACAGCGTCCGGGCCGATCCCATCGAGTACCGCCAGTCCTGCGTCAGGTCCGTTCGCTTCGCCAACCGCTGCGGCGTATGCAGTTCGTGTACCGAGCGTCGGCGATATGTGGACTAGCTGCTCATAGAACAGCATGATCGCAGTCCACTCGGTTCGGCCGCTGCGTGCCCGTTCAGCGTGTACCGACTGAATCGCGGCCTCGAGTTGAAACCGGCCAGTGCGACCGCGACTCGCCGCCTCAGCGAGATGGCCTTCCGCCTCTTCGATCAATGGCAGAGACCACCGCTGTGAGTCCTGCTCCAAGAGAGGCACGTAGCGGCCGTCCGGCCCCCGCCGCGCCGCCCGGCGGGCTTCGCAGTGGAGCATCAGAGCCAGCAGACCGTGAACCTCAGCTTCCCCTGGCACCAAATGCAGAAGCACTCGTGCAAGCCAGATCGCCTCCTCGGCGAGATCGCGTCCGCGTTGGTCGACACCGGCCATGTCATCCCAGCCAATCCCGAAGGCGGCGTAAATCGCTTCCAGCACCGCGTCAAGCCGCTGCGGCAATTCACGCTGCTGCGGGATTTCAAACCGAATACCCCCGTCACGGATCTTCGACTTGGCACGCACCAGGCGCTGCCCCATCGTGGTGGGCGAAATCAAGAACGCGTGGGCAATGCGCGCGGCATCCAGGCCGAGAACGGTCTGGAGCATGAGCGGCGTGTGCATCGCCGGATCAATTGCTGGATGGGCACACACAAACAGCAGTTTCAATCGTTCATCTGGAAATTCCGGCGACAAAGTCATGTGCTTGGACTCATCTCTGAGGAGCGCGAGCGTGGGCTCGCTGGCCTCCGCTACTTGCCGATGACGCACAAGATCGATAAAAGAGCGGCGCGCCGTCGTCAGCAGCCACGCCTCTGGATTTTGTGGCACGCCGTCTCGCGGCCAAGTTTCGAGTGCTGCTACCAGCGCATTACTGAGGGCATCCTGCGCGCTCCCCACGTCGCGCGTGTGCGCGGAAAGGTATGCAACCAGGCGACCGTAGGACTCGCGAGCCACACGTTCGATAGTTCGGTGAGTGCTCTCTTGTTCGCTTCCAATCATCCGGTGACTCGACGCTTGAATTCAGGCGAAACCGGTCGGACCTCCACAGCACCGATCGAGGCGGCCGGGCATCGCGCTGCCCATTCGAGCGCCGCGTCAAGCGAGGGAAGCTCCAGGATTGTGAATCCCCCCAGTTGCTCCTTGGTATCCGCGAAGGGGCCATCCTGTACACGCCGCTTTCCATCCGTCAGTCGCACCGTGGTCCCGGTCTCCGGGGGCTGCAGTGGATTGCCACCGACGTAGATGTCGGCCTCGACGAGCGCTTTGTAGTACGCCCGCCACGCACCGAGGTAGGGATCATTTTCGTCCGCATTCCGTGCCGCAAAAGCTTCTGGTGATTCGAAGATCAGCAGGGCGAATTGCATCACCTTTCTCCTTTGAGAACCATTGTGAGCGCCTTTGTGCGCCCGATTGTATGACGGACGAGAGGCAGCCCATTCGACAGACTTCAGGAAATCTCGAGAAATTTCAAGCAGGCACAGGCGAAATGAGGCACGTCGCCGTCAAGGTAGGAATCTGCGGGGATCGATCAGTACCGACAAACGCGCTGATGAACAGTAACCGAGCCAGTTCCGTGATGGTCGGCAATCCGGAAGTTACGATAGGCCCCCGCGCAGCACCCGCGGAGAAGTGGGCAATTTTGTCTCTTTACCGGCATGGCTCACCTCCCCGCGGTTGCAATGTCGAAACTGACGAAACCCCGGTGAACAGGCCGATACTTGGAGGGTGGTCTCTTGGATTCGAGCGCACCTACCGGATCCGGGGCATCAGTTGCTGAACGCGCCACAATTGACGAGCATGGCGCGCCGTCATGTCAGAGAAGTGTCAACCCTTCGACTTTCAACACTGTCGCCTGCGTAAGTTTTTTCAATCGTTTTTTATTTCCAGCGACTTAGGAACGGCAATTCTCACTTGCTTGGCATCCCGGTTGCATTGGGATGGTTGGAGGCGGCTAAGGAACCTAGGGAATGGCGGAGACGCACGAGTCGATACTGGCTATCGAAAGCCGCTTTTTCAAGCGCCCAGTTTTCGGCGAACTCGTGGTGGAGAGTAACGTGCCCAGGAGCAATCAGCAGAAAGAAGCGAATGATCATGGAACCATTTCGGACCAAGAGGTCTGGTCTGCGATTCGCTACCTCGATCCGGAATCAGATGACAGCGAGAGTGACATCACGGCAGGTATCGCGTTGTTGGTGGTAGTTTGCATAGTCTGCCTGGTTTGCGCATTGCTTCACCTTCGGGGATTGTAAGATCTGGACAACTCGGGCACGTGCCCCTTTTCTAAATAACTTCTTCTTCGCCATAAATGTATTGCGTAACGACCAAGCAAGCTTGCGCAGAACAAGCGCGCCGAGTTCTTGACCTGCCGGATGTCTCTGCAATTGAGCATTAGAAATGTAGGCGCAATCGCGATCGAGATGTCAGTATACCGTCGAGACCTCCGACGCCTTTGACACTTAGCGCGCGCAACGGTGTTGGACCTGCCCGACATTCAACCATTTACGGCATGGCTGGTTTGGCACAATTCTGTGACGACTAAAACGGGGAACCCGATACCGTGTTGGTGGACGATGGTTGAAGGCGAGTTCTGGCCAATTGTTGCAGCGAACCTGGTGGGCCGACGTATCAGTGGTGGCTTCAGGTCTCTGGCCGGAGTGACTAGTGCTTCTTCGGCCGGGCGGCTTTCGAAGGCTGCCGTTTTTCCTGTCGTATATACGAGAGTCCGCGCTTCAATTCCGCCGATAGGTCCGTTTGCTCGGTAGCTACACGAACAGGTTCGCCGCCCAATTCTCGTCCTAACCATTTGTTCAACTCTTCTTCATTGGCGGCTACGTACCTACCCTGTCGCGTAACTGGCATCCCGGTACTTGCCCAACGCTGAACTACCGCAATCGGTTGTCCCAAAAAGGCGGCGATTTGTTGCCAGCCTTTCAGTGATTCGGATTGCGCTTGTGCTGCTGTTCGCCCTTTGTTGCGTTTAGGCATTGATTTCCTCTCACCCGGAGAATGCGAAACCACAAGCCAAGCTCAAAGTCGCCTCGTCGGGCTATTTTGCCGGAGCGGAGTCCTCGAGGCCGCGGTGTTTCAGCATCGCTTTCGTGTTGGGAGGCGCCCCGCGCCAGGACTCGTACATTTTGGCGAGGTCTTCGGTATTGCCGCGAGAGAGAACCATTTGGCGAAAGCGATCGCCGTTGGCGCGGGTGAGGCCGCCGTTTTCGACGAACCATTGGTAGGCGTCGTCGGCGAGCATCTCGGTCCACAGATAGGCGTAGTAGCTGGCGCTGTACCCGCCTCCCCAGATGTGGCTGAAGTAGGTGGAGCGATAGCGGGGTGGCACATAGCTCACGTTAAGGTGGGTCTTCTCGAGCGCCTGCTTCTCGAACTTATCGGGGTTCTGGAGCGGCGCGGTGGGGGTGAGCAAGTGCCATTGCATGTCGAGTTCAGCCGCGGCGAGGACTTCAGTCATGTCGTAGCCTTTATTGAAGGTTTCCGATTTCCTGATCTGCGCGGCGAGTTCCTCGGGCATGGGGAGGCCGGTTTTGTAGTGCTTCGCATAATGCGTGAAGATCGAGGGGTAGAGTGCCCAGTGCTCGTTGAACTGCGAGGGAAATTCGACGAAGTCGCGAGCAGTTGAGGTACCGGCGAGTGTGGGGTACTCGGCGTCGGAGAACATGCCATGCAGGGCGTGTCCGAACTCGTGGAACATAGTAATGACGTCGGTGAAGCTGATCAGGGCGGGTTCGCCTCCGGCCGGCTTGGGCAGGTTGGCGACGTTGTAGACCACCGGGAGATTCCCCAGCAGGTGTGACTGCTCAACGAAGTTCGACATCCAGGCTCCGCCGTTTTTGTTGTCACGCTTGAAATAATCGCAGTAGAAAAGTGCAAGGTGCTTGCCGCCCGCGTCAAAGACCTCGAAGACCCGTACATCAGGGTGGTAGACGGGGAGGTCGTGCCGCTCTTTGAAGGTGAGTCCGTAGAGCTGATTGGCCGCGTAAAAGACTCCGTTCCGCAGCACATTGTCAATCTCGAAGTAGGGCTTTACCTGTGCATCCTCGAGGTTGTAACGAGCTTTGCGGACCTGCTCGGCGTAAAAGTTCCAGTCCCACGGCTCGAGCTGGAAGCCACCCTTTTGGGCGTCGATTACTGCCTGAATGTCTTGTGCTTCCCGCGCGGCCTTTGCGGTGGCAGCCGGGACGATGGCATCCATGAACTGCAGAGCGGCTTCGGGTGTTTTGGCCATTTGGTCTTCGAGCTTCCACGCGGCGAAGTTCGGATGGCCGAGAAGCTTTGCCTTTTGAGCGCGGAGCTGCGCGAGACGGGCGACGGTGTCGCGGGTGTCGTTGGCGTCGCCACGCTCGGTGCGGTTCCAGGAGTGCTCGAAAATGGTCTGACGAGTGGCGCGTTCGCTGAGTGAAACCAGGTCGGGCTGTTGCGTGGTGTTATGAAGCGGAATCACGAAGCCCTCGACCTGCCGGTTCTTGGCAGCCTGCGCGGCGGCCGCAATGCGGGCCTCGGGCAGGTCGGCGAGCGCAGCTTTGTCGGTGGTAACGTACGCCCCCGTCTTTGTAGCGGCGAGGACTTTGTTGGTGTAGGCGTCCGAGAGTGAAGACGCCTCTTCGTTGAGTTTCCTTAGTTCGGTCTTATCAGCGTCAGACAGGTTAGCGCCCGCGTGTACGAACTTCTCGTAATAGCGCTCGACCAGGCGGAGAGACTCAGGGTCGAGCCTGAGCGACGCGCGTTGCTTGTAGATCACGCTTATGCGCTCGAAGAGTTTCGTGTTGAGGTAGATGAAGTCCTGGTGGGCCGCGAGTTTAGGGGCCTCGATGGTTTTAGTTCTCTGGAGGGTCGGGTTGGTGTTTGCACCCGTGACCCCGTCGAACGCGGCCTTGACACGATCGAGCAATTGGCCGCTCTTTTCCATCGCGACGATGGTGTTGTCTAAGGTCGGTGCGTCGGGATTGTTGGCGATGGTCTGGATTTCAGCCTGCTGCTGCGCCATGCCGGCCTCGATCGCTGGCTGAAAGTCTTCGTCTTTGATCTTGTCGAAAGGCGGCGCCTGAAACGGCAGCGTACTGGGAGCGTAGAAGGGATTGGAGGGGCCGAAGTCGTTGGTTGGGGTTAGTGCCGGACTAGGGGAACTTTGCGCGATAGCTTCGGCGCCGATCAGGGTACTCATGAATAACAGCATAACCTGTGCGGTGTCGGGTCGAATAGAGATGTTCATGCTCAGAGGATTCCTTCTCGTTCTATCGTAAGTGCTGCTTATGAAATACCCTACAGTAACCTGGGAAGCTGCGCCATCCTGGGAAGGATTCCTAACTACGACCGCCTGAGAAATGGTGACATGTAGGATAGCGTTCTCACCGAGTCCACAGGCGAGGGTCGCATGCATTGCACACGGAATACGGCCGCGGTCCTTACTATGCTCTTAGGCTCGGCAATTCTTCCGGCTTTGACGGGAACTCTAGCTATTGAGGAGCCTTCAGAGGCATATTTGGCCTTGGTAGGAGGGACAGTCTACGTCAGCCCCACAGAACAGCCCATCCGCGATGGCGTCGTACTCATCCGAGGCGGAAACATAGCCGCAGTGGGTAACAGGGCGCAGGTACAAATACCTCGGTCCACCCAAGTGCTCGACTGCTCGGGCCTGACGATTACGGCCGGATTTTGGAACAGCCACGTGCACTTCTTTGAGAGAAAGTGGGCGAATGCGGCGACCATCCCGGCGCGCGAACTCACCCGTCAGCTTCAGGAGATGCTTACACGCTACGGATTTACCAGCGTGTTCGACCTCGGATCGATGTGGGAGAACACGCGTAAGCTTCGCGATCGCATCGAATCCGGCGAAGTGACGGGTCCGAGAATTCGCTCAACCGGGGAGGCCCTGCTTCCTCCCGGCGCTCTTCCGTCGGAACAAGTGCTCAACCTGATGGGTACGATAAAGTTCCCCGCTCCGGAAATAGCCGACGCAGCCCAAGCGACTGCGGCTTCCAGAAAACTCCTGGATGAGGGCGTGGACGGAATAAAGCTGTTCGTCTCTTCACCGCGCAGTCCATCGCTTCCAGGGAGTGCGATTGAAGCTGCGGTGAGCGAAGCCCACCGCGTGGGCAAACCTGTCTTCGTTCACCCCAATAGCGGCGCAGACGTGGTGGCTGCGGTTCGAGGTGGAGTTGACGTAATCGCTCACACTACTCCCCATTGTGGCCGATGGGACGAAACCATCCTGGTGGCGATGAAGGAAAGGAAAGTGGCGCTCACGCCAACCCTTACGCTATGGAAATATTACGCGCGCCACGATCGCCTATCGGCCCAGGACCTGATCGTGATTACTGAGCTCGGTCAGCTGCGGGCCTGGGTCGCCTCTGGGGGAACAGTTTTATTCGGAACCGATCTCGGCGCCGTGGAATACGATCCCGCTGAGGAGTACGCCTTGATGGCCGAGGCGGGAATGAGCTTTCCTCAGATTCTCGCTTCGCTGACTACTGCGCCCGCCGAGCGATTTGGAGAGTCAAAGCAACTGGGACAAATCGTCGCAGGTCTGCAGGCGGATCTCGTGGTCTTAAAGGATGATCCTGCCAAGAACATCCGAGCACTCACCAGCGTAAAGTATACCTTGCGTGCTGGGAAAATTATCTATCGCTCAAGTGAGTGACCGTGGCGCGCAGCTTAGCTTTCATAGCATGGCTTATTGGGCGACGTCCGGCGCGCCTCCGGCAATTGACGGGACCAGCAGGACTTCGTCCCCGTCCTGGAAGGCATAAGTGTTCCCGCCCAGAAAGCGAATGTCTTCCTCATTGACCTAGACGTTCAGGAACCTGCGAATCTCGCCGGCTTCGTCGCGTAGATGGGGCTTGAGTTCTGGAAATTTGCCGTCGAGCACAGAGAACAACTCTCCCAGATTATTGGCTGAACACGTGATACGGTCGGTGCCCGCGGTCAGGCGGCGCAACGCGGTCGGAATCTGAACGGTGATTGTCATCTCACGCCTCCACGGCTTCTGCAAGGGAGATCTGTGGCACGTCCAGCGCCTTGTCAAGGTACTTGTCGAACTCGGCGATCTTGGGCGGAATGGCAGCTTCCGTTTCGTACTTACCCGCAAGCGCATCTGTGGTCTTCAATCCGTTGCCGGTGATGCACAGCACCGTAGTATCGTCGGACGCGATACGGTCTTGCCGGTAGAGCTTGCGCGCGCAGCCGACAGTGACTCCGCCAGCAGTCTCAGTGAAAATGCCTTCGGTTTCCGCCAGAAGCTGAATGGACGCGATCAGTTCTGGATCGGAGACGTCCTCGGCCCAGCCTCCAGTCTTGTTGATGGTCTTGATGGCATAGTGTCCGTCGGCCGGGTTGCCGATCGCCAGCGAGCGTGCCAGCGTCGCCGGCTTTTGCGGTTCGATCTCGGCACTCCCCGTCTTTACCGCAGTAGAAATAGGAGAACAGCCGGTGGCTTGAGCACCAAAAAACTTTACCGGCTTGGCCTCGACCAATCCCAGCTGAATCAATTCATCGAAAGCCTTCTTGATTTTGGTGATTAACGATCCGCCCGCCATCGGGACCACGATATTGTCGGGCAGGCGCCAGCCGAGTTGCTCAGCGATTTCGAAGCCAACCGTCTTCGAACCCTCGGCATAATAGGGACGCAAATTTACATTGACGAATCCCCAATGGCGTTCATCAGCAATCTGCGAGCACAGACGATTGACCTGATCGTAACTTCCCGCAATGCGGACCAGCTTTGCGCCGAAGACCTGCGTCCCGATAATTTTGGCCGGCTCAAGGTCAGCGGGGATGAAGATCCAGGCGTGAAATCCATTACAGGCAGCTTGTGCCGCAACCGCGTTAGCCAGGTTCCCGGTAGACGAGCAGGCGACGGTGTCGAAGCCGAAATTGCGCGCCTGGGCCAGCGCCACAGCAACCACGCGGTCTTTGAAGCTCAGCGTGGGCAGACAGACGGCATCATTCTTGAGGTAAAGATTCTTCGCTCCCAGTCGCTGGGCGAGACGCGGCGCCTTGAGCAACGGCGTGAATCCCGCAGGCACAGTAGGCTGGAAATTTTCCGGCAAGGGCAATAGGTCAGCATAACGCCACATGCTGGGAGGACCCTGCGCGATGCGCTCGCGGGTGAAACTGGTGCGAATGGCATCGTAGTCGTAAGTAATCTCAAGAGGCGAGAAGCAATCGTCGCAGATGGAGCGGGGCTGATTTCCCCAGCTCTTGCCGCATTCGCGACATCGCAATTCATATTTCGGGATGACGCCCGTAGTAACGCCGGTGGTTGTGCTCATGAGCTACTCGCTTTCTTCCTGCGAGCAGCCGCGGGACGAGCCGTCTGGAAAAGCGCCCTGAAATACGAAATCCTCTTTCCGGGAGGAAAAGAGGAACGAGATGCTGGAAACTCGGCACCCCGAATCTCATGTTCCCCCTGTATAGGGCGAGAGTTGACACCGGGCGACCAGAAGATGACTTCTGATCCGGTTGTCGTGGCTTCTCAGGGCTCGTCCCTCAGCCACTCTTCATGAAATCCAAGGTCTGCTCCGAAGAGCAAACTTGAGAAATCGTACAAGGCGGGGTGGGAGGACGTCAAGGGGGCTAAGTCTGTGAGGGGTGCCAAGCTCGGGGTGTGGGGAAAGTCCGAAGGTAGGATCGCCGCCGGCGTACAGAGGGCGAGGGGCAATGTTACGCACGCACCAGAGGGCACCTACTCTCGTCACGGTTGGACATTCCTTGCGGGATGGTAGAAGAGGAGGGAATGCCAAAAACGTAGCAGGAAACAGGTTGCGCCTCGGCTTAGTTAGCCGAACACACTATGAAAATAGCACTCAACATTGGCACCCTTTTTCTCACTTGTCTGGCCTTTGCAAGCGTCTGTAGGCATATAAGGGAAACGCGTGTGAAAACCCCTGTGGCAAGCCAATAGTTTGGGCAGATTTCAACGTGTTTCAAGTCAAAATTACTATGCCTAATAAACCTGGGTACACGTCTTATCAAGGGCAGTTCGACAAGGAGTCCTACGACTTTCAGATCGATGTCGAAATTTCGGATGCCAAGAAAGTCAAGAAAGGAAACATTCTTGTCATCGGCGGGCGCGAAATGGCTACCCGGGGGGAAGTGACCGAACCGGTCCACGAA
>Ga0307479_10007474_pt1 | contig 10071 bp, 7 predicted proteins | sample atmos_gasesECM4C_FD_203743 | JGI IMG/M metagenome (GOLD analysis project Ga0307479, IMG submission 203743) | Hardwood forest soil microbial communities from Morgan-Monroe State Forest, Indiana, United States - atmos_gasesECM4C_515 | ecosystem: Environmental > Terrestrial > Soil > Temperate...
CGATTCCGAGCGTATTGAAGAGGTCCCGCATCGAGTAGCTCGTGCCGCTGCCCCTGGCGTCGAGGTTGACCTTGAGGCCTTTCAGCTGCGCGATCGAGGTGATGTTGGGCTTTGCGACCAGATGGACTTCCTCGTTGAACAGCTTGGCGATGTAGACGATCTTGTCGTCGAACTGGCCCAGCCGCTCGTTGGAGCGGCGGAAGTTGTTGAGGATGTTGGTCTGCGTCAGGCCGATATCGACGCCGCGTACGTAGCGCACGTCGCGGATGTTGCGCGGGCCGCCGATGCCGGCAATCGGCAGGATGCGCAGATTGTCGCCGTCGTTGAGGACATCGGCGAGATCGTACGCCATCTGGAGGTAGGTGTCGTCTGAATTGGGACTGCCGGAGATGAGGCCGATCACATTCTGGTTGGGCTGCTCGCTCTTGTAGATGCCGACGCCGACGAGATATTCGCCCATGCGCTCGATCCAGGCCGACTTGTCGTCGACCTGGTTGGTTTTTGGATTGAGAAAGCGGTAATCGCTCCAGCCGTGATAGGGCGGCGTGGTGGCGATCCTCATGAAGTCCTGAGTCGTGAACTTGCCGTCCTGATCCTTCATATCGTGCAGGTTCTTGCCGCGAATCGTCGGAATGGGGCCGCAGGCAACCAGCTCTGTCCCGTCAATCTTGTGAACGTAGGGAAATAGGTCGCGATCGATGAAGCCCGGTGCCATGCTATTGATCGCCTTGAAAGTCGCTTCCGGTCCGTCCTTCCTGAATTTCTCCTGGACGCGGTGAACCATCGCCACGGCTTCGTCCCGAGTGCCGAATTCAGCAGCTTGCAGGCGGAACATGGATGCGGCGGCCAACGATGCCCCCAGGACCAAAGCAGAACAAATGACGGCGGCAATGCGCATAAGTCCCCCCGAAATCGCGATGATTCAAAGAACGCAATCCGACTATGTCGCGAAAAAGACCATACGATGGCTGCACGTCGCGGCCGCGTATCGAATCTGAAGTTCGGTACTCGGCAACCGCGCCGACTTCAGAAGCCGCGCAGCACAGCCCAAATCTGTGCGCGATCGCTGTCACGCGCATCATGATCCACCGTTATGAATCGCTGAGATGGCGGGTTACGCCTCCGCCTTCGCTCTGCGAGCTACGGCGGACGGGTCGGCTCCAACCCGCCTTACGAGCTTCGACCAACGCTCGCTACTTCGCAAGCTTCTTCGACAACGCGTCGCGCGCGTTGGTCAGCTTTTCGAGCTCTTCATTCTGCTGATTGATGCGGTCGGCGATCCGCTCCTGGTTGGTTTCGCCGGAAGCGGCGGCCGCCTGCTCGATCAGCTGCCTGATATTGTCCCGAAGGATCGCGATCCGATCATTGAGCTCCGACAGTGAAAGCGACGTTTCATTGCTCATCCTGCGTCCTCCGGCACATTGCGTAGAGTGGGCTGAGCGACTTGTCCGCCGTAGCTCGAGGAGCGAAGGCGGAAGCGTGCCCACCAATCCGGAACACGGTGGGCACGGCGCGAAGGGCGCCTTTGCCCACCCTACACTTTTACTTCGCGGGCTCCAGCACGGAGACGTAGTTCGCGACCGCCGCCCCGCCCATGTTGAAGATACCGCCGAGCTGCGGATTCTTGAGCTGCATGCCCTCGGGCGCCTGGCCTGCAAGCTGCATCGCCGTCATCACGTGCATGGAGACGCCCGTTGCGCCGATCGGATGGCCTTTTGCCTTCAACCCGCCGGACGGGTTGACCGGCAGCTTGCCGTCCTTCTGGGTCCAGCCTTCCAGGATCGCGCGCGCCCCCTGCCCCCTCGGCGTCAGCCCCATCGCTTCATATTCGATCAGCTCGGCGACGGTGAAGCAGTCGTGGGTTTCGACAAAGGACAGATCGGAGAGCGCGACGCCGGCCTTCTGCAGCGCGCGCTGCCAGGCGACCGTGCAGCCCTCGAACTGCAGGATGTCGCGCTTGGACATCGGCAAAAAGTCCTGCGCATGCGCAGTGGCGCGGAAATTGACCGCCTTGCCCATGGTTTTTGCGGTTTCGGAATCCGTCAGCACCAAAGCGGCGGCGCCGTCGGAGACTAGCGAGCAGTCGGTGCGCTTCAGGGGACCTGCGACATAAGGGTTCTTCTCGCTCTCCGAGCGGCAGAACTCGAAGCCAAAATCCTTGCGCATCTGGGCAAAGGGATTGGCGACGCCGTTCTTGTGATTCTTGGCCGCGATCATGGCGAGCGCGTCGGACTGGTCGCCGTATTTCTGGAAATAGGCCTGCGCGATTCCGCCGAACACGCCGGCGAAACCGCCGACCGTGTCGCCGTCCTCCGGCAGATAGGATGCCTTCAACAGGTTGCGGCCGATCTCCGCCGACGGCGTGCGCGTCATCTGCTCGACGCCGACCACCAGCACGATCTTGGCCGCACCGCAATCGATCGCCCGGATGCCCTGGTGCACCGCGGCCGAGCCGGTGGCGCAGGCGTTCTCGACCCGGGTCGCCGGCTTGAAGCGCAGATTGGGGTCGGCCTGCAGCACCAGCGACGCGGTGAAATCCTGCGGCGAGAAGCCGGCGTTGAAATGCCCGAGCACGATCTCATCGACATCGGCGGCGGCAATGCCGGCATCCGCGAGCGCTTCGTTGGCCACACGAACCACGAGGCTCTCGACGGTTTCGGTGTCGAACTTGCCGAACGGCGTGTGCGCCCATCCGACGATGCTGGCTGTCATGGCTGTCTCCCTGCAATCCCGGCGAACGGTCTAGAGCGCGATGAATTTTGACTGAATCGGTTTGTACGCGCATTCGGTTCACCGCTCCCCATCGGGGAGAGGTCGATTTGCGGAGCAAATCGGGTGAGGGGGCGCGGCACTAACGAGAGACCGTAACCCCTCACCCGGCGCTGCGCGCCGACCTCTCCCTTGGGAGAGGTGGACGGAGCCCGCGGACAAACTAATCGAACCAAAACTCATCCCTTTCTACTCGACGAACTTACCACCAAGTTCGTCCTCGACGTGAATCCGGATGATGTCGTCAAAGGTATTTTCCGCGGTGGTGAAGCCGAGCTGGCGGGCCCGCTTGGCCTCGAAATTGCGTGGCCAGCCGTCGACGATGCCCATGATGAAGGGATCCGGCTCGCGCTTGATCCGCGCCGCCACCCGCTCGCCCGCCACGCGTTCTAAGGCCGCGATCTGCTCGCCGACGGTCGCGGTCAGGCCGGGCATGGTGAGGTTGCGGCGCGAACCGACTGCGGCAAGATCCATGGTTCCGGCATGCAGCAGGAACCCCACCGCGGAGCGCGGCGTGGCGTGCCAATGGCGGACCTCTTCCGATACCGGCAGCACCGCCTCCTTGCCGGCCAGCGGCTCACGCAGGATGTTGGAAAAAAATCCCGACGCCGCCTTGTTGGGAAGGCCGGGACGGATACAGATGGTCGGCAGGCGGATGCCGATGCCATCCAGGAAGCCGCGGCGCGAATAATCTGCCAGCAGCAACTCGCCGATCGCCTTCTGGGTGCCGTAGCTCAAAAGCGGCGTGTGAAAGAACTCGTCGCCGATCGCCTCCGGGAACGGCGCGCCGAACACCGCGATCGAGGAGGTGAACACCAGCCGCGGCTTGTAGCCGTTGCCGGCCAGCCTGACGGCGTCGAGCAGCATCCGCGTGCCGTCAAGGTTGATCCGATAGCCCTTGTCGAAATCAAGCTCGGCCTCGCCGGAGACGATGGCCGCGAGATGGAAGATCACGTCGGGCCTATCAGCGACCAGTTTTTCGGCGGCGCCCGGGATGGCGAAGTCGCCAGCCACCACATCCACCGGAAACCCGGCTTTCTCGGGCTTCGCCGGCGCCACCACGTCGTGCAGGGTCAGGCGGGTGATATCGTCCTTGCCGAGCCGCCCGTCGCGCAGCAGCCGCTCGGAAAGCTTGCGGCCGACCATGCCGGCCGCGCCCAGAACCAATACGTGCAAGAGCCAACTCCTTTTTTCTTGGTCTTATCGTGTCGCTAAACCCTCATGGTGAGGAGGCGCCCTCGCGCCGTCTCGAACCATGAGGCCCCGCCGGTGGCCTCGTCCTTCGAGACGCTTGCTTACGCAAGCTCCTCGGGATGAGGGGATAAAGCCGCTTACGACGCTGTAAGATTAACTCGCAGGCCCGTGCGCTTACTCCTTCACGGCTCCGGTCATGGCCGACACATAATGCTCGACGAAGAAGGCGTAAAGGATGACGAGCGGCAGCGAGCCGGCCAAGGCGCCCGCCATCAGCGCTCCCCACCGGTAGATGTCGCCGTCGACGAACTCGTTGACGATCGCGACCGGCACGGTCTTGTTCTGGGTCGATTGCAGGAAGGTCAGCGCGTAGATGAACTCGTTCCAGCACAGCGTGAAGCAGAAGATGAAGGCCGAGATCAGCCCGGGAATGGCGAGCGGCAGCACGATCTTGATCAGGATCTGCCAGCGGCTTGCACCGTCGATCAGCGCGCATTCCTCGAGCTCGAACGGAATGGTCTTGAAGTAACCCATCAACAGCCAGGTCGAGAACGGGATCAGGATGGTCGGATAGGTCAGGATCAGCGCCAGGGGCGAGTCGAACAGGCCGTACTGGAACACGACGGTCGCGAGTGGAATGAACAGGATCGAGGGCGGCACCAGGTAAGCTAGGAAGATCAGCCCGCCGACGAGATGCGCGCCGTTGTAGCGCAGCCGGACGATGGCGTAGGCGGCGAGCACGCTGGCGAAGATCGACAGCATGGTGGCTGCCACCGCGACATACATCGTGTTCCACAGCCAGTGCGGATAGTAGCTTTCGAACAAGAGCTTATGGAAATGCTTTAAAGTCGGATTCCAGGTCCAGAACGGGTTGAATTTGTCGAGGTCGAGGAGCTGGTCGTCCGGTTTGATCGCGGTCAGGCCCATCCAGTAGAACGGAAACAGCAGGATGATGACGATGATCGAGAGCGGCAGATAAAGCGTCACCAGCCTGCGCGGCAACGACTGCAGGTAGCTCATGCCTTCGCTGTTATCGACCCTCGCCGACGTCGACAGGATCGTCTTCAGGTCGAGTTTTGAAGCGGGGAGATCAGTCATTGCTTTCACCTTGCTGCCACTTCCTCCGCTGCAGGCCGAACCAGGAGACCATGATCGCGGCCAGCAGGAATGGGATCATGGCGCTGGAGATCGCAGCGCCCTCGCCCAACTGGCCGGCGATGATGGCGCGCTGATAGGACAGGGTTGCCATCAGATGGGTGGCATTGACCGGGCCGCCGCGGGTCATCGCCCAGATCAACTGGAAGTCGGTGAAGGTGAACAGCACCGAGAACGTCATCACCACCGCGATGATCGGGGTCAGAAGCGGATAGGTGATGAAGCGGAACATCTGCCAGCGCGTCGCGCCGTCGAGCGTCGCGGCCTCGTACAGCGAAGGCTGCACGGTCTGCAAACCCGCCAGCAGCGTGATCGCGACAAAGGGCACGCCGCGCCAGATGTTGGCGAAGATCACGCAAACCCGTGCCCAGGTGGTATCGCCGAGGAAATTGATGTTCTGGGTGATCAGGCCGAGATGCTTGAGCGACCACGAGATGATCGAGAATTGCGAATCGAAGATCCACCAGAATGCCAGCGCCGACAGCACGGTCGGCACGATGAAGGGGATCAGCACCATCGCGCGCAGCATCGCCTTGAACGGCATGTTCTCGTTGAGCAGCAGCGCGAGATAGAGGCCGATCGCGAATTTGAAGGCGCTGGCGACGAAGGTGTAGAGCAGCGTGTTGGTGACCGACAGCCAGAAGATCGAGTCGCCCCACAGCCACTCATAGTTTTCGGTCCCGACAAATTCCCCGATCCGCCCGATCCTGGTGTCGGTGAACGACAGCCAGATGCCGAGTCCCAACGGATAGGCCAGGAACAGGATCAGGAAACCCATCGCCGGCAACATGAACCAGAAGCCGAGCCAGTTCTTGTTATGCTGGAGCTGGTCCCATGCCGTCGCTTCGCGGATTTGCGGCTTGGCGCGCTGGGGGGCGAGTGCAAGGTCAGCCATGGCGATATCCCGATACCCGACAATAGATCGTGACCCAATCGGATCATGATCTCATCTATTTGTTCTGAGCATGATCTATTCCGAAAAACCGGTTGCCACTTTGCGCTAACGCGGCCTCCGGCTCCGGATCATGCTCTCTTTTGTTCTAAGCATGATCTTTTCGGAAAACCGTTCCACTTTTCCGGATCATGCTTGTGAAAGAAGCGGGCAGAGGCGCCCCCTGCCCGCTTCCCGATGTCAACGATAGATGCGCTTCAATTGCCGCTCGGCATCCGCGATGGCGCTCTTGGCGTCCTTCGCACCGGTGACGTAGTTGGCGAACATGTCGACGACGATGAAGTCGGCGATCGCGGTTGCCGCCTTCTCGCCGGGCGTGCCGATGCCCGAGGCCGGCAGCGCGCGCTTGCTCGCCTGGGCGAACACGGCGTTCTTGGGGTCTGCCGTCCACACCGGGGCCGAGTCGTAGGCGTTCAGGGTCTGGGTCAGATAGCCCCGCGCGCCCGACAGCCACTTCTCGTACTGATCCTTCTCCAACATGAAGGCGACGAAAGCCTTCGCCGCATTCGGATACTTGGTGAAGTTGAAGGCGAGAATCGGAACCGCGAGCTGCAATTCGGTCGGGTGGCCGACCGGACCGACCGGCATCAGTGCGTGATAGGTGTCCTCGGCGAGCTCCTTCTTGGTGGGATCGTCCTTCGCCGCCACGTAGATCGAAATGCCGTTGGCCGTGCAATAGAGCTCACCGGCCAAAAACGCCTTGTTGTTGGAGGAGTCGTTCCACGACGCCACGCCGGGAATGAAGCTTTCCGAGAGCGCCTTGCAATAGTCCAGTGCCTTGACCGTCTCGGGCGAGTTGATGACGACCTTGTCGTCCTTGTCGACGGTATAGGCGCCGTGACCCCACAGCACCCAGTGCAGCCAACCATTGGCGTCGCCGGTGGCATGCCCGAGCGCGAAGCCGGCCGGCGTGTTGTTGGCCTTCAGCGCCTTGCACATCTCGAGGAAGCCCGGGAAGTCGGTCGGGAACTCCTTGAAGCCCGCCTTGTCGGTGGCGGATTTGCGGTAGGTCATGTAGCCGCCGATGGTCGCGACGGGGATGCCGAGCCAGTCGTCGCCGTGCTTGACGGTCTTGGCCGCCGCATCGGTCCAGCCGCCGTATTTCTTGCCGAGATAGTCGGCGACGTCGTTCATCAGCAGAACCTTGGTCGGGAACAGCTGCGGCAACGTATGCAGGCCCCAGGCGAGATCGAGACCGGAGCCGGTATTGGCGGCGACCGACGCCTTCGGCTGCACGTCCTCGAAGGATTCGCTGAACACGTTCATATCGGTGCCGGTGGCCGCCTTGAACGCCGCCACCATGGCGTTGAAGGCGTCGTCTTCTGCCGGCACGAAGCGCTTCCAGCGCATCACGGTCAGCTTGGCGCCCGCTTCCGCCTTCCACGGCGCGGTATCGGCCCAAGCCTTGGCAAAATTGAACAGCGCCGGCCCGGTCAGCGCGCCGGCGCTCGCCAGCACGGTGCCGCCTTGAAGCAGAGCGCGGCGGGTAATGTCATGCATCGTCATTTCTCCCTTTGGTCTTTTTGATTGTCTTCAAATAAAAGATTGTTTTTAAGCGTTCAGTCGTTTGCCTGTCGTCTCGTCGAACAGATGGACCAGCGACGGGTCTGGTTTCAGCCGGATCTTGTCGCCCGGATTGAATTGATGACGTTCGCGGAACACGGCGACGACCTGCTCGCCGCCGAGCTTGGCGAACACCTGGGTCTCCGAGCCCGTGGGTTCGACCACGATGATCTCGGCCTCCGCGCCGTCGTCGGCGATGGTGAAGTGTTCGGGCCGGATGCCGTAGACCGCGGGCCGGCCATCGGAATTGGCGGGCGCCGACTTGAGCGGCAGCTTGACGCCGTTCGGCCCCTCAAAGCCGGCGCTGCCGTTGGCTTGCACCTTGCCCTTGAGGAAATTCATCGCCGGCGAGCCGATGAAGCCCGCAACGAACTGGTTCTCCGGCTTGTCGTAAAGTTCGAGCGGCGAACCCATCTGCTCCACGACGCCATCGTGCATCACCACGATCTTGTCGGCCATGGTCATGGCCTCGATCTGGTCATGGGTGACGTAGACCGTGGTGGTCTTCAGCCGCTGATGCAGTTCCTTGATCTCGGTGCGCATCGCGACCCGCAGCTTGGCGTCCAGATTGGACAGGGGCTCGTCGAACAAGAACACTTGGGGATCGCGGACGATGGCGCGGCCCATCGCCACACGCTGGCGCTGGCCGCCGGACAGTTGCCGGGGATAGCGGTCCAGCAGCGGCGTCAGCGCCAGGATTTCGGCGGCGCGCGCGACCCCTTTCTTGATTTCGTCGGACCCGGCGCCTCGGAGCTTCAGCGAAAAGCCCATATTGTCGGCGACAGTCATATGCGGGTAGAGCGCATAGTTCTGGAATACCATCGCGATGTCGCGTTCCTTGGGCTGGACATTGTTGACGACGCGTTCGCCGATCGAAATCGTCCCGGAAGTGATGTTTTCCAGGCCAGCGAGCATGCGCAGCAAGGTCGATTTGCCGCAGCCGGAGGGCCCGACCAGCACGACGAATTCGCCGTCCTCGATCGGGATCGACACGCCGTGCAGAACCTCAAAATTACCGAACGATTTCCGCACGTCGCGAATCTGTACCGACGACATCAACTCCCTCCCGCTCACGAAATCATGCCCCGCAGTCGAGCTGCGGTCTTGCTTTTATTGCTCAGGGTCTTACCAGACTTTTTTGACAATGTCGTCGGATCAAAGGTCGTAAAGATTAGGGCTTGAAATTTGGGACTTGCGGGCCTGATTGCGAACCCAGTATTGCCGTGCCAACATCGGCCGAAAATGGCGCACAATAATAAGGCGTGTGCGCTGCGGGAGAAAACATGAACAAGCCGCTCACCGGCGTCACCAGGCGCAAACTCCGCTCCAGCGAATGGTTCAACAACCCGCATAACCCGGGGATGACCGCGCTCTACCTCGAGCGCTACCTGAATTACGGCCTGACCCGGCAGGAGCTGCAGTCCGGCATGCCGATCATCGGCATCGCGCAGACCGGCAACGACCTTTCGCCCTGCAACCGCCACCATCTCGAACTGGCTCACCGGGTCCGCGAGGGAATCCGCGCCGCCGGCGGTATCGCCATGGAGTTTCCAACCCACCCGATCCAGGAAACCGGCAAGCGCCCGACCGCGGCGCTCGACCGTAACCTCGCCTATCTCGGCCTGGTCGAGATCCTGTTCGGCTATCCGCTCGACGGCGTGGTCCTGACCACGGGCTGCGACAAGACGACGCCGGCCTGCCTGATGGCGGCGGCGACCGTGAATATGCCCGCGATCGTGCTCTCGGGCGGGCCGATGCTGAACGGCTGGCACAAAGGCCAGCGCACCGGTTCAGGAACCGTGGTCTGGAAGGCCCGGGAAGAGCTTGCCGCCGGCGAGATCGACTATGAGGAGTTCATGAACATCGTGGCCTCCTCGGCACCGTCGGTCGGCCACTGCAACACCATGGGCACCGCCTCGACCATGAATTCCCTGGCCGAAGCCTTGGGCATGTCGCTGCCGGGTTGCGCCGCGATCCCCGCCCCCTACCGCGAGCGCGGCCAGATCGCCTACGACACCGGAAGGCGGATCGTCGACATGGTCTGGGAAGACTTAAAACCCTCCGACATCCTGACGCGGAAGGCGTTCGAGAACTGCATCGTGGTCAATTCCGCGATCGGCGGCTCGACCAATGCGCCGATCCACATCAACGCGCTGGCCCGCCATGTCGGCGTCGAGCTCTCGATCGACGACTGGCAGAAATACGGCCACGAGATTCCGCTTTTGGTGAACATGCAGCCGGCCGGCTTTTATCTCGGCGAGGAATATCACCGCGCCGGCGGCGTGCCGGCGGTGGTGCGCGAACTGATGCAACACAAGCGCATCCACGAGGACGCCGTCACCGTCAACGGCCGCACCATGGGCGACAATTGCCGCGAGGCGCCAAAGCCCGACGGCGACGTGATCTTCGGCTACGACAAGCCGCTGGTGAAGGACGCC
>Ga0307479_10007477_pt1 | contig 10070 bp, 9 predicted proteins | sample atmos_gasesECM4C_FD_203743 | JGI IMG/M metagenome (GOLD analysis project Ga0307479, IMG submission 203743) | Hardwood forest soil microbial communities from Morgan-Monroe State Forest, Indiana, United States - atmos_gasesECM4C_515 | ecosystem: Environmental > Terrestrial > Soil > Temperate...
GGCGCGGCGTGGCTGGTGCTGCATTTCGCCTTTGCGCAGCAGACTCCCTTTGGTCCGCTGCCGAACCCCTGGGAAGCGCCGCTGATGCGCGTGCACGGCGTGCTGGCGGTCGGCGGGGTGTTTCTCCTCGGGTGGATCATCGGGGGCCACACCATCGAGCGCTGGGGGAGTGCGCGCAATCGACTCTCCGGGCTCGCACTTACCGGTAGTGCGGCGCTGCTGGTGGCGAGTGGCTACGCTCTGTATTACACGACCGGATCACTGCACGAGGTGGCTTCCCGCACGCACGAGTGGCTGGGAGCGGGCTCGCTGCTGGCGGCGCTCGCGCACTGGTGGCGGATCCGTCCCTGACCGCCCAACGCCGTACCGCAGGGCCCTTCCCTCGAGCGCACGGTCTTCCCGGTTGTGGTTCACTGGCGGTTCAGTGTCGCGCCGCATATAAAGAGTGTGAACGCTGGCGGCCTGCGGCAGGTCCGACCCCATGCGGTGGGTAACTGCTCGGGGCAGGTAATCCGCCGGGCGTGCGGAGCGTTCTTCTCAAGGGTGGAGCAAGTTATGAAGACACGCCTCGTGAATGTACCGGGCCGGCTCGCGGTGCTGCAGCTGCTGGCTCTGTTCGCGCTCGGCCCGGCCTGGGCCGACGAGGGGGATCCACCGGGACAGGTGGCGCGCCTGAGCGATATCGAGGGCTCGGTCTCGCTGCAGCCTGCGGGCGTGCAGGAATGGGCCGGTGCGACCCTCAATCGTCCGCTCACGACGGGCGACAAGCTGTGGACGGATCAGAGCTCGCGCGCCGAGCTCGACCTCGGGGCCGCGGCCATCCGCTTGGGGGCCACCACCGGATTCTCATTCCTCAATCTCGATGACAACACCGCGCAGATGCAGGTCACCGCGGGAACACTCATCGTGCATGTGCGCGACCTGCAGGGTCAGACCTACGAGGTCGATACCCCGAATATAGCCCTGTCGCTGCAGCAGCCGGGCACGTATCGCGTGGAGGTCAACGACGCTGGTGACATGACCGTCGTCAAGGTGAGTGAGGGGCAGGCGCAAGCCGCAGGAGGCGGGCAGTCGGTCGCCATCGGCGCTCAGCAGTCGGTCAGATTCACCGGCACGGACACACTCAGCCTTCAGAGCGCGTCCCTCGGAGCGCCCGATGATCTGGACGGCTGGTCCGCGGGGCGCGAACGCCAGCTGCAGGACTCACCCTCGCGCCAGTACGTCGCGGACGACGTCGCCGGCACGCAGGATCTGGATACCAACGGACGCTGGGAGGAGACGCCCGACTACGGTTACGTCTGGGCACCAACCGTGGTCGTCACCGGCTGGGCGCCGTACCGTTTCGGTCACTGGGTATGGATCGCCCCGTGGGGTTGGACCTGGGTCGATGACGCGGCCTGGGGTTATGCACCGTTTCACTATGGCCGTTGGGTGCAGTGGAACAGCGCCTGGTGCTGGGTGCCGGGCCCGCGGCGCGCGCGTCCGGTGTACGCGCCCGCGCTGGTGGCCTGGGTGGGTGGACCTGCGGGCGGGGCTTCCGTGGCGTTCGGCGCCAACGTCGGCTGGTTCCCGCTGGCGCCGCGCGAGGTTTACGTGCCGGGCTATCACGTGAGCCCCACCTACGCGCGCAACGTCAACATCACCAACACGACGATCGTGAACAACACGTATATCACCAACGTCTATCAGAACAACGTCACCAACATTCACTACGTGAACAACACCGCCGGTGCGGTCACCGCCGTATCTCAGAATGTCTTCACTTCCGGACAGCGTGTCGGCGGACACGTCGTTCGCCTGCCGCCGGCGGCCCTGACGGGCGCGGCCGTCACGCCCGCGCCCCCGCCCATGGTCCCGAGCCGCCAGAGCGTGCTCGGAGCGAATGCCGGCCGCACTGTCGCCCGGCCGCCTGCGGCGCTGGTGAGCCGCCCGGTCGTGGCGCGCACCTCGCCGCCGCGCGCACCGGTGCCGTTCGAAAGACAGGTGGCGGCGATCCAGCAAAACGGCGGCCGGCCGCTCGCGCGCGCCGACCTGGCGCGGCTGCAGAGCGCGGCGCCGGTCACACCCGTGCGGATGATCACCGGCGGCGGAGCAGCGGTGCGCGCCGGCCCACCGGCCCGCGGCCCGGACAGCGCTCGTCCGGGTAATGCCGCGACCCCGGCGCGACCGGGCTCATCCACACCTGCTGCCTCCGCAGGTGCGCAGGCGCCTAACTTCGCCGATCGCGAGCGCGTGCTGCAGAACAGCCGCCTGACACCCGCGCCGCGCGATTCCTCCAGACCGCCCGCTGAGGCCGGTGGCAATTCCCCCGCCGCACCGATCAGGCCATCGCAGGCGCCCGCGCCGCAGTTGCGGACCGATCGTCCGCCCTCCGCTCAGCCGCATCTGCCGCCGACACAACAGCAGGCCTATTCGTCCGACGATCCTACCCATGCCTACAGCCGACCGTCGTCGTCGGTCAACCGCCCGCCGCCCGCCGCCGCTCCGCCTGTGAGTGCATCGCCGCGTCCGCAGGAGCCTCAGTACCAGGAGCGCTATCGCCCGCCCGCGCCCGCGCCGGCACCGCCGCCTGCGCCGGTCCGCGAGGCACCGCCCCCGGCGCCGGTGAGCCGCCCGCAGGAGCGTTCCACACCGCCCCCGGCGCGAGCACCGGAGCCGAAGGCCGAGCCACGTGATACGGGGCCGCATGCGGATCGCACGGATCGAACCTCGCGGGAGCGCGGGGAGCGTTGAGTCAGGAACAGGGTAGAGGGCTCGATTTCGCGCTTCTGCATGGGCGTGCACCGCTGTTACACCTTCTCCTCACGATCGGCAGTGAAGCCGATACCGCGGCGCCTGGCATGGCCACGCCTTGCTCCGTGAAGGCGCAGGGCAGGTACTTGCGGTGCTGTCCGCGACCGCATCTACGCTCCGACGGCGCGACGGTCGTGATCGAGGTCGCGAGCTGAGGCGCTCCCGGCCGGTATTGCGCCCGAGCACTGGGCTCTGCTGCAGCGTGCTGCCGCCCTGAAGGTCGCCCGACCACACTTCAATCTTCGTCGTGCTGCAGCGCGTCCCGCTCCAGCTCCCTGACGAAGTCGCGAAGCTCTTCGCGTGTGCACAGCTGTGCCTCGAGCAGCGCCTGCAGGAGTGTCCCCAGGTGCACGCGCATGGCCATCGCCAGCAGGGTGGGCGAATAGCGCTGCAGTCCCGCCATCAAGTCGTTGAGCTCGTCGAGGCATTCCTCGATCGTTCCGTCGCTGCGCGTATCTGCGAATGACATTGCCCGTGCTCCGTCAGACAGCTTGCCGTAACCATACACGACATTACGCACGGCGGCGCGGCAGCGATACAACGCGCGGCGCATTTCTGCACAAACAGACGGCCAATCGGAATTCCAATCACCGGCCGCGTGAATAGACTGGCTGCCGACTTTTCGGACCAACACCATCGAGGGGTACTCATGAACAGTTTCACGCTGACCGCGGTGGGCAATCTGGCGCGTAACCCGGAGCTGGTGGCCAAGAACGACAGCAGCTACACGCGCTTCTGCCTGGTGGGCAACGACTATGCGGGCAAGGACGAAGAGGGCGCCGCCCGCGAGGTGGTGACCAGCCTGTGGTTCGTGGCGTTCGGTGCCATGGGCGAGGCACTCGCCAGGAATGCGCGCAAGGGCGATCAGCTGTTCGTCGAGGCGCGGGTGCGCGCCAGCAACTGGACGGACAAACAGGGCGAGAAGCAATACGACCATTCATTCATCGTCGATGGCTTCCGCTTCGGTGCCCCCGGCAAGGCCAAGCGCGAGGAGCGTGAGGCGCAGCGTGACGGCGAAGCACCACGCCTGGGCATCGGCGCACAGGGTGTGAGCGAGCCCTAGAGGATCCGCAACGGTGCCACGGAGACCCACATGCACGTGATGCTCACAGCTTCGGTCACTGCGGCGCAGCGCAGCGCGGCGGCCGGCGCGCTCGTCGCCTGCGCGCCGCTGCTGGCGCAGGCCCAGAGCTCGCCATTCATGACGGGCGCGACCGCGCTGCAAACGAACGTCCTCGCGTGGTTGACTCCCATCGCCGTCATTTTGGTGATGGCGCTCGGCGCCATGGCGATGGCAAACCGCCTGTCCTGGGGGTGGTGTATCGGAGCGATCCTCGGGATTGCGATCGCCTTCGGTGCGCCGCAGATTGTCATCTGGGTCCGCGGCATGTTCGGAGTGTAGTGCTGCCATGAGCCGCACCATCCGTCTCAGTATGCGCAATGCCGGACTCACCGCCGATCCACTGTTCGTGGGGGCAACGCGGCCGCCGATGCGCTGGGGTGTTCCCTACTCGGCGCTGCTGTTCAACATGGTAATTACCATGGAGGCATTTCTCTTGACGCGGAATCTCCTGACGCTCCTGCTGTGCGCGCCCATCCACGGCGTCTGCGCACTGCTGTGCACCCGGGATCCGCGGTTCTTCGATCTCGTACTGCTGTGGGGCCGGACGCGACTGGCGGCACGGCTGGCGACGCTGCAGGTGTGGAAGGCGAGCAGTTACAGCCCGTTGACACTCGATCTGCCGGCTGCCAAAGGGCGGCGTAGGTCCGCGGACGAGGTACCCGTGGCAAGCGGTGTGAGGCGAGGGGCGCCGTGTTGAGCACGAGGCGTGCGTCGGCACTGCGTCGGGAACGGACGGCCGCACTGCGCATTCCCTATACCGCTCATGTTGCTGACCGCGTGGTGAAAACCGCTCTCGGTGACTACCTGCAGGCGTTCCGCCTCGGTGGTGCCAGTTTCGAGAGTGCCGACGACGAGCAGCTCAACAGCTGGCACGAGCGGTTGAACGTGCTGTGGCGCAATCTTGCAAGTCCCAACATTGCTCTGTGGACTCACGTGGTCCGCCGCCCCGAGCGCGCTTGCGTGCCGGTCACGACAGGGCGCGGCTTCGTGGATGTTCTGACCGCGAGGTATCGCGACCGCCTCGCCGGCGAAACGCTGATGGTCAATGAGCTCTACCTCGCCTTGCTGTACCGGCCAGCCGCCGGCCTGGCTGCCGGGATGCTCTCCAGAGCCCTCTCGAGAACACGATCCGTGAGCTCGGGGCTGGAGCTCGCGGACGCGCTTGATGCGTGCGCGAAGCTCGGCCAGATGACGCGCGCCTCCCTCGCGCGCTACGAACCGGAGGCCCTGGGCACCTACCGCTGGGGCAGCACCTGGTGCTCCTCACTCCTCGAGTATCTCGCCTTGCTGATCAATGGTGAATGGAGGCGGGTGCCGTTACCGGCGGGGCTGTTGAGCGAGGGGCTCGCGACCACACGTCTGCTCTTTGGCACTGAGACCATCGAGTACCGAACCGCTTCCGCGACGCGCGTCGGTGCGATGCTCGGCATCAAGGAATACCCGACCCCGAGCGTCATCGGGATGTATAACCGGCTGCTGTCGGCACCCTTTCCACTGGTACTGACGCAGTCCTTCGCCTTCCTGTCGCGCGCCGCGGGTCAGGCACTGCTGCAACGACAGTTCTACCGCATGGCCAACGCCGGGGATTTCGCGGTGTCGCAGGCGGTGCAGCTGAAGGAAGCGCTCGATGGTCTCAGCAGCAATGAGTTTGTCATGGGCGATCACCACTTCTCGCTGCAGGTGCTCGCCGATGCCGAGGAGCCGTCCGGGGAGCAGGCCGACAGCTGGCGCCTGAAGAGGCTCAACGATCACGTGGCTCTCGGCCGTAGCGTTCTGGGTGATACCGGGATGACCGTGGCACGCGAGGATCTCGCGCTGGAAGCGGCCTTCTGGGCGCAGCTGCCCGGCAACTTCGCGATGCGTCCGCGCAAGGCGCCGATCACCTCGCGCAACTTCGCGGCCATGGCTCCCTTCCACAACTACCCGCTGGGCCGGGCCAGCGGCAATCACTGGGGGGAGGCGCTCGCGCTGTTGTGCACCAGCGCTCGCTCTCCCTACTACTTCTCCTTGCACGCCAGCGACCCGGCGGAAGCAGACGGCGGCAGCCGCAAAGACACCGGACATACCTTCATATGCGGGCCAACGGGTTCCGGAAAGACGGTATTCATCGGCTTCCTCGTGAGCCTGCTCGAGCGTCACGGCGCCACCCAGGTGATCTTCGACAAGGACCGGGGGCTCGAAATTCTGGTACGTGCGCTCGGCGGAGAGTATTTCGAGCTCCGGAACGGCCGAGCCACGGGATTCAATCCGCTGCAGCTTCCTGTGACTGCGCAGCACGTCGAGTTCCACAAGACCTGGCTGCGCCTGCTGGTGCGCCCCGCCGGCGCTCGCGCGCTCACTTCGCGCGAGGGCGTTGATCTGGATCAGGCCTTGCGCGGCACGCTTGCGCTTGAGCTGCGCGCGCGACGCCTGTCGCGCTTGATTGAATTTCTCGACCCCACGGATCCTGAGGGCCTGCACGCTCGTCTGGCACGCTGGTGCGAGTCGGCGCACGGCGAGTATGCCTGGGTGTTCGATAACGCGAGCGACTCGGTGGTCGCGAAGCTCGCCGCGCGGGCAACGATCGGCTTCGACGTTACGGAATTTCTCGATCATGAGCTGTTGCGCGCGCCGATTACACTCTATGCCTTTCACCTCGTGCGCCAGCTCCTCGACGGGCGTCGCCTGGTGTGCTGGATGGACGAGTTCTGGCGACTGCTGGCGGATCCGGCGTTCGCGAGCTTTGCCAAGGAGGGCCCGAAGACCTGGCGCAAGCTGAACGGCGTCATGTGCCTGGCGACGCAGAGCGCGAGTGACGTGCTCGACAGTTCCATCAGCCGCACCATCATCGAACAGACCCCCACCAAGGTGTTCTTTCCCAACCCCGAAGCGAGCGCAGAGGAGTACACGCAGGGCTTCGGGTTGAGTGAGCGCGAATTCAAGCTCATCAAGGAGCAGCTGGACCCCGGCTCGCGTAGCTTCCTCGTCAAGCAGGGGCATCACAGCGTCGTGTGTCGGCTGGACCTGAAGGGTTGCGAGGCGGAGCTCGCCGTTATTTCCGGGCGGGCTCGTGACCTGGAGCGCGTGCACCGGCTGATCGCCGAGCACGGCCACGATCCCGCCGGCTGGCTGCCGGTCTTTCTGAGTTCCCCGAGCCGGGAGTAGTGGCACATAGCGACGAGCCTGCAAGGAGTGTCTGTCATGGCAAAGCGAGAGATCGGGTTTGTACTGGCGTGGGTGGTGCTGTTCGCCACGGCCCCCACGGCACAGGCGCAATTTGCGGTAATCGATGTGGCCTCACTCACGCAGCTCATGTCGCAGGTGCGCACGCTCGAGCAGCAGGTGGCGACCGCGCGCAATCAGCTCACGCAGGCACAGGCGGAATACCAGGCGATCACCGGGGCTCGCAGCATGGAGCAACTGCTGAGCGGCACGGCGCGCAACTACCTGCCACCGGACTGGGCTGCGCTGCAGAGCACGTTGCAGGGATCCGGCGGCGCTTACCCGGCGCTGGCGGCCGATCTCAGCCGCGCGCTCAAGGCCGAATCGGTGCTGTCCGCGGGGCAGCTGGCGGCGCTGTCGCCCGGAGCCAGTGCGCAACTGCAGGCGGAACGCCAGTCCGCAGCCTTGCTGCAGAGCCTGACACACGAGGCACTCGCCAACTCGAGCAGCCGTTTCGCGGCCCTTCAGCGGCTGATTGACGCCATTGCGCGCGCCGGGGATCAGAAGGCCATCCTGGATCTGCAGGCACGCATTGCCGCCGAAACGAGCATGCTGCAGAACGAGCACACGAAGCTGCAGGTGCTCTACCAGGGCGCCCAGGCCGATCAGTGGGCCAACGCCCAGAGGCTGCGCGAGCTGGCCATCGCCAGTCACGGCCAGTTCGACAGCCGCTTCCAGCCGCGACCGTAGCGCGCAGCGGGGGCGCCTGATGGGCTTCTTTGCGACATTCTGGACCTGGCTGAACGGCCAGCTCGCAAGCTACATCGGTACCAACACCGCGCGCGTGGCCGAGGCCCTGGAGCCGGCGATCGTGACACTCGCCACCGTGTACGTCGTGGTCTGGGGCTATCTGCATCTGACGGGCCGCATCGACGAACCCTTCGTCACCGGGCTGAAGCGGCTGCTGACGCTCGCGGCGGTGCTCGGCGGCGCCGTGCATCTGTGGCTCTACAACAGTCTCATCGTCGACACGTTCTACCAGGCTCCGGCACGGCTGGCGGCGGCGGTTGTCGGCGCGCCCGATCCGGTCGCCGTCGTTGATGCGATCTGGAACCGCGGCGGAGCCGTGGCGGGCTACCTGTTCAACAACGGCGGATTCTTCAAGGACTGGGGCTGCCTCATTGCCGGTGCGACCGTGTGGGTGCTGGTGGGACTGCTGTGCGTGTACACCATGTTCCTCATTGCGCTCTCCAGCATCGCGCTGGCGGTGCTGCTGGCGCTCGGTCCACTGTTCATGGCGCTGCTGTTGTTCGAGGCCACGCGCCGCTACTTCGAGGCCTGGCTCGCGCAGCTGGCCAACTATGCGCTGGTCACCATACTGACCGTGCTCGTTGCGGCATTGCTGCTACAGGTCGTGGCGTCGTACGCGGACCAGACCGCCGCCCGCGGCGCCGCGATCGTGACGGTCGATGCTCTCAACATGGTGCTGGTCGCGGTGCTGGTGTTCCTGCTCATGCGCCAGGTGATGCCGATCGCGGCGGCGCTCGCCGGCGGTATTGCGCTGAGCAGTTTCGGGACGGTGAGCCGCCTGATCGGCTGGGGTATGCGGCAGGGGATGGGCGCGACACGTACCGCGGCGAGGCTCGCCGTTGCGAAAGTACCGAACAAGGGACAACCGCCCGACCCGCGCATAGCCGCCCAGCTCACCGCGGAGCGCATGTTCTGAGGGCAAATTCAATGAGAATCCGATCCGCACTGCTGTGCCTGCTCGTGTGCCTGTGGCTCGGTGGGTGCACCTCGCACGCCGTGCGTTGCGATGGACCCCTTCAGCCCATCAACGCGCCTGCGGCGGCACAAGGTGCGGCCCGGCACTCCGCCTCTGATCACGGTTCCGGCGCGCCATGAGCGTCGAGCCGCTCGCGGCGTACTTTCGCGAGGCCGCCTCGTGGGACGAGGACCGCGTAGCGCACGCCAACCTGAGCGCGCGGCGCGCCTGGGCCGCGGCGGGCGCGGGTTGGATCTGTGCCCTGGTCAGCGCGGTCGCGCTCACTCTGCTGATGCCGCTGAAGCGCGTGGAGCCCTTCGTGGTGCGCGTGGACAACAGCAGCGGCGTCGTGGATGTCGTGCCGGTGTACGACGGCAAGGCTGGCCTGACGCAGACGGTCACACGCTACTTCCTGACCCACTACGTAACCGTCTGCGAGCGCTTCAACTTCGCCACCGCCGAGAGCGACTACGAGGAGTGCGGCGCCTTTCACGCCGCGCAGCGCAACCAGGCGTGGTCCGCCTTGTGGAACACCAACAATCCCGCCTCGCCGCTGAATGTGCACAAGGACGGCAGCACGGTACGGGTGCAGGTGGAGTCGGTGAGTTTCTTCGAGCGCGCTAGCGGTGTGGGTGACCTCGCACAGGTGCGCTATCTGACTGCCGAGCGTCAGGTCAGCGCGGCGGAGGCACGCTTGACGCACTGGATCGCGACCATTCAATACGCCTACACCTCGCCGTCGAAGGATCCGCGCGTGCGTCGCTGGAATCCGCTCGGCTTCAAGATCGTGGACCTCACCGCGGAGCCTGAGGTGCTGGCACAGCCCTCGCCCGAGAAGCGCGGGTAGGGCGCACACCATGGGTGTCCGGATTTTCGCGCTCACCGCCGGCCTGTTGCTGACGCCGCCCGCATCCGGCGACGGCACGGCTGCGCCGGGCGCCGGGGATATGCGGATGCGGGTGTCCGCCTACGCCGCGGATGAGATCTATCGACTCAAGGGATACGTCGGCTATCAGATCGATCTGCAGTTCGAGCCCGGCGAGAGTTTTGTGGGGCTCGGTGCCGGGGATCTCGAGAGTCTCAGCTTCGCTGCCCAGGACAATCACCTGTTTCTGAAGCCGCGGGCTGCCGAAGTCGACACCAACCTGACGGTGCTCACCACGCGCCGCACCTACCAGTTCGACTACAGCGCCAGCACGCAGCGCCCGGATCCAGCGCTCGGCGATGTGATCTACGCGCTGCGCTTCA
>Ga0307479_10007479_pt1 | contig 10070 bp, 7 predicted proteins | sample atmos_gasesECM4C_FD_203743 | JGI IMG/M metagenome (GOLD analysis project Ga0307479, IMG submission 203743) | Hardwood forest soil microbial communities from Morgan-Monroe State Forest, Indiana, United States - atmos_gasesECM4C_515 | ecosystem: Environmental > Terrestrial > Soil > Temperate...
ATTCATGATGAATAAATATTCACGCTAGTGAATAATATCTTTTATCTTAGAGACTCGACGTAGAATGTCAAGAGAAAATCAGGCGGGAGACATCGTTTGTACCTAGCTAAAGGCTGGTACAAAACGGCGGGCGAAAACCCGTAATTGGCGCGAGCAGCTAGTGCATGTAGGTGGCAGTTCTCAAGAAATTGGTCACATTGACTTTATAGTTGCGATTCCATAGCAGAAGACGATTCACGACTTTGAGGACGTAAAGTCTGTGGAGTGGCCGCTTGTCAGGCGGACTGATTCCAAGGGGCATTGACCAGGGCGTCCTCGGCGATCTGGTCGAGTTTGTGCTGCAGAGCCCGATAGTTCTTGATCCTGCGCTCGCATTCTTCCGCCTGCTGCTTGCTGATGGTCTTGGTAGTGCGCTTGCCCGCGATGAAGCCCGTCCAACGATAGTAAGTACCGTGGAGCTTTGCCGGGTTGGTTTGGCAGGCACAGTTGGGCTTGCCGCATTGGCTTTTGGTGGAAGAGATGGAGCCTGGAAGAATGGGGCCTTTGGCCTGAATGGTGATGGTGGTGGTTCCTGTTATTTTTGAGCTTGACATGTGGGTTAATCCTAATGTAGTAATACATTAGGATTATATCATATATGCTCACCTCGATCAACCACCAGTCCTGGCTCTTCTTCCTTCCCTTGGCCCAGCAAGCTTGTTTGCTCAAGGACGATTTGCTCGACCCTGTGGACGATCTGTTGGACGATGAGGAACTGATGGCGCTGGTCCGCCAGTGCCTCGCCACCCGTTACCCCAAGTCGGCCCGTACCGGCCGCCCCGGCATGGCTCCCGATCGGCTGCTGCGTTGCTGTGTGCTCAAGCATCTGAAAGGCTGGAGTTTTCGCGAGCTCGAACGGGAACTGCGCTGCAACCTCACTTATCGGCGCTTCACTCACTTTGACGCCGAAGTCATTCCCCGTCACAACTGCTTCAGTCGCTTGTTTGCCGTGCTCAGTCCCGAGGTCACCCGGGAGATTCATCAGCGGGTCGTGGGCCTAGCCTGCGAACGAGGTGTGGCGCAAGGACGCAGAATGCGGACCGACACCACCTGCATCGAGTCGAACATTCATTATCCAACCGACAGCAGTCTGCTGGGAGACGGAGTCCGCGTGCTCAGCCGCAGCCTGGCACGCATAGCCCAGCAGTGTAAGCGGGGCACGCTAGCGGTAGTGAATCATGGACGAGCGGTGAAGTATCGTCTGCTGGAGATCAGCCGCGCCGCCAAGTCAAACACCGAGGCCGGGCGGGCGCGCATGCGCGCCCGCTACCAGAAACTGCTGGGCCTGACCCGAAGCGTAGTGCGGCAGTCCCAGCAGGTTCTGCACCGGTTCAAGAAGGGACGCCTGCCGGTGGTGGGCAGCAAGTTGGCGGTGTTCGCCCAGCTGTCGCAGTTGGAGCACTTCCTGCCGCTGACGCAGAAAGTCATCCGTCAGACCAAAGACCGGGTGGTGCTGGGCAAAGAGGCCGCAGAGAAAGTGCTGAGTTTGTTTGAACCGCACACGGAAGTGATCCGCAAAGGCAAAGCGCATAAGCCCAACGAGTTTGGCCGGCTGGTGCGAATCGATGAAGCGGAAAACGGGATTGTGAGTGGGTATGAAGTTTTGGTAGGTAACCCGGCGGACACGACCTCGTTTCTGCCGGCGCTCGAACAACACCAAGCAGTTTTCGGACGGGTGCCGGAGATGGCGGTGGGGGATCGCGGTTTCTTCTCGGCGCGCAATGAGCAGGAAGCGGAGGAGATGGGAGTGAAGAAGGTGGCACTGCCAGCCCGGGGACGTTTATCGCAGAAACGCCAGGAGCGGCAAAAACAGCGTTGGTTTCGACGAGCACTGCGCTGGCGTGCCGGCTGTGAATCCACCATCAGCACACTCAAGCACCCGTTCTCGATGTTGCGGGCCATGTATAAAGGAGATAGGGGCTTCCAACGCTATGTCGGCTGGAGCGTGATTACCAAGAATTTATTTTCCATCGCCCGTTGGCAGGAACGTAAAAAGAGGAAACCCGCAGAGAACAAGAGCGATGCCCAGATGGTTTGCATCGAGTAGGGAGTGGCGCCAGTTGCTCAGTGAACATGCGCGTTGGAGAGGGTTGGGTTGGATTTTGTCCTGGTGGGGAGTCGCGTGTCTCCTGTTGAGCTTGGGTCTCGAAGCCAGCGCGCATCATCCACCACAGGTTGCTTGCTATCGATCGATGGGACGGTCGAGAACCTTGGTCTCCCATTCCTCTTACCAACTCTTGCGCAGGGCGAGCACTAAATTTATTCACTGTTGCACTGGCCTTCGCGAATCTTTCTTCGCCCCTAATTTTTTCTTACCTGTCGACGATGTAGATTCATGGGGACTATCATGGCTGGACTATGGTGGGCCACCGGGTACGAGTTGGGGGCCCCGGGTCAACTGCAAGGCTGCCGGTCAGGCAGGCAGCACCCAGCAAGAGGTAGAGCGCGCTTCCTTCCCGAAATTCCGGCCCGGCAATGGCTAAAACTTAAAACTCGGGGTTTTGTACCAGCCTTTAGCTAAGCCAGAAAATCCGGCATTCACTGCGGACGCCAGGTCATGTCCACGCGCACTGGAACGTCGTTTTTGACCGGCATTGTCAGAAGCGAGGGCGGATCGATCTTGAAATCGGAGAGCGTGGCCGGGATGGTCCCGGTGATATGCGTCTCGCCGCCCTGTTTTTCCACTTTGAAAGGCACCTGTTTGTAATGCGCAGTCTGGCCGGCGAATTGAATCTCAAGGTCGGCATTGATGGTTGACGCCGCGGCATCCGATTCAGGCAACCGAGTACGCACGGTGACCAGCGGAAACTCCGCACCGCGCGTGACCTGAATCATGTGGAGGTCGCGGTTGCTGTCCCCGGAGTCAAACGACTTGACGGGTACAGCAATCAGGAATTCGCATTGGCCCGCGTGGCAAACACCCTTTCCTTTCGCCGCGTGGCTTACACCCTCAGTCTGGTGCAGTGGATGGGACACATGGTAACTGAGAGTGCTTTGTTGGAGGATCCATTGGGTGTCACCTTCAGCAAACGCAGTGAGCGCCACGAACGATAATGCGATCAGTATTCTTTTACTCATATGCTGTCTTTAGAACTTCACTGAAACCGAAAGAAGAGCAGCGCCAAACGCCCCAGCAGTGACAATAGCCACTGGGTTGTGTGCCGACGCGATGCCATGAACCTTTTCGCCCTTGTTTTTTTGATCGAAAGCCATAATGCCCAAGATGGGCGTCAATATCATTCCGGGGCCGTGTATCCAAGCCATCGCCTCGTGAAATTTTATCGGACCGCGCTTTTTGGTGCCGGGTACCCTGGGCGCGCGGATTGCATAGTACGCTGTGATGCCATACAAATCTCCCGTCAGCCCACCGAGGGCGGCATGCAGGTCGCGGGAGGCCGAGCTCGTGTTCTTGCCCCCGGCATTGAAGGATATGGCAACCGTGGCAATTAACGGAATAGTTGTGATCAAACCCATCCGCTGGTGGATCTTCAGCATGTGTGTCCGTTTATCCAGCAGTGCTTGCTCACGGGCGTTTCCCTGGGTCTGCTCCGGAGAGATTCCGAGATCCGAAAGCGACGGTGCAGTAGAACTGCTGGACGGCGCGTTCGGTAAATTATCCTGTTGTATTGATGCTGGATTGCCCTTGACTTCTTGGTCCACCTCCAACTTCCCATCCAGAACCGTCGCCTCACTTCCTCCGACCGTAACAGAGGGAATCTCGATCGGCTTGAAACCTGGTGCCTCAAAATTCACCCGATAGTTGCCGGGAGGAAGCTCAAACCTGTAGGCACCGTCAGCCCCTATGGTCACCTTTTGTGCCTGCTGAGTGTTTATGTTTGCTGCCGTCACAACAGCATCCGCAACCGCTCGACCGGACGTGTCGGTGACACTGCCTCTCAATACTCCGGTTGACGCTGCCTGAGCCATCAGAAAAGGAGCGAATTGAACGAGCAACCAAAACGTGAGGACACTCGGGACAGCACTAGATCCGCGGCAAATCCAATTCTTCAACATCACTCACCTCACGCTTTCTAGAATGGCAAATAGTTGTTACGTTAGATCATCTCGTGCTGCAAATCGGACTGAGACCAACCTTGCAGTGAGCATGGAAGATATGGCGTCGGATCAAGTATCGAAGACTACTGCCCACCACCACATCGGACCAGAAGTGCTGCAGGCTCGTGAATCGCGCAACAGAGACGGCGGTGGCGGTGCCATATGCGAGCCACTCAACCGAAGGCTTGGGATATTCGTTTGCGATTGTGGTGGTGGCCCCCACGTAATAATCGCATGTGCGGAAGGAAATGAATTATCCAAGCCGCTGCTCTGAAAGAACGATCCTCTACCTGAATCTTGGAGAGGACGTTGACGCTCCGTGATCAGTTGCATACCAGACCGCTGTTGGCCATGGACTCGGCTCCGAGTAGGCCGGTTTCGCGGGCGTGAGGATCACTCCGAAGCGCGCCGTCGAGGAAAATCACGCCCAATGTTCCCGCGGAGGTGAAGAGATCAACGTTCGAGATGTAGGTGCTCGCAGTTTTGCCGTTTCTCGACAGCGCGCCTGAACCATGTTTATCGATCGCAATCAGCCCCAAAGTTACTGCCTGCAGCCGATTACCCGCTTAATCTCGGAACGATGGAGCGGAGCCGTATCGATGTCGGCCGAGTCACGGAGGCCCCGTTTTGCCCATCGGGAGTTTGAAATCGAGCGTACCGCACCAGGCGATTGCGGCGGATCGGCGGCGGTATCCGAGCACTTAGCAGTGTACAAACTCGCACCCTAACGGCTGAGGGGCATCGGGCAACTCCTCGGAGGCTGCCAATATCGATTGCAAAATACCCCCGAATAGCAAGATCAGCAGGAGGCGGCTACTTTTATCGGGCATCCGCATTGACGCGTAAAACGCAATTCAGCGTGGTCTCAGCGTCTCGCACCCGCCACCCGAACCACGATACAACCGCAACATTACCGCCTCTTTTCCAGAAGATGACAATTTGTTCATCCGGGAACTAATCTACGCGTTCCTCCCCGACTGTGAGTATGATTCCGTCCGAGCCGCGATTCGTTCGAGAAGAATCAAGAGTTACTTCGAATGCGGAAATTTAGCTGTCGCTTCGCCGCTTCCCCCTGTGATGACGAGCGAACGAACGGATGAGATGCGCGAGCTGTCGTGGATCCTCGGCCGGAGACGAGAAGTGCGTGACTTGATGCGGGGGATTCCCAGTCGAAGCAGTTCGGGGCGCTGTGGGATGAATTCATTCGCCTGCACGGAGAGGCAGAGTTTCGTCTCTGGCGTCTCGAAAAGTTGCCGGCCCGCCCTGGCAGGCTACCTATTTTATAGATAGGGGAACACGTCGTCATGAAGACAGTTGACATGAAAGCTGTCGATGTTCGGGGTTGGATCACTGAGCCGGGAAGTTTAGAACAGTTGAACACCAAACTGGAATCGCCGCTGGAAATCGTACTGAACTCCGAATATTCCGAAGGCATTAGTTACGACGCACGCTGCGCTGGTTTGTCGAAGGAAGGGAAAGTAGTAGCGATTGAATACGAATCGTCTGAACTGCCCACCTACTGCCTTGTTGACCCTAGACCCCTTGGCCGGAAATAGGTCCCCCGACTGAGGATCCCCAGAGCGGTCTTAGGAATCGGAGCCACCCTATAGGGGGAGGCTTCAAACAGCCGTGAGCTGCTGCAGTCAAAAGCTGGGGTGGTGAACGTCCACGGTTAAAAGGTGTGACGCTAGATCACGTCATGTGGGGATTAGAGAGACGAATGCAAATGAACCTCCGACGACACGTCGAAACACCACCGAGACGACATCAGAACCGGAACTGCCTGCCAGGGCCGGGAGGAGCACGGAAGCAACCTACTTACTGTCGGTGCGATGTCCGGCGTCGAGGAGGGCGTGACTCTAGTCCGGGCTTTCGTACGGAACTTGAGAACCTGGGCGGTGATGCGAAGGGAAAAGGCACAAGTGGACATCCCACGAGGCCGAAAGTACCGAAGCACCGACAGGGGCGAACTGCCTCGTAGTAGCGAGGAAGCGGGGTAATTCCCGTGGAGCGACGGGGGCAGGTCACCCTCGGCGAGATTGAGTCAACGGGTAACCGGAGGAACTCATTGTCTTGCCGCAAGGCGGCAGCCTTTCAAGGGTGGCACCAGCCGGATGAATCGAGAGATTCACGTCCGGCTCTGTGAGCGGCTCGGGGCGAAATTCCCCGGGCCGACTCGGCGCTCTGCGGGTGACCGCCGCCCCTCTGCCGATCAAACGGGCAATCCCGAAGTAAAGGTCGGTTGTGGATTACGCCCTCGCGACCGCTGCTCAGGCTCCTTTCGGCCCCGATATCAAATCATCATCCACTTGATTGACGTTACCAACGTTTCTTGCCAAGTTCCAGTTTGATCTGGCAATCTCGCCTTGCGTCAAAGCCAGCTCACCGGGACGCAACTGCTCACAACGAACAAAGGAAAACATGAACGGAACAGTGTGCACACGTGTGCTTCTTCCGCAGTCGCCTACGACGATCGGTACATCGACGGCACGCAACAGCAGACCAAAGACTACGGGCTTCCGTCCTGTTTGCGAGGGCAAAGATGCAATACGCCTTCCGCGAGAACGATCGAGTGCTCATTTGCTGAAGGCCGCAGGGCGTCCGTTCGATGGGCAGGTGGCTAGCTTCGCTGTGCAGGTAGACATTTCCCTATTAGTCAAGCTGCGAGCGCAGGCGAACATGGCGCAAGGCATTCCAGCGGTGAGCGACTCGCAAATTCTGTTCGGCGACACCGTACGTCTTGCGGCTTTAAGACGCACGCCCTTTGCGACCGTGACCATAGGGGATCAAAAACAATGAAGAGCCGATTCCTCTCTCTGGTACTGGCGATCTCGGTCGTTGCCGGACTCGCCAGTTGCGGCGGGGCCAGCAAGTCCAACAATACGACTACACGAACGATCTCTTCCATTTCACTTTCGCCAGGCTATGCATCTGTTCCGCTCGGATTGACTCAACAATTCAAGGTCGTAGCTAATTACGCGAACGGGGCGACCGGCGACATCACCACTCTCGTGCGTTGGACTTCCTCTGCCCCTGCGGTCGCAACCATCAGCAATTCCGCAGGAAGCCCGGGGATGGCAACGTCGGTTGCGACGGGAATAACCAATATCACCGCTTCCTATCAAGGCCTTACCACCGCCCCGGCGCAGTTGACCATCACCTCGCCGGCGTTGATATCCATTGCGGTCTCGCCGCACACGGGAGCCATCGCACTCGGCACCTTACAACAGTTCAGCGCGACCGGCACTTACACGAACGGTAGCACAAAGGTGATCACGACATTTGTTTCGTGGTCCTCATCTACCCCGGCAGTGGCAACGGTAGGCAGCAGTGGCGTAGCTAGCAGTCAATCCGTCGGGAGCGCCACGATCACCGCGACTTCTGGCTCAATTTCGGGTACTGCGACACTTTCTGTTACGCCTGCGGCGCTTGTCAGCATCACTGTGATGCCCCTAAGTCCAACGGTACCCAAAGGCTTGAGTCAGCAATTTGCTGCGACTGGAACTTACACGGACGGAACATCGCAGAACTTGACTTCATCGGTTCAGTGGAAGTCCAGTAATCCGTCAATTGTGACCGTAAACAGTCTTGGAGACGGGTTCGCCGTTTCGAGCGGAAATGCGCAGGTCATCGCAACTGCAGCCGCAACGGGCATCTTCGGCCAGAGCACGATAACAGTGAGTCCAGCCGCATTGGCGAGCATCGCCGTCACGCCACCAAATTCTTCAGGCGCCCTCGGCACGGCTCAGCAGTTTGCGGCAACCGGAACTTACACCGATGGCAGCACACAAGACCTCACCGCTTCCGCTCTGTGGAGATCGTCCAACACGACAGTTGCGACGATCGGCGCGTCTGGACAGGCCAGCACCAAGGCCGCTGGTCTTACAACGATCAGCGCTACCTCCGGTTCCATTGTCGGATCAACGAACTGGACTGTGACGCAAGCCACCCTGGTCTCGATCGCCGTGACACCAGCGATCCCGTCTTTGCCTCTAGGCGAAACCCAGCAATTCACCGCTACAGGTACATTCACGGACGGCAGCATTCAGGACATCACCAATACGGTCAAATGGAGTTCTTCGGATTCGACTGCGGCAACCATCAGCATGACGAGTCCGACCCGAGGTCTGGCTCAAGCCCTGGCCACTGGCGCAACAGTGATCACGGCAAGTTTGTCTGGAATCAGCGGAAACACGACGCTCACCGTAAGCCCAGCCGTGATCGTTTCGATCGCGGTTGCGCCCTCTCCGTTGTCCTTCGCAAAAGGAACGACACAACAGCTGTCAGCTGTCGCGACCTACTCTGACAACAGCACGAAAGACATCACGAATACCGCAACCTGGTCATCCGCGAATGACACGATAGCGTCAGTAAGCACAAGCGGAGCAGCGACGGCTGTGAAGGTAGGGACAACTACTATCACTGCCGCCAGCTCTGGAGTAACGGGCGCGATCAGCGTTCAGGTGACTCCGGCAGTTTTGGCTTCGATCGCTATTTCCCCATCGTCCGTCTCCATCCCGATGGGCACGACTCAACAATTCACCGCGACCGGTACTTACAGCGACGGCAGCACACAGGATCTTACCGCTTCCGTTCAATGGACATCGTCAGATGCCACAGTTGCCACAATTAGTATGGCAACGTCCACGATTGGACTGGCTACGTCGGTTGGAACAGGAACAGCAACGATCAGCGCGAACTCTGGCTCTGTCTCCGGCACAGCAAGCCTTACCATAACGCCTGCGGCACTTGTGTCCGTTGCAATCACCCCATCCGCACCCAGCATCGCGCTCGGCCAGTCCCAGCAATTCACTGCTACCGGTACGTACACTGACAACAGCACCAGGGACATCACGACAAACGTAACGTGGAGCACGTCGAACGCTCTGGTGGCGGTCATCAGCAACAATATAGGTTCAAACGGTCTCGCGACTAGCTCCGGTCAAGGCACTGCGACCATGACTGCAAGAATGGGGCCGGTCTCGGCCACAGCAAATTTGACAGTTGTCGCTCTGTCTGCTCCAACGGGTGTAAGTGCAACACCGGCGCCCAGCCAGATCACGCTGAACTGGAATTCGGTTCCCGGAGCAACGGGCTACAATGTTTCTCGTAGTGCAACCTCGGGCGGACCCTTCGCGCCGCTTGCGACGACAACAATTCCCCCGTATGTGGATTCTGGCCTCGCCGCCGGCGCCACTTATTACTACGTAGTTAGCGCCACAAACTCACTTACTCAGAGCGCAAATTCGGCGGAAGTTAGCGCCACCACTCCTGTTCCTACTTTGGTTTCCATTAGCGTCAGTCCCGGGAACCCAACCGTGGCACTTGGCCTGACGCAGCAATTCACCGCCACGGCACTGTACAGCGATGGCAGCACTCAGGACGTCACGAGTTCAGTAACTTGGTCATCTTCGAACGCCACAGTTGCCGTGGTTAGTACGAATGGACTTGCCAGTTCGCTATCGCAGGGCAGCACAGTGATTACCGCAGTCGCATCCGGAGGGCAAGTTGCCTCGACCACACTGACGGTGAACGCCCCTGGACTTGTCTCCATTACGGTCACGCCTACATCGGCGACGGTTTCTGTCGGCTCGTACGTGCGATTTTCTGCTACGGGCAAATATACAAATGGTACCAGCTTAAACATTAGCAATCTTGTGAACTGGTCGACGTCGGATACCACGATCTCCTCGGTTGATTCAACCGGTCTTGCCCACACAGCTGGCGCGGGCACGGTGACGATCACGGCGACATCGGGCAGTGTGCAAGGCACCGCCACCCTGACGGTAGCGGCGGGGACGGGAGGCGGGTCATCGCCGCGCTTCGTGTACGTGGCCAATGCGGGTGGCAGTACAGTTTCCGGATACCTGCTGGACCAGGGAGTGGGGGCGCTGACGGCGGTGCCGGGGTCGCCATTCTCCGCCTCTGAGGCCTATACGGTGGCCACCGATCCGACGGGACAACATGTGTACACG
>Ga0307479_10007480_pt1 | contig 10070 bp, 10 predicted proteins | sample atmos_gasesECM4C_FD_203743 | JGI IMG/M metagenome (GOLD analysis project Ga0307479, IMG submission 203743) | Hardwood forest soil microbial communities from Morgan-Monroe State Forest, Indiana, United States - atmos_gasesECM4C_515 | ecosystem: Environmental > Terrestrial > Soil > Temperate...
CGAGGCCGTTGACGGCGGCACCCATCCCGTGCTCGCGCACACCCCACGCGACGTTGCGGCCACTGTGCCCGGGCGCAAACCACTCCTCATCCTTGAACTCGGTGAAGGTCGAATGGACGAGGTCGGCGGCGCCGCCGATCATCGTCGGCACGTACGACGCGAAGGCTTGCATGATGTCCTTGCCAGCGACGCGCGTCGAGATCCCCTTCGGGTCGGGGTCGAACACGGGCAACGCGGCTGCCATGCCCGCGCGTGGCTTGCCCGACCACGCGTCGCGCCACTCTGTGGCTGCCTCCACGTTCTTCGTCGCCCATCGCTCCAACTCCGCTTCCCACTCTTCTTGCGCTGCGGCCCCGCGCGTGCGCTGGTCGAAATGCGCGCGCACTTCGTCAGGCACGAGGAAGAACGCGTCGGGATCCCAGCCGAGCGCCTCCTTGGTCTCCCGCACCATCTCCTCGGGCATCGGATCGCTGTGCGCATTTCTCGTGCCGGCCCGCGGTGAGCCGTACCCGATCACCGTGCGCAGCCGGATCAGCGTCGGGCGCTCCTCCTCGGCGATGCCGGCATGAAGCGCGGCTTCGATCGCAGCGAGGTCGTTGCCATCGTCGACCGAAAGCGTGTGCCAACCGTAGGCGCGGAAGCGCTCACCGACGTCTTCCTGCGAGAAGGAGAGATCGGTGCTGCCGTCGATCGTGATCTTGTTGTCGTCGTAGAGGAAGACGCAGCGGCCGAGCTTCAGGTGGCCGGCGATCGACGCAGCCTCCGACGCGACACCCTCCATCAGGTCACCGTCGGAGCAGATCGCGAAGATGTGGTGGTCGCAGGCCTCGGCTCCGAAGCGCTCGCGCAGGAACTTCTCCGCCATCGCCATTCCGACCGCGTTACCGAAACCTTGGCCGAGCGGACCGGTCGTCGTCTCGACGCCCGGCGTCTCGAAGTTCTCGGGATGACCTGGCGTGCGCGAGCCGAGCTGGCGGAACTGCTTGATGTCGTCGAGGCTGAGGTCGTAGCCGGAGAGGTACAGGCACGAATAGAGCAGCATCGAGGCGTGGCCGGCCGAGAGAACGAAGCGGTCGCGGTCTGGCCACTTCGGGTCGGCCGGGTTGTGCTTCATGATCCTTGTGTAGAGCAGGTAGGCGGCCGGCGCGAGACCGAGCGGCGCCCCCGGGTGGCCGGACTGGGCCGCCTGAACGGCGTCGACCGTCAGCGTCCGGATCGTGTTGATGCTGAGCTGCTCGATGCCGGGCTCAAGCGCCAACGGGACTCGCCTGGTAGCGCTTCGCCATCTCGTCCAGCGAGAGAACCTTGTAGTCGCCGGCGTGGCCGGCTGCGCCGAACTGCGTCAGGCGCTCGAAGGAGACCTGCTTCTGCGCCTCACGGGCGGGCTTGAAGAACGCACGCGGGTCGAACTCGGACGGGCCCGACTTGATCGCCTCGCGGAGAGCGGCGGTGATCGCAAGCCTGCCATCGGTGTCGACATTCACCTTGCGCACACCGTGGCGGATCCCCTGCTGGATCTCCTCCACCGGAACGCCGAACGTCGCCTCGAGCTTGCCGCCCGCCGCGTTGATCCGGTCGACGAGCTCCTGGGGAACGCTCGACGAGCCGTGCATGACCATGTGCGTGTCCGGAAGCTTCTGGTGGATCTCCTCGATCAGATGCATCGCGAGCACTTCGCCCGTCGGCTTCGATGTGAACTTGTACGCGCCGTGGCTCGTTCCAATCGCGACGGCGAGCGCATCGACGCCCGTCTTCTCGACGAAATCGACCGCCTGGTCGGGGTCGGTCAGGTGCACTTCGCCGGAGCCGTGACCGTCCTCGATCCCGCCGAGCGTCCCGAGCTCACCTTCGACGCTGACGCCCTTCGCGTGCGCTGCCTCGACGACCTCGCGCGTGACCTCGACGTTGTACTCGTAGTCCGAAGGAGTCTTGCCGTCGGCGAACAGCGAGCCGTCCATCATCACGCTCGTGAAGCCGAGGTCGATCGCGTCGAAGCAGGTCTCCGGCTTGTCGCCGTGGTCGAGGTGAAGGACGATCGGGATCTCGGGCGCGCTCTCGGCGGCGGCTGTAATCAGGTGGCGCATGTAGTTCTTCCCGGCGTAGGAAAGCGCGCCGCGGGAGACCTGGATGATCACCGGTGACTGCGCCTCCTGGGCGGCGGTGACGATGCCCTGCACCTGTTCCATGTTGTTCGCATTGAACGCGCCGACGCCGTAGCCGCCCTTCGCGGCCTCGTCGAGCACTTGGCGCAGCGTGGCAAGTGGCATCGAATCTCTCTCCTCGGTCGATCGGACGCGTCAGCGCATTCTTCCGAACGCGCGGCGTCCGTGAAACCTAGCGGGAGATGTTCATCATTGACAATCGAAAAGTTCTCATGCTTTCATAGTGTTTCACCTATGGCGATCACGCTGAACCAGCTCTCGAGCTACCTCGCGGTCGCGCGCGAGGGCTCCGTGTCGGGCGCGGCCGAGAAGCTCTACGTCACCCAGCCGTCGATCTCGGCGGCGGTGTCCGCGCTCTCGCGTGAGATCGGCGTCGAGTTGACCGAGCGCGTCGGGCGAGGGATCGGGCTGACCGCGGCCGGCGAGGCATTCCGTCCGTACGCCGCCGACGTGCTCGGGCTGATCGAGCAGGGCCGGCAGGCGGCACGCGAAGCAGCCGACTTCTCGATGCGCAGCCTGCGGATCGTCGCCGTCGCCACCGCCGCCGAGTTCGTCGTGCCGGCACTGCTCCGCGCCTTTCACCGCCTGCACCCCGAGGTGAACCTCGCGCTCGAAGTGGCAAATCGCGCGACCGTCTTCGAGCGCGTGCTCGAGCACGAAGTCGACGTGGCGATCGCCGGGCGGCCGCCCGAGGACGAGCGCATCGCCGGACTGGCCTTCCTCAAGAACGAGCTCGTGCTGATCGTCGCACCCGACGACCCGCTTGCCGGCGGCCGCACGATCGGGCCGGACCAGCTCGCGGACCGTGTGTGGCTGATGCGCGAACCGGGATCGGGCACACGCCAGCTCGTCACCGAGTTCCTCGCGGATAACGACATTCGCCCTCAGTCGCTGACGCTCGGCTCGAACGGCGCGATCAAGGAGGCCGTGCGGCTCGGTCTCGGCGTGTCGATCCAGTCGCGCGTAGCGGTCGAGCACGAGCTACGTAGCGGCGCGCTTGCCGAGGTCTCGATCCGCGGCGGACTCCCGCGCAGGCAGTGGTATGCGCTGCACTCGGCCACGGTGCCACCACGCCCGGCGGTCGAACAGTTCCTCGACTTCGCGAACGGGCCCGCGGGAAAGAAGGCATTCGAAGGACGTGACGTCGCGTGATTCCGGTGAACCAGATTGCGCCGTCGCTGCTGTCGTCCGACTTCGCGCAACTCGGCACGCAGATCGAGTTGATGATGGACGCCGGCGCGCAGGTGATGCATGTCGACGTGATGGACGGTCACTTCGTTCCGCCGATCACGATCGGGCCGCTGGTCGTCGAGGCGATCCGCGACCTCGTCAAGAGCCGCGGCGGCACGATCGACGTGCACCTGATGATCGAGCGCCCCGAGCGGCACGTCGAGGCATTCGCCAAAGCGGGCGCCGACATCATCACCGTGCACCCGGAGGCGACACCGCATATCCACTACACGCTCAAACTGATCCGCGAGCTCGGCTGCGCAGCCGGCGTCGTGATCAACCCGGGAACGCCGGTCGAAGCGGTCGAGCCGGTCGCCGGGATCGTCGACCTCTGCCTGCTGATGAGCGTCAACCCCGGCTGGGGCGGCCAGAAGTACATCCCGACCTCGACCGTACGCGTAGCGCGACTGCGCGAGCTTCTGCCGGACGAGGTCGTGCTCGAGATCGACGGCGGGATCTCGCTCGAGACGATCGACGAGGCGCGCGACGCGGGTGCCCAGCTCTTCGTCGCCGGCTCGAGCGTCTTCGGCGCACCGGACCCGGCCGCTGCGTTCCGCGAACTCAGTGCCAGGCTTAGGCCTGACACTTTGTAGAACCTCTATCCCAAACCCCGAAAGATGTATTTGATCTCTACGAACCGCTGCGGTTAGAGTCACCCAATGGAAGGTGCCCGCTAATGCCCCGCCCGGTGATGCTCGGGATCGTGGGCGACTCGGGGTCCGGCAAGACCACGATCACGCGCGGACTCGTGCGCGTCCTCGGTGAGGATCAGATAACCCACTTCTGCACCGACGACTACCACCGGTATGACCGCAGGCAGCGGGCAGAGCGCAACATCACGCCGCTCCACCCCGACTGCAACCACCTCGACATGCTCGAGCAGCACCTGAGCCACCTGCGTGCGAACGAGCCGATCATGAAGCCCGTCTACCAGCACGGCGACGGCACCTTCGGGCCGCCCGATTACTTCGTTCCCGGCCGCTTCCTGATCACCGAGGGTTTGCTCGCGTTCTACAACAGAGACCTCTGTGACATGTTCGACGTGCGGGTGTACCTCGCGCCGCCGGAGGATCTGCGCCGCCAGTGGAAGGTGCAGCGCGATTGCTCGCGCCGCGGCTACACGACCGACCAGGTGCTCGGCGAGCTCGACCGGCGGGAGCCCGACTCGGAGGCGTTCATTCGGCCGCAGCGCCACAACGCCGACATCGTCGTCGCGTTCCAGCCGAGCACGACCGCGGATCAGGAGCATCTCGACTGTGTGCTGACCCTTCGAGACTCGCTGCCGCATCCCGATCTCACCGGCGTCGTCGGCGAGAACGGCGAGGACGGCGTTGTCCTGACCGAGAAGGGCGACGGCGTGCAGGAGCTGTACGTCCCCGGGAAGATCAAGCCGGAGCGCGCGCAGCAGATCGAGGAAGCGATCTGGCAGCGGATGCATTTCGCCCGCCACCTCCGCGAGAAGGCCCTCGGCGAGTTCACGATCGGCACCGAGCTCCACCGCTCCGACTCGCTCGGGGTCGTTCAGCTGCTGATCCTCTACCACCTTGTCACCGCTCGCGCGGCCGTCGCCGGCGGTCACGGCTCCGCACGCGAGCTCGATCTCTCCGCACTCGACGCGCTCGCTGGAACCGCGACGATCTGAGGCGCCGCTTGTCGGCGCAGACCTTCGTTCTGCTCGTCTCCGTGTTCCTCCCGCCGATCCTTGCGGTCGCCGTCTACTACTTCGGCTTTCGCTCGGCAAAGCGTCATGACGAGCGTGAACGCGAGCGTTAGCTCAGCGCACCGGATCGCGCCGCGAGCTCTCGGTCACGATCGGTGACGCCGCCCGCCGTGTGCGTCCACCAGCGGAGGATCACGCGGTTGTAGTGAATCTCGATGTCCGGGTGGTGGTTCTCGCTCTGAGCAAGCTCCGCCACCTCATTGACGAAGGCAATCGCCTCAAGGAAGCCGTCGAACTTGAACTCCCGCTCGAGCTTGTCGTCGACCTCCGTCCAGCCTTCGGGTGTCGCTGGCATCAGGCACATTGTGACGTACTACTGTCGACCGATGGCACGGACAACGTTGCGCGGTTCCCGGAAGGCGCGGGCGACGGGCAGCCACGAGCTCCTTTGCGAAGCGGTCTTCCGGCCGCTCGCCCATGTCGCCGTGCTCGCGTTGCTGCCGCTGCGAGTGCCGCCGCCCGCGGTCGTACTCGCGGCAACGGGCACCGGGCTTGCAGCCGCGGCCGAGATCGGGCGGAGGGAGTTCGTCGGCGCCGCGCTGCTCCTTCAGTTGAAGACGGTGCTCGACAACGCCGACGGACAGCTCGCGCGTGCCGCCGGCCGCGTTTCCGTGTTCGGGCGTTACCTCGACTCCGAGTCCGACCTGCTCGTAAACGCCGTGCTCTTCGTCGCACTCGGCTACGTCACGGGGCGGTGGTGGCTGGCGACGGCATCTTTCGTCGCCATCACGTTGGTGCTCTCCGTCGACTTCAACCTCGAGCGGCTCTTTCGACGAGAGCGGGGAGAGGAACGCGAGGCGCGTCCACCCGCGCAAGGCGCCGCCGCGGCGCTCGCGCGTGTCTACGACCTCGTCTACGCGCCGCAGGACCGGCTCGTCGAGCGCTTCGTCGATGCACGCCTGCGCAAGCTCGGCGCGGGGCCCACCGAGCGCCGGCGTTACCACGACGCCGGCACGCTGACGGTCGTCGCGAACTTCGGGCTCTCGACACAACTTGCGGCGCTCGGCATTTGCCTGATCGCCGGTCGCCCCGGGGTCTATCTGTGGATTCCGATCGCCTGCGGGCTCGCATTCGTGCCCCTCGAGCTACGCCGCCGGTACCTTGTGAGGCGATGAAGGAGCTCAGCCTCAACGATGTGCGGGAGGCGACCGCGTGGTCGGACCTGCCCGCGCGCGAGATCGCGCCCGAGGACTGGGAGCGTTTCCGCGTCCACATCGGCGAGATCTTCGAGGCACTCGGCATGGATCTCGACACACCCGGCACGCGCGAAACGCCCGAACGGTTCCTGCGCGCCCTCTACGACGCGACCGCGGGTTACGAAGGGGACGCGAAGCTGCTGACCGCATTCCCGGCCGAGAGCGACGGCGAGCCCTCGACGGCCGGAATGATCGTCGAGGGGCCGATCGGATTCAGCTGCCTTTGCGAACACCATGCGCTTCCGTTCTTCGGCGTCGCACACATCGGGTACATCGCAGGCGACCGGATCATCGGCATCTCGAAGCTGACGCGGCTCGTCCGGTTGTTCGCTCGACGGTTCACGGTGCAGGAACGGCTGGGCGAGCAGATCGCAGATGCGCTCGTCGAGCTCGTGGAGCCAATGGGCGTGGCGGTGCGCCTCAATGCGTCGCATCTCTGCACGCGCATGCGCGGTGTCGAAGAAACCTCGCACACGGTGACGACGTTCTGGCGCGGCGCGTACGAAGACCCCGAGTTGCGGCGCGAGTTTCTCCAGCTCATCAGTGGCTGATGTCGCACTCGTGTGCGGCGGTAGCGGCGCGCTTGGCGCCGCAGTCGTCAAGGCGCTGATCGAGCGCGGCGACAATGTGGTCGTCGCCGACCGGACCTCCGTCGACCTGACCGACGCCGACGCGGTCGAGGCGTTTTGGGACGCGTTGACGGTGAGGCCGCGCTGGGTCGTGAACACGGCCGGCGGCTTTCGTGCGGGAACCGTCGCCGATTCCGATCCGGAGCAATTGCGTGGGCTTCTCGACACGAACCTCGGCACCGCGTGGTGGACGTGCCGGGCGGCGGCACGACGCCTGCCTCCGGGCGGCGCGATCGTAAACGTCGCCGCGCGCGCTGCCGTGAGCGGCGGCGCCGGCTCTGCGGCGTATGCGGTCACGAAGGCAGCAGTCGTCCGGCTCACGCAGGTGCTTGCGCTCGAGCTCGCCGACCGGAACGTACGCGTGAACGCGATCCTGCCGGCGCTGATCGCCACGCCCGCCAACCGCAAGGCGGGGCTCGAGGGCGGCGTGCCGCCGGAAGAGCTCGCCCTGGTCGTCGCCTACCTGCTCTCGGACGCCGCGAGCACCGTCACGGGCGCGGTTCTCCCGGTTTGACCTCGCTCGAGCTGCTGTGGGAGGCCGACGGCCTGCCCGCCTTCGTGCTTCCCGCTGAGCTCGCCGCGATCTACCCTGGCACACTCGGCTTCGACGAGACACGCCTGTATGCGAACTTCGTCGCCACGATCGACGGCGTGGTCGCGATCCCGTCCATGCCCCAGTCGAACAAGCTGATCGCGGCGGGAAGCGCAGCCGACCGGTTCGTGATGGGCGCATTGCGCGCGTGTGCCGATGCGGTCATAGTCGGCTCCGGCACGCTGGCCGCATCGCCCGGAGGAGTCTGGACGCCCGCGCAGGCCTACCCCGACGCCGCGGGCGCCTACGCTGAACTGCGCCGCAAGCTCGGCCTCTCCCCAGCGCTCGAGGTCGTCATCCTCTCGGCGAGCGGCGACCTCGACCCGACGCATCCGGTGATCGAAGGCGGCGCGCTCGTGCTGACGACGGAGGCGGGTGCCGCCCGGCTCGGCGAGCGCGCCAAGACTCTCTCGCTCGGCACCGGGACGGAGGTCGACCCGGCGGCGGCGGTCGGCGCACTGCATGCGCGCGGCCTCCGGCGGCTGCTGTTGGAGGGAGGTCCGCATGTGATCGGCTCGTTCCTGGAGGCGGGCGCCGTCGATGAGCTCTTCGTGACGATCAGCCCGCTGCTCGTGGGGAAGCCGGACACACAGCTCGGGCTCGTCGAGGGTGCCGACCTTCTCCCGGGGCTTAACACACGCTTACTCGGCGTCCGCCGCGGCAGCGACCACGTGTTCCTGCGCTACGTGATACTTCCGAGGTGAGCCAGGCCGGCCGTCAGGCCACCGTCAACGCGGCGCTCGCCGCGTCACTCGCGTCAGTCGTTGCGTGGGTTGCCCCGCCCGGGGTCGATTTCGCCGCGCACGTGTACCAACTCGATGTCTTCGTCAAGCACGGGTTCGACCTGTGGACCAACTACTGGTACGCGGGCCGCTACACGTTCGTCGGCTATAGCCTGATCTACTACCCGCTCGCTGCACTCGTCGGAATCAAACTTCTGGCAGTGCTCAGCGCGGCGACCGCAACTGCTGCGTTCACACTGATCGCGCGCGATACCTGGGGCGAACAGACAGCCTGGTCGACACGTCTGTTTGCGGTGGTCACCGCCGCATCGGTGCTGACCGCAGCGTTCCCGTACGGACTTGGGCTCGCGCTCTCGCTTGCAGCCCTGCTCGCGCTCGCGCGCGGACGCCTTGCGTGGTTTGCGGTCTTGGTTGGACTGACGCTTGCCGCGAGTCCGCTCGCATTTCTGTTCCTCTTCGTGATCCTCTGCGCGATCGGCGTCTCGCGGCACGAGCGCGCGATCACAAAGCCCGCGACCGTCGTCGCCGTCGCGTGCGTGTCCGCTGTTCTCTTTTGGCGGCTATTCCCCGACCCGGGCCGCTTCCCCTTCCCGGCCGCCGACCTGCTCGCGGCGCTCTTGTTCTGTATCGGCGGGTACGCATTGACGTTCCGCGTCGAGCGCGCACACATCCTCCGCGCCCTGTTTGCGACCTATGCAGTCGCCTGTCTGATCGCGTATGTCGTTCCGTCCGACGTCGGCGGCAACGTCGATCGCCTTCGCTTCGCCGCGATCCCGATCGCGGTGCTGACGCTGTCGCTGCGACGCTGGCGCCCGTGGCCGGTGGCAGTGACCGCCGTAGCGCTCGCCTGTTCGTGGAACCTGTCGCCGCTGATCTGGGGCCTCGTGCGCAGCACCAGCGATCCGTCGGCGTCAGCAGCGTACTGGCAGCCGGCGGTCAACTATTTGCACGGTGTGCTTACACCGGGCTATCGGGTCGAGGCCGTCGACACGACCGGCCACTGGGAGGCCGTCTACCTCACCCGCGCCGGAATTCCGATCGTGCGCGGCTGGTTCCGCCAGGACGACTTTCCGCAGAACGAAGTGCTGTACGACGGCCCCGGCCCGCGCTCGTACCTACTATGGCTGCACGCACTCGGCGTGCGCTACGTCGTGCTGACCGGCGCGCCCGAGGACTACAGCTCCCGTGCGGAGGGGGTGCTCTTACGTAGCGGCCATTCTGGCCTGCCGATCGTCTACACGTCGCGCAACATCACCGTGTTCGCGGTGCCGCACCCGACGCCGATCGTCACCGGCCCGCCCGGCGCGCGCGTGGTTGCACTCCAACAGTCGGAGATCGACCTGCAGCTGCGCACGCCGGGGCGCTACCGCATCTCGGTTCGCTACTCGCCGTACTTCGCCGCGCAGGGCGCGTGCATCACGAAATCGAACGACGGAATGACGCTGTTGAACGTCGCGCATGCGGGCCGCGTTCGTTTGGTCTTCGCGGTCACACCCGCCCGTGCGCTGGCTGCGCTCGCGGGCAGCTACAGCACCTGCGCCGACTGATAGCTGCCGGCGAGATCAGCTCGCGGCGGCGACCCCGGCGGGCTCCTCGTCGAGTAGGCCGTCGATGAACTCGACGACGGCGCGTGTCGACTCGAGCCGGAAGCGCGTAAAGATCGCCTCGCTCCCTGAGCTCTCGGCAAGCCTTGTCTCGAGCGCCCGAACCGACGGCACGACGAGCTCGCGTTGTGCGCGCAGAAGCGGTGCACGGTCGAGTCCCCCGCGGTCGATCAGTACGAGCTTGAGGAGCAGCA
>Ga0307479_10007481_pt1 | contig 10069 bp, 10 predicted proteins | sample atmos_gasesECM4C_FD_203743 | JGI IMG/M metagenome (GOLD analysis project Ga0307479, IMG submission 203743) | Hardwood forest soil microbial communities from Morgan-Monroe State Forest, Indiana, United States - atmos_gasesECM4C_515 | ecosystem: Environmental > Terrestrial > Soil > Temperate...
CAGAGAACACCTGGTTCCAAACGCCGTTGGTCCAGCCATCGAGCTTGCTGTTGCGGACCAGCCATTGCTGCTGCGAGCCGTTGATTACGGTGGAATTGTCGAACTCTGAATCGGCGATGAAGCCGCCGCTTGCGAAAGACGGACGAGTGCAATAGTCCATAAGGGTGGTGAGCCCGTTGATTTTGACCCTGCGCATTGGCGCGGCCTGCGATACAGCCCAAAATTCTCCAGCGTGGCACCCGAAGGTTGGGTTGGTCACGTTGATGGTCAGGTTCGACAATGACCGCCAGAAGTTCACTAGCGCGATGCAGCTGCCGCCGAAGCACTGGTTGTACACGTCGATGGACCCGTTAATCACAACGTCGTTCGGAGAGGCGCCGAGGCCGGCCACGGCGGTGTAGTAGCCAACCTGGAAGTTGAGGGGGGCGACACTGGATCCGTAGGTGCCAGGCTCGAATAACAACGCGTGGCGCTGCGTTCCGAACTGGTTGGGGACCTGTTGGTTTGCTATGGAGTCGACCGTCGCCTGGATCTGACTTTGCGGCATGGTAGGGTCGAAGATGTAGACGTTCTGGCCGAAGTTGGGCTGGCGGGGCGAACCTGACACATCGGCCATTGCGGCGGGCGCGACTAAGCGCGCACAGTTTGCGAGGACGAGGCAGTCGAGCAGAATCCTAAGCAGGCGTGTCATCTTTCCTCCTTGGCTAGCGTGAGTTTTTGGCTGGCTTCAGTGAACGTTGGACGAATCAGGCATGCGTGTAACTGAGAAGAAATGGCTTTGCGGATTCTGGCTGAAAAGGACCTATGGGGTCAAGCTGATGCCAGTGAGGTAAGCCGTCAGATAACGGACAGTCGCCGTGGAATTGCAATCACAACCTGATCGCAACTAGGTGAGGTTGAAACTCTCGGCCTTCAGCAGCATGCAAGTGACGTCGTCGTGCTGAGGAGTATTGCCCACGAATAGGTCGAGGGCGGACATCAATTGCTTAAGCAGGGCGGCGGGCGCGTCCGACTTTCCGGTTTCGAGCACGGTCAGGACGCGGACTTCGCCATATTCTTCTTCCCGGGCGTTCACGGCCTCGACTAATCCATCGGTAAAGATGATCAGCCAGTCGTGGGGAGCGAGCGTGATGGTTGCCGACTCGTATTTCACTTCCGGCTGAATGCCGAAGGGGAGGCCACCGACGTCGAGGCGCTCGATTTGTCCGCCGGCGCGGCGCAGGATGGGATTGTTGTGCCCGGCGTTGATGTAATGGAGCGTGCGGTGGACCTCGTCGTATTCGGCGAGAAATGCGGTAGTGAAGCGCAGGCCTCCCTGGCTGTTTGAGCAGGCATATTTATTCATGTTGGCGGCGAGTTCGGGCAAGGCCACCTGCGCAGTGGAGAGCGTTTTCAGGCTGGCCTGGAACGTGGCCATGAGCATGGCGGCGGGAATACTCTTGCCGGCGACGTCGGCCACGGCGAGCACGACGCGATTTTCGTCGTTGGTCTTGCCGGGGCGGGGGAAGACGTCGTAGTAGTCTCCGGCGACTGTGTTGGCGGGGCGGGTGGCGTAGGCGATAGAGAGTCCCGGAATTTGTGGCGGGACGCCGGGCAAGAGCCAGGTCTGGATCTCGCGTGCGATCTGCAGATCGCGTTTCATGACGACGCGGTCGCCAATTTCGAGTATCAGAAGGAGAAGCAGGAGTAATCCCGCCCAGAAGTGGAGATCGAACTCGACGGCATACACCTTGCCGTTGCCGCCGTTGTAGCCGCCTTGAGGGATCACGAGCAGAATCAGCGCCACCAAGAGCAGCACCCGGCGCGCGGGCGAGAGTTTTTCAAAAACCGCCCAGAAGAATTCCTTGATGACATGCAGATGGCGGCCGCGGCGAGTGAGTCCCTCGGGAGTTTTCGCTTCGACATCCTTGGCGTAAAGACGGTAGCTGGCGCGGGCCTCGTTTTCAAACTGCGACCAGAGCTGGCTCACCTCCAAGCCTTCGGTGACGCGGCGCCAGAATCGTTGCAGGCGAACGCCAAAGGGGATGGGGTGTGCGGGCTGTCCGGCGGGCGGGGAGGCAGTGGCCATGTGTCAGGTTCGATTATAGAAGAAAGGGATCAGCAAATTTTGGACCGGCGATTTTCGTTGGCCGTTTAGGTGACGCTCTCTGCGGTTCCGGCAATGTTTAATCGCAAATCGCATTCTCAAATCGCAACATTCAAAATAGAGTCAGCTGCTCGTCGAACGCCTGGAAAGGCCATTTCGTCGCATAGGCCGGGCGCTCGCGGCGGTCGGCACGGGGGATCTTGTACTTCTCGCGCAGGCTCTTGACGAGTTGGGAGAGACGTTTCGTGTATGCAGGCGCCAGGAACGCGCGGTCATGATAACGCTGACGGTAGTTCTCGGCGAGGTGCGGGAAGTTCTGCGCGAGAAATGGAAGGAAGATGGCTGCGGAGCACGGCTTGAGAAACAGGGGATTGGCGAAGACGTAGTCGGCGCCGGCCTCGGCGGCGGCGCGGATCACAGACTCTAAATCTTTGGGCGAATCGGTGATCCCGGGAACGACCGGAGAGCAACTCACGCCGACACGCAGTCCGGCCCGGCTCAGGGCGCGAACGGCGTCAAGACGAAGATCGGGACGCGGAGCGCGGGGTTCGAGAATCCGCGCCAGGTCGGTGTTCAGTGTGGTAATCGTGATGTGGACAGAGAGTTTGTTGGCGCCAGCCACTTGCTGCAAAAGCTCCAGGTCGCGAGAAACGAGATTCGACTTGGTGACGATGCCAAGTTCGAATCCATGCTGGCGGGCGAATTCTTCGAGGATGCCGCGGGTGACTGCGTAGTGGCGCTCGGCAGGCTGGTAGGGATCGGTGGCTGTGCCGAGCGCGATGGCTTCGCCAGGCTTGACCCGGCGGAGATCGTGGCGCAGCAGCCCGGCGGCGTGCTGCTTGACGTAGATCTTCTGCTCAAAGTCGAGGCCGTCCCGCATTTCCATGAATTCGTGCGTATAGCGGGCATAGCAATAGCGGCATCCGAATTCGCAGCCGCGATAGGGATTGATGGTCCAGGTAAAAGGCATGGCACGGCGACTGACGCAGCGGTTCAACAGAGACTTGGCGGTCAGGGTGAAGTATTCGACCTGGTGACCCCCGCGCAGGGATTGGCCTTCTGCGGCGAGACGGGCGATGCCGACGAGCTCGGGCTTCGGGGGAATGTGGAAGAGGGAAGAAGGCATTTGTTAATTCGCCTTTTATTCGCCTACAATAAATCCGGATAGCCCGGGTGTCAAGCCTCGCCAGGGATAGCTATAGAAACGGAAAACCAGCGGAATCGAGAAGCCAAGAGTAAGTGCCCGGCAGACAGAACGAATCTGCGCTTGGTAAAGCCCGGAAGTCGCTGCGCAATTACCGTTGCCGTCGGAGTTCTAGCAACCGCACAAAGGCACAGAAGGCCGCGAACGCGCAGACAAACGGTAAGTACATGCCTATCCAATACCAGGTAAAGGGAAGCAGCCGGAGCCAGGTGGCTGCAAGAGCGAGGTTGAAGCAGCTGTATACCTTGGACTTTTCCAAGATGAGAGAGTAAATGGCACCAAGCATTGCTGGCGCAAAGAGCAAAACAACAATCGAGAGTGCTAGGTTGGCCGCAGTCCGTTGTCCTCCGAACGATTCATCAGCACGAATCATCAAGACGCCCGAGACAATCGAACCGAGAGCGGCGGCTCCTATCGGTGCGGCACGCAGTCGTAAGGAGAGCTGATTGTTGCTTTTGAACACTCGCGCCACGAAACTCTGCTCGGTTTTCCGCGTCAGAGATTGTCTGCGCCTCGCATCAATCAACATGTTCACCCTCCTCCATGAAACGTGCCTCAGCAGGAGGTAGCTGGTCCCCTGGCCTTGCGACGCAGCAATACAACGTCGGCAGGAGGAACACGCTGACCAGCAATTCGAACGTGAGCCCGCCCACGATGACGATGGCGAAAGGCCGTTGTGAATCGGAACCAATATCGTGCGACATGGCCGCATGAAGGCGGGATACTGGAGTAAAATCGGTCAGCCGTGGCAGACGGAATCACCACGATCGAGACTCTCTACCGGAGGAAGTCTCCCGAGACTGCCTGGCACGAGGAATATTTCGAGCTGACGATGGGGGGAGAAACCGTCGACAACCAGCTAGGATATTTTGTCCGCGAGACGCAGTGCTGGTGGGACGCAGCGGGGAAGCGCACCGTTCGAGTGCAGTACACTCTCTCGCCGCGCGGCGGCTTTGCCACGCTGGAGGAGGCTCACGAGAGATACGACCTGCAAAGAACGACCAGGGCCCGGCGCGGTTTTGTCCATTCCTTTACCCCCCATTACCACGCGGCAGGGCGGTGCAAGTACGAGCGAATTGAAGTCCCTGCCCCGGAAAGCAAGAACGAGGACCAAGGTCGCGCCTGAACCTATCTGGTGATGCTCTCGTGGTTGGGGCAGAGGATTCCTGCTTTCGTCGTCCGACGACCTTCAAGGTCGCTAGTTCAATTTAGAGAAAAACCATGAACGAGACCAATCCATTGCACGGGCGCTATGAAAACAGCCAACCGATCCTGCGAGTTGAGAACATGGACGTGAGCTTGGGCTTCTATGTGGGTGCCCTCGGATTCGCCAATGCCAGTTGGGGCAACGAAGACTTCACCAGCGTAAATCGTGACTCCGCGGGAATTTACCTTTGCCGCGGCGGGCAAGGACGCGGTGGTGCCTGGGTCTGGCTCGGAGTAGAGGACGTCGAGGTTATTTACCGGGACTTGAAAGCCCGCGGGGTGCCGATCCGAATGCCGCCCACCAATTACTCATGGGCGCTTGAGATGCAGATCGAAGATCCGGACGGAAATGTGCTGCGGTTGGGGTCGGAACCGCGGCCAGAGTAATGGAAGCATCACGGATCGAGGCAGGACTCGGGCGACTGGGCGTCTCGTCGGAATGGGCTTTTCAGCGGGACTAATCCCTTATCGGTGTAAAGGTAAGGAGCGATCGTAGTAGAAGCGCCTTGGGAGGACGTGGCTCTATAGGAATGGGCGTCGTCGGAATGAACCAGCAATTCGGCCCAGCCGTCGGCGTCGGCGTCGAATTCGTTGAGGATGGTTTGAAAGTCAAGACGATCGCCGAGCGAAACAGGGGCCTGTCCGTCGCGCAAGGCACGGGCCCAGCTTGAGTCGGCGGAGAGCAGTTCGGTAGACGCGTCGGCGGGAGACTGGGCTCTCTTGTACCATGCTGTCATCAGGAAGACGGTGGCCTCGGCCAGCTTCCAGCGGGCGCGAACGAAGAGGCGCGGGACCTCGTCGGGCGTGAGACGAAAGGCGCGAACATCATAGTCGAGAATGCCTTCGCCGCGGGCAAGGCCTTGGTCAGCGTGCAACCACTCCTTAAGGCGCGGACGCGCGTCGCCGACTGGCACTGAGGCTGACGTCGCGCCGGGGCTGGCGGAATTCGCGATCAACCTGGCATCAATCTTCGCGAGTTCTTCCTTCATGCGGGCGTTGAGCTGCAGTTCGATCTGTTGCGCAATCGCGGGCGATGACTTCCAATCGGGAAGCTTCCCGATATGCGCCACGATCGGTGGGTTTGCCGGTTCCACCGCGACACGACGCACCAGGAAGTACTCGCTGGAAGGCACTGTAAAGTCAGCCTGGTGCTGGGCAGGTACTGAGGCCAGAAATCCCATCGCGAGCGAACATCCGGTTGGCGCGATGACGACGCGCTCGATCACGACGGGGATGGTAACGTCGGCTGAGATGCTAAGGTTCCACTGCTCGCCGGGCTGTGTCTCCTGCACGATTTCGGGAAAGAAATGAAGCGAGTGGGAATCAGGTTCCCACAGTTCGTCGAGGCCAGCGAGCGGGGCTGCGGGCTTCCGTGGCGCAGAAATTCTGGTTGGATTTCCGGACTGGCGGCTGAGGGAAGAGTTGGAGAAACGAGACTCGGTGTCGGAGGTGACCATGAATACGACGTGAGTGGCGTCGTAGCGTGCGGCGACAAATGCTGGCCCGGCGGCGCTAAGCCGCGTCTCACCCGTTGGCGGAGGTGGCGGCTGCCCCTGCGCGGCGCGCGCCCGTTCTTCGGCCTGGCGGCGAAGGCCTTCGCGCTCGATGCGAACGAAAACGTTGCCTTCAGGAATCCGCTGATTTATGGCCCATCGGAAGGCAGACCACATCACGAACAAATACAGGGCGGCCGCAATCGCGACCCATTTTCGGTTTTTGCGGCGCATTTCTGTTCGAGACCAGTTCCTGTCTGAATGTAACGCGGGGAAGGCCGAAGGCGGGAATGACTTTGGTTATTGCTTCAAAACGGCAGGAGCGGATTACGCGTGCGCCAAGAAAGGCATCCGCGATTGTGTCAAGCCCCGTCCTGTCTCACGAAGCAGACCGTGACGGCGCTTGTTTTCATCAAACGGTAGCGCGCATGTCACCTAGAACTTGTATCCGAGGCCGGCCGAAATAATCGGATACACCTTGAAGAAGGACATGCTGTTGTTCATCTTGGTTTGCTCGGATAGCACGTTCGCTTGGACGGTGGGGTCGCTGGCGACGCTGCGGCAGATGCCGCCCGGAACATCGCATACGTTTCCCACCAAACTCAGCGCGGCCTTGGGAGATCCCTGAAAGGCTATGCCCAGTTCGACAGGCACGCTGAAGTGTTTGGTCTCCTTGCGAGAGATCAAATTGCCCCAGCCAAATGTGGCTAGCGGCGCTGCGCGATTGAACTTGATGGTTCCGCTGCCGGTGACGGGCGATGCTGTGTCGCTATAGTACTGCGTGCCGCCAAGGCTGAAGCCTTGTCCGCCGGGTACAGCAGCAGTCGCCGTAATTGGAGTTCCGGCGTACACGAGCACGCCGGGGCTCACGTGAAAGCTACCGGCAAACGGAAAGATGTCATAGTGAGCCTCTATCGTCTTGAAGTCCAGCTGGCCGTCGTAGGCGACTCCATCCTTGTTGAACCCACGGCTGTAACTGAACATGTTGAATCCGGCGCGGATGTTGGTGCGTTGGGTTAAACGCACTGCGCCTTCAACGCCTCCGCCCAGCAACGATGTCTTGACGCCGATGCCGAAGTTGCCTGAACTGTCGCTCGAATGGTGGGAGGGGGTTGAAACCGGGGTCGGGGTCGCGCCTGGCGTCGCGGTCGGCGAGTCAGCTAAGTTGGCCGACTGTCCGTAACTGCTAACTGCGAACAACACGCTGCACACGAAAATCCCGAGCTGACGAACTACGTTACTCATCTCATCTCCTGCTGGTGATTTTGTTTTGTTCTTTCATCAAAAGTGACCGAACCGAGGGGAAGGATCAATGGCACGAAAGTAACATGGGATTAGGATTCCGTGAGATTGAAAGCGCAGCGGGCCGTTCATTTGGACTCTGGTTTCGCAAAGCCTACCTGCACGGTTGTTTCTACTTCAACCGGGTCGCCGTTCAATAAAAAGGGCTGATATTTCCATTGTCTCGCGGCCTCGAGGGCTGCTGGCACCAACTTCGGGTTCCCGCTGACCAATTGGAGGCTCTGCATATTTCCTGATTTGTCGATTACCGCTTTCAAGACGACCGAACCTTGGATATGCATACCGGGTTCTGCTGGAGGTACCGGATCGACTTTGTGAATCAGCAACGTTTGCATGACGCCCTCTGAAACGCGCACCCGGTTCGGCGGTTTGGGATCGGTAGGGCCTTGAGGATCGGTCGTTTTGGCACTACCTATGGCGCCCGTGGGCAGGCCGCTGCCCGGCGCATTACCCGCAACGACATCCTCGGCGGGTTTGTCGGAGAGTGTGAATTTCACCGCCACGTTGGTTTCTACTTCAACGGGATCACCATTCAAGAGATGCGGTGTGTACTTCCACGCTTAACGGCCTCGATCGCGGCGGGTGCGAGCAGGGAGTGCCCGCTGACCTTCTGCACGTTTTGAACCCCTCCGGATTTGTCGATCACGATCTCTAGCACGACCGTGCCCTGGATGCCCGCCTGTCGCGCCAAGGGCGGATAAATGGGGGCGACTCTGACGACAAGCTGGTGACTGATGATGGTATCGACAATGTGGACACGCTCGGGATTCGGTGTCGCCTGGGGCGCAGCCAAGGATGTGAAACTAACTAGCAGGAGCGGTGCCGAAAGACAGCGGCCCATTTCCAACCTCCAGGCAGGCAAAGAACTGAGCAGTGCTGCATCGAGGATGTGCGCCATAGGAGCGGAAGCCCGTCTCATTGTGGATCCATAGGGACACGGCTGAAAGCCATGCCCTTCCCGAAGCTCCCTTTGTGAGACCCGTCATTAATGTTCAGACTCCGCTGGCTGACGAGTTGTTCCCGCAGACTCGTTCACGAACTTCGTAATAGCCTCCAATGTTGCCGCGGGTTGGTCGCGTTGAGGCGAGTGCCGGCACTCGGCAACGGGAAGAATTTCGACGGGACCGCTGGATTGCCGGGCGATAGCCTCGACCTGAGCCATAGTTCCGTATTGATCGTCGAGTCCTTGAATCGCGAGGATGGGGCAGGTGACGCGCGGTAGATATTCTTCGATGTTCCAGCTGCGGAAGTCGGGATGGAGCCAGATGTTGTTCCATGCCCAGAATGTGCGCGCCGAGTCTTGATGGTTGCGGGCCAGCTTTGTGGCGAGATCGGTCGTCTCGAATTGGATTTTTGCCTCGGCGATACTGGCGACGCTGAGATCTTCGACGAAAACGTGCGGCGCGAGCAGCACCAGACCCCTCACTCGGTCGTGGGCTCCGGCGTAGATCAGCGCGATGGATGCGCCGTCGCTGTGGCCGACGAGGATGGGGTTTCTGATGCCGAGCTGCGCCAGCAAGTCGGGGAGGGAATGGAGAGCCTCGTCGTGCATGTACCGGACCGGCCGCGGTTCAGTCAGCAAATCGGAATTGCCTGAGCCGTATCGCGAGTAGAGTGTGACCGGGCATCCGGTCGCGGCCGCGACTTCTGCAGGGAAATCCTTCCAATGCGAGACCGAGCCCAGGCCCTCGTGAAGGAAGACCAGTTCCGGTGCGCGACGGTGCCGTCCCGGGATACGTAGCACTTCGAGGCGATGGCCGGCGACCGTAACATCGAATAACGTGAGGGGGGTCTTGCGCTGGGTCATCTCCGTTGGTTATCTCAAGTTTGTCGCGGGCTGCGGTAGGATCTTAGGGTGCATTTTTTGGATACTCCGTCGCAGTTAGCGGTGCATCCAATTGTAAAGGTGTCGTAAGCTATAAGGAGAGATTTAAGGAGGGGCTGTGCGCTGCCCGCGCTGCGGCAACGAAAATCCGGCGGCAAACCGCTTTTGCGGTATGTGCGGTGCGACCTTGCTGCTGCAGGCTCCAGCGACCGCGGCCGCGGCCGTGGGGCAAAGTCAAGCTTCAGTGGCCCGAAACGCCGCCGAGTCCGTGGCTGCAGGCACTCCTGTGCCAACAGCGGTCAAGGCGACGCCTCCGGCTGCGCCTGTGCCGCCGGGCTCCGCCGATCCCGTGATCAGCGGCCCGTCTTTTCTTGGCTTGAACCAACCAGCGTCGAACCAGCCCGCGTCTACAGCGCGCCGGCGGTCGAGTTTAAGCATTGATCCGCAGAGTGCACCGAGTTCCCGCAGCCTCGACTACTTGCTGGAGGACGAGGAACCGAGGGGCGGCGGAGGGTGGAAGTTCGTTTTGATTCTTGTGGCGCTGGCACTCGCGGTGGGATTCGGATATTTGCGCTGGAAACATCAGGGGTTGGGCTGGCTCATATCGGGCACGAAGAGCGCTCCCCCTGCAACGCAAACTTCGGAGCCGGCGGACTCGAGCGTGCCGGCGCCGTCATCTTCGGGAACTGCGACCGCGTCGCCGCCTGCAGCGAGCTCAACTGTCCCTGCAGGATCGCCGCCCACGCCTGCTGACTCCACAGCGACGCCATCGTCTCCTGCACCCGCATCGGCTAATCCAGCCCCAGGCGCAGCCACTTCGGCCGCGCCGGCGCCGGCGACGAATCCTCCAAGTTCGCCCACGGCCCCACCGCCAAAACCGGAAACAACGGCGGAGGGAGATATACCCAAGTCCAACTCTTCTCCCCCAGCGGTGGCAGAACCAACAGTAGCTA
>Ga0307479_10007482_pt1 | contig 10068 bp, 5 predicted proteins | sample atmos_gasesECM4C_FD_203743 | JGI IMG/M metagenome (GOLD analysis project Ga0307479, IMG submission 203743) | Hardwood forest soil microbial communities from Morgan-Monroe State Forest, Indiana, United States - atmos_gasesECM4C_515 | ecosystem: Environmental > Terrestrial > Soil > Temperate...
TAAGGTTTTACGCGGATTATCGTATTAAATAACATGCTTCACTTCGTTTGCTCCGAAACCGACTAATTTTTTTGTTTTCAACTTTGCAGTTGTACTCACAAGGCGGAATGGTTATCGTGTTAACATTGTCATTAATTAATTTATTACTAATAACTACCATTCATCGTTGACAGAGAGGGGTATTTTGGGTATCTAATCCTATTTCCTATCCTCACCTTCGTTTCTGAGCGTCAATCATTAATGGAAAAAAGCCTTCGCCTTTAATATTCTACTTAGTATCTAAGGATATCAGACCTACTCTAAGCATTATTTGATATATCCTCTATTTGATTCTAGCTTTTATTCTGTACTTATAAATTTTAATAAAAAAACAAAAATAAATAAATAAAATTAAAAGCCGCCTACAAACCCTTTACGCCTGATTAAGACGATTAACGTTTATGTCTCTGGCCTTACCGAGTCTTCTGGCACCAGTTTTGGACGACACTAATAATAAGGTAATATCATTATTTTCCCTTATGTTATCAATTTTATAATTGATTTCAGTTAGCTAGTTCACTCTTTCGAGCATTGACTAATATTCTTGACTGCTGGTAGTATTAAACTACTTGAGAGATTTCATTCTCAATGTGGCCATTTGTTCTCTCAAACATAACTATTGATCGTCGGCTTGGTAGGCATTTACCCTACCAACTACCTAATCAAAATAAATAGTATTTTATAACAGAAAATTTCCTTTAATATAAATTAAATAATAATATTTAATTTATTTTAATTATTAATAATTTTAATAATTAAATTTATTTCCTATTTATGGAAATTATAAAGTAACTTATTTATTATCCTCACCTTTACACCTTATTACCTTATAATATTATAGAATATTGTCGGAAATAATGATTTGCATGTCTTAAACTACTGAACAACGTTCAATCGGAACCAAAATTAAATTCTTATTGATTTTTAAACAATAAATTAATATTATGCTTTATTGTTATATTTTATATGCCTTAATTGCAATATTTTGTATCTCTTTTAATTTAATTTCTTATTTTAAAACTATCTTTATTGTAAAATTAATTCAAAAAGAAAATAATTTTACTTTTGTTTTTGGTTTTGTTGTTTTGTTCTAACTAATCTAATACTAATAAATATATTATATACATAGTTTTATTTTAAATGTTAAGGTTTAAAATAAAAATTTAATATTAAATAGATTAAAACAGAAATTGAACAATAAATTGAATATTTTTAGTTTTCAAGTTAATATCTTTTAAAATTTACAAGGGGGATAAGAAAAAAAAAATTAATTTAATGTTATTTAATATCTTATAAAAATATTATTAATTTTATAAAACACAAAAACAAAAATTATTTATAATTTAATAATAGATAATAAATTAATAAGGTGAAATATTAAATGCTATTAAGATGCTAGGTACTAAAATAATAAAAGCTACACAAACTGGTAATAAATTTAATCAACATAAATCAATTAAAGCATCATATCTCAATCTAGGTAAAGTGGCTCTAAATCATACGAACATAAAACAGAATATACATGTTTTTAATCCTAATATAATAGATTGTAAATTTATTAAAGAATTATTAATAAATAATTCAGGCATATGATAACCTCCTAAAAATAAAATAGAAGTAATACAACTAAATAAAACTATTGAAGCATATTCAGCTAAGAAGAAAAAAACAAAAGGTACACTAGAATGTTCAGTAAAGAAACCAGCTACTAACTCAGATTCAGCTTCTTGTAAATCAAAAGGTGTTCTAGATGTTTCAGCTAATATAGATATAAAATAAAATATAAATACTGGAAATAATGGTATTATATATCAAATAGTTTGTTGATTTTCAATTATAGTTGTAAAATTGAATGAACCAGTTAATATAATTATTATTAATATAGCAGAACTTAAAATTAATTCATAGCTAATCATAGCAGCTGTACTTCTTAACGATCCTAAAAAAGCATAAGTAGAATTAGCTGATCAACCGGCAAATAAAACACCATATACTCCTAAAGAAGATAAAGCTACAGTATATAATATTCCTAATGAGAAATCAGATAAAGTTAATCCTTGTCCAAAAGGGATTATCCCTCATCCTAATAAACTAAATATTAATGAAAATACAGGTGCTAAATAAAATAAAATTTTATTAGATTGAGAAGGTATAACAGTTTCTTTAACTATTAATTTAAGAGCATCACTAAAAGGTTGTAATAAACCATAATAACCTGTTGTATTAGGACCTACTCTTCTTTGATGAGCTGCTAATTGTTTTCTTTCTATCATAGTCATAAAAGCTACAGATAATAATATAGGTAATAAAACCAATAATACATCTAATAAATTAATTAATACATTTAATAGAGTTAAAATTAAATTATTCGTATTCATAGATAAGTATAATTATCATCTTTATTTATATTTATTGTTGATTTTATACTTAATTATTTATATTTTTTTTATAGTTATTTAAATATAAATAATTAAAGTATTATAAAATTATATTATAATCTTAAATTATAATTACCATAAATTTAATAAATATAAATATTGATTAAAATAGTTAATTAAAATTAACAACACAACTTATAAAAATATCTATTTTATATTTTTATTTATTATAAAATAAATTAATTATTTCTTTAAGTAGATTTGATTTAAATAATAAAATTTAATTTAATATATTTAATTTAAGTAAATAATAATTAAATATAAGTAAAAACACTGTAACAATAAATTTATTTTTATATATTCAACCTAATTTAATAGGGATTTTTACTAAAAATAAAAAAACAAAACAAAAATAAAATAATTAATTAGTAACAATGGAAAAATTATTAAATTATTCTGTTAAACTTTTAGACTAATTATAGAATAGTTTAACATTTTGTTTTTTTAATAAAAATTTATTCTCTTTTGGATTCGAACCAAAATTAACACTTTAGAAGAATGCTGTTCTACCATTGAACTAAGAGAATTCTTATAATTAAATTATTTTACTTTACATTTAACCTAATTATAATTTTACAAATAATAAAACATATAATTAATAGATTTCTTATTAAAAAACAACCAAACAAAAATAATAATATATATAGATTTTAATTAATTTAGAGTTAAGAGGGAATTGAACCCTTAATTTTATAGATTTTGCAGATCTACTACAGAAACCATCTGTAAACTCAACTCTAATATATATAAATTTTACAACAATTTCAGATTTATATATTATTTTTGTTTTGTTGTTTTTTATTTAAATATTTAAATTTTATTATCTCTTTTTTCTAAAATAAACAAACTTTTAAAGATATCTTATCATCTAAATTATATATAACTTTTATCTATAAATTTACTATTTTCTGTATATTTAAGATTTATAATATTAATCTTAATCAAAAGATATCAAAATAGTACATAATTAGAAAATTAAATATATTAGAAAAGGGGGTAATATAAATAAAACAAAATATATTTTGTTTTATTATAGTTTTAATAAATTAAATGATTTATTTTTTATTTAATGATATGAATATAGGAGCAATCATAGATAATAATAAAATAATACTACAAATTATTAATAATATAGCAGCATATGTATAAATTAATTGTCCTATAGCTTCAATTTGACTAAATGAAATAAATGTAGTATCTGCAGTATTAGATTGATAAGTAGTATGAATATTATTAACAAAATTTAATTCATTATTATTTCAAATAAATAAATTTAAATTAGTTATAGTATCAAAAATAAAATTTAAACCAGATACATTATTAAAACTAAATGGTAAAATATTAAACAATTCAAACATGAATAATGAAGCAACTACAAAAGCTAAAGGTAAATTTTTAGTATATTGTTTTCCAGTATCTATTATATCTGTTAATGAGATATTAATCATCATAATTACAAATAAAAATAATACAGTTATAGCACCTACATATACAATTATATATGATAAACCAAGAAAACCTATTCCAGATAATATTAAATAACCTGCTGCATTTACAAATACAGAAATTAAATATACTACTGATATTACTGGATTTTGAGAAGTAATAACTAATACACTAGATATAATTGTTGTAAAACTTAATATATTTATTAATATATATTTCATTTAAAAAATAATAAAATAAAAGCCTATATTATTAATATTCGATCTAAATTTTGAACGAAAAAGGCTATAAACATTAAATTTTTATAAATTTATAAAAATAATTGAATTTATTAAAATTTAATGTAGGTTTAACCTAAAAATATAAAACTCTGATTAAAGAATATTTTGAAATATTATTATAAATTTTTATAATAAACTTAAATTTATTTTTTATAAATAAAATTATTACATTTTAATAATTTTATTTGTTTCGTTTATAAATTGAAAATCTAATGTGATTAATTAACGAAAACTGAATAGTAAATATTCTCTTTTATTATTAGTGACTTGAAAATTGAATATTTACAAAATAACCAAATAAACACAAAGAGGGGGGGTAAATCTAATTTTAATTTATTTATTTATTTATTTATTTATTTATTACTTAGAATTTGCTAGAATCGAACTAGAACATAAACTTCGCATGAGTTTAAAGTTAAACCATTAAACATCAAATCCTTATTTTAAAATAATACAGGGGGTAAATAAATGTTTTAATAAATTTATTAAATTGAAGACTAACAAAATTTATTAAATTCTTCAAAAGGAATTTCTACATTCTTATTAATTTTTTCACCGGATTCTTTTAAATTAACATTTATTAGAGTCGTATGTATACTTTACATCGTAATCATAATATTGATTCAACTTAAACCATTAATCGTTTTCATAATACAATGTCTATAAATAAAATTACGTATTTAAATACTATCTTACCAAATAATTTATTCTTATTTAATAACTCTTCTAAAATTAGATTATATTTCAATGATTATCTTGAAATTATTCATTTTTTAGGTTCATTAGAACAAGATAAAGTCTATGTTCTAACCTTTGAATTAGTAGTGTCATGATTTTTATTTGAAGAAGATTCTCCTGTTTTAAATCTATCTAAACCTATTTTAGTAACTAAGAATAGTAATCCTAAATTAATTTTTAAATTTATCAACGATAAAATTAGATTAGCTTGTGATACTTACTATCTAGACGATACTATATTAGAAATGATAGAATGTTCAGATAATTACGAAGATAAACCAGGAGTCATTATTAAATATGCAGAAATAAAATTATTTTAAACTAGATTTTTAATCTAGTTTCTTTTAATTAATTACCCCCTTTAGTTGTTTTATTCTTGAAATGAAAATTACTATAAAAGTATAATTAATTTAGATTTGATATAAGATTTAATTAATCTTATAACTAATTAGATCTAATAATTAATCTTCTTTAATCATCGATAGGAAGTAAAATATTAATCATGCACTATTAAATCGGAGACCAACCTTAAAGCCGTCTATGCTGTGCCCTACTGAACTGACGTAAAATGATCAAAAATAAAATTAATAACAATGTTAAAAAAATTAAATTGAACAAGTTTCAATGTTGAAACTAAAAATACTACTTTTTCTTCTACATTATTAGAATCTGCTTTAGATATCTTTTGAAAAGAAGTAGTTGAAACTAAATTACCTGAAAATCAACATATTTGATTATTATTTAAATTACAATGAACTAATAATAATTATGTTACTATTGGTAAATTAGTTAAATTAAATAAAGAAGATAAAGATTATTTATTTGATTATATTTCAAAAAATATGTTCCAAAAAGAAGAATATTATACAGAACAAAGTATTAAAAATATGGTTTTTTTCTATACTATTAAAAAAGGTAGAGCTAAAGAAAATTTTATTACTGATAGTATATTTACAGATTTACAATATCAAAATTATCAACATCATAAATTACCTATTACTATGAATCCATTAGAATATGGTAGATTAATTGAAGAAACAGATAATAAATATTGAGTACAAGTAGGTAAAACTAATACTGCTATTATTAATAAATTCATCGGATATAATAAAGTTAAATTCTTTAAAGAAGGTAAATTAGTTTATGAATTTACTGATCATAAAGTAGACGATTCTACATTTATAAGATCTTTACAAAATAAAAAATTTACTTTTAAAGATAATAAATTAGCTTTAATACACACTGAAAAAGTAGTTAATTTTATTAAACCTTTAAAACCTCGCGATAGTATTAGTAATAAAATTATTACTTTAGATATCGAAACATTCATTAAAGATGGTGTCCACATTCCTTATGTAATTAGTTGATTTGATGGTGAAAAATCTAATTCTTATTATTTATTAGATTTTAAATCTTCTGAGAATTTATTAAGTCAAGCTATTAAAGATTTAATGGTTAAAAAATATGAGAATTATCAAATATATATTCATAATATGGCTGGCTTTGATGGAATATTCTTATTAAAAATATTAACTGAATTAGGAAATATTAAACCTATAATTCATAATGGTGATTTAATCTCTATTAATTTTAAATTTAAAAATTATGTGGTTATATTCAAAGATTCATTAAAATTACTGATAGTTAGCTTAAAATTTTTAGCTAAAGTATTTGAAGTTGATACTCAAAAGAGTATTTTTCCTTATTCATTTGTTAATGAAAATAATTTAGATTATGAAGGACCAATACCAGATATCAAATATTTTGATGGTATCTCTCCCTTAGATTATAATTGTTATATTGAAAATTATAATATTTGAAATTTAAGAGACGAAGCTATTAAATATTGTGAAATCGATTGTATTTCGTTATATCAAGTTTTAATTAAATTTAGTAATTTGATTTTTGAAAAATTTAATATTAATATTCATAAATACCCAACTTTATCTTCATTAGCTTTTGCTATATTCAGAACTCATTATTTAAATAAAGATGAAGTTCCACAATTAAGTGGTCAAATTGCTAAAGATATTAGACAAGGTTATACTGGAGGAGCAGTTGATATGTATATTCCTTGAAATAAAAAAGGAATTAAAATCTTTTGCTACGATGTAAATAGTTTATATCCATTTGTTATGAATGAATTTGATATGCCTGTTGGGAAACCAATTCATTTTATAGGGGATATCAGAAAAACTGACCCTGAAGCATTTGGTTTCTTCTATTGTAAAATTATAGCTCCTGATAACTTGAAACATCCAATCTTACAAACTCATATTAAAACAAAAAGTGGAATTAGAACTGTTGCACCATTAGGTCAATGAGAAGATATGATCTTTTCTGCTGAAATGGATAATGCAATTAAATTCGGTTATAAATTTGAAATCTTATGAGGTTATAAATTTAAAAGAAAAAATATTTTCAAAGGATATGTTGGAACTCTTTATAAATTAAGAACACAATATAATAAAGGACATCCATTAAACTTAATTGCTAAATTATTATTAAATTCATTATATGGTAGATTTGGTATGGACGATTCATTTCCAAATATTACTATATTTGATACATTCAAAGAATTTAAATTATGATTTGAAACTCATAGTAATGATGTAATTAAATTTGAAGAATTAGGCGATAAAATATTAGTTCAACATAGATCGGATCTTCAAGATCAACGAACTGATTCATTTGGTAACTTAGAAACTCATAATGTTTCTATTGGTATTGCTGCAGCTATTACTGCTTACGCTAGAATTCATATGTCTCAATTCAAAAATAATCCAAATTTTAATCTATACTATTCTGATACTGATAGTATTTATATTGATAGACCTTTACCAGATTATATGATTAGTTCTACAATTTTAGGTAAAATGAAATTAGAATATATTTGTAATAAAGCTATTTTTTTAGCACCTAAAGTTTATTATTTAATTACAGAAACAGGTCAACATATTTATAAAGTTAAAGGTTTATCTCATGATGTAAATTTAAATTTCAAAGATTTTGAAAGTTTATTATATAAACAATCATTCTTAGAAAAAATTCAAACTAAATGAAGAAAAAATCTTTCTGAAGGTAATATTTCAGTTTTAAACGAAGTTTATACACTTCAAGTTACTAGTAATAAAAGAAAATTAATTTTTGAAAATAATAAATTAATTAATACTGTTCCTTATATTATAGATCCTAATAAAGATATATTAAATAAATAAATAAATAAATAAATAAATAAATAAATAAATAAATAAATAAATAAATAAATAAATAATATTTACCCCCTGTAAATTTAGCCTTCATACTACTACTACTTCTCTTTTATATAAAGTTGGCCTTCATTTTTGATTTTGAATCATACCCCTTTTTTTAGAGAAATTGAAGGGGTTTAAACGAATTAAAAAAATAATGAAATAAGCAGCACACGTAAGGAAACAGAGTTGTTTTGTTTTTTTTGTTATTTGGACCTTCATACTACTAGATAGATTAAAAAATCTAGTTAGTTCTAATAATTCTGATCCAATTCAATTACAAGATAATACTCAAAATATTGCTTCAAGTTCTAAGGTTAAATTAGAAGATACCCCTTCTTCATCAACTAATTCTATGGATCATTATTTTAATAAACCCGAAGCTATTGATGCCGAACCTATTAAAGCACAATTAACCGGTTTAAGACATATTACCGGTCAAGATTTTACAGGTGAAAGTACAGCAGTAGTAAATGAAATTGATACATTCTTGAATTATTACGATGGCGCTAGTTTCCCTAAAGCGGTTATAGCTAGTGGATTATATAAAGTAATAAGGAATAGACTATCAACATTAGCTGATTTAAGAAATAATTCTTATAAACAATTAATTCAAGATAATGAAGTTAATAATAAAATAGAAAGATTCTTAAATTTAGAAGATCAATTTTATAGTCAACCTAATACACCTCAAAATGAACCTAATACTCCTCCAAATGAAAGTAATAATTTAGAAGATAATAATCAAGATAATAGAAATACTTTTGATACACAGTCGGATACTTATGAACAAGTTGCAATTTCTAATATAGAAGGTAGAATGGCTTGATCTGATAGAGCTACACCATCGGTACATTCTCAACAATTATCGCCTGATAGAGCTAATACTCCTGTAAATGAATCGAATACTCCTGTAAATGAACCGATTAGTCCTGTAAATGATGAAAGTAATTTAGATAATCAAAATAATTTTGATGCACAGTCTGATACTTATGAACAAGTTGCTGTAACTAATATTGAAAGTAGAATGGCTTGATCGGATAGAGCTACGCCTTCAGTACATTCTCAAGATATTAATTCTCCTGATCAAGTAATTAGTCCTTCAGTACATTCACAAGTGCTATCTCCTGATAGAGCTAATACACCTATAAATGAACAAGATATTCAACCTAACACTATAGAACAATCAGTTAAACCTAAATCTAATATTGCTAATCTATTAGATTCAATTAGAGCTAGAAGAGATGATTCACATGTAGTTGGAAGTCCTTCTAATAAAATATCTAATTTAGTTGATAATAGCAATAATTTAGATGATAAATGCTATTGAACATTTAAACAAAAAATATTTTTATTTGTTTTTATTAAAAAGATTAAAAATTTGAACAATTTTAAACATCAAGTCTATTTTATAAATTAGTAATGCTAAACTAAATAATTCACAGTTACTTACATTCGCATCCTATTAAGAAATGTTCTTTTTCTTATAAAAATTAAAATAATTTCTTTTTCTTAAAAATATATTATGGATTAATATATTAAAAAGAAATATTATAAATAAATAATAGAAATAATAATTAAGATAGTATCTAGGGGTTAGTTTCTTGCTTTATATACATTCAGCGCTTATCTAATATGTTTGTGGCTACCCAACTATGCCTGTTTAATTAATTATTAATTAATTAAATTCAACAATTGGTACACTAGAGAAACACAGCCTATTGATCCTTTCGTACTAGAAGGTCTTTCCCTTTTTACTATTTATTTCTTCAGAAGATAGGGACCATACTGACTCACGTCGTATTAAACCCAACTCGCGTACCCTTTTAATCGGCGAACAGCCGAACCCTTCCAAGCTTCTTCACCCGGAGGATA
>Ga0307479_10007484_pt1 | contig 10067 bp, 9 predicted proteins | sample atmos_gasesECM4C_FD_203743 | JGI IMG/M metagenome (GOLD analysis project Ga0307479, IMG submission 203743) | Hardwood forest soil microbial communities from Morgan-Monroe State Forest, Indiana, United States - atmos_gasesECM4C_515 | ecosystem: Environmental > Terrestrial > Soil > Temperate...
CTGCTCGGAGACAGACGCGGTTTTTCCCAACACTATCCCCAGGTTTTGCCAGGATCGCGTCAACGGCTGGAGTTAATGGACGATGACGCGACAATTCAGCAACTGGAATCGACCCGGGAACCAATCGTCATCGACGAATTGCACCGTTTGCGTCCCACATCGCAGATCCAACGCATGATCCGGCAATTGGAATCGCTGCAAATCGCACTGGCGATGGGAATTTTTTCGCGGGACCACCTGATTGGCGTGCTATTGCTCGGGACGCGCAAAACAGGCCGGATTTATGGCAGTGTTGAACAGAACGCCTTGCAGGTGCTCTGCGGGCAACTCGCGGTCGCGATCGAAAACGCCGAGCTCTTCACCGAAGTCCAAAACGCAAAGATCTACAACGAAACGTTGTTGGAAAACCTGACCAGCGCGGTGATCGCCGCCGGTATCGACGAACGCATCACTGTATTTAATAATGAGGCCGGCCAAATCACGACGCTCCGCTCCGAGGAGATGATCGACCGTTCGATCGAGGACCTGCCTGAAACGCTTCGAGATCCGTTGCGCAAAACATTGCAGACGGGAAGGAGTCAGGACAGCGCCGAGATCGTTCTTAATTCTGGCACTGACAATTGCGTCGTCCGCGCCAGCACCTCGATCTTTCACAGCCAGGACCAGGAGGTCCTCGGAGCCATGATGGTGTTAACCGACATCACCGCTCTCAAACAGCTGGAACTTCAAATCCGCCGCAGCGACCGATTGGCCAGCCTGGGCACGCTCTCGGCCGGGATGGCGCACGAAATCAAAAACCCGCTGGTTTCAATCAAGACCTTCGCCCAATTGCTGCCCGAGCGTTATCTGGATTCCGATTTTCGGGAAACCTTCTCGAACCTGATCGGGCACGAGATCGACCGCATCGATTCGCTGGTCAATCAGCTGCTCCGTTTTGCCCGGCCGGCGAAACCGCTCCTCAAGCCGCTGCATGTTCACGAGGCGTTGGAGAAAGCGCTGCTTCTTATCGGCCACCGTCTCTACCAAAAAGAGATCAAATTAACTCGTTCTTGGGAGGCAAATGTTGATACAATCCGGGCGGACGCGGATCAGCTCGAGCAGGTGTTCCTAAACTTTTTCCTCAACGCCATGGATGCGATGAAAAATGGGGGCGAACTCATGGTGAGCACTCACCTCTGGGCTGATGAAAAATGGAACGGCGTTTCCCAAAACAACGGCGATGGGCCGAGCGAGACACTCCAAATCACAATTCGCGATACCGGCGAGGGCATCCGTGCGGAAGATATTGCTCACGTTTTCGATCCTTTTTTTACAACCAAGGATTACGGCACCGGCTTGGGTCTGTCCGTGGTGCATGGGATCATCCAGGAACACGGCGGGCAAATCGAAGTGGAAAGCGAGCTGCACAAGGGAACGGCCTTTCACATCCTTTTGCCGCTGGCCACGATTGAGCAAAAGGTGGCCGTGGCATGATCCCCCGCCCGGTCTGCGTTTTATATAGCCACGATCCCGAAGTCACCCGGCGGATCAAAGCGTTCGTTCGCTCGATGGCGGATTTGCGGCATGTCTCCGATGCCGACCGGGTCGATGCGGTTCTGCAGCAAACCAGCCCGGCCTTGGTAATAATGGATCTTCGGGCAAAAGAGTGTCGCGAATTGATCGAGCAAACGCAGCGCGAATGGCCGCAAAATTTGATTATTGCGCTGGGCGTTGGGCGCTCCGAACCGCTCCGGGACGCCGAACAATTCGGAATTTATGCCGCAGAAGATCTGGAAGTGGACCGACGCCGATTTCAGTCACTGGTTGGGCGCGCGTTCGATCATCTGAAAGTCTTGCAGGAGAACCACGATCTTCGAGAAAACAGTTATCAGCTCGTCGAATTACCGCGGCGAACGGAAATTTCGGCCCCGCATTCCTCGGCCTCTTCTCTGCCGCTGCTGCGTTTCCCGCGGGTTTTTCGTCGATTCGATAACGTCGATGCCCTGGTCTCGAGCATTGTCGAGGCGGTGGCTGACGCTGCCGGTGTCATTCGGGTCGGCTTGTTTGCCCGAATGCGACCGGGCGAACACTACCGTCTTCGCGCGGGATTGCGTTGTTTACCCGAAACCGGCGAGCTCGAGTTTACCGAGCGCGATGCTCTGGTGCGCTGGTTCGAGCTAAACGGTCATTTGATCGCACGATCCACTCTCCCGCTCATCTCCGATCAACACGAACGGGCGGTCGTGCGACGAGCTCTGGATGAGCTGGGGGCAGAAGTGATCGTTCCTTTGTACGGACGTGGTCTTATTATTGGCTGGCTGTTTTTTGGCCGCCGGGTGACCGGTCAAACCTTCAATCAAGAGGATCTCGAAAACTTAACGTTATTGGCGGAAAACGTCTCTACCGTTTTGGAGAATTCGTTTCTCTATCAGGAAGCGACGTTGCAAAAAACTCTGGCCGAGACACTGCTCAAAACCATCCCGCCCGGTGTTGTGGCGATTGATGAAAATGCAATCGTGCGCTGGTTCAATCCCATGGCCGAACAGATTCTCGGGATTTCCGCCTCCCACGCTTTAAACAAACCGGTGGAGGCGGTTGGAAGCAAATTGGCCGGAATTCTTCGCGAAGCGCTCGAGTCGAAGCGCTCGCTTCCACCCGAAAATTGGACCGATGGCAACACTCAGCGGCCGCTTTCGGTGGAAACGCGCCGCCTGATTGATCATGGTGTCCCTCTCGGCGCGGTTGCGGTCGTTCATGATTTAACGCGAGAGGAAACCGCGCGCGATCAGCAGGCATTATCGGATCGGGCGACTTTCTGGAGCGATCTCGCCGCGAGCATGTCGCATGAAGTACGAAATCCGCTCGTAGCTATAAAGACCTTTGCCCAGCTGCTTCCCGAGCGTTTCGATGACGCCGAGTTCCGCAAGGAATTCAACAGTATCGTCGTCAAAGAGATCGACCGGCTGGATAAAATCATCACTCAAATAAACAACTTCGCCCATCCTCCGGAGATCGTCCTCAAGCCGATCGACGTCCGTGAACCGTTGAGAAGAAGCCTCGAAATTGCGCGCTCGCGTTTCGGCCTGAACGGCGACGTGGAAGTGCAAACGTCGCTGCCCAAGGACTTGCCGCCCGTTCTGGGCGACGAAACCGCCCTGGCCGAAGCTTTCGCCCACCTGGTCGCCAATGCTGCCGAAGCCAGCATAAATCAGAAAAACCCGCGCATCATTCTTTCGGCCAGACCGGTCCGCGAGGCCGGCCAACCGAGTGGGGTCGTTGTTACCATTCGGGACAATGGAAAAGGAATCGACCCCGAAATTAAAAACAAAGTCTTTTCGCCTTTCTGCACTACCAAACCGCGCGGCATGGGCCTTGGCTTGCCCATCGTTAAACGGACCGTGTTCGATCACCATGGCCGGGTGGACATCGATTCCTCTCCTCACGGCACGTCGGTCAGCGTAATGTTGCCGGCGACTGGCCTGAGCTGAGGATTTCGATTTTCGATTTCCGAATTCGTCGTTAGATTCCTCTCCCGCCCGCCGTTGTCCGGGGCGGGGACCAGTTCAAACCGATGATCGTTACCACGGCACAACTTTATAAGGTGGCCTACGGCAAATTCGCCGTTGGCGCTTACAACATCAATAATATGGAGCAATGCCTCGGCCTCTTCCTCGGCAACATCCAAAGCAAGGCCCCCTTCATTATCCAACTCTCAAAAGGCGCGAGAAAATACGCGGACAAACGCATGCTGGAAGCGATCGTCCGCACCGCCGAGGGAATTTTTCCGGAAGCGATTTTCGCCGTTCATCTCGACCACGGCGACGGAAGTTCGCGCCAGTATGAAGAAATAGAGTCTCCTTGACGCTCACGCTTCAAGAAATTGGAAAATTGTCGGGCGGCGAACTGATCGGCGACCCGGGTCAAACTATCACTGGGGCCGCTTCCCTGGCAGAAGCTGTTCCGGGCGAGATCAGCTTTTTTGCCGACCCGCGTTACGGACCTTTGCTTAAAAAGACACGGGCTACAGCCGTTTTTGTCCCCCTCAATTTCTCAGACAAAACTTCCTGTTCCCAAATCCGGGTGGCTACGCCCTCCAAAGCATTCGAGCAGGTGGTGCTAAAATTTGCGCCTGAACCGGTCTCTTACCCGGCCGGAATTCATCCCAGCGCAGTTATAGATCCGAGCGCCATTCTGGGCGCGCGGGTTTCGATTCAACCACACGCTGTGATCGAGTCCGGAGTTAAAGTGGGAGACGACACCGTTATCGGCGCTGGAACTTATGTCGGGCACGGGACTTCGATCGGATCTTCCTGTTTGATTTACCCAAACGTGACCATCCGGGAGCGAACCCGGATCGGTTCGCGGGTTATCGTTCACGGCGGCGTCGTAATCGGGGCCGATGGTTTTGGCTTCGAATTTGTCGATGGCCAACACAAGAAGATTCCGCAAATTGGCATTGTTCAGATCGACGACGACGTCGAGATCGGCGCGAACACGACAATCGATCGGGCCCGTTTCGGGAGGACTTGGATCCAGGAAGGGGTGAAGATCGACAACCTCGTTCAGATCGCGCACAACGTCGTCATTGGAAAACACTCCGTCATCGCCGCTCAGGCAGGAATTTCCGGGAGCGTGCGTGTGGGCGAACTGGTCCAGATGGCCGGCCAGGTGGGGGTCGTTGGGCATGTGACCATCGCGGACGGGACGCTTATCGGCGCCCAGAGCGGGGTCTCGAAAGATATCGGCGGCGGAACTTGGTTTGGGTATCCGGCGATGCCGATCGCCCAGGCAAAACGCCAGATTGCCTGGATTCGCCGCCTGGGGAAACTGTTCGACCGGGTCAAATCCCTGGAAGACCGTTCGGGATCGTAGTCCTCCGGTATTTGTCTGTCGGGAGGCCGGTTAGAACGCGAGAAACTCAGTGTCGAGGGAAACGGATGGCAAGGGATGTGCTCTAGTGATTATGGAAATTATAGAGCGCCATGCAACCGTCCAACCGTAACTTCGCCCAGTTCCTCATCATCGATGATGACCCGGGGATCGCCAAGTTTCTCGTCACCTATCTGCGCCAACGCGGACATACCTGCCATGCCTTAACCGATGGCTTTCAAACCGCCTCCTGGCTGGCCCAAAACGACTGCGAAGTCGCCATTGTCGACCTGAGAATGCCCAAGGTCGACGGCATCTCCCTCGTTTCCTTCATCCGGGAAATGAATCCAAGATTGCCCATCATCGTATTCACCGGCGTCGGCTACGACGAAGAACAGATGAACGCCGCTTTGCGCGCGGGCGCGAACGGTTATGTCAGCAAGAATCTTCCGATCGAACAGCTTTATTGCGTTCTCGCCCGGGTCCTCGCCACTTGCCAGCTGCGTTCCCGCCCTAGTCCAACCAGCATTGAATCTAATCTAGTCGGCGCCGCCTGATCGCGCGCTCTGCAAAAGTTCGCGCAACGCCTTCGGTGAAATACACGACGCCCCGAAAGTAATCACTGTCTGTCGCTCGAGATAATCCGAAGTCGCCACTGTCACGTCGAACCGCTTGGCATATTTGCCGGCCAGCCGTTCGATGATCGTGTCCGCGGTCTGGCCTCGTTTCGAATAAAATATCTGCACCCCGTGTGACTCCGAGACCTCGGTCGTGCGCGCGCCTTTGCCGTCAAAAACCACCACCACTTTCACGTCCGTCCAATCTTGATAATCTCGGAGCCGGTTGATCAGCGATTCCCGCGCAAGCGAGGTGCGGCGAAGATGAAGTTTGCGCAGCTCGGGCCAGTCAAAAATAACGCTGTGCCCGTCGACCAGGAGATACCGCATCAGAAATCCTAACCACGGGACCGCTAGGAATCGAGCGAGTTACCAATCCGGCGTTAATCCGGCACCTGGCTCGCTAAGCTTTTTCGGTGGCTTCTTTTTTCGCTCTCGGTTTGGGCACTTCCCGGCGCGTCGTTTTTCTGGCCGCTCGTTTTCTCTTCAAATAAGCTTTGCGACGCTGGCGTTTGATCCGGACACGGTGCTGCTGGCTCATCGGGTTCGTTTTATACGTAAATAGAAAATCGCGCAATCGGAATCCGGTTGGCGAAAAATCTTGACCCAGTAGGACGTCGCCTAGCAGAATTGTGCGCCAATGTCGCTCGCAAATTCGCTCGCAGTGACTCCGAACCCCAAAATACTCATCCTCGCTTCCGTCGTTCTCCTGGCGATCGCCGGCATTTTCGGATCGCTCAACGTGGCCAAGGTAAAGAATCTTCGCTTTAGTCTGGCGGATGCGGTGACCTCCCGCGAAAGCGTCGATCGTCGGCGGGCGGCAGTGGAGAAAGAAGTCAAGGCGCGAGAGACGGCCCTAGCCGCGGAAAAATCCAAGGTCACCGAAAACGCCGTGCCGGATGCGGAAGCGCAAATCGCCAAGGTGGAAAGCGAAAAAGTGGAGCTCCAGAACCGAATTCAAACCAACGAAACCGAGATCGCGTCTCTTCGGAAACAGTTGGAAGAAAAGCAGCCGGCCTCGGTGAATCCAGGCGCGGCCACCCCCGACGAATTACAGGCCCAGCTGGACGAAGCCCGGCATCAGCTCGACAGCGCCGAGCGGGAAAAGACTTTCCTTTCTGACAAATTGCAATCCGTTCAGCAGCGGTCGTCTCAGTTGGAAGAAGAGAAGAAACGCCGGGCAGTGGCCTCGGGCAAGATTGGTGTGCGGGGGACGGTCCTGGCGGTGAACCAGGCCTACAATTTCGTCGTCCTTAACCTCGGCGGCAGGCACGGCGTGGAGCCACATTCGGAAATGTTGGTGGTGCGCGACGGCACATTTATTGGGAAAATTCGCATTTCTTCAGTTGAACCCGCGACCGCTATCGGCGATATCATTACCAGTAGCTTGGCCAGAGGTGTCCAAGTCCAACCCGGAGACATTGTAATCTATGCAGGTAGCAATTCTTAGAACAATCAAAGCGCTCCTATTAATTGCGGCTGCATTCACGTTTATTTCCTGTGCATCCCAGAAACAGGCGAGTTTGGTAAGCGATCCAGATGATCAACCGGCCACGGCCATGCCCTGGAACAAGCAGGAAAAATGGGAAACCGGCGGTGGCCAGCTCGCCGGTATGACCGACAGGCGTTAAGCCCACTGTTGTGCCGAGTCGCGGCATCGCCGGCCGAATTAGACGGAATAATTCCGTATTCAACTATCGAGAAATTCGGCCCACGTCTCGTTAGGCAAAAGGCCACACAGTGACGTACACTTTCGGCCTTTTTTTAGCAGTAATCGCGTTTCTGCTGTCTTTCATCGTGATTTGGTGCGGCGTCTGTCTGCTGCTTGCGAGGATTGGCGGTTGGTCTGCATTAGCAACCAAGTTCCGTGCGGTCGAAGCGCCAGCTGGCGAAAGGTTTCGCTTCTGCTCTGCCAAGATCGGAATTGCTGCCTACAGAAGTGCCATCACCGCGATCAAAAGCGATACTGGGTTACACCTCTCGATGTTCGCGCTGCTGCGCTTGGGACATTCCGCAATTCTAATTCCATGGTCCGAAATGAAGAATCCACGCGCTAAGAGAGTGCTTGGGGCCTCTTGGGTTGATGTCACTGTGTCAACTCCCTGGATTATTGCCGTTCGGTTGCCAGCTAAAATCGTCGAGGGCAAACTCCCGAATGCCTAACCAGGCGCTGCAGCTAACGGCTACCGGTACCGCGTTTACCTTTCATTATGATTAGAGTATCTTGGTTTCAAGCGAGCCTCGGTTTCGGTAACGTAGCTCAGCTTGTTCTCGTTAGGCCGCTAGATCCGTATAACGATGCGATCGAAAATTAAAGCAGCATGGGACTGGTTGCCAGTCATCGTGCGCGCAATCGTTCTCGGCTGGGTTGTTCTTACGATCGGCTCGACGGTCACGTTTCTGCCGCTGCTCGGCAATCTCAAGTTTCACCCGGAGATTCCGTGGGCCTTTCCTATGACGCTGGTAATTTTAGCGCTGTATGGGGCTTATTTCTCAGGTTGGGGACCTCCCGCCGCGACGCGTGACGCACGTAAAAGACTTGCGCGCGCCTCCTGGCCCTCTACAGGCATTTGGCGGGCCGCGATTCCTGCAATCGTGTTCGGGATCGTTGCCCTGGTTGCGCTTCGGTTGCTCTCGCCGAGCCTCATGCCGGTTGGTGCACCTTCGGTGTCGATACCTCTTTCTTCTTACCCGTTGCTGACGGTCATCGGGGCGTTGCTTTCAATCGCCACGATAGCAGCGGTCACTGAAGAGATGGCGTTTCGAGGATATATGCAGAAACCGTTAGAGGACGCCTATGGCATAGTTCCGGCAGTTCTGATCGTAGGAATAATGTTCTGGATCGCCCACCTTGACCATGGAATCACTATTACTCATTTGCCATTTCAAATGTCGGCCAGTATTGCGCTGGGATTGGTCGCTTATCTCACGCGCTCCCTCGTACCGGCGATGATCGCGCACGGCGCGGCCGATATTCTCCTCCAGCCGGCTTACCTCTTCCGCCATCCCGAATTTGTCTGGAAAGCATTGTCCACACGTCCAATTTGGGACGGCGTAGCTTCAACATTTCCCGAGAGATTATTAACAATCGGACGGGCCATGTCGCCCAAGCACATGTTCGGTGGAGATCCATTTCAAATCTTTGCCAGCATCGCCTGGGTCTTGGTGATAAGCACATTGTTCACCGCGTTTGCCTTGGTCCACCTGGCCCGGGCAGTCCGATCAAGCGCAAGTTGACGCAGGTAGCGCCGATTCATAAGCCGCTACTAACGGTTACAAAAAATACTGGATGACCGCAGCCTACTCTCGTTAGGCTTGAACAACTTATGAAAACGCTAATTCCGGTTCTCATTTCGGCGCTCTGCTGCTGCTGCTCCGCCTGGGCCGCTCAGGATAACGACGTGGAAATGAAAGATGGAAATGCCGTTCTCCGGTTGGCTGAGGCAGCGCTTAACCAAAAACCGGACACCCTGGAACGAAGCAAAGCGTTCTTTTTTGAAGGATACGTAAGAGGGTACACCTATGGGGCCCCCCGTTCTTCCGTCCGGATTCCCGACGACGTTACCTTGCACCAGGAAGTCGAAGCGATTCACAAGTGGCTCAAGGAACACCCCGACCAGCTGAGCAAGGATGGACGCGTTCTGATTGCCAAAAGCTTGCAGGAGATTTTTCCAGCAAAAGCGCCGTAATTTCCCGGTCTTCTTTTACTTCGCCGACAGTCAAAGCAACAATCAGGCAGGACTGTCCTATGACTTCAGATCGCGCCCGCATCATCGCTCCGCCGCCGCTGATCGGCCTGACCTGCATTCTTCTGGCGTTTCTGGCCCATCATTTTAAGCCGCTCCCAATATTTCAAACCAGGAGCGCTTTTCAGATTGCAGCGGGAATTCTCCTGATTGTAATCGCGATTGCGATCGTTGCCTCAGCCCGCAGCATTTTCGCTGCCCACGGCACTCATTTGAATCCTTATCGTCCGACGGAAGCAATCGTGACCACAGGAGTTTACCGGTTTACTCGCAATCCGATTTACATCGCGTTTTTGCTCGTCCTCCCGGCGGTCGGCTTGTTCGCCAACAGTTTTTGGTTTCTCATTTTCACCGTGCTACTCGGCTTCATTCTGCACTTTGGCGTGGTGAAGCGTGAGGAAACCTATCTTGAAGACAAATTCGGAGACGCCTACAGGGATTATTGTCGCCGGGTCAGACGCTGGATCTGACTAAAATCATTCAAATCCAGAATCCTGCCGGGATCACCGCGTTTTTCGGAACGATAACAATCCCGTCCCGGATGAAATAACTTTCGGCGTCGATATCGCCGGGTTTTCCTTCCGGCGTAACAACCACCCCATCGCCGATCCGGGCATTCTTGTCGATGATCGCCCGATCGATGACGCAATTGCGGCCAATCCCCATCGCCGTCGAGCTGGAATTTCCCGGCCGGTCCTGCTCGAAATAATCGGCCCCCATGATGATGCTGTTTCGAATGGTGGCGCCACTTTGAATGATGCTACGGATCCCGATCACGCTGCGCTCCAGATGCGCATCGGAAATAATGCAGCCATCGGAAATAATGGCCTGTCGCAGCGTAGCCCCATTCACCTTA
>Ga0307479_10007485_pt1 | contig 10066 bp, 14 predicted proteins | sample atmos_gasesECM4C_FD_203743 | JGI IMG/M metagenome (GOLD analysis project Ga0307479, IMG submission 203743) | Hardwood forest soil microbial communities from Morgan-Monroe State Forest, Indiana, United States - atmos_gasesECM4C_515 | ecosystem: Environmental > Terrestrial > Soil > Temperate...
GGTCTCGAACGAAGAAGCGCAGCAGAAATATCCCGGCGGCTGGAAGTCCCCCAAGCCGTATCTGCGAATCGTAGCCGAGCCGAAATAGCTTGGCCTCCTGCGCTCCGGAAGCGCATGCGGTCCGGTGGTCGTCCCGGCCCTCCAACTTCGCAAGAGCGACGTTGCGGTCTGGATTGAGAAGTTAGCCGCTAATCGGAAGTGAGTTTTAAACCTGTGCAGACGCTCACAAAGTAGCCCATGTTTTCTATATAAGTTTTTATATACAAGCGCCCCGCTATCTGCTAGATTATCGCTGTGGACGAAACCTCACCGCCTGATGTGGTTTTCGAGGGTGACTTCCGCAGGGTTATTAAATCCTTCCCCGCTGAAGCCCGAGAGAATCTTGGAGGTGATCTGCGCAGGGTACAAAACGGAGAGAAACCTCTCGACTCCGGGTCTCTGACTAATGTCCTGCCGAAGGTTTTTTATTTACGAGACGATGACCAAAACTTTTGGTATCGAGTGCCGTACATCAAGATTGGCGATGTGGTTTACGTTCTTGATTGCTTCAAAAAGAAGACTAATGAGATTACCCAAAAAGACATCAACACTACACGAGTGAGGCTTGCTGCCTGAAAGATGAGGCTTGCAGGGAAGAAAACAAAGTCAAAGTAAGATTGTTGCAGAATTCAGGGTGCCAAACGGTAACCCACCAACAGGAGATCACAAAAATGGGCCGGAGCGTTTTCGAGGACATAGGATTCTCACCCGCGGAAGCAGCCGCTCTGAAACTCAAAACCGATCTGCACACCAAGATCGTGAGGTGTGCCGCACACCATTCGCAGCAGGAACTACAAACGCTCTTGGACACCACGCAACCACGGATAAGCGATCTCTTACGCGGTAAGATGTCGAAATTCAGTTTGGAAATGTTGGTGATCTACGCAGAAAAACTAGGGCTCCGCACCGAGATCAGGACTACAACCCCCAAGAAGCAAGCCCGAGCACACCGAGCCGCGGTCGGAAGCGCGCATTTCGTACTCTAGTCTTGGTCCAGCGCTGTGCCCAAAATTTGGCAGGTTCTTCCATAGCAATCGCGGCGAAGGACCGACAGTTCAATATCTACGCGGAATGGACCTCAGACCGAGGCTGCTCCAGGATGAAGCACCCATTACGGGTGCCGAAGATCAACACGGTCTTCGATTCGCGCCGTTGGATGTTGAAGAATGTTTGTTGAGGCGTAGGAAGGTCCCTCAGGCCGCGGCCTTGGACTCGGACGCAAGAAAGAGGTAAGGGTATCTCCCAGCGAGGAAGATCATTCTAACTTCAACTTCTTCTTGATCGTCTTTGAGGACCGCTCGCAATAGGCAATACAGCTCGTCAGTTTTATGGGGGTCCGTTTCGACGGCGAGTTCGCTACAGATCAGACGCACCAGATCAGCATCGTGCACAAGAACCTTCCCAAGTGACACCATTTTCATCCGAAGAGCGGCTGAAGGGGGATACGGGAGATTCTGTATGCCGTAGGGTATTGCGCTGGACCTCGAACATGCGCCCCTTAGCTAATGCCGACGTCCTGACCGTCGATGAAGTCGCTGCGATGCTGGGAATGAGCAAGAGCGAGCGCGGGGTTCTGGTCATTGCCATATGTGTGCATTGATAATCCGTCCAACGGTAGTCACCCTTTCAGTGCACGGAATTCAAGTCCAAAACAAAAGCCCGAGCGACTGCGGACGATACCGACAATTCGGATCTTGTCGGCGGTCTGGAATTCGACCTCCATCAGGTCCCCGGGCTGCAGATTGACCCCGCCGTAGAGTTCCATCCCCGTGCGGCTCAACTCACAAACCAATCCGGGCACAGCCATGTTTGTGGCGTTTGTGTTCACCGCGATGGTTACAGGTATGGACACATGGTAGCGAGGCCAGCGGCGAGTGTTGATCGAGTCCATCTCAGTGTAGTGTCACCAGCACCGATCTACTTCAGCAAGCCAAAGAACAGCAGGTATGCAACCGTGGCCAGACCGATCATAAGCAGTCCCGCGGCTCCCGCCACCGTAAACCGCCAACGCCGCGGCTCTTTGCATTGCGCCGATGCGGCACGCAATTTCTCGATCCAAACTTCTTCGAATTTGTTCTGAGAGGACCGCTCCCAGATAAGTGTCCCCAAACGGCGGTGATCGTCGGCAGCGAGCGAAATGAAGCGGAACGGCTGCAACGCCTTGCTGACTGGACGCAGCATCTCCGCTCCTCCAAGCACCGACCCGGCGCCAGTCAGGAACATCAACTTGACCCGCGATCCCTGGACGAGCGGCTCGGACACCGACAGCAGGCCGCCGGTCAGAGAAATTACCTCGAGTTCGGCGCAAGTGCGTTGGCCATTCGGGAACCGAAGCACAGCCGGGGTATTGCCTTTCAGCTGGGCGCGCGGGACACGCCACGGCGTACCGGGTTGGGGAAGGGTACCCACAATGGCGTCAGTATGCGAGTGGGTGGTTACTAACAGAAGATTACATAAGTGTCGGTCCAGGTCCGGTTACGGCCCCTTGGTGCCGCGGTTTACCCTGCTCGCGCAATCGGGCGAGAATTCCCATACGTCGCTCCAACAGAGACGATTCTGCAGGGCGCAAGCGGATATAAGAAATAAACACCACCACTCATTCGACCGAAGAATGTTGATCTGCGTTAGTGTGAGTCGCCGTGTGCAATCGGAGCTGCTCTCCAAGGGTTCCTGCCAGGGAGGACAGAGCACCGGCGAGCGTGAGCCGCCATCGTTCCACGGACTGCTGCGCCAGTGCTTCCATTGTTTGCTGAAAGGATTGCAGAGTCTCAGCAACCTGGATCCTCAGCGACTCGGAAACCGAGGCTTCGATCCCTTTCTGGATCGTCTGCAGACTTGCGCTTGCCTCATCGAGTTGACTTTGTAGCTCCTGCACACTGCGTGTGCCCAGTTCACTCAGCACCATTTCGAGCGCGCCATCCATTTGGCTGCGTGCCGTGCGTACCGTGTCGCTGGACATTTGCGACAGGCGTTTATCCAGGCCGGACTCGAGTCGCCGAGCAGATTCATCCAGCTTCGCCATGCGGCAATCAAGATCGGCGATTTGTTCCTGTAAGCGCGACGATTCCACCGCGACGGCCGCTTGAATCTGTTCCAACTGCTGGCATCGCGCATCGTGTACCTGTCCCAGGCTGTGCTCCATAACTCCCAGCAGGTCGTTACTCAGCCGCTTGAGGCGGTTGCCTGCATCGGTGGTCTGCAGGTGAAGTTCTCCCAGGCCGCGATTCAAGTGCTCCCGCAAATTGTGAGTGATATCGGTCGAAAGGCTCTGCGTCTGTTGCTCTACCGCTTGCAGATCCAGGGTGACACGCCGGAGAAATTCCCCATGGGTTTCCGACGTCTTCTTGTCGATGGCTACTTTCGCCGCTTCAAGTATTTGTTCCGACTGCTCCCGTGCCTGCTTGAGGACCTCTGGTCCTAACTCTTTCCGCAGGCGCAGCTCCAACTGCTGTTCGAGCTCCGGAGGGATTTGCGACAGCGACACCTCAAATCGGCTCCGCTTCGCTCCTTGCGCCAGCTTTTCTTTGAGGTCCGCTACCTCAGCCTCAAGTGGGCGAACAAGTTCGGCAAGCATCGCCTTGAGATGCTCGTTTGAGAGTTGCTTCCTGATTCTATCGAGCACAATTTTCGCCGAGGCTACGGCTTGATTGGGCGGAAGGATGCTAGTAGATGAGACCGTGGGAGCGACGCTTCCCCTGGTGGTCGCCGGCAGTATCGCCCAGTCTTTCGGACAAGTCTGCAACCCCCAGAAATTTCCCGGTCTGTCGAACCGTGCGCCCAGCCTCCAGCTTTGCCGGCCGGCTCCAACAGGCTGGCAGTAGACCACCTCCGCCGTCGTCTCAAGACCCTCCTGGCTGTGAAAGTGTAACGGAACCCCGGCTTCCAGCTTCACAGGAGCCTGCATCGCACAACCATGGGCGCTGACCACCAGGGTCTCGCAGACTTCAGAGAAGTTGGATCCCGGATCTAAACTCGTAACCAGTATTGGAACTGCGATCGGCACTCTCGAACTGCGCCGTAATGTGGGGATATTTGAATTTTGCATAGCCTCTGCCTCGTTGCGGGGAGTAAGTGCCGTTCGGCACTTCAAAGGGCGAGCGCCCTGTATTCCCTACGTTACCGCCAAGTTCATTAAGACGGGTTAACCCATAGTCTCGTTTCCGGGATGTTCGACGGGCAATAGCGAGAGTGTCTTTCGTAACCGACGAATGCAGCTTTTTCAACGGAATTTTCCCGTGAACTGTGCAGAGAGCCACACGGCATCTCAAATCTCACGACGAAGTCTTGTGACGCCACTGGAGTTCTCGTATGACTATTCCCGTGGCCGTAGTGTAGAAGGATCTATGACTCGCGAAGAACGGCCCTGGCCTAGGAGCAAGCCGGCAGGTTGTAGCCGGAGCGGGTGACTGCGGTTGGTTTTCGGATGTGCTTACCGTCGTAGGTGTATTCCAGCGTGTAGTCACCGGGTTCAACGGGAACGCTTGCGGTGGCTGCGAGTTGCTCGATCTCTATTACGAAATCTTCAGGCTCGGCACCATTGCCCCACAATTCTCGAATGTGCAGGGCCACTGAAACTTCGTAATTCGTCTTGCCCTTCAACGTGGCAGGAACCATGACTGCGATATTAGGATTCTGTCTGCTCATGCAGGTAGTTGTGCGGTCAATCAGGACGGGCCAGGTTTTATGTCTTTTGTATTGCCGCTTGCCTGACCGATACGTGGACGCTGAATTGGCGACGCTCGATACCTTATCCGTTAGGACCGCAGCGCTATCCGCGAAATCAAATGTTCGTTCCTGCAGAGCTTAAGCGCAAGGTGCCAAGGGTTTTAGTTCTTTAAGCGATCAGATTCAATGGATTTATCTTGCTCGCAAAGCCTGAATCCCTGAAGACATTTCCGCGGCTGCGAAGGAAGATCGCATTGTGCGGTGAGTGTGCGATGCAAGGAAAGTTTGCTAACCTACGTGGGAACCAAGCACGGAAGCGCATGCGGTCCGGTGATCGTCCCGGTCTTCAAAACCGGCGGGCGGCGGGTTTTCCTGTCGCCGGTGGGTTCGACCCCCACTCGCTTCCGCCATTCCTGGCCGCTGACGGCTCGGATGCGATGGCCAAGCGCATCGAGCGCGTACTGACAGCGGATCCGGGAATGGGAATCGTGAGGCATGTGGGTGCGGGATACGAAGAGGCCACGTATTTCGCAGCTAGGCACGGAGCGAAAACGTCTATGCCGAGCTAGGACGGTTCGCGAGTAGGCTAAGAGGGCAGTGCGGTCACAGATCCTGGTGCGGGGGTCTCGGTCTTGGCTGCAATCGGCCCGGTTCGCGAGGCAAAGCGCATGCGCAGGAATCGTTCCTCCAACGAACGGCGCGACAGATAAGCGAACACCACAGCGATGCCTGTCCCGGTCAGCAGCCGCAGCAGCATGCCGGCCGTAGGATATCCGCTTGCAACCAGAGTGGCAAGCACCCGCGAGAACAGCAGGTCGGTAGTGTGAAATGCCAACGCGTGCACCAGGTACAAGCCATAGCTGATAAATCCGAAAAACTTGAGAACGGAGACATCCACCAGAAACTTCCAGCGGCTGGTTCCCAGAAGCAACATACATGACAGAAAGCCCGCACATGCCGCATTGCGGGCGGTGGACAGAAAAGCTGCCTCGGTCGAGGCGTGGTTTGGCACCAGCGCACAGGCCACTACGCCGGCGGCGAGTAGTGGCAGCCCGACACGAAAGAACTGCTGCCGCCGAAATGATGGCTGGCGCGCCCAGATTGCCAGTAGCGCCCCGAGCGCCAATCCATCGAGGTTGAACCAGGTATAGAGTGGTGCGGGACCTGTGGACTTTCCAGCCATGAAAGCCGCGCCGCGCAGCAGCGGCGAAGCGGCCACAACGAACGAGGCCGCAAGAATCAAGGCGCGCGCCGAGAACCTGCGAACCACGGAAGGCCACAACAGGTAGAAGTGTTCCTCCACCGCCAGTGACCAAAATGGCCCGTATTCGAGAGCCATTCCAAACAGAAAGGTCGAGTTGGCGAGAAATAGAAAGCTCAATGCTACGAAGCTCCAGGAGATCAAGCCGCCAACCACCAATAACAGAAGAGTCGCATAAAAGGCCGGCAGAATGCGCAACGCGCGCCGGATGTAGAAACGGCGGAAATAGTCTGCGCTCTTCCTGGCATCGAGGAGGATTCCCGTGATCAGAAAGCCCGACAATACGAAAAATAGGTTGACTCCGATTGCACCGCCCTCGGCAACCGCCAGTAACAGTTTTCCGAAAGGCGAGAGTTGCCCATGAAGGGGCAGAGCGGTCCCGTGCAAGAGCAGGACCGCGAGAATGGCCAGGCCGCGGGCGGAATCCAGTTCGGGCATGTACGAACGGATGAGTTGCGTTGAGGTGACGGAAGCGATAATTGATTTCCCATGGCTCAACAAAGCCTCCCCAAAACACCCGCGGACGCGGTGGGCACGAGAACGATGCAGCTTGCATCCGGAAGACAGGCGATCACTGCAGTGCTCGCCATCATTACTATAGGCGATTTTAGGCTGGAAACGGCCCTTCAACCATTGCCGAAGAAACTCGAGACACGGCGTTTGCCCGGAGCAGTTCGTAGGCTGCTAGACTAGTCGCTTGACCACCGGCAAAACAGTCAAATCGCGCGCGGGACCTAGTTTGCTGCTGATCAATATCGCCCAACACTGAGTGATCTTCAAAATCGGCGGGCGGCGGGTTTCCCCGTCGCCGGTGGGTTCGACCCCCACTCGCTTCCGCCATTTTTCTCCCTGGATGATTCTGAGGAGCCTTTGTCGCAATAAACATCAGTGTGGTTTCTTAGCGGCAGGCACTCCCAAGAGCGCCTCAAGGGTAGCCGACGGATCCATCGATCGCTCAAGTTTTTCATCGAGGTCACGAAACCTCAGATGAATACCAGCCATCATTTCCTTGTCTGAGAGAAGCTTCTCAAGCAGTCGCTGCCAGTTCGGGACGGCTCGGTGATCAAGAATCAGCTTGAGGGCAATATTTTCCAGGAATAGGTATTCAGTTGCACGCACTACCGCTGAGAGACGTTTCTTTTCTTCATTGGTCATGGGCTAGGTGTCGCTCCAAATTGTAAGGGTCCAAACGGCCTGTCCATCTTTGCGGTACGCTACAACCCTCGCTCTCTTCACGATCACTCAACGCCCGTCTCACCCTCGCGTAGTGTGATGTAGCGATTGATGGGAAGACTGGTGAAACGTTGAGTAGCCCCGCTAGGCTGCGGCCATTTCACTTCCAGCCAATCAACTTTGTTCGCCTGTCCCAGCCCCAGCACCATCCGCGGATCGTGCGACGACAAATAACTTCCCCCGCCAATTTTCATCCAGCTTCTCTTCATGTCGCCTGCCTGGTAGCTGACGCGCGCCCCTACGGCGTCAATGTTCGCCTTCTTGCCGATGAGCTTTAATCCAAGCCAATGATTCCGGCCTCCGGCATTATTTCTCAACAGCACCGGCGCTTCATTGTTAGTGGAGATCAATACATCCACCGCCCCGTCATTGTCGAAATCTCCAAGAGCTAATCCGCGCCCCGACATTGCCCGTGAAAATAACGCCCCGCTCTCCCCGCTCACATTCTTCAGCCCATTCCCAGAATTGTGAAACAGCAACAGCGGCTCGCGATACTTCACGTTGTCATAGATCTTCTCAATCAGGTCATCCGGATGCCCGTTCGCGATGATCAAGTCCAGATTCCCGTCATTGTCATAATCAAAAAACTTCAGCCCCCACCCGCTCATCAGTTTCGTCGCCGTCGCAATGCCAGTGGAAGCGGCGATGTCGTCAAAAGTCTCATCGTGCCGGTTCTGATAGAAGCCGTAGAATTCATGGTTAAGATTGCTCACAAACAAATCCATCCAGCCATCCTGATTGACGTCAGCCGAATCCACTCCCATGCCCGACCGCGCTTTTCCTCCCTCTCCAAAAGAAACTCCCGAGCTGAACCCGGCCTCCTCGAATCGCTTTCCTGCTCGATTCACGAACAGAAAATTCGCCACCGTGTCATTGGCCACAAACAAATCCATCCACCCGTCGTTGTTAATGTCGGTAGCCACCACTCCCCAGGACTTTCCTGGATTGTCGCCAATACCCATCTTCTGGCTGACATCGGTAAAAGTGCCATCGCCGTTGTTGTGAAACAGCCAGCTCGGCATCGGCGAATACACCCGCGGATAGCAATACTCATTCATCCCCTTCAGAGCGGGAATGTTAGGCGCACCGCACGCGTGATGCTTCGTCTTGTCGAAATCCACGAATCGTCCTACAAACAGATCAAGCCGCCCATCGTTGTCGTAATCGAACCAGACCGCGCTCGACGCCCATCCCGGAGCTGCGACCCCTGCATGCTCCGTCACATCCGTGAAAGTGCCGTCTCCATTATTGCGATATAGGATGCTGCGTCCGTATTGCGTCACATAAAGATCGGGGAACCCATCGGAGTTATAGTCTCCCACCGCGACGCCCATCCCGTAACCCCCGCCTGCCACGCCCGCCTTCTCGGTAACGTCAGTAAAAGTTCCGTCACGATTGTTATGGTAGAGGGCATTTCGCAGCGGTTGAGCCGGAGTATAGAAATCGCACTTTCCGCTGTTGACGAAATAAATATCCATCCAGCCGTCGTTGTCATAATCCAGAAACGCGCAGCCGGCCCCAGTCGATTCAGGCAGATATTTCTCAGGAGAAAGCCCAGCCGTGTGCGTCCACACGAGCCCGCTGCCCGATGGGGGAACTTCAGAGAAAGGAAAAACAGTAGCATCGGAAGGAGCAAATCGGGAGACAGAGGGAAGAACAAGGGCTCCTCCCATTAGCTTCAGAAATTTTCTTCTTCCAATGCCGCTAGTTAGGCAGGGTTCCAGCAACATCGCTATCGTTGCTCCGGCGGCGCAGTGCTGGGCGCCTGCTGCCGCTCCTGCGCAACCGCCGCCTTGCGCTTAAGGGCTTCCAGTTCCTCCGCGCTTTGCCGCTGCAGTGCCGCCTCCCGGTTTGCATCTTCCCTTCGCCCCACCCCGTTGTAGGCCAGCGCCAGCTGATAGTGGCCGGTCGGGCTGTCCGCCGCCATCTTTTCGTAAGTCTCAAGTGGCGAGATCGCTTCACTGAATCGTTTCGCCGAGACCAGCGCCGTTCCCAGTCCCAGGTAGGCCTCTCCGAAATCCACATCAAGCTTGGTCGCGCGAGAATAGTGCCGGATCGCCGCCGGCAGATCATTGTCGTTCTTCGCCAGTTCTCCCAGAACATACTCCGCGCTCGCGTTCCTGGGATCGACTTCCAATTCCTGTTCGAATTCCTTCTTGGCCTGAGCTACAGATTCCGCAGAAGGCTGTGCCCCGGACAAAAGCGCGCGCCCCAATCGCGCATGAACTCCGGGCAGGAAAGGATTGATTTCCAGAATCCTGCGATACTCCGTCGCCGCTTCATCCCATTTCTGCTGCAGCTCAAGCGCTTCAGCATTCAGTTCGTGCACTTGGTAAGAAAACGGCGCCTCGCGCGCCAGATCCTGCGAAGCGTGCAGAGAGAGGTCTGAAAACGCATGCGTCGCCGCATACAACACTTCCGGATCGCGAGGAAAATCCTTGGTCAGCACAGCCAGAAAATCCAGTGAATCGTAGGGAGCATTGTGCGTCATGGCGCAGTGCAGCCCGTCCAGCCCCAGCCGTTTTTTCAAGTCATGGTCGGTCGTCTGACGGATCGCCTTCTTCAACAACGGTAGCGCCTGCATGCAATGGCCGTTCTCGGCTAGAGCGGCTGCCTGCTCCGGCCCTGGGGAAGGAGTTTTCTTGGCCACTTGAGCAAAAGCAGTCGCCGACGCGATAAATAGGAGATACAGGACGATCAGAAGCCCGAGAGTTCTGCGCATTTCCCCCGATTATAAGCCGAAACGTAAAAGGTCGAAGACTGAAAAGACACCAGCCAAGCAACACTCATCTGTTGGAGGTGACAATGTCAGCCGAGAGCTGAGCTTCGCCGCTTGCGAATTTGAGCGCCGGAGGTGTTACTGGATTT
>Ga0307479_10007486_pt1 | contig 10065 bp, 9 predicted proteins | sample atmos_gasesECM4C_FD_203743 | JGI IMG/M metagenome (GOLD analysis project Ga0307479, IMG submission 203743) | Hardwood forest soil microbial communities from Morgan-Monroe State Forest, Indiana, United States - atmos_gasesECM4C_515 | ecosystem: Environmental > Terrestrial > Soil > Temperate...
CCAATGATTTTGGAACATTGATTGCGCATGGTTCCTCGTATGACACTCTTGCTCCGATCACAACGCCGCATCATGGCTCTCACGGTTGTGGCCATCGTTCTCTCAATAAACAGCACAGGCTATTCCGTTTTTACACATGAAGAACTCGTCGATCTCGCGTGGAATGACTCGATCAGACCCTTGTTGCTTGCGAGATTTCCGGGAGCAACGGAGCATCAACTGCGCAACGCGCATGCGTATGCCTACGGTGGCTCCGCCATCCAGGACATGGGCTATTACCCGTTTGGCAAGCAGTTCTTCAGCAATCTTACCCACTACGCGCGCAGCGGCGATTTCGTTGCTTGGCTCTTGAGCAATGCACACACCATCGATGAATATGCATTTGCGATTGGGGCGCTATCTCATTACCTGGGCGACTCGTTGGGTCATTCTGAGGCGATAAATCCGGCCACGGCGGTTGAATTTCCAAAGCTGAGGAAAAGGTTTGGCGACAGCGTCACCTATGATCAAAGTCCTCACGGGCATATCCGGACTGAATTTGCTTTTGACATCGGCGAACTCACGGATACCGCCTTCGCGCCCCCAGCCTATCTGCGCTTCATCGGCTTCAAGGTCCCGAGCAAGTTCCTGGAACGGGCTTTCATCCATGTTTACGGATTTGACATTCACGACGTCCTCGGTCGCGCGCATCCCGCCCTTCGCAGCTACGGGTCTTCTGTGCGCAGCTTCATCCCGGCATTCGCAGAAGCGGAAGTGGTTTTGCACCGGCATCAATTTCCGCCACATCCGGACGATGAGGCTTACCGCATCTTCGCCGAGCGCGTTTCTCGCACGAACTACGAGCGGAGATGGAAGCATACCTACAAGGGACCTGGGTTCAAGGCGCATCTATTGGCTTTTGTCGTCCGGATTGTGCCAAAGATCGGCGCGGCCTCGGACCTGGCCATAAAAATCCCCAATCCAGAAACCCAGGAATCGTACCTTCGAAGCGTGAATCACACCGTGGACGTATTTCACGACATACTCCGGAAATTACGCGAGGAGAGCAATCAGCCGGTTACGCTTGCGAATATCGACCTCGATACTGGCGATCGCGTTAAATTCGGCGACTATCCTCTCGCAGACCAGACCTATGCACGATTGCTGGAACGCTTGACATCAAAGCCCGAACGAAGCATTCCAGAAGATGTCAGAAAAAATATCATCGAGTTCTATGCCGCTTCGCGAATCATCCCCGAATCGCCCGTCGAAGTGTCCGAGCGTTTAATGACACTGAGAACGATGAAGGCAACTACGGACCCGAAATGACCGTGCATCCCCAACGTCGCACACGGCGCGTAGCTTTCAACAAGATTGTTTTCAGGGCCGCTAATCGAGCGCTTTGTGAAATCGAAGGATCGCGACCGTCAGTAATCCCACACCGAGACCAAACATCGCCAGCATTTGAGGCCAGAGAATGTCGAGTCCGACGCCTTTCAGGTAGGTGCCGCGCAGCACTACGAGAAAGTATCGCAACGGGCTGAGATAGGTTAGATATTGCAGCCATTGCGGCATGGTGTTGATGGGGAACCCGAAACCGGAGAAGGTTATGGCGGGCATGATGAAGAAGAACGATGTCACCATGGCTTGTTGCTGAGTGGCGGAGACCGTCGAGATGAGCAGTCCCACGCCCAGCATGCAGAGCAAGAACAGAAACGCCCCCATGAACAGCACGCTGATTTGTCCGCGGAATGGAACCTGAAACCATAGCGTTCCCACGGTAGCGATCAGCGAGACATCGAAGAGGCCAATCAGGAAGAAGGGAAGCGTCTTGCCCAGGATGAATTCGATTGGGCGGATCGGCGTCACCATGATTTGCTCGAGCGTGCCGATCTCTCGTTCGCGTACTACTGCGAAAGCAGTTAAGGTCACCACCAGCACCAGCGTCAGGCTGCCCACGATTCCGGGCACAAAGAACCAACGGCTCCGTAAATCGGGGTTGTACCAGGGCCGCTGCTCCAGTTGGACGAAAGGAACCAGCGAGATCAGCTGGGGAGAAATTCTTTGAATTCGGTCTTGCCGGTAATCGTTGGCGAAGCCTAGCGCAATCTGGTTGATATAGCCCGACGCGATCAGCGCAGTATTCGAGTTGGTGGCATCGACGATCACCTGCACGGGCGCGGTTTGCCCCTTGCGCAAGCTTTGTGCGAACCCGGCATTGATTCTCACCGCCACTACGACTTCCCCGCGCTCAATGAGATCGCCGACTTGCCGGTAATCCGTCAGTTGGCGTTGGACATCGAAGTACGGGCTGGAGGTGAACCGGGAAATGAATTCGCGGCTTTCCTGGCTGTGATCCAGATCCAGCACAGCCGTGGGAACGTGATAGATCTCGAACGTCGCAGCGTAACCGAACACCAGCATCTGGATGATGGGCGGACCAAACAGGACGAACCGGGTTCGCTTGTCGCGAAACACCTGGATGAACTCCTTGATAAGCATCTGTTTGAGGCGCGCCAGCATGATCTCTCCTACGTCAGCCTCTTGTGAAACGACCCAGTGGCAAGCAGAGCCAGCACCACCGTGAAAATTGCCAGCGGTACCAGATCGGCGTAAAGCAAAGCGGTTGGTGTCCCTTTCAGGAAAATCTTCTTCAGCGCCGAAACGTAATACCTTGCCGGCAAGATACGGGTGATCCACTGCAGAACCACCGGCATTTGCTCGATCGCATACAGAAAGCCCGACAGGAGAAACGCCGGGAGAAAAGTCGTCAACAACGCAACCTGGCTGGCGGCGAGCTGGTTTTTTGCAATGACCGATATGAAAAACCCCAGGGATAGAACAACAATCATGAACATGGCGGAGCTGAAAAGCAGCGTGACAAACGATCCTCGAAACGGAACGTGGAACCAGTACAGGGCGATGAGCGCACAGACGATCACGTCGAGCATCCCGATGACGAAGTAGGGTATGAGCTTGCCGAGCATGATCTCCAATGGCGTGACCGGAGTCGAAACCAGCTGCTCCATGGTGCCGCGTTCCCACTCGCGCGCAATGGTGAGCGAGGTCAGAAACGCGCCGATCACCGACATCACCAGAGCCAGCACTCCCGGAACGATGAACGCGCTGCTTTCCAGGTCTTCGTTGTACCAGGTGCGTGTTTGCACGCTCAGCGGCGAGACCCCCGCGAGTTGCCCGCGATTCCGCAGCCAATCGACTTGTATGTCGGAGGAGTATCCCTGCACGACAGCCTGGGCGTAGCCAATGAGAACATTGGCCGTGTTGTCGTCGGTCGCATCCACGAGCGCCTGAATCTGGGCGGGACGTCCATCGTGCAGTCGGTTGGAAAAGTCCCAGGGAATGACCAGCGCCATTTTTGCCTGGCCGCTGTCGAGCGCTCGCGGCAGCTCCGCATAGCTGTTCGCCACATGTGCGATTTCAAAGTAGTCGCTGGCCTGAAACCGCTTCAGAAGGTCCTGACTCTGCTGGCTGCCATCGCGGTCATACACATAGATGGGCAAGTGCTTCAGATCCAGGCTAACGCCATATCCAAACAAGAGCACGAGGATGACCGGCATGATCAGCACGATGATCAGGCTGCGGGAATCGCGCAGGATCTGCAGGATTTCTTTGCTGGCGACGGCAAAGAGTCGAGTGAAACTCATGAAGGTTTCTGCTCCTTTTTGCGATCGCGCTCCGTTGTAAGCGAGACGAACACGTCTTCCAGGGTGGGGTGGATTTTCTCAATGCGCTGCACTGCGATCTGATGATCAGCTAGATACTGTTTCACCTCGGGGATTGCGCTGTCAGCGTTGCGAACGACCAGATGCAGGGCGTTGCCGAACACGGCGGCATCCAGAACGCTGGCGGCCGACTGTAAGGCTTCCACCGCCGGTCCAAGAGGCTCGCACTCCACCAGCAGCAATTCGCCTTTCATCGACTTCTGTTTCAATTCCGTCGGCGTCCCCAGGGCCACCATCTTGCCTCGAAAGATCAGAGCGAGCCGGTTGCAGTATTCGGCTTCTTCCATATAGTGCGTGGTTACGAATACCGTGACTCCGTCGGTAGCCATCGCCTGGATCAGGTCCCAGAACTGGCGGCGCGAAATCGGATCCACCCCAGACGTTGGTTCATCGAGAAAAAGGATCGGCGGTTTATGCAGCACGGCGCAGCCCAGCGCCAGGCGCTGCTTCCACCCGCCAGGCAGCGTGCCGACGATCAGGTTTTCTTGCCCTTTGAGGTTAGCCATCTGGAGCACCCACTCGATGCGTTCCTTCAGCGCGTTGGCCGGTACTCCATAAAGTCCGGCGAACAGCCGAATGTTTTCGATGACCTTGAGATCGTTGTACAGGGAGAATTTCTGCGACATGTAGCCGATGTTCTGGCGCACCGATTCCGGTTCGCGGCCGACATCGTAACCGGCCACAACCGCACGTCCGGACGTCGGCGTGAGCAATCCGCAAAGCATGCGAATGGTGGTGGATTTGCCCGCGCCATTCGGTCCCAGAAAACCAAAAATCTCGCCCTTGCGCGTTTCCAGGCTGATATGGTCGACAGCCACGAAATCACCGAACCGCTTCACCAGGTCCTCGATTACGACTGAGTTACCGTTGTGCACGGTGCAACTCCTCCTCCCCAGTCGTAACCGCGTCCACAAATAGATCTTCAATGGAAGGGGTAACCTGGTGAATGGCCTCGAAGCGAACACCTGCGTTTTTCAGTCGCGATTCGAATTCCGGAATGCGACGACGGGCATCGTCCACAACCACGTGGATTCCATCACCTGTGACTACCAGGCTTGAGATTCCCTCGGCATGTTCAAGTTCTGCGCGCAAGCGAAGCGGTTCGGGCGAGATCAGGGAGAGCACGCCCTTCCCGAGCTTGCCTTTGAGGTTGTTGGGCGTATCGCAGAAAAGCAGCTTCCCCTGGTGAAGCAGTGCGACTCGATGGCAGCGTTCGGCCTCATCCAGATAAGCTGTCGAGGTAAGGATCGCGACCCCTTCGGCGCTCAGTTCGTAAAGGATGCGCCAGAAATCGCGCCGCGAGACCGGATCGACGCCCGTGGTGGGTTCATCCAGCAGGATCACTTTGGGTCGATGAATCAGCGCGCAAACCAGGCCCAGTTTCTGTTTCATCCCGCCGGAAAGCTTGCCGGCAAGACGCTTGCGAAACTCGCTCATACCCGCGGCCTGGAGCAGCTGGGTGGCGCGCTGATCGCGCTCCACTTTCTTCACACCGAACAGGTTGGCGTAAAAACGGATGTTCTCGTCGACGGTCAGGTCCTCGTACAAACCGAAGCGCTGCGGCATGTAGCTGAGGTGATGTTTGGCGCCTTCAGGATCGCGGATGACGTCCGAGCCCGCGACCATCACCTTGCCTTCGTCTGGCGGCATGACTCCGGCAAGCATCCGAAGCGTGGTCGTCTTGCCTGCTCCATCCGGACCGACAAGCCCGAAAATTTCGCTGGAATGGACCTCGAAGCTGAGGTGATCCACCGCGCGCACGCCCGGGAAGTTCTTGGTGAGCCCCTCGGCTCTTACCGCGGATTGGGAATTCGCAACCATTATTTCCGAGGTCCGGCCTGTTGCGGAGAAGCGTCATTTTCGGGTGCCAACGTGACGTGCGCGTCGGCGGGCATACCCGGCTTCAACTCGTGACTGGGATTGTCGATATCGATCTTGATGCGATAAACAAGCGTGACTCGTTCCTTGTAAGTCTGCACACTTTTGGGAGTGAATTCCGCGTCGGACGCAATAAACGACACCCGCCCGTGATACTGCTTTCCCGGGTACGTGTCCGTCGTGATGACTGCATCCTGTCCCCATCGAACGCGCCCCAGGTCGGTTTCGGGGAGATAAGCACGCAGCCAGATATGATCCAGGTCCGCAAGCGTGACCACCGGCGTGCCGGGCACGACGACTTCTCCGAGTTCCGCTTGCCGCACCGTAATGACGCCGGCTGACGGCGCACGCAGAGTCGCATACCCCAGGTTGACGCGGGACATCCCGAGGTTGGCATCTGCCTCCTTCAGGTTGGATTGCGCAATCGCAATGTCCTCCTTGCGGCTGCCTTCCCGGGCCTCGCTGTATTTTTGCTCTGCGGCCTGGAATGTAGCCTGGGAGCGTTTGAGCGCGGTGTCGGCCAGATCGCGGTCTTGCGCCGAAATTGCGTCTTCACTGTAGAGTCGCTGAGCCCGCTCGTAATCGAGCTTTTTCTGTTGCAGGTCCGCTTTGGCGTCGAGCATGTTTTGTTCAGCCGCCTGGATTTCCTGTTCCCGCGTTCCAGCCAGGGTTAACGCCAGATTGGATTTCCGCACGCGTACGTTCGCCTCGTCGATCCGGACTCTTTGCTGATAATCGGCATCTTCCAGCTGCGCTAAGAGTGCTCCGGCTTGTACAAACTGACCTTCTTCGACCGGCAATTCGATGATCCGCCCCGACACTTTGAAGCTGACCAGGCTCTCGTGCGCCTCGATGTTTCCCGACAGCACAATCTCATTTTCAGAGTGAGGTTTCTTCTTCAAGCGAGGATAGAAGTACGCAGCAGCACCCGCGACCACCAGCAGGGCGATGAGAATTGGTAATCGTCGTTTCATGTTCACGCCTCGCGGCCGGGATTGGAACTCCGGGCCGCAGATTGAGACTTACGGATTCCCCAAATAGTCATTGATGTCTTTTTCGGTAGCGCCCCTCGCGCGGGCCAACGCGAACTTTGCGTCTACGTAGCTCGAGACTGCCAGGATGTAGTTCTCTTCTGCCCGAGCCAGTTCGTCCTGGGCCGTGACCACCTCGACATTGTTGGTAACTCCGGAGCGGAAGCGATCCTGCGTGAGTTGCAGTTCGCGCTGCGCCAGATCCTGGCCTTCCTGCGCGACCGCTACCTGTGCCGCCGTGGATTCGAGGTTCAGAAGCGCTTCGCGGATGTCCTGTTCGATCCCGTGCCGCAGGTCGGCGATCTGGTCATCCACACGTTGAAGACGGCTCGCGATTTCCTGCGCTTCGCCCTGCCGGTCAGGATCGAATAACGTGAAATCGATTTGACCCTGGATAAGCCCCGTGCCTTGTACGCCTCCGATGCTGCGACCCAGCCCGCCATAGTTTCCATTGATGCTCAGCTTGGGAAAGTAGCGGGCATGACTGGCGCGTTGCTGCTCGACTAATTCCCGGCGTTGCGTGGCAAGAGACAGATAGTCGGAGCGCGCAAGAAGAGCGGAAGGGATGGCGCTTTCCGCCTCCGGAAGAGCCAGGGGTTCAAAACGAAGCGGCTCCGCCAATTCCAGAGGCGTGCCGGGGCTCAGGCCGAGGTTGCGGGCCAGAACCAGCAGCGCCTGCTTGTATTGGTTCTGCGCAGCCAGCAGCGCCTGCTTGTCATTCGCCAGTTGCACCTGCGAGCGCAAAAGATCCACCCCGGTCGCAGTCCCCGCGTCGTGCTTGCTCTTCGCTAATTGATAAAGAGCCTGCGAATCGTTGACTCGCGACTGAGCCGCATCGACCCGGGCAGAGGCCGACTGTGCGCTCAAATACAGACTGGCGATCGAGCGAATGATCAGGTCACGCGCATCCTGGTAATCCAGCTTGCTCGAATCCAGCGCAAGATTGCTCGCCTTCCAGTTGCGGTAACTCTGCAGGTCTACGATGTTTTGGTCGGCGGAAATCCGGAAATCGTAATTGGAAAACGGGCCTACCACGGCGGGGAACCCGGGAGCCGAGATTCCAAACGCCTTCAGATTACGATTCTGCAGGTTGGCATAACTTTGGGAACGAACTCGAGGCAGAAGAGCCGCTGATAGACGCCGGGTGCGAGTGCCTTCCGATTCCTCGACCCGGGTAGCGGCTACCAGAACCGATAAATTGGCCTTCAAACCTTTTTCAATGGCGTCACGCAGGGTGAGGCGGTAGGCGGCAGCCTCCTGAGCCGCTCCGCTGGCTCCGCAGGCCAACGTGAATATGGAGACTCCAAGAATAGAAAGAGCTCGTTTCATTCCCTTCACTCTCAATCCGCAACCGCAATCGCTCTCCAAAAATGCTGGAAACTCGCCTCCGTGGCTTTTTGCAGTTTGGGCTCACCCCGCAAAGACCACAGGAGCAGCGTCCCAAGAAATGTCTGCTGGAAATGAAGGGCGACTTGGTCCTTCTTCAGTTTGGGATCGATTTCGCCGCGTTGCTGCCCTAATTCGACAATCTCGGCGGCCATGCGGCGGCCTTCAGTCATGTTGCGGTCCAGCAACTCGCGAATGCGATCGCTCGCCAGAAACGAAGACAGGAGGGCGCGCCCGAGTTCCGGACTGCGGCCCGGTTCTTCGCCGACCCGCCCAAACAGTTGAGACAGGACCGCCCGAATCGAGCGTTTCCCGGCGCGAGCCTGGTGCAAGGCTTCGCGAACTTTGCCGAGCTGAATTTCCGCCATCACGCCGAGGACATGATCTTTACTTTCGAAATAATTGAAGAAAGTACCCTTGCCAACATCGGCCGCTTCGGTAATGTCTTCCACCGTCACGTTAGGGAAGCCGTGCTGGGCGAAGAGTTGAAGAGCGCAGCGAAACAGCCGCAAGCGGGTTTCAGCGGCCCGGCGCTCGCGCCGGCCCATGCCCTGCAAATGCGGTAGATTTTCAGCGCCCAGGATCTCCAGCAGGTTGCCGAACTCGGATGGATGCGCCATATGCGACCTTTAACCTTATATGACTAACGATCAATTACGACTGAAAGTCATAATTATGCTCGGGCATCTTTCCGTGTGTCAACTGGAAAAAACAACCTCAAGTCCGCGGCGGTTCCAATCTGACTGCCGGCGGGTATCTCGCATTGAACGATTCCCAGCATCGCCGACGTCGAGAGTCTCACCTGTTCGTTGGCGTCACGCGATTCAACCCAGCGAATTCCCGGAATCGATGAGCCTTCTCATCTGAATAAATGATGACAACGGCAGGTTTCCCGCCGACGCTAGGAGCGCAGGCATCGGTGGGGGCTGGCTGAGGAACGAATGAGCGGAGATAAATGTTCGGACACTGCCGGCTCGGAGGATGCTTTACCCGATGACGTGAAGTGCCCCAATTGCGGCGCCTGGGAATCCGAGGGCGGCTGCGAGAATCCATCGGTTTGCGCGCGAGCTCTTGCGCAGAAGGAAGCCGATTACGCGCGCGAAATGACCAAACTTGTGTCCCAGAAAATGGAAAGACCCGCACAGCTTCTCATGGCCGGATTGGAAGCCCTCAACCTTCTGAACGTCGGACTGGCGGTAACGACCGGGTCCGGTCAGCTCCTGATGATGAACAAAAACTTTGAGCAGATTCTGGCCGCTCACGACGGCCTGGAGCTGACTTCCGCGGGCGTGCTTCAAATCCAGGAAGGTTCCAGTTCTCTTTTTGAAGGGCTGATGCAGAGAGCCCAGGCCAACGCCACAGGAAAGGCGAAGGGAGCTGCCGCCATCGCCGTGGCCCGGCCTTCGGGCAAACGACCACTCACGGTATACATTCGCTCCACCAAGTCAGCGACAGCCTCGCACAACCCTACGGCGCCGTCAGCCTTGGTGTTCGTGATGGACCCGGAACTTTCAGTCGAGGCAGCCGAGACGGAACTGCGGCAGCTGTACGGTCTCACTCAAACCGAGGCTCGGATGGCCAACTTGTTAATGGAAGGCCGGACGCTCGATGAGTGTTGTCAGCAGCTGGCTATTCGACGATCCACCGGACGAACGCATGTTCAGCATCTATTTGAGAAGGTCGGGGTGCAACGGCAAAGTGAGTTGGTCTCGGTCCTGTGGAAGAGCATCGGCCTGATTCGCAGCAACCGGGCTAACAAAGAGGGAGACAAGAACTCCCCAATCTTGAGAGGCGCCGGCCTTAATTTTCCAGATTTTTGAAAAATCTCATTCATCTGGATGATGACATGTTGGTGGAAAGTCCCTAGAGTGTCGAAAGTTCTACGCCGGGTTCCCCCCTTGGCAAAGCAATCTCCCCCAAGTATGCGAAGCAGGCTGTCCCTCGTCCTGCGCTCGCGAGATTAAAGAATAAAAACTTAAGACAGCATCCCCCTGACACGAATTGTTCTGTGGAGGACCGAATGGCTCAGTGCGCCAGACTGTCCTCAA
>Ga0307479_10007488_pt1 | contig 10062 bp, 4 predicted proteins | sample atmos_gasesECM4C_FD_203743 | JGI IMG/M metagenome (GOLD analysis project Ga0307479, IMG submission 203743) | Hardwood forest soil microbial communities from Morgan-Monroe State Forest, Indiana, United States - atmos_gasesECM4C_515 | ecosystem: Environmental > Terrestrial > Soil > Temperate...
CCAACACGACGGCGCCCAGCATGTGCTCCTGGGCGCCGTCGTCACTGCACCGTCTACTCCCCGAATCGGCTATCCGCGGGACCTTTCGCCACTCAATCCGCTTCCACCTCCTCCGGGAACGGACTGGGCACGGCGCCGGGGACCGGCTCGGGCGGTGGCGGCGGCGGTTGGAACCCCTCGGGCGGCTCGATCTCGATCTCATGGTAGCGGTAGATGCCCGTCCCCGCCGGGATGAGGTGGCCGATGATAATGTTCTCCTTGAGCCCGAGCAGGTCGTCTTTCGCCCCCCGGATCGCCGCGTCGGTCAGCACGCGGGTCGTCTCCTGGAACGACGCCGCCGAGATGAACGATTGCGTCGTGAGGCTCGCCTTCGTGATCCCCAGGAGCAGCGGCTCGTTCGTCGGGGGCTTGCCCTCCTTCTTCACGACGCGGTCCTTCGCGTCGGAGAAAGCCTGCTTGTCCACGTTCTCCCCTTCCAGGAACTCCGTGTCCCCCGGATCGACGACGCGCACCTTCTGCAACATCTGGCGGACGATAACGCCGATGTGCTTGTCGTTGATCTTGACACCCTGGAGCCGGTACACCTCCTGCACCTCGTTCAGGAGGTACTCTTGCACCGCCCGCGGTCCCTTGATCCGCAAAATGTCGTGCGGGTTCACGGGCCCTTCGGTGAGGCGGTCGCCGGCACGCACGCGATCGCCTTCGTGGACGCGCAGGTGCTTGCCGGCCGGTACCTCATACAGCTGAGGCTCCCCTGCCTCGGGGTGCACGTAGATTTCGCGCTTCCCGCGCTTGATGTCGCCGAACCGCACGGTGCCGTCGATCTCGGAGATCGTGGCCGGGTCCTTCGGCCGTCGGGCTTCGAACAGCTCGGCCACCCGTGGCAGGCCGCCCGTAATGTCGCGCGTCTTGTACGCCTCACGCGACACCTTGGCGAGCACCTGCCCGGCATACACCTCGTGGCCGTCATCGACCGAGAGTTGGGCGCCCTCGGGGATGACAAAGTCCCGGAGCCGTTTCTCCTTCTCCCCCTTCTTCTGGATGATCTCGATGTGCGGGTGCAGCTTCTTGTCCCGATCCTCGATGATCACGCGTTGGCGCCGGCCGGTGAGCTCGTCCAGCTCCTCGCGCACCGTTTCGTCCTCGGCGATGTCCACGAACCGCACGACGCCCGCCACATCGGTCATGATCGGGGTGGTGTAGGGGTCCCAGGTGAAGAGCACCGAGTCGCGCGCCACCTTGGCGCCGTCCTCGACCATCACCGTGGCGCCGAGCGGCACGTGGAAGCGCGAGTGGACGGCAAGTTTCCCGGCGTCGCCGTGCGACTGGGCCTTGAGGACGAGCTCGCCCTCGTAGCTCGTCACCACCTTTTGCTTCTCCGGCGTCTCCACGAACGTCAACCGATCACCATACTCGATCAGACCTTCGACCTTGGTCTTGCGTACCGTCTGCTCGGCGATACGCGCCGCGGTGCCGCCGATATGGAAGGTGCGCAGCGTGAGCTGCGTCCCCGGCTCGCCGATCGACTGCGCGGCGAGAATGCCAACCGCCTCCCCGAGGTCCACCATGTCCATCGTGGCGAGATTCCGCCCGTAGCACATGCGGCACACGCCGCGTTTCGCCTCGCAGGTGAGCACCGAGCGGATCCGGACTGCCTCGATCCCGGCGTCTTCGATCAGCTGGGCCGTCTCTTCATCGATGAGCTTGCCCGCTTCGACCAGCACCTTCCGGCGCCCGCCTTCGTCGAGCTCGTGCGGATCCTCCACCACGTCAAGCGCGACGCATCCCACGATGCGCTCGCGCAGCGGCTCGATGATGTCCTCGCCCTCCTTGAGCGCCGACATCTCGAGGCCGAGGATGGTCCCGCAGTCCTCCTCGGTGATGGTGACGTCCTGCGCCACGTCCACCAGGCGGCGGGTCAGGTAGCCCGCATCGGCCGTCTTGAGCGCGGTATCGGCCAGCCCCTTCCGCGCGCCGTGCGTCGAGATGAAGTACTCGAGCACGGAGAGCCCCTCGCGGAAGTTCGACTTGATCGGGCTCTCGATGATCTCGCCGATGCCCCCCGTGAGCTTCTTCTGCGGCTTCGCCATGAGCCCGCGCATGCCGGCGAGCTGGCGAATCTGGTCGCGCGAGCCGCGGCTGCCCGAGTCGAACATCATGAACACGGGGTTGAAGCCGCCCTTGGAGCGCTGCATCGTCTTGACCATCGCGTCCGCGATGTCGTTATTGGCGTGCGTCCAGGCATCGATCACCTTGTTGTAGCGCTCGCCGAAGGTGATCTGGCCGGTGGCGTACGCCCGCTGGAACCGCTCGACGCGCGCTTCCGCGTCGTGCAGCAGGCTGGCCTTCTCCGTCGGGATCTCAAGATCCTCGACGCCGATCGATACGCCGCCCATCGTGGCGTAGCGGAACCCGAACTCCTTGAGCATGTCCAGGAACTGCACCGTGCTCGCGAGGCCCGCCCGCCGGTAGCTCTCGAACACGAGCTCCGACAGGTCGCGCTTGCGCATCACCTGGTTCTGGAAGCCCTCGCGCCGCAGCGTCTCGGGCAAGATCGAGTTGAAGATGACCCGCCCCGCGGTCGTGTAGACCCAGCGCGGCTCGTCCCAGAAGAACACCGGCGAGTGATAGGCGAGCCGCTTGGTCGCAAGACCCATGTCGAGCTCGGCGAGCGAACCCACGCGCGGCGTCCCGGGCTTGCCGCCGGCCGGATCGAAGTCCACCGGCTCCTTAGTCAAGAAGTAGCACCCCAGGACCATGTCTTGCGACGGCTCGGCCACCGGCCGCCCGTCGGACGGCTTCAGGATGTTGTTGGACGAGATCATCAAGAGCCGGGACTCGAGCTGGCTCTCGAAGGAGAGCGGCACGTGCACGGCCATCTGGTCGCCGTCGAAATCGGCATTAAAGGCGGCGCACACGAGGGGGTGGATGCGGATCGCCTTCCCCTCGACGAGCACCGGCTCGAACGCCTGGATACCGAGGCGGTGCAGCGTGGGCGCGCGGTTCAAGAGGACCGGATGATCCTCGATGATCTCTTCGAGGATCTCGTAGACCTCCGGCGACTCCTTCTCCACGATCTTTTTCGCCCGCTTCACCGTCTCCGCAATGCCCTTCTCCACCAGCTTGTGGATGATGAAGGGCTTGAAGAGCTCCACGGCCATCGCCTTGGGCAAGCCGCACTGGTGCAATCGCAGCTCGGGGCCCACCACGATCACCGAACGGCCGGAATAGTCCACGCGCTTGCCGAGCAGGTTCTGGCGGAACCGGCCCTGCTTTCCCTTGAGCATGTCGGACAGCGACTTGAGCGGGCGCTTGCCGCGGCCCCGGATCGCCTTGGAGCGGCGACCGTTGTCGAACAACGCATCCACCGCTTCCTGCAGCATCCGCTTCTCGTTGCGGAGGATGACCTCGGGCGCCCGGTGCAGGATCAGCTTCTGCAGCCGGTTGTTGCGATTGATGACGCGGCGGTACAGGTCGTTCAAATCCGAGGTCGCGAAGCGCCCGCCGTCGAGCGGCACGAGCGGCCGCAGGTCCGGCGGAATGACGGGCACCACGTCCAAGATCATCCAACGGGGGTCGTTGCGCCCCTCGCCGGCCGCGCCCGAGTTGCGGAACGCGTCGACGATCTTTAGCCGCTTCAGCATCTGCTTCTTGCGGTGCTGGCTCGTCTCGGTCGCCACCGCCTCGCGCAGTTCATCCGCCAGCTTGTCGACGTTGAGCCGCTCCAAGAGCGCCCGCACGGCCGGGGCGCCGATGTCCGCCTTGAAGGCGGCGTCCCCCTCGCCCTTCGCCTTCGCCCGCAGCTCGAGGTAACGGTCCTCGTCCAGCAGCTCCTTGTCCTGCACCTCCTGCTCGCCGGGGTCGATCACGACGTAGTTCGTGTAGTAGATCACCCGCTCGAGATCGCGCAGCGTCATGTCGAGCAAGTTCCCCATGGGCGACGGTAGCGTCTTGAAGAACCAGATGTGCGCCACCGGCACCGCGAGCTCGATGTGGCCCATGCGCTCGCGCCGCACCTTGGACAGCGTCACCTCGACGCCGCAGCGGTCGCAGATGACGCCGCGGTACCGGATGCGCTTGTACTTCCCGCAGTGGCATTCCCAGTCCTTCACCGGGCCGAAGATGCGCTCGCAGAACAATCCGTCGCGCTCCGGCTTGAAGGACCGATAATTGATGGTCTCGGGTTTGGTGACTTCGCCCCACGACCACCAGGTGCGCTGACCCTGCAGCTCGAGGCGCTCGCGCTCCTTCGAGTCGCGCGGCCCGCGGATCTCCTCCGGGGAGGCGATCCGGATCTGGATGTAGTCGAAGCTCGAGCTCTTTGGCTCGCGCCCGCTCCGGAAATCGATCATCGCGTGTTCCTCTCCCTTACTCTTCAACGTCCTCGGTCGTGCCCAGGGTGACTTTCAATCCCAGGGCTTGGAGTTCCTTCACCAGCACGTTGAAGGACTCGGGGATGCCAGGTTTCGGCAGGTTCTGCCCCTTCACAATCGCTTCGTACACGCGGCTGCGGCCGTTCACGTCGTCCGACTTGACCGTGAGGATCTCCTGCAGCGTGTGGGCGGCGCCGTAGGCCTCGAGGGCCCACACCTCCATCTCCCCAAACCGCTGGCCGCCGAACTGCGCCTTCCCGGCGAGCGGCTGCTGCGTCACGAGCGAGTACGGCCCGATCGAGCGCGCGTGGATCTTGTCGTCGACCAGGTGCGACAGCTTCATCATGTAAATCGAGCCGACGGTCACATCGGAGGTGAAGAACTCCCCGGAGCGGCCATCGCGCAGCCGCGCTTTCCCGGTGGGCGACAGTCCGGCCACCTGGAGCAACTCCGCCGCCGCCTGATCGACATCCGCCTCCGACTTGGGACCGAGCAGGGCGGCGAGCGCCGGCCGGCCCACCGCCTCGAGCACGTCCGACGGCTTCTCGTGCTCGAGGAACTTAGTGGCCTCTTTGAGTCCGGCCTTGAGCGCCGCCTCGCCCGCCTTGGGCAGATCCTCGGCCTCGAGGCGCGCCTCGTGGAACTCGCGCTGGGCCCGCCGCTGTGCCAGCTCGCGCTCCGCCAGCTCTTTCGCGGCGCCCCGAAGAAAGTCCACGCTCTTGTGGAGCACGTCGCGGGTCTCCTGCCCGAGCACGCGGCTCGCCAGCAGCCCGATGCCCGCTTTCGCGAGATCGGGGCGACCACCGTCCGTCGCCGGCAGGCGCCGCAGGTCATCCACGAGACGCGTCACGGTGTCAGCGTCGAGCTCAGGGGGGCGCCCCGCCAGCTGCAACGCCTGGGCGGCCCAGGACAAGCCCGCGAGGCGGAGCAGGACGCCGATCTCCGCTTCGTCGGCGCCCTGGAACACCGGGGTCTTCGCCTCGAAGCCCAACAGCTGCGCCGCCCAGCCCAAATGCGTCTCCAGGATCTGGCCCACGTTCATGCGGGACGGCACGCCGAGCGGGTTGAGCACGATATCGACCGGTGTGCCGTCGGGCAGGAACGGCATGTCCTCCTCCGGCACGATCCGCGCAATGATACCCTTGTTCCCGTGGCGACCCGCCATCTTGTCGCCCACCGAGATCTTGCGCTTCTCGGCGACGTACACCTTCACGAGCTGGATCACGCCGGGCGGCAGCTCGTCGGGCTGCAGGATCTTGTCGATCTGGTCCTCGGACTTCTCCTCGATCTTAGCCCGCTCGGCCGTCGCGGCATCCAGCACCGCGCGCAGCCGTTCGTTGACCGCCTTGTTCGCCACCCGCACGGTCTTCAAGTCCACATCGGCGAAGTTGATCTCCGCGAGCTGTGGCCGCGTGAGCTTGGTGCCCTGAGGCAGGAACTCCTCCACCGTCCCGGCCTTGAGCATCAGCCCCACCTCCTGGCCCGCCAGCAGCTCGGCGAGCTCGGTGAACATCGCCTCGGAGATCCGGGCCTTCTCGTCCGCCTCGAGCCGGCGCACCTCACCGATGCGCTCGCCCCGGTCCTTCTCGACCACCTGATCCTCGATGCGCGAGAAGATCTTGACGTCGATCACGACCCCTTCCATCCCGGGCGGCACCTTGAGCGAGGAGTCCTTCACGTCCTTCGCCTTCTCGCCGAAGATGGCCGTGAGCAGCTTCTCCTCCGGCGACAGCTCGGTCTCACCCTTCGGGGTGATCTTGCCGACCAGGATGTCGCCCGCCTTCACGTGGGCACCGATGCGCACGATGCCGCGCTCGTCCAGGTCGACGAGGGACTCCTCCGCCACGTTGGGGATCTCGCGCGTGATCTCCTCGCGGCCCCGCTTGGTGTCGCGCACGTGGAGCTCGAGCTCCTGGATGTGGATCGACGAGTACACGTCGTCTTTCACCAGTCGCTCGGACAGCACGATGGCGTCCTCGAAGTTGTGCCCATACCACGGCATGAACGCGACCAGCACGTTGGCCCCCAGGGCCAGCTCGCCGCGGTCGGTGCCGGCGCCATCGGCGACGATCTGGCCCGCTTTCACCTTCTGCCCCATGTGGACGAGCGGCCGCTGGTTGATGGCCGTGTCCTGGTTGGTGCGCCAGAACTTCTTGAGCCGGTAGCGGTCGTGCTGCTTGAGCCGGGCCAGCGGGTGCTCGCCGGCTCGCGCGTCCTCATCGCCCGTGTCGATGATGATCTCGTCGGCGGTGACGCGGGTGACGACCCCGGCCCGCCGGGCGATCACGACGGCGCCCGAGTCGCGGGCGACCCGCTCCTCGAGACCGGTGCCCACCAGCGGCGCCTGGGGGAAGAGCAGCGGCACCGACTGTCGCTGCATGTTCGAGCCCATGAGGGCGCGGTTGGCGTCGTCGTGCTCGAGGAACGGGATGAGCGCGGCGGCGATCGACACGAGCTGCTCGGGCGCCACATCCATGAAGTCGATCCGCGCGGGCGGGAGCAGGGGGTAGTCGTCACGCTTGCGGCACAGCACCAGCTCGTCGGCGAAGTGGCCGTCCTCGGTGAGCCGGGCATTGGCCTGGGCCACCGCGTACTCCTCCTCCTCCGACGCCGACAGCCAGCGGATTTCATCGGTAACGCGGCCGTTCTTCACCGCCCGATAGGGCGTCTCGATGAACCCCAGCTCATTGACGCGCGCGTACGTCGAGAGGCTCGTGATGAGGCCGATGTTCGGGCCTTCCGGCGTCTCGATGGGGCACATGCGGCCGTACTGGCTGTAGTGCACGTCGCGCACCTCGAAGCCGGCGCGCTCGCGCGTCAGCCCGCCCGGGCCGAGTGCCGAGAGCCGGCGCTTGTGGGTCAGCTCGGCGAGGGGGTTCGTCTGGTCCATGAACTGCGACAGCTGCGAGCTCCCGAAGAACGCCTGGATCACGGCGCTCACGGTCCGGGCGTTCACCAAGTCGTCCAGCGTGATGCGCTCCGGGTCGTTGTTGATGCTCATGCGCTCCTTGATAAGACGCGCCATGCGCGACAGCCCCACGGAGAACTGGTTGGCGATGAGCTCGCCCACCGAGCGCACCCTGCGGTTGCCGAGGTGGTCGATATCGTCGGTGTAGCCGCGGCCCTCGCGCAGCTCGATCAAGTAGCGGATGATCGCGATGAAGTCGTCCTCGGTGAGGACCGTGTGGTCCTTCGGGACGCTCACCTTGAGGCGCTGGTTGATCTTGTAGCGCCCCACCCGCCCCAGGTCGTAGCGCTTGGGGTGGAAGAACAGCCGCCGCAGCGCCTCGCGGGCGGTTTCGAGATTGGGCGCCTCGCCCGGGCGCAGCAGGGCGTAGATCTGCTCCAGCGCCTCCTTCGTGTCGTGCGTGGGATCCTTGAGCAGCGTGTTCTTGATGAGCGGCGACTCGCTGCGACCCGTCGGCAGCAGCACCTCTACCTTGGTGACGCCCGCCTTGAGGAGCTTCTTCTTGAGCGTGTCGGATAGCTCCCGGTTCCCCTCGGCCAACACCTCTCCCGTTTCCGGGTCGGCGACGTCGAAGGCGAGGACATACGCCCCGGCGCGCTCACGCGTGCTGGTCGGCTGGGCCTCATCGCGCAAGTCCAGCGACGTGTAGCCCGCGAACACCTTCACCGTGCTGATGCCCGCCCGGCGGAACGTGTTGAACTTCTCCTGGGTGAGCTCGTCGCCCACCCGTCCCAGCGGCTCGCCCTTCTTGTTCTCGGGATCGGGCACGTCCACCGCCAGCAGAGTGCCCAGGACCTCCCGGCGCTGTGCCCGGCCCTCGAGCTTACCCGTGATGTCGATCTCCTTCGTGGCGTAGAACAGCTTCAGGATGTCGGCGTTCGTGCCGTACCCGAAGGCCCGCAGCAGTGCCGTCGCCGGAAACTTCTTCTTCTTATCGATGTGGACGTAGATCACATCGTGGATGTCGATCGTGAACTCCACCCACGAGCCGCGGAACGGGATAATGCGCGCCGAGAAGAGCCGCTGGCCGTTGGGGTGGATGCTCTCCTCGAATACCACCCCGGGGGAGCGGTGCAGCTGCGACACGATCACACGCTCGGCGCCGTTGATCACGAAGGTGCCGAGCGGGGTGAGGATCGGCAGCTCGCCGAGATAGACTTCCTTCTCGATGATGTTCTTTGGCCGCTTCGTCTTCGTGGTCTCTCCCACTTCCTCCATGACCACGAGCTGCAGGGTGGCCTTGAGCGGCACCGAATAGGTCATGTCGCGCTCGATGCACTCCTCCACCGAGTACTTCGCCTCTCCGAGCGCGTACTTCACGAACTCGAGCGAGTAGTTGCCGTTGACATCCTGGATCGGGAACACGTCCTTGAACACGCGTTCCAACCCCACGTCGGTGCGCTCGGTGCCCTTGCCGTCCGGCTGCAACAGGGATTGGAACGCACGCGTCTGGATATCCAGGAGGTGCGGCATCGGCATCCCCTGATCGAGCTTCGCGAACGACAGCACTGGTAGCGTCTTAGTCATGTCGCAACCTCAGGCAAACGCAAAAGGCCCCACCGCCCCCGACCGGGACGCCGGCCGGGGAAGGACCGAGGGGCTCGTACAAGCGAGCAGGAGTTGTGGCAAATCCGCGCATGTCGTCGACCAAAGGAGACCCGAGTTGCGCCGACAGGCCCCTATGGCCCGCCGCGTCAGACTCGGCGTCTACTTCAGTTCGACGACCGCGCCCTGCGCTTCGAGCTTCTTTTTGATCTCTTCGGCTTCCTGCTTGGACACGCCTTCCTTCACGGTCCCGGGCACGCCCTCCACCAGATCCTTGGCTTCCTTGAGCCCCAGGTTGGTGATCGCCCGGACCTCCTTGATGACCTGAATCTTCTTCTCCCCACTGCTCTTTAAGATAACCGTAAACTCCGTCTGCTCCTCGGCGGCCGGCGGCGCAGCGGCGCCGCCCGGAGCACCGCCCGGGGCCGCGGCGGCCGCCACCGGAGCCGCGATCGTGACGCCGAACCGCTCCTTGAACGCCTCGATCAGCTCCGCCAATTCAAACACCGACATGTTCCCGATGGCCTCGAGGATGTCGGCCTTGCTCAAACTTGTCTGAGTCGCCATTGCGGTGTCTCCTACCGGATTAAGAGGCGGCCCCGGCGGCGCGCTGGATGCGCAGCGCCTCGAGGGCACCCACCATGGTCAGCAGCATGCCGTGCAAGGCGCCCACAAACCCCGCGAGCGGCGCCTGGAGCGCCCCGCCCAGCTGGGCGAGGAGCTCGGTCTTCGCCGGCAGGGCGGCGAGCCGCCGCACCTGCTGGGGTGTCACCGCCTTACCGTCAACCAGGCCCGCCTTGATGGCGGGCTTCTCGAACTCCTTGGCGAAGTCCGCCAACACCTTGGCCGCGGCGACGGGGTCGGTGCCCGCGAGCACGAGCCCGGTCGGGCCGGCCAGGGCGCCGAGCCCCTGCACCTGGGCGTCGCCCAATGCGCGCACGGCGAGCGTGTTCTTCACCACCACGAACTCGGTACCGGCCTGGCGCAGGCGGCGCCGCAGCTGCGTCAGCTGCGCCACGTCGAGCCCGGTGAAGTCCGCGACGTACACCGTGGGCGAGCGCCGCAGTCGGGTCGCGAGCGCCGTCACCATCTCCTGCTTCTGCGCCTTGGTGCGGATCATGCGAACACCGCCGGATCGAGCGGCACGCCGGGGCCCATCGTGCTCGAGACGGTGAC
>Ga0307479_10007491_pt1 | contig 10059 bp, 6 predicted proteins | sample atmos_gasesECM4C_FD_203743 | JGI IMG/M metagenome (GOLD analysis project Ga0307479, IMG submission 203743) | Hardwood forest soil microbial communities from Morgan-Monroe State Forest, Indiana, United States - atmos_gasesECM4C_515 | ecosystem: Environmental > Terrestrial > Soil > Temperate...
GCCCGATTCGATCGATGAATTCTTGCTCGTGACACAGGCTCAAACTGGCGATGAAACGGCGTTTACGTGTTTGGTTGAGCCGCATGTGCGGAAGATATTCCACGCCGCTCTAAGAATTACGCGCAACCGCGAGGATGCTGAAGATGCAGCGCAACAGACTCTGCTCAACGCCTACGTGCATATTGGCCAATTCCGTGGCCAAGCTCGCTTCTCAAGTTGGTTGCTCCGCATTGCCATGAATGAGGCGATGATAAGGGTTCGCAAACGGCGCTCAGAAGCCCAGCACCTGTGGTACGAGGCTGATCCTGCTCAAGGGCCGGGCCCGCTGGAAATGCTTCGTGCCAACGACGGTTGTCATCCCGACGTCCTCTATTCAAGAGCGGAGAAACAGGAAACCCTTTGGAAGGCGATCGGGAGCCTGGGAAGTACATTGCGGGTGGTAGTGTGGATCTTGGGACTCCAGGAACGGAAGACGAAGGAAGCGGCGAAGGCTCTGGATTTGACTCATTCAGCCGTGAAAACCCGATTCTCGCGTGCGCGGCGGCAGTTGCGGCAATGCCTTGCCGAACGAATTTGAAGCGCGGATGACCCCTAAGTGCAATAAAGCAAAAAGGATGAAACGGCAGGGAAGCCTAGGCTGTCCTGTATCGCGGATTTTGTTTCCGGCTTCTCGTGTATACTCGCTTGAGCGTGTCTAAATCTCCTTTTGCAGGAGAAAAAAGTGAAAGCGCTTCGTATCCTAATCGCGGACGATCACGATCTCATGCGGCGTGGAATTAAGACTTTACTTCAAACGCATGCAGGATGGGAAATTTGCGGTGAAGCTAATAACGGCCGGGAGGCGGTTGCAAAGGCGCAAGAATTGAAACCAGACATCGCCATCCTGGATATCGCTATGCCGGATCTCAACGGCGTGGACGCGGCAAAGAGAATCCGCAAGGAATCGCCCGATACGGAAGTTCTCATTCTCTCGGTGCATTATTCCGACCAGCTCATTCGAGATATTCTCGAAGCCGGCGTGAGAGGTTACATCGTGAAGTCGGACTCGGACCGGGATCTCATTATCGCGGTGGAAACTCTTGCGAATCATAAGCCCTTCCTTACACCTCGAGCTACGGAAGTGATGCTGACAAGCTTTAACGAGGGCAGGACTCGTTCGGAAACCCCTACGGCAATGCGCGAGAGGCTCACATCTCGTGAGCGGGAAATCGTGCAATTGCTCGCGGAGGGCAAGAGTAGCAAAGAAGTTGCCTCCTCGCTTTGCATTAGCGTCAAGACAGCCGAGACACATCGCGCCAACATCATGCGCAAACTTCAGCTTCATACCGTGAGCGAACTGGTTCGATACGCGGTGCGAAATCAGATCGTTGAACCGTAACCGGATTGATTTCGACCCGCTTGTGCGGAAAGTTGCAGACCACTCAATAGAGACCGGCAGCTGATCCTTTTCGCCTGAGCAGTACAGTAAGTTCCCTCAGGGCCTAACGGCTTAACTGTATTGTTGAATGCGTTGACTTCGAACACTATCTGGGCCGGAGGGGGAACGGGACGTCGTAGACCTTGAGAGATCAAGGTAGAGGGCTGGGCCGACCTCCAGTTCCCCTTCGCCAATACCCCTGAGGTTGCGAAGAAACTCGGAGTATTGCAGAAGCACGGCGATGGTTGGTACCCCATTTTAGGCAATCCACCCGAATTTAATTCCTCAGCAAAACCATGTAGCCAAGCTTGAGTTAGGCTGTAACCATCTGATCTTGTTCAGGTTCTTCGAACTCCTCAAGGGCCATCCATATGCGTAACCCACTATTGAAATTATGGCGGATCTCGCTATTCGATGGTTCCGCAGGAGATGGGCTATGGAAGCCACATTCGATATTTTCAAACGACTGCAGGACGGCAAATCGCTTTGGATCACAGCCGTCGAGGGACTCGAGGAAGCCAAGAAGCGGACAAACCGCTTGGCGGATCTCGCACCTGGCGAATATCTAATTTATTCGCAGAAGAAAGGCGTCATAGTGGAGTACGTGATCCAATAGCCGGGCAAGGCGCACTCAAGAAGTGCGGTCTGACCTGCACCCACCTCCTCGTAAGGATTTTGACTGTACTCAGATGTCGCCATGGGCAAATTCCCGTGTGAGACCTCTTGCAACCTTGTACAGGCCCGCTTTCTCGAACAATCAAGGCTTTGTGGTATTCAGCAACCAACCCTTCCACCGCTATCGTGGATTCTAGGAGGGCACCATGAAGCGACTTGGAGGAATTAGCACAATCCTCGGCACATCTGTTCTCTACTTGCTTTTTGGCACTGCTGCCAACCCTGCATTCGCACAAGAGCAGGAACACCAGGAGGAAGCAAAACCGCCTCATCAGGAAGCCAAGCCGGCCCAGGAGGCAAAACCTCCCGTAACACGCCAGGAAGAAGCGAAGCCGAAACAGGAGAAGACAGAGACCCGAACTGAAACCACGCGCACAGAAACCAAAACGACCGTTAAGCATGGTCCTGTCGTGAACGGCCGCATTCCTGACGACAAGTTTCGCGCCAGCTTCGGCCGCCAACACACATTCGTCATCAACAGGCCGGTGATCGTCGAAGGGCAACCGCGCTTCCAGTTCGGCGGCTACTGGTTCACGTACTCCGCGCCTTGGCCGGTAGCGTGGGCTTATTCGGACGGCGTGTACATTGACTTTATCGATGGACAGTACTACCTGATTGATCCGTTGCATCCCGGCTTTCAACTTGCAATTGTTCTCGTGCTCTAGTTCCCAAAGCGGACGCATGGCCCACCCTTTGTTGAGCAAGATCTTGACCCCAAAGGGTGGGCTTCTTTTTGCGATACTCACTTCTCTGCGAGCCGTGGAGATTCTTTCGCGACACATCCGAAGAAGCCGCAAGGGGCTTGCTTCCAATGGATCGCGTTGATGTTACCTCTTAGGGGTACTCCTCTGTGTAAACTGACCGGCACCTCCTCGCGCTCGATAAAATAGAACTGCTTTATGGGTCTGTCGGACGGCTCAAGGTATTGCCGTTTCCCTCTCGTGCCGGCCCCCTTTCGGAGAGGGATTCGTATGTTCGATCCTGCTTTTTGCAAAGCCACACTCAGAACGCGTCTGACGCTTTCCCATTCAGGCTGTGGTCTCACAAACACACTGGGATGTGTGCGGCCATGAGCACACCGGCAGTGACGGGGATTCAAACCACCATACGCAAGATCGAGCGCCGGGAATGGATGCTCTGGTCATCCGCAGTACTTGTCACCCTGCTCTTAACATTGACCATCGTTTCTTTCGTTATTCCCATGCTGCATCACATGCAAGATTTTGACGCCCTGCATCTGACTCTTACAGTCAGAGGGCTTGTGGGAATGGTCCTTCTGTTCGATATCTACACGGTCTATCAGCAACTCCAGATTTACCGGGTGCGCCGCCAACTGGCCAAGCGCGAAGAACTCTTCCGGCTGATCACCGAGAATGCGGCCGACATGATTGCCGTCGTCGGCGCAGATGGAGAGCGGATTTACAACAGCCCTTCCTACGAGAGTGTTCTAGGCTACAGCCCCGACGAACTCAAGAGCACGTCCTCCCTGGAACAGATCCATCCCGACGATCGTCAGGCCGTTATGGAGGCGGCGAAGGAAGCGCGCATGGGAGGCGAAGGCCGCAGGATCGAATACAGGATGCGCCACAAGGACGGCGGTTGGCGCGTTCTCGAGTCCACGGCCAACACGATTCGGAATTCCGACGGGCAAGTGGAAAAGCTCGTCATCGTCAACCGCGACATCACCGACCGCAAGCATCTGGAGGAGCAGTTCCGCCAGTCGCAAAAGATGGAAGCGGTGGGCCGGCTTTCCGGCGGAGTCGCGCACGATTTCAATAATCTGCTCGGCGTCATCATTGGATACGCTGAATTCCTGCAGGAGCGCCTCGATCAAACAAACGCGCTCCGCGGAAGCGTGGACGAGATCCTGAAAGCGGGAAAACGAGCCGCCTCGTTGACCCGCCAACTCCTCGCCTTCAGCCGCCAGCAGGTGCTCGATCCCAAAGTTCTGGACTTGAATAGCGTTACCTCCGACATGGAGAAGCTTCTGCGGCGCCTCATCGGCGAGGACATTGAATTGAAGACGATTTCCGAGCCCGGACTGGGAAGAGTGAAAGCGGATCACGGGCAGCTCGAGCAGGTGATCATGAACCTGGCTGTGAACGCCCGCGACGCTATGCCAAAGGGCGGAACGCTCTCCATCAAGACCGAAAACATGACGATGGATACGGCCTTTGTACGACGATATCCGTACCCGGTGAAGCCGGGCCCTTACGTCCAGCTCACCGTGTCGGACACCGGAATCGGGATGGACGCCGATACAAAGGCTCGCGCCTTTGAACCTTTCTTCACCACGAAGGAAAAAGGCAAGGGTACGGGACTCGGGCTCGCCACCGTGTATGGAGTCGTAAAGCAGAGCGGCGGCTACATTGACGTCGAGAGTTCGCCCGGCGCCGGCACCACCTTCAAAATCTATCTGCCGCGAGTGGAAGAAGCCTACGCGAAGACGGAGCGCAGCCCCTCCGAAGATCCGATTTCAGTTAAGGGAACCGAGACCGTGCTGGTGGCGGAAGACGAAACGTCTCTGGCCAGCCTGGTGCGCAACACCTTGGAGCTTTGCGGCTACACGGTGCTTGTTGCCGGCGATGGCATCGAGGCTCTGGCCGTAAGCAAACGATATCAGGCAACCATCCATCTGTTGCTCACCGATATCGTGATGCCCGGCATCGGCGGCCGCGCGCTCGCGGAGGAGTTGATTCACGAACGTCCCGAAATGATGGTCGTGTACATGTCCGGGTATGCCGGGCAGGGCGTCGGCGAGCAGGGCCCCGTCGAGCCGGGAAGCTTCTTCCTGGCCAAGCCCTTCTCGCGAGACGGCCTGGCGCGCAAAGTCCGCGAGGCCCTTGATTCCCGTGTCGCGGCTGGCCCGAGATGATTGCCAGGCAATTGCATCAACAAAACTCGAAAAAGGGAGTGGCCACTTGCCGAAGATCCTGATTATTGATGACGAAGAATCGATGCGTGGCCTCTTGCGCATGCGGTTGTCCGACCTGTACGAAATTGTCGAAACAGGCGAGCCCGAGCAAGCTCTCGGGCTGGCCCTCGAGCACAAGCCGGACATCATCTTAATGGACTTGATGATGCCCAAGTGCTCGGGATTCGAGTTGTGCCAAAGCATTCATTCGCTCAGCTACACGTCGCTCATCCCCATCTTCATGATCACGGGAGAATCCGCGGAGAAGTACCGCGAGCATTGCAAGAGCCTCGGCGCCAAGGGCTACTTTGAAAAGCCGGTGGATTTCGCGGCTCTGCGGGCGACTCTGGCTGCGGAGATTGAGAAAAAACAGCCGGAGCGCCGCGGCTATGTCCGTGTTCGGATGCGCCTGATCCTGAAGCTGCGCGGTACGGACAGCAACGGAAAGCCATTTGAAGAATCCGCCACCACGGAAAACGTGAGCGCGTCTGGGTTCCTCTGCAATTGCACGGCAGCAATAACCAAAGGCGCGCCTGTCGAAGTCTTCTTGGCCGGAGAGCAGGATCGCCATGTCGGCCGCGCGCAAGTGGTGCGTCGAGAAGCGCCCGGAGCACCCTGGCAGCGCTACGGGTTCCAATTCGTGGAAACGACCAACGACTGGGTTTTGCAGCCCAAGTAACTTCGACTGGACGCTCCGAACTCCATTCAAATCGGCACGTGGCAGGCGTCGTGCGTCGCGAGCCTCCGAATCGCCTTTCCTGCCAGTATAATTCCCCGGACATGCCCGAACAGAAGAACGAATGGTTCACGACGGCGATTGTTTGGCTGTTCGGTCCCGAGCGTTCGAGCGAAAAGAATCCCGGACATCTTTGGCCGCGATGGATTTTTCTGCGGGCGCTGGGGCTGATTTACTTTTCCGCGTTCTACTCGCTACTCTTTCAAATCAAGGGCCTCATCGGACTCACCGGGGTTCTCCCCGCCGGCGATTACCTGCAAGCAGTTTCCGCCACGATCCACTCGCAGCGCTTCTGGTTCGCGCCCACGCTGTTCTGGCTCGGCTCGAGCGACCGCGCGCTGATGCTCGTTTGCTGGATAGGCATCGCCGCGTCTCTCCTGCTCGTTTTCAATACCTGGCCGCGCGGAATGCTTGCCGTTTGCTTCGTCTGCTTTCTTTCGTTCGTGGCTGCCGCCCAGGACTTTTCCAGTTATCAATCGGACGGGATGCTTCTCGAAGCGGGCTTCATCTCACTCTTTTTCGCGCCGTTCGGATTTCGGCCGGGGTTGGGGCGCGCGAAGGCGGCGTCACGCCTCAGTCTCTCTCTCCTCCAGTGGGAGTGGTTCCGTATTTATTTCGAGTCCGGAGTCGCAAAAATTGCGAGCGGTGATCTTAGCTGGCGCAATTTCACAGCGATGGACGAGTATTATCAAAATGGCCCGCTGCCGACGTGGATCGGTTGGTACGTTCAGCATTTTCCGCACTGGTTTCACGCGTTCGCAGTTTTTCTCACCCTCGCCGTCGAGCTCGCCATTGTGTGGTTGCTGTTCCTTCCGCGGCGATTTCGCATCGCGTGCTTTTGTATCGTCACGCCGTTCGAAATCTCCATCATTCTTACCGCCAATTACGCCTTTCTGAACTACATCGTTCTCGCGCTCGGGTTTCTGTTGCTGGACGATCGCGTGATCCAGTGGATTCTTCCTCAGCGCATGCGGAATTGGATCGACGCGCCGCAGATGGAAGATGCAGTGCCGAAACTCCAAGCCGAGAATTGGCGCGTGCGTTGGCGCCGCGCGCTTGCGCCCGGCCGTATGGCGGTCGCAGCGGTTTGCCTCGGGATGATCTTCTACGCAGCTACGGCCCAGCTCGCGTGGATGCTTTTCCCGAATCTCCCTCTGCCGGAAGCGCCCGTGCGCTGGCTCGACCCATCCCGGATCGCCAATCGTTACGGACTATTCGCGGTGATGACGCCCGCGCGCTATGAAATCGAATTTCAGGGCTCGCGCGACGGAAAGACTTGGATCGCGTATCCGTTCCGATACAAGCCGCAGGATCCGAAGACTCCGCCGGGAATCTACGCTCCCTATCAGCCGCGTTTCGACTGGAATTTGTGGTTCGCCTCGCTGGGCTCGTGGCGCGAATATCGTTTCGTGGTTTGGACGGAAGAGCGTCTGCTGAAAAACGAGCCGGATGTGCTTGAATTATTCGCTGGGAATCCGTTTGCAGGAGGTTCGCCTCCGGTGCGCGTGCGCGCCATCATTTATCAGTATTGGTTCACCGACATGAAAACCAAGCGCGAGCAAGGAGTCTGGTGGCGTCGCGAGCTCCTAGGTGAGTATGCCCCGGCGCTCGAGCTCGAGCCCGACGGTAAGATCGCTGTCTTCGACGAAACGCCTACTGCCGAACCGATGCGTCCGTAGTGAGATTGCGAAGATTCGTGCTGAGGATCTCTTCACACACTCTTTGCTACTCCGCGATAAATCCGTTAGCCTGTTTGCACCTATGGGCCGACCTCACAAGCGCCATCCGAGCGATCCACAGCCAGAGGCAACTTCCCCGGAAGTGTCTCCCGAACAGGTGGTCGCGCATCTCGCAAGCCTGCGACAGCCCGCCAGCATTCGGGAAATCGCGCACGGGATGGAATTGAAACACGGCGGCCGCCGATATCTTCCTCGAATCGTGAAAAAACTGAAAAAACGGGGGGACATCGAGGAAACTTTTGGCGGCCGTTACCGCCTTGCCGGAACGAAGCAAGCGCAAACGCAGCGCGCCGCTCGCTCGGATGGCGCGCCTGCGCCTGGAGCAGGATCAGCAGGGTCGAGGGCAGCGGCACCCGCTACGCCATCCGCTGCGGCCAGACGGGCTCAGGACCCGAACCTAATCTCCGGCCGAATCGTCGCGCATCGCGATGGTTACGCCTTTCTGGTGCCCGGCAAGCCGATTCCACGCGTGGACGGCGACCTCTTCATTGGCCGCGACGCACTCAACGACGCGATGCACGGTGATCACGTCCTTGCGCGCGTCGAGCGGCGTCGTGCGGACGGCCGCGCTGAAGGCCGGGTCGTCCAAATCGTTGAACGCGAGAATCCCACGATTGTCGGCATCTTCCGCTACGGTCCGCAGGGCAATCATGTTCTGCCGTACGACACTCGCATTCTTCATGAAGTATCGATCCCCCCGGGCGAAGAGCTCACTCCGCAACTGCGCGAGAAAATGGGCGCCGGGCCCGGCAAGCTCATGCCCCTGAGCCGCGTGCGGCTGCCGGAGCTCGACGGCGCTGTCGTAAACGTGGAGCTTACCCGTTATCCGAAAGGTGGCCTCGCACCCGCCGGACGCGTCGTCGAAATCCTGGGACGTCCCGGCGAGATCGGCGTGGACGTCGAAATTATTATCCGGAAGCATCATTTGCCACACGTGTTCCCGGATGCTGCGCTTGCCGAGGCGCGCACCACGCCTCAGCAGGTGGCCGATGCCGATTTGCGCGCCCGCCGCGATTTCCGCGATCTTCCCATCGTCACAATTGACGGCGAAACGGCGCGCGATTTCGACGACGCGGTGTACGTTGCTTCGCTTCCAAACGGACACTACGAGCTGCAAGTACACATCGCCGATGTCGCGCACTATGTCGAGCGCGGCTCGGCGCTCGACCGCGAGGCGCGGCTGCGCGGAAATTCCGTCTACTTTCCGAACCGCGCCGTGCCCATGCTTCCCGAAGAGCTGTCGAACGGAATTTGCTCCTTGAATCCGCAGGTGGACCGGCTCGTGATGAGCGTCATCATGGAAATGGACGCCAGTGGAAAAATGATCGGCGCCGATTTCGCTCAGGGCGTTATCCGCTCCACGGAACGGATGACGTACACCAACGTGAATAAGGTTATCGAGGGCGACGCAGAAGCAAGCCAACGCTACGCGAAGCTTGTTCCGGAATTCCGCCGGATGAAGGAACTGGCGCTCTTGCTGAACGCCCGGCGCCGCGCGCGCGGCTCGATTGATTTCGATCTTCCCGAGCCGGTGATCGAATTCGACAATGAAGGGCGCATGCAAAGCATCGTCCGCAGCGAACGCAATATTGCCCACCGGCTCATTGAAGAATTCATGCTCGCGGCGAATGAAGCGGTTGCGCTGTATCTCGAGAAGCGCGGTGTCGCTTCCCTTCATCGTGTTCACGAGAAGCCCGATCCCAAAAAGGTCCTCGAGTTCGAAGAGCTCGCGCACGCCTTCGGCTATTCCCTCGGCGTGGAGGATCTCGCCGAGCGCCGTATCGCCGTGCGCCACGGCCAAGTGCAAGCGCCTGCGCGCGGTGGCCGGGCCAAGCATGGCCGCATGCGGCCGATGAACGTCACCCTTCCCGCGTCCGAAGAAGTCGATATTCGCCCGCAGCATTACCAGCGGCTCACCGCGAAAATCGCGGGCAAGCCCGAGGAACGCATCCTCTCGTACTTGATGCTGCGCTCGCTCAAGCAAGCCCGCTACGCCGCCGATTTGCTGGGCCATTTCGCGCTGGCCACGGAAGAGTACACGCACTTCACGTCGCCGATTCGGCGCTATCCGGACCTGATCGTTCATCGCGCGCTGAAATGGGCGCTCGAAAATCCTGGCGTCGCTCCGGCGCGCATCGCTTCTCCCAAATCTCGTGCCGGAAAAGAAGAAACAGCCCCGGCGCTCGGGCCCTATCGGCGCACCGAACTCGATGAAATCGCGTCGGAAAGTTCGGAAGCCGAGCGCCGCGCCGACGGAGCCGAGCGCGAGCTGATGGACTGGAAGACCGCGCAATTCATGGAAAGCCGTCTCGGCGAGGAATTTGACGCGCTGATTATTTCGGTGCAGAAATTCGGGTTCTTCGTCGAGCTTCTCGAGATTTTCGTCGAAGGTCTCGTCAGCATAGATCGCCTCGAGGAAATCACCGGGCAGCGGTGCACCTACCGCGAGCGCGACCATGCCATCGTCGCGGAGTCGCACAGTCGTGGCCGGACCGGCGGAGCGCCCAGGATCTTCCGCTTGGGCGACCGTGTCCGCGTGCGCGCCGAGCGCATAGACCCCATGCGCCATCGCGTCGAG
>Ga0307479_10007492_pt1 | contig 10059 bp, 7 predicted proteins | sample atmos_gasesECM4C_FD_203743 | JGI IMG/M metagenome (GOLD analysis project Ga0307479, IMG submission 203743) | Hardwood forest soil microbial communities from Morgan-Monroe State Forest, Indiana, United States - atmos_gasesECM4C_515 | ecosystem: Environmental > Terrestrial > Soil > Temperate...
TTGTATTTCGTCGGGATCGCAGCGGCAAACAGTTTCGGACCAGTCATGCGGTTTGCTTTCGGGGCTGGTTTCGCCGCGAAACGTCTGACACGGACGGTGATGAAATCACTTGCAGGGAATCCGGAATCTGTGCCGGCTTCCCGTGTCGCAACCATCGAGGAATAAGCGAGCCAGCGACGCTCGTCGGCAGCTGCTCAGGGGTCGGTCGATCAGATGCAAGGCGCAGCGAGAGAGAGTTTCTTCAACTTGGGTTTGTGACGCCGAGACTGGGGAACGCATGAAACGAGAGACCATCGCACTGCACGTAGGCTACGATGGCGATCCCACGACGAAGGCCGTGGCCGTGCCGATCTATCAGACCGTCGCGTTCGAGTTTGATGACGCGGCGCATGGTGCGGCCTTATTCAACCTCGAAGTCCAGGGGAACATCTACACGCGCATCGGTAATCCGACCAACACCGTGCTCGAAAAGCGAGTTGCCGCACTGGAAGGTGGGGTAGAAGCGCTGAGCGTGAGCTCGGGAATGGCGGCAATCCACTACTCTTTAATCAACATCGCCGAGCTTGGTAACAACATCGTTTCACTTCCGCAGCTTTACGGCGCCACCTACACGCTGCTCGCGCACATCTTGCCGAAGCAAGGCATTGCGGGAAGGTTCGCCGAGAGCGACCATCCCGAAGCGGTTGAAAAGTTGATTGACGAAAACACGCGAGCGGTCTTCTGCGAAAGCGTCGGCAATCCGGCTGGAAACGTTGCCGACATCGAGGGACTAGCGCGGGTCGCGCACAAGCATGGCGTGCCGTTGATCGTCGACAACACCGTGGCGACGCCCATTTTGTTGCGGCCGATCGAGTACGGCGCTGACGTAGTAGTGCACTCCATGACTAAGTTCATGGGCGGACACGGCACGACGATCGGCGGAATGATTGTTGATAGCGGAAAGTTTCCATGGCGCGATCATCCCGAGCGTTTCTACATGCTGAACAAGCCGGAAATCGCGTATCACGGCGTGGTCTACACCGAACATTATGGAGCGGCCGCGTATGTGGCGCGTTGCCGAACCGTCGCGCAGCGCAACACCGGATCTACACTCTCGCCCTTCAACGGCTTCTTGCTGCTCCAGGGGATTGAAACCATGGCGCTGCGCGTCGAACGACATGTAGAGAACGGCCGCAAGGTAGCGGAGTTTCTGCGCAATCACTGCCAGGTGGCTTGGGTCAATTACGCGGGATTTCCAGATAGCCCGTTATATCCAATGGCCGAACGGTATCTCGGTTCGCAGCGTTGTTCCCTGCTGACGTTTGGAGTGAAGGGCGGATTCGAGACCGGTGTGAAGTGCTTTGATGCGTTGCGCTTGTTCAAGCGCATGGTCAACATGGGCGACGCGAAATCGCTGGCTTGCCACCCGGCCTCCACGACACATCGTCAACTGACACCCGAAGAACAATTGAAGGCAGGCGTGACGCCGGAAATGATTCGGCTAAGCGTGGGCATCGAGCACATTGACGACATCCTTGCGGACCTCGAGCAAGCGCTCGACAAGACCATCCAGTAGGTTTAGGGAGATCATGGCGGTCATCGGCTTGGGAGATAGGGAATGTCAATCGTAATCGAAGGAGGGCGCGTTCCGAATCTCTTGTCGCGGCTGGAGTGCTCGCGATCCCTCAGACCGACAGTTGCTCAAGGAACGCCGGCAGAGCGCATCCGAATCGCGCTGATTAACAACATGCCGGACCCCGCCCTCGAAGACACGGAAGTGCAATTCTTCGAGCTTCTCGACTCTGCCGCGGGCAACCTTCCGCTGTCCCTCAAACTTTATTCGCTGCCGGAACTTCCACGCAGCGATGCGGGACAGCAGCACCTGAACGATTTCTATTTCCGCATCGACGATCTTTTGAACAGCCAGTTTGATGGCATGATTATGACGGGCACCGAACCGCGTCAACCAGACCTGCGAGACGAACCTTGCTGGTCTATATTGACCAAGGTTCTGGACTGGGCCGAGCGGAGCACCGTCTCGACAGTCCTGTCCTGCCTCGCGGCGCACGCGGGCGTCCTTTACAGCGACGGCATTCCCCGCCACCGGCTCCCTGACAAGCAGTTCGGCGTGTTCGAGTACAATAAAATTCGAGCCCATGCACTGACGAGTGGCGCCGGGGACAGGATCGAAATCCCCCATTCCCGGTGGAACGAAGTGCGAGCGGATGCACTCGCTTCCTGCGGTTACGAAGTCCTTACGCAATCAGCGAAAGCGGGCGTGGACTTGTTCGTGAAAAAGAAAAAAAACAGCCTGTTCATACACTTCCAGGGCCACCCAGAGTACGGCGCACGGACTTTATTGAAAGAATATCGTAGAGACATAAAGAGATTTCTGCGGCGAGAGAGAGAAACCTATCCCACCATGCCGCACGGATACTTCGACGCCGCCACGGCTAAACTTCTGTCAGAGTTTCGAGAATGTGTTGTCGCGGACCCGCGCGAAGAGCTGTTGGCAAAGTTTCCGGAAGCCGCCGTTGCGGGTGCGGTCGAAGGCACCTGGCAGGCATCGGCCGCATCCATGTATCGCAATTGGTTGCAGTACTTGCTAACGAAGAGGGCTGAGCATTCGTCTCTCTCGGCGATGTCCCCGGCTGTACGCGGGTGACTTCGGGAACGCCAAGCACGCTGTGGAGGAATGGTTCGAGCCGCATCGCACCGCCGGTGTCAACGTGCGCTCCAACGCCGGTTTACGCCGAACTAGATGATAAGCGCCCATGACTGAAATCCAGGCATCCGATCTCTTGAAATCCCTGCCCGAGAGTATTAGCGACGTCATCAAGCCATGGACAGAGCGTTCTCCTGACCGGCCGGCGCTCGTCGAAGCTGCTGGATCGTGGACCTATCGACAACTGGATGCCGCAATCGACAAGACTCGCACTTGGCTTCAGAGCTCGGGCGTGCGCCCCGGTGATCGGGTCATGCTCGTGTGTGAGAACTGTCGTGCATTCGTTGCGATTTTTCTGGCCTTGACCAGCTTGGATGCATGGCCGGTGCTCGCAAACGCACGGCTGTCGGCCCGTGAGATCGATGATATCCGAGATCATTCAGGCGCCCGCCGGGTGGTCTATATGACCAGCGTCTCGCCGCAAGCCACTCAGCATGCCAAACGGCACGGCGCGATCATCGGAGAAGCGGCCGGGCTGGGTCCCCTTGGTTTTGGTCCCCTGAAGGAAAACGTTGAACCCGAGCCGATCTCGAAAAACAGCGCTCATCGCGTGGCCGCGCTGATCTATACCTCCGGCACCACCGGGCTTCCGAAAGGTGTGGTGCTGACCCACAGAAACTTGTTGTTCATCGCGTTTGTTTCGGCACAGATCCGCTCGCTGACTCCGGAGGACCGTCTTTATGGTGTCCTACCCATGTCCCACGCCGTGGGACTTTCCGTGGTTCTTCTGGGCACATTGCTCAGCGGTGCAACCCTCTATTTGTCGCCGCGTTTCGATCCTGTCGCTGCGCTCGCGGCACTGGAACGGGATCGGCTCACGGTCGTGCTCGGCGTGCCCGCCATGTTCGCTCTCTTTGTTGATTATGCAAAAACAAAAGGCTTACGGGGGCCGTTGAAATTTCCTGCGCTTCGGATCATTTCGTCCTCCGGCGCCCCGCTCGAACCCGACGTGAAATCGGCCGTCGAGAGCCTATTCGGAATGCCACTACACAACGGGTATGGCGTGACGGAGTGCTCGCCCACCATTGCTCAGGCTCGGATCGATGAGCCCCGAAGTGATCTCTCGGTCGGCCGAGTCCTTCCAGAAGTGGAAATCAAGCTGGTGGGCCCGGATGGTTTACCCATGAGGGAGGGAGAAGTGGGCGAACTATGGGTGCGCGGGCCCAACGTATCGAAGGGTTACTACCGCGCCCCAGAGGAAACCTCCGCGGCCATCAATGCCGAAGGATGGTTCAATACTCGCGACCTTGCTCGAGTCGAAGGCGGGCATCTCTTCATCGTCGGACGTACCAAAGACTTGATCGTCCGTTTTGGGATGAACGTCTATCCGGCCGAAGTGGAGGCGGTGCTGAATACGGATCCAGCGGTGGTCCGGTCCGCGGTGATTGGCCGGTCCGTCGAAGGAGCCGAAGGAGGCGAGGAGGTTGTCGCTTTCGTCCAACTGTCGCGCGATTCATCGCGTTCCGTCGTCGAGTTGGCAGACCATGCGGCGCGGAACCTCGCTCCGTACAAACGGCCCTCTCAGATACTGATTGTCCCCGAACTTCCTGTGAGTCCGACTGGCAAAGTTCGGAAGGATGAGCTTAGAAAGATCGCAGCTTCTCTTGAGCAGTCGCAGTGACGATTCATTCCCCGCGGAGGTAACCCGACTCAGGGGAAGCTGAGCTGCCGAGGGACGGTTAGAGAGGGACCTCGATCAACGTCGGCCCATCGCCTTCAAAACCTCTTCTCATGGCTTTTGCGAATGCATCGAGCGAGGTCACACGGCTCGCAGGCACGCCCATACCCCTAGCTAGGTGCACCCAGTCGAGAGTCGGGCGTCCGATGTCGAACAAATCTGCAGCGCGCGGGCCCGGGGCGCCGACGCCGAGGCCTTGGAATTCCTGCCGCAGCACAGCGTAGGAACGGTTGGCGAAAACCACGGTCGTGACATTCATACCTTCCCTCGCCATGGTCCAAAGCGCCTGCGCGGTGTACATCCCGCTACCATCCGCCGTGAGGCATAACACGCGCCGACCAGGACAGGCGACGGCCGCGCCTACGGCCAGTGGCAAGGCAATCCCGATCGAGCCGCCCGTGTTCCCGAGCCAATCGTGCGGAGGGGCTCCGACCGTCGCGGCCATCATGCCTCTTCCTGAGGTCATGGCTTCATCAACCACGATGGCATTTTCAGGTAGGATCGCTCCCACTGCAGTCGCAAGGCCAGGCAAAGTGATCTCGCCGCTCGGGTGCGGCGATGGTTCTGCCTTTTCCGTCAGTAACAGTTTTCCGTCGCCGAGCGACAACGTCGCCGCCAGCGCCCCAAGCGCGCCGATATAATCTTCACCCGGTCTCGCCAGCGTATGGATCTCACATTCTGGCGCTGTCAGCACGCTGCTTTTGCCGGGATAAGCAAAGTAGGAAACGGGAGCAGCCGCGCCCACCAGAATCAGCTGGCGAGTATCTTTCAACAGGCCAACCGCCTGCTGCGGCACGTAAGGAATCCGTTCGACAAGTGGAGTACCGGCGCCACGCTCGACACGCGCGATGGGATAGGGAGCGAGGAGTTTGCAGGCGGTGGCCGTGGCAATGCGTCCGGCCGTTCTGAGTCCTTCACCATACAGTGCGTTCCCGGTGAGCAATAGGGCCGCGGGTAAACCCGACCGGAGCATGGACGCCGCATGGTTTACGGATTCACGAGAGGGCAGCGCCGCCTTGTCAGTGGCTGGGATTCCAGCAACGGAGCCGCCTTCGGTCCAGGCCACGTCGGCGGGAACGATCAGTGTGGCAATCTGTCCTGGCGCCGTGCGCGCAGCAAGGATAGCTTCGGCAGCGTCCCGGCCTATCTCGGACGCAGCGGATGATGTGCGCAACCATTTCGAATAGGGACGTGCTAGCGCTTCGATATCGGAAGTCAAGGGCGCGTCGTAGCGCAGATGGCCAGTCGCATGCTGACCAACAATGTTGACGATCGGCACTTGCGCTCGACTGGCATTGTGAAGATTCGCGATGCCGTTGGCCAGACCTGGACCAAGATGCAGAAGTGTGCATGCTGGCTTGCCAGCCATGCGAGCGTAGCCGTCCGCGGCTCCCGTCACCACGCCTTCGAACAGGCCGAGCACGCAACGCATCTCCGCGACGCGGTCGAGTGCGGCAACGATATGCATTTCGGAAGTACCGGGGTTCGTGAAACAGACGTCCACTCTTCCAGCCACGAGCGTGCGAATCAAGCTTTCTGCGCCAGTCATCGTATTGGGCATTTAGTCCTGGCGGACCCTTTGCAAGTAACAGTTGTTCCGCTAAGACGAGGCTTCACGGAGATAACGGGAAACGACCGAGGCAAGCTTCTCGAAGTGCGTGCTTAGGATTCCCAGATGATCACCGGGGACCGTCTCGACCTGGAACTTTCGAGCTAGGCTGGACCAGACAGCTACGGGATCATCAGGAAAGTCAGTTACGCCCTCGGCCTTGACAAACCTTATTGTGCCGCCGTAGAAGCGGGGTCGATAGCGTGTCAAAGATCGGTAGGCACGCTCACGAGCGAGTTGCATTGCGGCGGTATCGGAGGCACCGGCCGGTAGTTGACTTGGCGAATTTCCGTTGCCATCTCGAGAGACATACAGCCGGCGTTCCCAGGGGCCGATGATGTAGGAAAGTGCATCACGTATTGGCAACCGCCCAACGGTCGATGCGTGATGAGTAGCCAATCGAGTACCGAGGCGGACACGCTGTCTTAGCGAAAGAAACCGAGGGTGCGGATAACTCTCGAGCATAGCCAATAATGCGACCTTTTCTCCCTTTTCCGTCAGGCGCTGGGCCATTTCCAGGCTGACGAGGCCACCGAGTGAGTAACCGATGAGAGAGTATGGACCGTGAGGCTGCAAATCCTTGATCGCCTCGAGATGGAATTGGGCCAAATCCTCAATGCGGTCGAATGGCTCGTCGACTCCATCCGTACCTTTCGCTTGCATTCCATAGATGGCGCGGTCTGTTCGGATGTGTTTCACAAGTTGGAAAAAATCCATAGCCGTGCCGCCCAGGCCGTGCGCGAGAAAAACCGGTGGCGCATCCGTACCAGTCTTCAATTGCAAAAGGGGCGGGAGCCGCGGTGCGGTGGGCTGATCTAAAATGGCGGCCAGAGCAGCGATTGTCGGAGCGCAATAAATTGTTACCGGCGCCAATTCCCGGCCGCAGATCCGCGCGATTTCCGAAAACAGCTGAACCGCCAGCAGGGAATCGCCGCCGAGATCAAAAAAATTATCCTCGACCCGGATCGCTGGCCGTTCTAGCACACGCTCCCAAATCGGAGTCAGAACCTCAGCCATGTTGGAAGTGGCTTTGTGCATCACGCCGTACCCCGTAGGGTGAGCTCGAAGATTTTTTCTTTCAGCATGGGGCAAGGCATTCTCGATCCGGATACTTTTCGAGCGCTTTGTCGAAAGGGACCGTGCTCATGAATGCGCGAACGCCCAATAGAGCTCTCTTGCTTTGGCATATAATGTACCAAATGGAAGTGTACGGTCATCGATGCGCGTCACCGGGACAACTTTAGAGTAATTTCCAGTGGCGAATATCTCATCAGCTTGCTCGAAGTCTTTATAGGTAAGGGTTTTCTCGACCACGCTTACGCCGGCTCCGCGTAACAATCCGATCACGCGCTTGCGAGTAATGCCCGCCAAAAAAGTTCCATTCGCGATCGGCGTAAAAACTACACCATCCTTGGCCATGAAGATGTTGGAGGTGGCCAGCTCGGCGACATTTCCTAACGTGTCGCAGACAATCGCATTGTCGAAGCCTCGAGCATGTACGTCAAAAAGTGCGCGTGCGTTGGTGGGATATAGACATCCGGCCTTGGCATCGACTGGCATCGTATCGAGCGTAGGCCGACGGTAGGGAGACAATGTCACCGAGAATCCCTTCGGAGGACGCATCGGTGCTTCGTAAATCGTGAGACATGACCGGGTCGATTCCGGATCATGCGCTTGAACCCACGGCCCTTCCTTCTCCGCCCAATACATCGGTCGAATGTAGAGCGCAGCATCTTTAGCGAAGCGAGGGAATCCTTCCCGCGCGAGCTTGACCCAGGTTTCCGTCGACACCGAGGGCTTCAGGAACAGTTTCGCTGCGGAATCATTGACGCGCGCGCAGTGGAGGTCCAGATCGGGCGCAACCCCTTCAAAATAGCGCGCACCATCGAACACCACAGAACAAAGCCACGCGGCATGCGTCCGCGGACCCATGATCGGCACGTTCCCCTCATGCCAAGCGCCCTCGAAGAACGTCCAAGTCTTAGACCAACCGTTTCCCGCCGCCATTCCATTCCTCTCCAGCTGAGTATGCGCGCCCAATACCATGATGGGAACATTAAGTAGGAAAGTTTGTCTGGGTGATCATACGAAGAGGCACCAACCTAATGGATTCCTACGGTTGTCAAGTATCGAAGCCTGCCATCCCGTCTAACTGTTCAGTTGACATGGAGTGATCCCGAAGCGGATGGGCAGATTTCTCATTTGCGAATCGCGCTGTCGATGGTTTTCCTCAGCGCAACTGCAAGGTGCTTGACAAAAGGCTCAAGAAGCATGCCCGCCGGATACACAGGAAGAGCAACAACGGATTGTCCTTCGAGCGCGAGTCGATCCCATCTCGCTTCTGGCTTATCGAACATTCGATACTGCCTCAAGGGACGAAAGTCTGTGACCACGCCAGGATATGGCAAAGGAACGTATCTATGACATGCAAGGTCATTCGCTTGCCAGATCTGCCCTAACACACGCGACTCGGAGGTAGTCTCGCCAGAATTTTTGTCGAGCTTGGCGAGCAACATTCCCCACCACACCGGAAGGCGATTCCGCAATGCCTTCATTTTTTCCCGCAAGAAACGGACTTTACCCTCAAAGTCGAGACGCCAGAAATTGGCTGCGTGAAATGCGAGCTTCTCGGCACCATAGTAGGTCCGGCTCCACATCGACGGGAGTTGGATCTTCGAAAAGTTCAAGGTGTCGAACAACGCCAGCAAGGCAATTTCCTCTCCCTCGCTCCGTAGCTGCTGAGCCACCTCATACGCGATCAATCCGCCACCGCAGTAGCCGCCAACCAAGTACGGCCCGTGCGCTTGTTGGCGCCGAATCGCCTTCACGTATAAGGCCGCCATGTCTCCGATTTTTGTCAGTGGCGGACAGCTACCATCCAAGCCCTGGCACTGCAATCCGTAGAAAGGCTGGTCATCACCCAGATTCTGCGAGAGTTCGCGATAAATTAAGACGTTTCCACCGGCGCCATGAATGCAGAAGAACGGTGGACGTGCTCCAGACGGCTGAATGGCAACGAGTGGGGACCAGCCGGACGATGGGACTTCGCTGCGGATAATGCGGGCCAGCTCTTGGATTGTCGGAGCTTCGAAAAGCGTGGCCAGGGGCAGTTTGACTTTGAATACCTTCTCAATTTGGGCGAAAAGGTGAACAGCGAGTGCTGAATCCCCGCCCAGGTCGAAGTAATTCTGATCGAGCCCGACCGAGTCAACCGAAAGTAGTTCTTGCCACAGGCGTGTGAGCTCTCTGGTGGTATCATCCTCGCTGCTGGTGATCTGGACTTTTGCTGAGTCGGTCCCAGGCTCCGCCGTCAGGTTAGTAATGCGCGTCACCTCCGAATCCATTGGTCCTCAATCCCGGTGCCCTACACCACGCATGCCGGGAGTATTCGAGACAAGCATTGCTACAATTTGTTAATGCAACCCATGGGCCACTTCGAAAGTTTCGTAACTTGCTGAAAATGAACCAATTATTTATGGCGTTAAGCGACTTCGTCGTCGGTTATTGCGATTGCCTGAGGAATCGTTTTTCTCACAATGACCGCACCGCGTTCTACTTCGGATTCATCACACTGTCAAGCCGCATTCAAAGAGGTTCAGGGTATCTCCTTTGCAAGCTCCGCCTTGGGGCACCTTAGCGGAGGAGTCCGTTCAAAAGGGCTTCGACGAATCCTGCTCTCACACGCTGAAGCTAAGTGTCAGAAATTTCGATGTGCGTCCGATTCGGTACGGCTATCCCACTTAAGCGGTTTGGACTTGTGTTCTTCGGGAACAGTCTGTGTAGATAGCAGTTGGACGATGGTCCGGAGAGATCGATACGCAAAAGAAGCAAGCAGACGTAGAGACTGTCTGGCCGCGAGCACAAACCATGCCAGCCTTCCGATCGAACGCTCACCTGCAGTCCGCCACATAGCCGACAGCATGCTCACGCGCTCACGATGAGTGACTCGAATTCTCACTCCCTTTGAAGCGATAACGTCATACGTTCTACCTTCTTGATAGACTGACCAAATACCCTTGAGGAAGAATTCCACTAACGAAAGCGAAACGGCATGTTGCACAACTGCAT
>Ga0307479_10007493_pt1 | contig 10057 bp, 6 predicted proteins | sample atmos_gasesECM4C_FD_203743 | JGI IMG/M metagenome (GOLD analysis project Ga0307479, IMG submission 203743) | Hardwood forest soil microbial communities from Morgan-Monroe State Forest, Indiana, United States - atmos_gasesECM4C_515 | ecosystem: Environmental > Terrestrial > Soil > Temperate...
TCGGCTGCAAGGCGTCATGGTGATGCACCTCCATATCAAGCTCCATCATCTGGTCCACATCGAACGGTTCCACTCCTCCGCCCGCTGCCATGCGAATGGTGTCGCACACAAAGGCCAGCGCGTGATGATCTCTCAGGAATTTCGGGTACTTGGAGAACACCGGGCTCTTTTCCGGGTCGTCGCTGTCGGTTTCCAGCGCCATCAAGCCCTCTTTGCGCGCACGCGTAAAGAGTTCGTACATCATCTTCAGGGTTTCCAGGTATTTCTCCTTGCCGAATTTCGAGCTGCCAAAAACTCCGGTAATGCCGCCTGCAATCTTTTTCAAGATGTGGGGCGGATTGGCAATGAGCACTGTGCCGATGGCCGCCCCTCCGATGATTACCAGCTCCGCCGGCTGGAGCAGCACGCGCAAGTTCCCGCGCTCCATCAGGTAGCCGCCCACCACCGCTCCGAGCACCACGACGATGCCGATGATCACGAACATGCCGATTTACCCTTGCTCGTTCCTTTCTTCAAGATCTTTAGGCGGTGCCCAGCACGACGCGATTGCCGCCTTGCTCGCTGCCGACGCGCAGGCCTTTCTCGGCGCGCGACAAGATGGTTTCGGTGCTGTCACCTGTTTGCGCGCTGGCCGCGCCCATCGAAACTGTCACTTGAAGCGCGTCGCCCCACCATTCCACCTTGGTCTGGTGCACCATCTTTCGCAGCCGCTCACCCGCTCTCACCGCTTCTTCGCCTCCGCATTCGCTGAGAATCGCCAAGAATTCGTTCTCCTGCCACCGCCCAACAAAGTCCGTTGGCCGCACGCTGTTTTCCAGCGTTTGCCCCACTGCTCGAGTAACCGGCGCGATCGCTCCGATTCCATACCTGGACCGGATCGTCTCCAGGTGATCGATCTCGATGCACAAAATGGAAAAGGGCACAGGGTGCTCTGCAAAGGTTGTCAGCGCGTCGCGGAGATGCGATTGGACCATGCCGTGATTCAGCAAGCCGGTGGTTTCGTCCAGGCATCCGTAGGCCGCCAATTTGTTCTGCCGCTCCGCCAGTTCGGTGATGGCGACGACTTCCTCGAAGCTCTCTACCGCTCCGGTCACCGTGCCATGTGCGTCTCGAATTGGAGCCGCGTGCAGGCGCACCATGACGCGATGTCCCAACTTGTGCCGCAAGGATACTTGCGCATCGCTGGCCTTGCCTTCGCGCAGCACCACCGACACGGGGAGGGCCTCTCCCGCGACCTCGTTGTTCTCTCTGTCCAGGTGACCGAGAAGGTCCTCCAGGGATGAGTGTCCGACTACGTCCTGGCGCAGGTAGCCTGTGATGCGTTCCGCCCCGGCGTTCCACAGCAGAATCTTCCCGTTCCGGTCCACCAGGTACACTCCCACCTTCAGGCTGTCGAACACTCCGCGATAAACCTCTGGATCGTCAAGCCGGAGCATCAGATACAACTCGCTTATTCTTGCCGCCCAACCTTCAACTCCTAAATAGCCGATGCTCCTACCGCATCTTTGCTTCCAACGCGGCGCCCTTTGCGTTCTCTAACTTCTTAGTTCTGCGACAGTTTCTTCGGAGTCGAGTTCCATCTCAGACTTTTCCGCCTTACCCGCTCCATTTTGGAACACTCCGCGCCCTGCCTGCTGCTCTCTGGCGAACTCACGTTCGAGTCGCAAGACGACACCCGGCTGATCAACTTTGTGGATTATGGTTTGGGATACTTCGATCTGGAGACTCGAGCGCTCGAACCGCTGGAAAATCCGTTCGGCTCAAAAGTGTAAACTGTCTCTTCGGAACGTTCTGTAAAGGATCTCTCCGGACCGTACACAGGAGAATTGGTGGAGCCGATGGGATTCGAACCCACGACCTCCTCGATGCCATCGAGGCGCGCTCCCAACTGCGCCACGGCCCCACCGTGTGTGTTCTTAATCCTAGCATCGCGGCAGAGCGTTCGTCCATGATGTGCGACGATGAAGGAACATTGCCCGTAACCTTGAGTATGAAAGCGAAATGGAGCTTCGGAGGCGCAGAGATCTGCCGCTCTATCGTGCGCGGAGTCGGGAAGGTGTGAACGAGGAACAATTTCTGTAGAATAGCGCGGCTATGGCAAAGCTCACTTTTCTTGGCGCGGCGGGAAGCGTTACCGGATCGAAATACCTTGTGGAGGCAGCGGGAAAACGGCTGCTGGTGGATTGCGGGCTTTTTCAAGGCACCAGCGAACTCAAAGAGCGCAACTGGAAGCCGCTGCCGGTCGATCCCAAGGCTGTTGATTATGCGGTGCTCACGCACGCGCATCTGGACCATACGGGCTGGCTGCCGGTGCTGGTACGCGACGGTTATCGTGGGCCGATTTTCGCGAATCCGGCGACGATTGAATTGACGGAGATTCTGCTCAAGGATTCCGCACACCTCCAGGAAGAAGAGACTGAGCGCGCCAAGCGGAAGAAATACAGCAGCCATGCCGAGCCGCGCTCCCTTTATACGCCGGATGACGTTGATCCGGTGTTGAGGCAATTGAAGCCCATGCCACGCAGCGGCGGCTTCGACATCAGCCCTGAATTTCACGTGGCCTCGTTTGACGCGGGGCATATCCTCGGGTCGTCCAGCCTGGAACTGACGATTAGCGAAGGCGGCAAGAGAATCGTTGTGGTGTTTTCAGGTGATATCGGGCGATACGAGCAGCCCATTTTGAAGGAGCCGACGACGCCGGCCTCGAACGCCGATGTGTTGATTTGCGAATCGACGTATGGAGATCGCGAGCACCAGCAAGGCAATCCGGAAGAATTGCTGGGGCAAATTGTGAACCGCGTAGTGAAACGCGGCGGGTGCATTGTGATTCCGGCCTTTGCAATCGGGCGGACGCAAACGTTTATGTACTACTTGCGCCAGCTCGAGGATCAGCAGCGAATTCCGCGCATCCCGGTGTACGTGGACAGCCCAATGGCTTTGAGTGCAACGGACCTTTACATCAAACATAAGGAAGACCACGACCTGGAATTTGCGCGGGAAGAAGGTAGCGACGGCAAGGGCGACCCGTTGAACGTCCATGAGTTCCACTTAACGCGTTCGGCGGAGGAATCCAAGGCCATCAATAACGTCAAAACGCCGTGCATTATCATTTCGGCGAGCGGGATGGTGAGCGGCGGGCGCGTATTGCACCACATGGTGCAGCGGCTGCCGGACGCGCGCAATGCGGTCATCCTGGGGGGCTTCCAGGCCGAGGGAACGCGCGGCCGCGCACTCCAGGAGGGGGCGAAGACGCTGAACATTTTTGGCCAGGCTGTGCCAGTTGGCGCTGAGATCGTGGAGTTGGGTCAGTTTTCCGCGCATGCGGGAAAGAGCGAACTGCTGCGCTGGCTGGCTGCGCTCCCTGCGCCTCCCAGGCAAACCTATCTGACCCATGGCGAACCGGCGGCGGCACAGGCGCTCCAGGCGGCTATTCAAGATAAGTTCAAATGGAAGGCTGCCGTGGCTCGGTATCTGGACACTGTTCCATTGGGAAACTAATTCGCGGGGATGAAGATCACTATTTTGCGGGAGGCAAGAAACTATTTGTGACCTGGCATCGTCTATACAGGCAAGACCACTCGCGGGGTAGGAGGCTAACCACCACAGGGCAACCGACCGTCAGTCTCCTACCCCTAAAAAGCCCTGAAGCCCATCGAAAGCGCAGCACTTATATAAAACTTAACTAAATTGTGTCAATTCTGGGACTTTGGGCCAACTTCGGGCAACAAGGTTCTAGTCCAAGCCTTCATCGAGCCGCAATCGCCTCGCCCTTTGGACGAGACCCATGGGCCATTGCAGGGACTTCGGTTAATTCCAGTCCAGCGACAAACATGGGCAGAGGCGCACCCCGGCCCCAGCGGTTCAGTTCCCAGCGGGCGCGAATAAATTTGATCTCCGGGCGAACCGACAGGTCGAGGACCATTTTCGTGGTGCCGCGGTAGAACTGCTGGGGGAGTTTGAGGAGCGGCTTAGCGGTCCACTGTTGACCGTCTGCGGAGCCGTAGATGGAGACATCCAGCGATTCCTGCTCGATCTGGTCCGCGACGGTGAGAAGGCACAGAAATGTGCGGGTTTTGCTTGACGAAATGTCGGACGAAGCGCCGTCGCCGTTGGACTCGAGGCGTGAATTCTTGGGAATCATCTCCAACGCTTTGGCCATGTCTATGGCGATCTCCGTGCCGGAGCAGATTCTAGCATAAGAGCAGGGCGCGAGCTTGGAGCAGCTGTCGTACGCACTTGGTCATTTATTTTGAAAAATCAGGAAGTGGGTGCCTTCGACGCGATTACGCGTGGAGTCTGGCTAGGCGTTGTTCGGCAGCAGCGAGGGTCTCCTCTTTCTTGCAGAACGTAAAGCGCACTTGCGAAGCGCCATCGTGGGCGTCGTTGTAAAAACTCGAACCGGGGACAACGGCGACACCGATTTTTTCGACCAGGTACTTTGCAAAGCGGACGTCTTTCGTTTCCGCGGGAAACTGGACGGGATCAGGATCCGGGAAGCGCGAGATGTCGGTCATAACGTAATAAGCGCCGCGCGGCTTAAACACCGTGAAACCGGCGGCGGTGAGAATCTTCAAGATTCGTTCGCGCTTCGCGGTGTAAGAGGCCGCCAGCCTATCGTAATAACTCTGGGCGAAGCGCAGGGCGATAGAGCCGGCCTGCTGAAGCGGCGCGGCCGCGCCGACGGTCAGGAAATCGTGGACTTTACGGATAGGCTGTGTCGGTCCCGGCGGAGCCAGGACCCAGCCCACGCGCCAGCCTGTTACGCTGTAGGTTTTAGACAATCCGTTGATGACGATGGTGCGGTCGCGCATGCCGTCAATCCGTGCCATGGAAATGTGCTCGGCGCCATCGTACAGGATGTGCTCGTAGATTTCGTCGGTGATGCAGTAGGCGTTCCAGCGCACGCAAAGGTCACGGATGTATTCAAGCTCCGCGCGCGTGAAAACCTTACCCGTGGGATTGTTCGGCGTATTGAGAATAATGGCCTTGGTGTGCGAACCGAAGGCGGCGGCTAGCTCCTTTTCGTCAAACGACCAATCCGGCGGCTGAAGCTTGACAAAACGTGGTATCGCGCCGCTCAAAATCGCATCCGGGCCGTAGTTTTCGTAGAAGGGCTCGAAGACCACGATTTCATCCCCGGGATTGATGATAGCCATCATGGCGGACATCATCGCTTCGGTGGAACCGCAGCAAACCGTGATTTCGCGCTCCGGGTCATACTCCACGCCCTGGGTGCGCGCAAATTTCTCAACGACGGCGTCGCGCAGCGGCTTGGCCCCCCAGGTGATGGCGTATTGGTTGATATCGTCGGCGATGGCTTTGCGCGCCGCCTCTTTGATTTCTTCCGGCGCGGCAAAATCAGGGAAGCCCTGAGACAGATTCACCGCTCCGTGCTTCAGGGCCAGGCGAGTCATCTCCCGAATCACTGACTCGGTGAACTGCTCTGCCTTGGCCGAGAGCATGCGGCGTGAGATTTGAGCAATGGTGGAATCGGGCGCCGGCATTACTTCTTCCCAAGCAAATTGAACGCAACCGAGGACACGATCCATCGTGTCCTTACGTGGCAAGAAATTATCGCTTGCACGTTTTCAGCGAGCGTTCCCCGCGGACGCCTGCATGGCAACGCTCGGCAGCCCATAAATCATCCGGTAGAGTTGGGCATTTCGCAAGACGATTTCCACGTAATCGCGGGTTTCGGAGAACGGGATGGATTCCACAAGCTCAGGAATCTCTTCATAATTGCGCTCCGCTTTCCAGGCAGCAATGCGGTCCTCTCCGGCGTTATACGCGGCGGCAGCTGCTTCGAACGACCCAAACTGCTGCACCAGGTTGGCGATGTAGACCGTGCCGAGCTCGATGTTGTAGTCCGGATCGAAGAGTTTGTTTTTCGAGTAGCGGACTTTAATTTGCCTGGCGAGCAGTTTCCCCGTCTTGGGGAGCACTTGCATTAGACCAATGGCATCTTTGGGCGAGACTGCATCGGATTGGAACGTCGATTCCTGGCGGATTAGGCCGGCCGCAAACATAGGATCGAAATTATTCTTGGCCGCCTCGCGGCGCAGAGCCTGTTCGTAGGGCAGAGGAAAAAGCACCTTCCAAGCCGTCACAGGGATTTCGCCGAATTTGCGGGCATCCACATTGGGTATGGCAATCCGCGCATAAGCCATGCCTGCGCCAAAGTGCCCCTGATCGATAGCCGCCAGCGCGGCTTCCACCATAAAGCGCGGCAAAGGACTCGAAAAATACGCGTTTTTGAGTTCCTGTTCGGCCGAAGAGTCAAAGGCGATGGAGCGTAGCGCCTGAGCGCGCGTCCAGTGATCTTCGGCAGCAGCGGGAATCGGCTCATCCAGCGGGCGCAGCGCGGGGGCCGCAGGAATCCTTTCCAGGAATTCGGCGGGATTCTCTTCTCCTGGACCGACTGTCGACAGGCGGGCGGCGGCCGCGTTGCCGAAATAAGTCTGTGGGAAGCGTTCGACGGCTTTTTTGTAAAAGCTGCGAGCGTGCGCAAGGTTGCCCTCGCGCTCCGCATTGCGTCCAAGCCAGTACAGCGCGTCAACTGCATTGGCCGAAGTTGGATATTTCAGGAGGAAAGTCGTCAGGCGGTCATCGGCGTCCGGCTGATGGTCAAGGTAAGCAACCCAGGCAATGCGCCATTCGCAGTTGATGGCGTTCTTTCCGTAGGGGAAAGAGTCCAGCACCCGCTGATAAGCCACCGCCGCTTTCTCGCGTTCCAATTCCACCCAGTGATAATTCCCCGCGGCCATCAAGCCGTCTTCATTCCATCGGCTGACAGGGTAGTTCTGCGCAAGAGCATTCAGCGCATTGAACATCTCCGTTTCTTTTTTGTCCGTGCGGTAGGCCTGCGACAAGGCATACAAACGCTCGGCATCGACGTCGAGATCCGGCGTCTTGAGCGAGGCAATCAGCGACGGCGAACTTTTCAGTTGCACCCGGGATTCAGCCACGCGAAGTTGTGCTCGCTGCCACTCTGGATTTGCGGGGTCCTTGAGCATGGTAAGCAGCTTTTCAAACTCCACCCGCGCTTCCCGCCATTTGTGCGCGTCGAAAAATGCTTGCGCGCGCTGCTCCTGCATTTCCACGCCTGGATAGGGATATTCTTTTCTCAGCGCGTGCATGATAGGCGTCAGGGCGGCGCCCGCAGGCTTGGCTTCGTCAGCCAGGGGAAACTTGTAAAAAATGGCTTGGTAGTCCCTGGCCGCTCGGGGAAGCTGATGGGTCGCCTGATAGGCGTGGGCGCGTTCGAATAGAAGTTCTGGCTTGGAAGAACTCACGGCATAGAAGTTGAGCGTCTCAATAGCTTCCTGGGCGTGCCCGGTCTGCACAGCGGCCTGAGCCAAGGACTGCAGCAGTTGTTCGCGCAAGGCGGTATTCGGATAGTCGTGCTCCATGGTTTGAAGGACTTTGTAGGCCTCGGCACCGCGGCCCAGGTTGCGCTGGGCCTGTGCTGTCCAATAAAGGGCGTACTCGCGAAGTAGCGTGTCGTTCTGCGACTTCAGCAGCCAGCCGAGCGCCTGTGCCATGCGTTTCTTGGAAAAGTCTTCGTAACCGAGAGCCAGTGCGGCGCGCGCGCCCCAGTTGTTGGTGTTGTACTTTGTGGCGAAGGCGGAAAGCCTCGCATACGCGTCGGGAACGCCGTTGCGAAGTTCCCGAGCTAATCCAGAGAGTTCTTTTTGCGCTGCGTCCGCTTCCGGAGTCTCGGCGGCGACTTGCGGCGCCGGAGTTTCCGGCTTGCACCCTGTCCGGCAGGGTGGCGCGGAAGGCTTTTTCGATTTGCGCTTGTGTGGCGAGGACTGAGCGAAAAGGTCCAGCGAACTGCCCAGCGACAGAACGAGGACAAGCACCAAGGCCATCAACGAACGTGTCATGGAAACACAAAAGGATACAACGTCCCCGGGGCAGCCGCGAACGCGCCGATTGCTTAAGCGATCAATGATGCCGCGCGGGCGTGGCGTAAGGATACTCGCCCAGCGCGTGCGCGTCGCCTTCGGCGAGGATTTCCACCATCCAGCGATAAAAGTAATCCACCGGGTGGTCCATGATGGGTTTGAAGCGCCGGTCGTATTCTCGATGAGCTTTTTCAATGTCGTCTTTCAATCGGATGCAGATATCCCGGTTTTCGCGGCCTAGGCGCACCTGCTCCGGCCTAAGCATTTTGATGTCCTGCATCGAAACCTTGGCCACTCGGTTGGCGCGGCGGTGCAATTCCTGCTCTTCCTGAGAGAGCCGGTTTACGTCGAACTCTTCGGCCTCTTCAGCCTCTTCGGCGAACTCCTCGGCAGCCGCTGGAGCAGCCCCCGGATCGACCAATTCCAGCATTTCCTGCTCGGCTTCTTGCTCAAACGCAGGAGAAATCTTTGTGTCCATCGGTGTTGGCTGAGAAGGCGCAGGCCGTTGCCGCGCGGGGGCCGGTTCCGGCACAGCTCTGCCGACCAAATCCGTTATTTGGGCCTCGAGGGGCGAGCGCGGTCCGGCCTGCAGCGACAGGGCCACAAATCGCGACAAAACCTCCAGCGTGGCTGTCAGCGAAGCGGCCGAGGTCTGCGCACGCAGCAGCGGCGGCAGCGCATTGGTGGGCCGGTTGCTGCCACAAGCGGAAACAATGTCATTGACCGCGTGTTGCAGCTCCTCGGAAGCCCTCTGAATGTGCTCCAAGTTATCGCGAAGCGCGCGCGCGATGGCCTGTTCGACGACGTTAGCTTCCTGTGGTGGTGTACCGGTCTTCGCCATCTTAGGCCCACAATCCCCCGTCTTCGCATTTTGGAAGCTAGGTGCTTGAGAGTCAACGGCCTAGCCGCACCACTGTGCCCAATTGTTGCTTAACGGAGACGAAAAACCTGGGGGTTGAATACGGCCATACTCGTCCCAAACCGCCCTGCGACTGGGATGTTATAATCAGGACTAGGGGGCGACACGGTTTCGACGGAAGCTGTCGCGACCCGGAGGCATGCCGGGACCCACCTGCCCGCAACTTGGTGGAAAACTAGAACTGCCAACAACAACTTGGCACTTGCTGCTTAATTAATTAAGCGCACGCTTCCCCGGGCTTTGCTCATGGGCCCGGCAAGAGGCGTCACACAGTGAGCTGGCCCGAGCCTTTCGGTCCGTAAGGCTTGGGCGAGATTCATCGGACTAGCCGGCTGCGTTTCTTGCTCATTCTGACCGCGGCGGGCGAACCCAAGCGAATTGAGCTAAGCATGTAGGCTTCGGGCCGTTGCGCTTTTCGGACGGGGGTTCGACTCCCCCCGCCTCCAAGGTTTTGACTACTTGTAATCAATAGATTACAAAGAATTTGTGCGTCTATGTTCCATTTGTATCCAAGAATCAAGGCTTAGAGTACCTTGCTGCGGATTCAGGTAACTCATAGCAATCTGCGCGACTCCGTCCACGCTTGCTTCAGGAAGGGGATCCGCTAAGGTTTTGCTTGGAAGACGAAGTCGACGCTAAGTGATTGGCCATCCGCGATGGTGATTTCTTGGCTCCGCGTGCCGTAGGTCTCATGCCAGGCAGTAATTGTGTATTTTCCCGGACGGAGATCCAGTAGCGCGAATTGGCCGTTCTCTCCCGTCACCGCAAAATGGCTGGTCTTCAGAACGACAAAATAGGCCTGCATCCAAGCGTGGATGTTGCACTTAACGGGAATGAATTCCTGTTTATCGTAAGAGTACGTAAAAGGAGGAGTTTCCGGTAACTGCAACCTGTTCCACTCGCGATTGAGTTGAGGCATGGGGTGAATATTGTGATTAAAGGGGTCGTTATTTGCGATCTTCACGTCCTGCCCCACGCGAAAGGCAAGCACGTGAGTGGTATAGCGGCAGTTCTTCTGTTCGAAGTCAGCCGGTGTCGCAGGCGCTGGAGAGAAGTCCGATTCACCGGCAGATATGTACACGACCACATTCTGAAGCGCATTTCCTGGTCCAGTGACAACCTTTTCGGTCATCAGTGGCTTGAAATACAATTTGACGCATTCCGGCTGCTTGGACATGTTAATAGGCGCGGGTTTCGCCGGAGTTCCCGTGTAAGTCACTCTTCCAGATAC
>Ga0307479_10007495_pt1 | contig 10055 bp, 7 predicted proteins | sample atmos_gasesECM4C_FD_203743 | JGI IMG/M metagenome (GOLD analysis project Ga0307479, IMG submission 203743) | Hardwood forest soil microbial communities from Morgan-Monroe State Forest, Indiana, United States - atmos_gasesECM4C_515 | ecosystem: Environmental > Terrestrial > Soil > Temperate...
ACGAAGAAGGTCGTAGGTCCATGTGCTTTATCGGAGGGACGCTCAGCTGCGCTTGACCGAGTGTCACGAAATTCGACAGCGAGTCCGCGCTGCGACACACGGTGCGCCTTATTGCGTTCGTCGAGATGTGCATCGGAAAGCAGGCTGCCCCGACACCTTTGGCATTGCTTTTGCCTCTATGCAATGCCGAGGGCTCGGACGAAATGGCTTCGCGCCGGAGCCAAAGTCGGGCTTCCAACGGAAGCAGTCAGCAAAGAGGTATCGATCATGAAATCACTAACTTTCATCCAGTGGTATCGCATCTTGCGGGCACACCACCAGTGGACCGTGTTCCAGTCGATTCAATATGCGCTTTGGCTCATGCGCTAGACAGGTCTCCACATGAAGCCTGGTCTAAAGCACCACCACGCTGACCGCACGATGCATATGGGACATGCGGTGCCTCCGAAAACTGCTGCCGCACATATGGGTCATGACCAGCATGCCGGACACTCGGTGGCCATGTTCCGGGACAAATTCTGGCTGACTCTGATCCTCACACTCCCCGTCGTCGCGTGGTCGGGGGAGGTTCAACACTGGCTCGGCTACACTGCTCCCACTTTTCCTGCCTCCCAATATATCCCTGCCTTTTTTGGCACGATTGTTTTCCTGTACGGCGGAAGAGTGTTTATTCGCGGGGCTTGGGGAGAACTGGCTGACCGCCGACCGGGGATGATGACGCTGATCAGTCTCGGCATCGTGGTTGCCTTTGCCGCTTCGCTTGCCGCGACATTCGGGTTTTTCAAGATCGATGTCTGGTGGGAGGTCGCGACGCTCATCACCGTCATGCTCCTTGGCCACTGGCTGGAGATGAAGGCGATTGCACAAGCTAGAGGCGCTCTCGACGCGCTGGCCGCGTTGCTGCCGGACAGTGCAGAGCGCATAACGGAGTCAGGCGTCGAAAAAGTTCCTCTCGCAGAATTGCGAGTAGGCGATGTAGTCCTTATGCGGCCCGGAGCTCGAGTGCCTGCGGACGGGAAGGTGATTGAGGGCACAGCCGATGTGGACGAGTCGCTGATCACAGGCGAGTCACGCGGAGTTTCGAAAGGGCCGGGTGCAAACGTTGTCGCGGGCACGGTTGCTGCCGGAGGAAGTCTGCGCGTCCGAGTAAGTGCCGTTGGGGAACAGACGGCCCTCTCAGGAATCATGCGACTAGTCGCTGCTGCTCAGGCTTCCGGCTCGCGGGCGCAGGCTCTTGCCGACCGTGCCGCCGCGGTCTTGTTCTATGTTGCAGTGGCTTCAGGTGTGCTGACGTTCGGATATTGGTGGTTGGCTGGTGACAGCGCACATGCACTCACCAGAACCGCCACTGTGCTCATCATTGCGTGTCCACATGCGCTCGGTTTGGCGATTCCCCTGGTGATTGCAATTTCAACTTCACTGGGCGCGAAAAATGGTTTGCTCGTGAAAGACAGGCTCGCGCTCGAACGGTCGCGCGATCTGGACGTCGTGATCTTTGACAAGACAGGAACACTCACCCGAGGTGCGCCGACGCTTTCAGGGGTTGCCGCCGTCTCTGGTGCAAGCGAGGGAGAAGTCCTCAAACTGGCAGCGTCGGTAGAGGCCGACTCCGAGCACCCGCTCGCCAAAGCCATCGTCAGTGGGGCGAATCGCCGCGGCGCGAATCCCCTGCAGGGCAGGAATTTTGAGGCGATGCCGGGGAGCGGCGCACGCGCGACTGTAAACGGGCAGAGTGTTTCCGTGGGAGGACCGCATCTCCTTTCCGAATTGAAGGTCGTCGTTCCGCCCGAACTGGAGAAGGCAGCAGCGGCCTGGGCATCCGAAGGGCAGACAGTGCTTTATGTCGTTGTGGACGGTCAAGTGATTGGCACTGTGGCTGTGGAAGACGAAATTCGTCCGGAATCCGCCGAAGCGGTGAAAGAGCTGCATGATTTGGGCGTGCGCGTGGCGATGATCACGGGTGATTCACAGGCAGTCGCGGAGTCTGTCGCCAAGCGGATCGGAATTGACGAGGTCGCAGCTCAGGTGCTGCCCGCCGACAAGGCGTCGGCGGTTGCACGGTTTCAGGCCGGCGGCAACAAAGTCGCGATGGTGGGCGATGGTGTGAACGATGCGCCGGCGCTAGCAACCGCGGACGTCGGTATTGCGATCGGAGCCGGTACTGACGTCGCCGTCGAATCCGCAGGAATCGTGCTCGTGCGTAGCGATCCGCGCGACGTTGTGGCAGCGATCGAATTGTCACGCGCTGCGTACAGGAAAATGGTTCAAAATCTGGTTTGGGCCACGGCCTACAATCTGGTCGCCATCCCTGTAGCAGCAGGATTCCTAGTCCGGTGGCGAATCGACCTTCCCATGAGCGTCGGCGCGATTGCCATGAGCACGTCAACGATGATCGTCGCGCTGAACGCTCAACTCCTACGCCGTTTGAGAATCGTTCGCCATAAAACGATTCCGAACTAAGGCGCGGACATTGAGGAAACACCGTCTAGACTCCGGAGCGCGACGGTTGCACAGACCGTCGTGGTGCAAGTCAACGGTTCCCTAGACCGTTGCACCTGCAGACCTCTACTTATACTTCGCCTCCCGACTAGGAATGCTGTTTCGTCTCTTGCGCGCATCTGTGCTAGTATAAATCTCGCATGAGCGCACGAATTCTTATTAGCGGTTTATTGGCGGTTTCGGCAGGGACAGCTGCTACCGTATGCACCGCAAGCGAAGGGTGCGCTATATGCGAAACTTGCAAACGTCTTGTTTGCAACGATTTACTGTAAGTTGTTGATTCCACGGCTGGGGACGTAGTTCAGTTGGTTAGAACGCTGCCCTGTCACGGCAGAGGCCGCGGGTTCGAGTCCCGTCGTCCCCGCCATTTTCCCGCTTCAGGGTCGCATCCCATGGTGACATCTCCCTAAGCTGCTGCGGACGAGGAACCTGGGGCCCGGTGCACGTTATGTCGCCCGATTTTCGAGCTGGCGCTACGTCACTGCACTTTCGAAAAGCGCGCCATGAAACCGCCCCCTGGCCGCAACTCGACGGTGAGCACGTCGCTACGCTTTTGCGCGGTTATAGCCGTCAAGCTTCACTATGATCGAGGAAGGCTCGATCACGACCGTCTCTTGTCACAGTAAAACAGAGGCGCTCGGCGTTCGGGAGGATCGTAAACTTGATGTTGCCGACCGGGCTTGCGACCTGGACTTCTTCCATGTGGACGCGCTGCGAGCGCCGAGACTTGGGCGGCTGCAGTTGCGGCTGTGCTTGTGCCAGGGCGACTTGCGCAAGACAGAATGCGGCCAGAGTTCCTATACCAAAAGGAACGAGAACACGTTTTCTACGCATCAACTAAGCTCTCAACCTAATCCCTGAACATCCTTCCTGTCGTAGGCGTTGCGTCAGATTCCCTCGCGTGGTTTTTCTTTGCGGACGAAAATATTGTCCTGCGTAGGTTCCACATCACATTCGAGGGCGATAGTTGTGACCGGATGGTCCGGCGCCTCCGCAGGCAAGCCAGTAAGGCGCACGCGGTACTTGTCCTGCTGGAAATTTACTTTTTCGCCCGTGGCCAGGAAGCGAGCCGACTTCACCTGCGCCTGCAAACCCGCCACGGCCACATAATCGCTGGGCCAGAAGTGTACGTGCATGTAGAGCGTGTTGCCCTTGCGCGTGAAGCTCGCGTAATTGGAACCCCGCGGCTGGCATGGATCTGAGCCATAGATGGACTCCCTATTGCGGCGCATCCATTGGCCGACTTCCGTCAACGCGCGGACGGATTCCTCCGGCACGCTGCCATCAGCGCGTGGCCCGATGTTCAGCAGATAGTTGCCCGTGTCGCGGGAACAGGAAATCAAGTTCTGAATCACGCGGCGCGAGCTCTTCCAATCGTCATCGGCCCGCTGGTATCCCCAACTGTCGTTCAGAGTCATACAGGATTCCCATGCACGGCCTTCTTTGTCCGCCGTGATTTGCTGCTCGGGGGTGGAAAAATCACCTGGGAGCTTATTGCGATTGTTCACGATGATCTCCGGCTGAAGCTCAAAGACCATCTTGTTCATGCGCTCGGACTCCCAACCGGCAGCGTCAAGCGGCCAGGAAACGTCGTACCAAAGAACGTCAAGCTTTCCGTAATTGGTGAGCAGCTCGCGGATATGCGTATGAATGTATTCGACGAAGCGTTTGCGCGCGGCCTCGTCCGTCGCGCAGCGCGCCCCGTCGGGATGGTGCCAATCCATCAGTGAATAATAAAAGCCGACGCGCATGCCCTCGGCGCGAGCGGCGTCGACATATTCGCGAACCAGGTCGCGCCCTGGCCCCTGCTTGGGAGAGCAGTAATCCGTGGTCTTCGTGTCAAAGTGGCAAAAACCTTCGTGGTGCTTGGTGGTCATCACCATGTAGCGCATGCCCGTTTCGCGCGCGATCTTTGCCCATTCACGCGCCGGAAACGGTTTCGGTTTGAATTGCTTGGCGAGCGGAGCATATTCCGAAACCGGAATGCCCTCATTTTCCATGACCCATTCATGGCGGCCGAGCACGCTGTAGAGTCCCCAGTGAATGAACATGCCAAAACGCGCCTCGTGCCACCACTTCATCCGGCGTTGACGATCGGCATCACCGGCAGAAGGGGCCGTCGCGGCCTGCACCGGAGTGGATGATTGTCCGAAACCAAGCGCGGGACTCATGGGGAGCGTCGCGGTCGCCAAGGCTGCGCCTGTTCCCTTCATCCAATCGCGCCGCGACGCTTTGTTTTTTGACATGCGTTGAGCCCTCCACTCGGGAATTCTAGTCTAACTGTCGGCCCAGCTGTGTTTCGTTTAAGTGTGTCGCGGGCGGTGTCAACTCAGGACCCATAAACAGAATGTTTAGCAATACTCAACACGTCCGGGATGCGTATCACATTACAATGGGAACCAACCGTTTCACGCTTTTGAAATCGCAACATTCGAGGAGAACTTCATGGGCTATCCGCTTCTGGATCTTACTAACAAAACCGCGGTAGTGATTGGCGGAACCAGCGGCATCGGGCTAGCGCTCACGCGCGCGCTGGCGCAGGCCGGGGCAAATGTGGTGCCTTCGGGGCGACGCGCGGAACAAGTGAAAGCCGCCGCGGCTGCGGTCGTGTCCCTCGGGCGGCGGTCGCTAACGCAGACTTGCGACGTCACCGACAATGCGAGCCTCGAGCGGCTGCTGCAATCCGTGTGCGCTGAATTCGGCAGCGTCCAAATCCTTGTGAATTGCGCCGGACGCACGAAGAAAATGCCCACGCTCGAATTTCCCGATTCCGAATGGGACGCCATCCTCGAAACAAATCTGAAGGGGACGCTGCGGGCCTGCCGCGTGTTTGGCCGGCACATGATCGAGCGGCGTTACGGCCGCATCATCAATATTGCCTCGCTCTCCTCAGTCGTCGCGCTCTTTCAAGTTGCCGCCTACAGCGCTAGCAAGGCGGCCGCTGCTTCGCTGACCAAATCGCTGGCCATCGAATGGGCTACGTCAGGAGTTTGCGTCAATGCGCTCGCGCCGGGCGTATTCCGCACGGACTTGAATGCGGCGCTGCTCGATGGCACCGAACGCGGGAAGGAATTCCTGCTACGCACTCCGATGCGAAGGTTCGGCCAGCTCGATGAGCTTGCGGGCGCCGCGGTTTTTCTAGCCTCCGATGCCGCGAGCTTTGTGACGGGTCACTTGCTGGTGGTGGACGGCGGATTCCTGGCAAGCGGAGTCAATCAATAAGCAGGCCAACCGCCGAAGTGGCCACAGTTCACGTGCGGCTCTTGGCAGCGATGCCCGAGGATACCATCTGCGCTCGAGCTTGCTTCACGATGGCGAGGAATTTGCGCGCATTCTCGACGATGATTTCCGGCTTGTTGGCGTTCAGCGCCTCGGCTTGCACACATTCCCCGCCGACACCCAACGCAACCGCGCCTGCTTCGATGAATTCGGCCGCCGAATTCAAGTTGACTCCACCTGTCGGAACAAAGGGAACTTGCGGAAACGGGCCTCTCAGCGCCTTGATGTACTTCGCTCCCCCCACTTGGCCGCACGGAAAAATCTTCACGAAGTCCGCGCCTGCCTCCCATGCGGCCATCACCTCGGTTGGCGTCAAGGCGCCGGCCATCATCAACTTCCCTTCCCGCTTCGCAAACTCAACGGTTTGAAGGTTGAGCCCTGGGCTGACAAGAAATTGCGCTCCGGCATCGAGGCAGCGCTGCGCGGCTTCCGCGTTGAGCACTGTTCCCGCTCCAACAAGGGCTTGCGATCCGGCATTTTTTGCCAACTCACGGATGACGTCGACGGCACCCGGGACGGTCATGGTAATTTCCACGATGGGAATGCCGCCCTCGCAAACCGCTTCCGCAGCCATGCGCGCCTCGCGCGAGGACGCCGCGCGGACGACCGGCACAATTCCTATTTCCAGTATTCGCTCGCGAACTTCCTGTTTATCCATTCACCGTTCCCCTGGCACTCCATCGTCAACGTGCAATGCGCGCTCCAACGCCCTTCATCACTTGCATCACTTCCTGGAAGGTCACCATGGAGGTGTCGCCGGGCGTAGTCATAGCCAGCGCGCCGTGCGCCGCGCCGCATTCCACTGACCATTGCGGATCTTGTCCGGCCAGAAATCCGTAGATCAATCCGGAAGCGAACGAATCGCCACCTCCCACGCGATCGAAGATTTCCAAGTTTTCGCGATTCTTAGCCTGATAGAACTTTCCGTCGTGATAACAGATGGCGCCCCAATCATTCAAAGTCGCGGTTTTTGCCTTTCTCAGAGTGGTGGCAACCACTTTGAATGGATAATCCTTTACCACTTTCGCGATCATCTGCTTGAAGCCTTCGACTTCGAATACCGAAAGATGTTCATCCATGCCCGGAACGTCGTAGCCTAGCGCCGCCGAAAAATCTTCTTCATTGCCAAGCATGACGTCCACGTGCGGCGCGATGCGTCGATTGACTTCCTGCGCCTGCTTTTTACCGCCAAGAGATTTCCAAAGCGACGCGCGGTAATTCAGGTCATAGGAGACAATTGTTCCGTGCCGTTTGGCAGCTTGCATGCCCTCCAGAGCCACTTCCGGCGTAGTCGCAGAAAGAGCGCAGAAGATTCCTCCGGTATGAAACCACCGTGCACCCTGCTTCCCGAAAATTTGATCCCAATCGATCTCGCCCGGCTTCAGTTGAGAGACCGCGGTGTGTCCGCGATCGTAACTCCCCCGTGCCGCGCGCACGCCGAACCCACGCTCGGTGAAATTCAGCCCGTTGCGAGCTGCCCTGCCAACGCCGTCATGCTCCACCCAGCGCACAAGCGACTGGTCCACGCCGCCTTGGTAAAGAAGATCTTGAAGAAGCCGCCCCACAGGATCATCGGCGAACGAGGTGACGACGGCAGTGTCCAAACTGAAGCAACGCTTCAGACCGCGCGCGACGTTATATTCTCCGCCGCCCTCGCACACTTCAAAGGACCTCGCCGTGGCGATGCGCCGGTCGCCGGGGTCGAGCCGGACCATAACCTCGCCAAGACTGACCAGGTCCCAGCGACATTCTTTCTTTGGCCGGATCGTCAGCGCCACGAGCCCACTCCACCCGCGCTTCGAATCGGAAAATTAGTCACAGCGTTTTTCAGATTCACGTTTGGTTTCTCAATTGATTTTGGCCGGCTCCAGCCTGGGACTCAGAACTTGAATCATGGCGAGCGCCACGAGATAAGCGGAACCGGCGATCCCGAAGGGAATCATATAACTCCCCGTCCATTGAAGCACATGGCCAACCACCGACGCGATGAGCAGTCCGCCTATGGCGCCGGCCATTCCGCCAATACCCGTCACCGAGCCCACGGCCTCAGCAGGAAACATATCGGATGTCACTGTATAGAGATTCGCCGAGAATCCCTGATGGCACGCGGCGGCTAGTCCAATCAGTAGCACCGCTGACCACGTACTTTCCACTCGATACGCGTACACCACGGGGGTGACACCGATAGCGCAAATCAACATGGCAATCTTCCGCGCCGCGTTGATGGTCCGTCCACTCCGAATCAGGAAGGAAGAGATCCAACCGCCGACAACGCTGCCAATGTCCGCGATTACATAAATGGCGATGAGCGGAGGCCCGATTCGCGTCAGCGAGAGCCCATGTTTTGTCTGGAAGAAACCAGGCATCCAGAAAAGATAAAACCACCACACCGGATCGATTAGAAATTTTCCAACCCCGAATGCCCAGGTCTGCCGAAGTGGAACCAGGCTGGCCCACTTGATGACCTGCACAGTTTCTTGCGGGTCGCTCTTGATGTAATCCAGTTCCGCTTTGGAGAGTCTTCGCTGCTCTTCGGGCTTGTGATAAAACATTAGCCAAAACACGAGCCAGACAAAGCCAATCGCGCCGATGCCGATGAATGCACCGCGCCAGCCCCACCGCAAGCTGATCCATGCCACAACGACGGGCGCGAGCATCGCCCCAACATTAGTGCCGGCGTTGAAAATTCCAGTGGCCAGCGCTCGCTCCTTTTTGGGAAACCACTCAGCCACTGCCTTGATACTGGCTGGAAATACAGCCGCTTCGCCAAAGCCCAGAGCGCAACGCGAGACTGCGAAACTTGCAAGGGAGCTGCAGAAAGCAGTTCCCATGGAAGCCAAGCTCCAGAAAACCATGGCGAGCGCGTAGCCCACACGGGTGCCGAGCCGGTCAACGAGCCGGCCCATCACCAACATACCCACTGCATAGGCGGCCTGGAAAACAACCACTAGGTTGCCGTAGTCGATTTCATTCCAGCCCAAATCGTGTTGCAGCGTTACCCGCAGCACTCCCAGGACGTTGCGGTCCATGTAGTTCTTTGTCGTGCCGAGCAGCAGGAGGCCGCAAATGGCCCAGCGAAAGTACCCAAGACGAGAAGGAACAGTTGTCGCAGCCCCGGCCTGTGCCGGCGACGCCACGACACCCGATGCGGAAGTGGGCTCTGCTGGATCCATTAAGCAATCCTACCAACTGTGCATCGTTCCATCGAGTTTGCGATTAACGGGGAGATACGCACGCCGATACGGATATTTCGACACGAGAGATTCGTCGATATCCACGCCGAGGCCGGGAGCGTCGCCAGGATGCATCATTCCGCTGGAAAAACTGTAGGAATGGGAAAAGACGCGCTCCGTCTCTTCGCTGTGATGCATATACTCCTGAATTCCAAAATTATGGACGCTCAAATCGAAATGCAGCGCAGCAGCCATGCACACGGGACTCATGTCCGTTGCGCCGTGACAGCCGGTCCGGACGTGATACAACTCCGCCAAGCTGGCGATCTTTCGCAGGTGCGAAATCCCGCCAGCGTGTACAACCGCGGTCCGAATGTAATCGATGAGTTGCTCCTGAATGAGTTGCTGGCAATCGTAGATCGAATTGAAAACCTCGCCGATCGCTATGGGAGTAGTGGTGTGTTGGCGGATGAGGCGCAAACTTTCCTGCAGCTCCGCCGGAACAGGATCTTCCAGCCAGAACAGGTGAAAAGGTTCGAGACTCTTTCCGAGGCGCGCCGCTTCGATCGGAGTAAGCCGGTGATGCACGTCGTGCAGCAAGGGAAGGTCCTCGCCAAATTGTTTCCGCAGCCGCTGGAATAATTGCGGAACGAAATTCATGTAGAGTTCGGAGCTCCAGGCGCTTTCCGGCGGAGCGTCTTTTTCCGCAGGCTCGTAGTACATTTTGCCGCGGCCAACGCCGTAGGTGCTTTGCAATCCAGGGATGCCGCTCTGCGCGCGAATCGCCTTATATCCGAGTTTGATGTACGCCGCGACTGCTTTTACCGTATCTTCGATGTCCTCTCCGCTGGCGTGGCCATAGACCAGAACGCCATCGCGCGAAGCCCCTCCCAGCAATTGGTAGACGGGCACATTCAGCGACTTGCCCTTGATGTCCCACAGCGCCATATCGACCGCAGAAATCGAGCACATCGTGACGGGCCCGCGTCGCCAATACGCACCCTTGTAAAGGTACTGCCAGATGTCCTCGATTCGCCGGGCGTCGCGGCCGATCAGCAGGGGAAGCACATGGTCGGAGAGATAGCTCACCACGGCGAGTTCGCG
>Ga0307479_10007496_pt1 | contig 10055 bp, 9 predicted proteins | sample atmos_gasesECM4C_FD_203743 | JGI IMG/M metagenome (GOLD analysis project Ga0307479, IMG submission 203743) | Hardwood forest soil microbial communities from Morgan-Monroe State Forest, Indiana, United States - atmos_gasesECM4C_515 | ecosystem: Environmental > Terrestrial > Soil > Temperate...
GGCGGCGCAAACGGCTTCGTGCCCGGCGCTGGAGATCTGAAAGTAGATTTTATTTTGGCGCTTCAGTTGGATCTCGCGGTCGTCGAGCCGGCGCGAGAGGAACATCGTGCGGTAAATGCGAATCAGGGTGTCGTGATCGAGGCCGTGAACCTTGGTGGCTTCAAGCTTTGCGAGTTTGACGCGGGTTTGTAAGGCCATTCGATCTGCCCTCGAGCCGGAATTCGGAGAATTGCCTCTGCGGAATTCAATTATACCGGATTTCGATTACCGTCCGTCCAAATTGGGGTTTCTGGGCCATCCCTACGGGCCGAGATTTGCAGCCAATTTGGCCTTGAGAGCTATATCCCATAAGCCTTGGTCCAATCAAATCATTCCAGAGCTTCAAATTGCTTGTCGGTTGATTCGAATTCGGGATCGCTGTGATGCACAACCTTCGGCGAAGCACTCTTGAACGGCTCCTCGGACGGGATGCGGTCCAGCCAGCGCTGTTCGGAGAGCTTTTCGTGGGAGGAAAAATACAGACGAACGAGCAGGCTGACCTTTCCATTCGCGGCGGGGGACGGTTTTTCCTGAGGCGGGGTGCTCGCTTTGGCGGTAGCGGCCTTGCCCTTGGCCTTTTCCGCGGCTTTTCCTTTGGATTTCTCCGGTACAGCAGCCGCGGCGGCAGCGGGTTCGGGCTTGGAAGCGGTCTCGGCAGCGGCGCTCTCGGGACGGTCCATCTTATATTGCAGCTTTTTGTCGAGGCGGAAGGCCTGCCTCCAGCCATCCAGCTTGTGCCGCGCCTGCTGCGCTTTTTCCTCGTTGGTGCCAAAATCAAATCGAATATAACTATGAGCCATGAATCGAGTCTGCGACGCACCGCACGCGAAGTCAAGATGGCCCCGGCAGCAAAGCACTCATAGGCCGCCGCTCAACCGGCCTCTCTGCTGCGAAAAACGGAAGCAACCGGCGTATAGTGAAGGGGCGGGCAGGGAGCCATTTTTTGATTGGGCTTGCAAACTATGGCGTCTTACGCTATAGTGTCTGACGACTGATGTCGGCCGCATACCATATGCAAACGTCGTGTCACGATCGCCGCCGTTCGATTTCCGCAAGCATCTGTTTGTTCGCCGTGGTTTTGCTGTACGCGCCTCTCGCAGCGGCCGCATGGTCGGCGCATCAAATGGCCTGCTGCGCGTCCGGTCAATGCCCGATTCCCGCGCATCATCACCAGAAAACTCCCGCTGCGCCAGCGAATCATATGGATTGCGGTCATGAAATGGCGGGAATGACGGCCTGCTCCATGTCTTGCTGCCATGATACGGAACGCTCGCTGGTTAGTCCGATTGCCTTTGTGCTGCCTATATCTATGGGGACCGCGCCATCCGAAGCGATCACGTCGCCAATCGAACTGGCGAAGCCCTTGGATTTTCCGCGTTCCATCGAACCTCTTTCTCCGCCTCCTCGATTCCTCTCCGCGGCCGCCTAAAGCGCCGCCGTTCTCACCCCACGTTCACTGATTAACCCGAGCTGCGGCTTGCATGCCGCACGATCAATTCTAATTGGGAGAAAGAGTTCCAATGCGCAGAGTTTTACTGTTCGTGCTTTTTGTTTTGCCTCTTGCCGGCGCGTGCCTCGCAACAGTCTTTGGCACGGTGCGCGGCATTGTCCACGATCCTCAGCATCGTCCGGTTTCCGGGATAGAGGTTGTATTGAAAGCGAAAGCATCGGAGTTCACTCTCAATGCGCGCACGGACGATGCCGGGCAGTTTCACTTTGACGCCGTGCCGCTCGGCGAATACACGGTGACGGTGTCTGATTCGAACTTCGTGGCGCACCAGCAAATCGTCGCGGTGCTCTCCGGCACTGCGCCAATCTTGCATTTCGAGCTACGCCTTCCCGCGCAAAACCAGACTGTAATCGTCTCCGCCGACGCCGCGCAGACGGAGACCGTCACTCCGACGACTCTCGTCGACCGCTTGCAAATTCAGGAAACTCCCGGCGCCGCGCGGACCAACAGCCTCGCGATGATCACCAACTACATCCCCGGAGCTTACTTCACGCACGACCAACTCCACGTCCGGGGCGGCCATCAGGTAAGCTGGCTGATTGACGGCGTTTCGATTCCCAATACCAACATCGCCAGTAACCTCGGTCCGCAGATCGATCCCAAGGACATTGATACTGTGGAGACGCAGCGCGGCAGCTACTCCGCCGACTACGGCGACCGGACCTACGGCGTTTTCAACGTCTCCCCGCGCACTGGATTCGAGCGCAACAACGAAGCGGAGCTTGTCCTGTCCGCCGGCAACTTTTATCAAACCGATGATCAACTCAATTTCGGCGGCCACACGAATCGCCTCGCCTATTACGGCAGCCTCACCGGCAATCGCACCAATCTCGGCTTGCAGACTCCGACATCCGCAGTGATCCACGACGCCGCGAACGGTTATGGCGGGTTTGTCTCGCTGATTTATAACGCGGATTCGCAGGACCAATTGCGCTTCGTTGCGCAAGCGCGGCGCGATTTTTACCAGGTGCCATTCGACCCAAACAATCCCCAAAATGATCCAGGCACGATGCTACGAGACGCCAACCGCGAAAACGATTCCTTCGCCGCTTTCTCCTGGGTGCGCACGTTCAGCCCAGGGCTGGTGCTGACTGTTTCACCGTTCTTCCACTACAACAGCGCCGACTACGCCAGCGATCCAAACGATTTCCACAGCGCCGCGACGCAAGATCGTTCCTCGAAATACGAGGGCGGGCAGGCGACCATCTCCTGGATCAAAGGGCGCAATAACGCGCGCCTCGGTTTCTACAGCTTCGCCCAACAGGATGCTCAATTCTTCCACGTGGTCTACAACGATGGAAGCGGCAAGGTCTCGCCACTGTCACAGAATCCCGACGGCAGCCTCATCGCTGTTTACGCGGAGGATCAATTCAAAGCCACTTCGTGGCTGACGCTCAACGGAGGGTTGCGTCAGACTCATTTTTCGGGCGGCGTGGTTGAAAATGCCACCAGTCCGCGCGCCGGCGCTTCCTTGCGAATTCCCAAGCTGAATTGGGTGTTCCGCGCCTTTTACGGCCGTTTCTATCAGGCGCCCGCCCTGGGCACGCTATCTGGGCCTGCGCTAAACGATATTCAAATCCAGCAGGGGCTTGATTTCGTGTCCCTGCGAGGTGAGCGTGACGAAGAGCATCAATTCGGAGTCACTATTCCATTCAAAGGCTGGGTCTTGGATGCCGACAACTTTCTGACTCGCGCCACCGACTTTTTCGATCACAACAGCCTGAACAATTCCAACATCTTCTTCCCTGTCGACGTGCAGGGCGCGCGAATCAATGGATGGGAGCTGACTCTTCGTTCCCCGCGTGTGCGCAATCGCGCCCAGTTCTATCTCACCTACTCGAATCAATTGGCGCTTGGCCGCGGCTGCATTGTCGGCGGACTCATCGGCGCTTGCCCTAACCCGCCGCCGGGATATTTCTTTCTCGACCACGACCAGCGCCACACGCTGCACCTCGGCGGGCAGTACACGTTGCCTTGGCGTGCCTATTTCTCAACGGACATCTACTACGCTTCGGGATTCTCCAACAGCAATTCGAATATCCCCGGCGATCATCTGCAGCCGCACACCACCTTCGACCTTTCCCTCGGCAAAAGCTTCGGCGAAAAATTCTCCGCCAACTTGCAAGCCATCAACGTCGCCAATCGCCGCGTCCTCCTCGACAACAGCTTTACTTTTGGCGGCACTCATTACTTGAACCCGCGCGAAGTCTTCGTCCAAGTTCGCTACCGTTTCCACTACTGATGACGGCAAACGGGAAATCCCGTGGTGGTAGCTCAGTTCGAAGTTTCAACCTGATTTGAAGAAAATTTAGAAGTCACAAAGGAGACTTTATATGAAGCGCAGAGAGTTGCTACAAAGAACAGGCGCGTTCGGCTTCATGGCCGCGATTCCGTTTTTGATACCCGGTGCGGAATCTCAATCCAAGCTGGCGGAATCGTCGGACGACATTCCGCCGGGAAAGTCCGCTCCGGTTGCGAATCCGCTCAAGCCACCGGCGCAGGGCAGCATCCCGGTGGCATTTGTGGTCTCTGAAGGCGCCGTGGTCATCGACTTCTGCGGGCCGTGGGAAGTGTTCCAGGACGTCGACATCCCCGGCCGCAAGAATGCACCTTTTCAGCTTTACACCGTTGCCGAAACAACGAATCCCATCCGCGCAAGCGGCGGGATGAAACTCATACCCGACTACACACTTGAAACGGCGCCGCCGCCCAAGGTTATCGTGATACCCGCGCAGAATGGAGCGACCCCTGCGATGCTGGAATGGATTCGCAAGTCGGCAAAGACCGCGGACATGACAATGTCGGTGTGCGTGGGCGCATTCGTACTTGCAAAGACCGGCCTGCTGTCAGGCAAATCCGCGACCACGATTCACCATGCGTACACGGATTTAGGCATGCAGTTTCCGGATATCCAGGTGAAGCGTGGAGCCAGGTTCGTAGATGAGGGCAATATCGCCTCTTCGGGTGGGCTTTCGTCCGGCATTGACCTGGCGCTCCACGTAGTCGAACGCTACTACGGCCGCGAAATAGCCAAGAGAACGGCGTACTTCATGGAATATCAGGGACAAGGCTGGCTGGACGCGAACTCGAATCAAGTCTATGCCAAGGCACCCATCTCCACTGACCAACACCCACTATGCCCGGTATGTGGGATGGATGGTGATCCTTCGCTGAAGTCCGCCTATAAAGGCAAGGCCTATTACTTTTGCATGGCGCACCACAAGGAGGTCTTCGATACAACTCCTGAAAAGTTTGTAGCAGGCCTCGAAAACCGATGATGACGCGGCTCGTTTCACCGAGGACAGCAGTCATCTTGAATGCAAACTGACGGCAGCAGAGGCCGTGACGGGCCGGTTGTTGAGTTCCCCCTCCGGCAAGTTCCGGCCCCACGGTCTCTACTTTTGTCTCTCAGGAATACTAGGAGGGGGCCGGTTGCGCGGATGCGCCGCAAGAGCTACACTTTTCGCGGAAATTTAAGGCGATGGAGTTCGCCATAACCGCCCCTGTGCTGTTCACGGGGGCTGATGACTCCTGGCATCCGCGCGCCAGGAGTTTTTTGTTTGTGGACGCGCTGGCTATCCGTCGGAGCTTCCGGACGGGCTGCAGATTGGAGAGGAATTGCGTCTCACGTTGATTACGATTTTTGGCGCCGTTGGCACGCTGGCACGGTATGGCCTGCAAGGCGTCGTGCAGGTTCGCGCAGCGAGCACGTTTCCGTACGGCACACTGCTCGTTAATTTGACAGGATGCTTTCTGCTCGGCCTAATCGGACAATTCACGCTGAATCGCATGGTGATTTCCCCGGACTGGCGCGTGGCCATCGCCGTCGGCTTCTTCGGCGGATACACGACGTTCTCCAGCTTCGGCTGGGAAACGGCCAAGATGCTGGAAGACGGAGAGTGGCTTCGCGCGACCGTGTATGTGGCAACGAGCGTCGTTGCTGGCCTGTTGCTAAGTGTCGCCGGCATCCGGCTGGCTAACCAGCTGTGAGGGGGCAGACTTTGAAGACCGGGAGGGAGCGCCGTACCACCCTACCCCCCACCAATTTGCATGAATATCAAAAGAAAGGACTTAAAAAATTTGCATTTCGTAATTGATTGATTCTAAAGGACGCGATTTGGGTTGTTTTGGACTGGCAAAGACCGAAATGGCGCCCGATCAAGAACGAAAGCGGGAGCAAGCCCCCGCACTCCAGAAACAGTTGTCTACAGAAGTAAGTATAGTACAAATTAGGGATTTGTCAAGAGCGATTTTGGACCAACTTGGATTTCGGCCTCGATACTCTATAACCCTTTATAAATGTTGAGGATTTGGCGGGACACTTAGCAGCAGAGCAGAAGCCAAGAAGTCACGGAGTCACCATGACGCACGAGAAATTCGAAGGCGAGCGCACGCTGATGCGCGTCCACATAGGCGAGTCCGACAAATGGCACGGCAAACCGCTCCACGAAGCCATCGTCGAAATGCTCCGCAAAGATGGCTTCTCCGGCGCAACCGTGCTCCGGGGCGTTGGCGGCTACGGCGGCTCCAGCGTCTATCACACCGACAAACTTCTTCGCCTCTCTCAGGATCTACCCATCATCCTCGAAGTCATCGAGTCCACCGAGCGCATCGAGAAAATTCTTCCCCGCCTCGACGAGATGGTCGACGGCGGCCTCATCACTCTTGAAAAAGTCCGCGTCATCCTCTACCGCCCTGCCAAGAAATAGGGGCGGCGCTTCCTGCAATAGAATTGTTAGCGTCCGCACCCGCTTTCAGCCCCCTGCTGTAGAATGCTCCCTGCGTTTGACGTACACTCCGCGGGCGAGGTGGGTGTGAATCCATTCGGGGATCGGGCGCGCTACGCGCTGGCCATTCTGTTTGCCATTAACCTTCTCAACTTTTACGATCGTCAAATCCCGGGCGCTCTCGTCGAACCCATTCGCAAACAATGGGCCTTGACTGACTCACAGATCGGATGGCTGGCCACCGCCTTCACTCTGCTCTACGCCGTGGTTGGCTTGCGGTTCGGACGATTGGCCGACCGCTGGAAACGCCCGCGGCTGCTCAGCATGGGCGTTGCCGCCTGGAGCCTCCTCACGGCTGCTTCGGGACTCGCGTGGGGTTACGGTTCGTTGTTTGCGGCGCGGCTGGGCGTTGGTGTGGGAGAAGCAACTTGCGCTCCCGCCGCAAACTCTCTCCTCGGCGATCTCTATCCCGCCAAGCGCCGCGCCCATGCCCTTTCGCTCTTCATGCTGGGGCTTCCGATCGGCAATTTCCTGGGCTCTTTTGTGAGCGGCCGTGTTGCTGCCGCGTACAGTTGGAGAATGGCATTTTACGTGGCCTGCCTTCCCGGTTTGTTGCTTGCTGTGCTGGCAATGCGCCTGCCCGACCCGCCTCGCGGCGCTTCCGAAAGCTCGCCGCTGGCGGGGAGGGCGCATCCGGGCTTTCCTCACTGGTGGTCGGTTTTGAAAATTCCCACTATTCGCTGGATCGTCATCACCGGCGCCCTGTCCAATTTCAACATGTACGCGATCCCGACTTTCTTGCCCGCGTATCTCAGCCGCTATCACTCTCTCAATCTCAAACAAGCGACCACACTTGCGGCCATTACCTTCGGCCTTGCGGGCATTCCCGGACTCTTGCTGGGCGGCTGGGCTGCCGATCGCATTGCGGCGGTGCGCTCCAATGGCCGCCTTTTGCTTTGTTCAGCGTCGCTGTTCTTTGCCGCGATATTCATCTTCCTGGCTGTTAATGTTCCGCAGGGGCGGTTGCTTCTCCTCGGAACATTTATGGGAATCGGCTGTCTGCTCAGTTATCCTTACTATTCCTGCGTCTATTCCACTATCCATGACATCGTTCCGCCCAGCCTTCGCGGAACCGCGATGGCTGTCTACTTTTTTGCCATGTATTTGCTTGGTGGAAGCTTTGGCCCGGTTCTGACGGGGAAGCTCAGCGATTATTTTGCGCGCTTGGCGATGGCCGAAGCCGGCGCAAGCCGCCTGGACGAGCACTTCCGCGCGGTCGGCCTGCACAGCGCTATGTACGTAATTCCCTTGTGTAGCGTTCTCTTGGCGGCCGTTCTGCTTGCCGCCAGCCGTACGGTTTCGCGAGATATAGGTGAATTGCAAATCTGGATGTCGGCGCCGGATACTCCGCCGCGGCCGGGGCAACTTCGCGAGTCGGAAGTTCCTTGATTTCTTAGCCAGCGCGTGTTCACGCTAAACTCTTCTGCCGTGCCTGAATCCTCTCAACGCACTCCCTGGCTCAACCGCACCGTCCTCGGCGTCGGCCTAACGAGCCTCTTCAGCGACTGGAGCCACGAAACCGCCACTGCCGTGCTCCCTGCGTTCCTGGCTGCCATCGGAGCGGGTCCCGTCTGGCTTGGCGCCATCGAAGGAATCGCCGACGGCCTCTCCAGCTTCACAAAGCTTGCCGCGGGTCATTACACGGACCGACTGAAACGCCGCAAGCCGCTCGCCGTCTTCGGGTACGCTTTCACCGCTCTTGCCACTGCGTCCTTCGCCTTCGCGACGCACGCTTATCATGTGCTCTTCGGCCGCGTCGCGGCCTGGCTGGGCCGCGGTGTGCGCTCACCCGCGAAGAAAGCCCTGCTCGCCGCCGACGTTCCGCCGGGCGCCTACGGCCGCGCCTTCGGCTTCGAGCGCTTGATGGACACGGTTGGCGCCATCGCCGGCCCGCTCACCGCGCTCTGGCTGCTCGAAGCCACCGGGCATTCTTACAGCAAAGTTTTTCTCTGGACGCTTTTGCCCGGCCTCGTCGCTGTCGCCGCTTTCTGGCTGCTTGTGCGTGAACGGCCTATCGCCGGCCGCACTCAGCGCTCCTTTGTCGTCGGTCTGAAAGCGCTCCCGCTCCCTTTCCACCGATTGCTTGTAGGCGTAGGCGTCTTTGGCGCGGGAGATTTTTCGCACACCCTGCTGATCCTCTACGCCACGCGGATGCTGGCCCCTGGCCACGGCATGGCTCGCGCCGCCAGCCTCGCTGTCGGCCTCTATACCCTGCACAATGTTTTCTATGCAGGTTCCGCGTATCTAAGCGGCTGGCTCAGCGATCACGTTCCCAGCCGCAAAGCGGTGCTCGCCGCTGGCTACGCCCTCGCTGCTGTCACCGCGATTCTCCTTTGCACCGGAACCAGTTCCCTGTGGCTGCTCGGGCTGATTTTTGTCCTTGCGGGCCTTTACATCGGCACGGAAGAAGCTCTGGAAGATTCTCTCTCCGCCGAACTCGTCCCCAAGGAGCAGCACGGCATGGCTTTCGGCACCCTTGCCGCCGTCAACGCCGTCGGCGACTTCGTGTCCAGTCTCCTGGTCGGCTTTCTGTGGAGCGCATTCAACGTCCAGGTTGCCTTTGCCGCTTCCGGGCTCCTTTTTATCATTGGTGCTATATTGATTTTGCGTCTTCGCTGAAATCAGTTTAGAACCTTCGCCATGGCCGACGATTCCAGAGTCACTCCCCGCGACTTCCTCGCCGTCGAGCGAACCTTTCTCGCCTGGATTCGCACCGGCCTCGCGCTTATGGGACTCGGCTTTGTGCTCGCGCGCTTTGGAATTTTTTTGCGGGAGTTCAGCCTCAATCAGCCCAGTCTTTCGTCGCAATCGTTCGGCCTCTCGCTGTGGTTCGGCACCGAGCTGATATTTCTTGGAGTGCTCGTCTGCCTGCTCTCGCTCGTCCGCTACCGGCGAATGCTGCAACAGGTCCAGCAGCAGGAAAATTTGCTCGCGCGCCCTTCCTTGCTGGCCATCACGGTCGCTCTGGTCCTCGCTATCCTCGGAGTGGCCATGGCGATTTATCTTATTTCCGTTAGACCTATCATGCCGGATAATGCATCAAAAGCCCGGGAGACTTCCATGGCTGCAATTCCAGAGAATGGCATCCTTCGCATCACAAGCAATCATTCCGTGGACGAAACCGTTTCACGCTTGCAGGGCATCCTGGAATCCAAAGGGGTAAAGCTTTTCACGGTTATCGACCACAGCGGCGAGGCCGCTGGCGCCGGCCTGAAAATGCCTAACACCAAGGTGCTCATCTTCGGCAATCCCAAAGCCGGGACTCCGCTCATGCTCGCCTCTCCGAGCACTGCATTGGATCTTCCGCTAAAGATTCTCATTGCAGAAGACGCCGCAGGCAAAGTCTGGGTCTCCTACAACTCCCCCGCCTATCTCCAGGCGCGCCACAGCCTCCCTCCCAACCTGCTCCCCAATACCGCTGTGATTGAAACGCTCGCCGCTCAAGCGGCGAAATAAATTTCCGAGGAATCCTCTAGTCCTGGGCCGCGACTTGGTATTGTTCCAGCTTGCCGTCCGGCATTTCGTAGGTCCAGGCGCTTAGCCCCGTTTTTGGAAATTTGATGGCGTACGCGCGCAGCTTCATACCTCCGCGCAACGCCTGGCGAATCTGGATAAATTCTTCCGGTGTTCCCAGCGGACCCAAGCTGCTGGCGAAATCCTTTAGAGCCTGCTCACTGAAATAGAAATTAGCGTTGTCCGTGAAGAGAGAACGGTCAATC
>Ga0307479_10007498_pt1 | contig 10054 bp, 5 predicted proteins | sample atmos_gasesECM4C_FD_203743 | JGI IMG/M metagenome (GOLD analysis project Ga0307479, IMG submission 203743) | Hardwood forest soil microbial communities from Morgan-Monroe State Forest, Indiana, United States - atmos_gasesECM4C_515 | ecosystem: Environmental > Terrestrial > Soil > Temperate...
CATACCTAGCAAGCCGCAAAATGGTCAGCCGACGACAACGACGGGCGGTGGATATAAGTTCATCGCCAAGGCGGAAGAGGTCGTGCTCCACGCCACAGTTGTCGATCAGCGCTCGCGGCTGGTAACCAACCTGAACAAGAATGACTTCACTGTATACGAAGACGGCCAGCCGCAGCAGATCACTCGCTTTACTCGGGAGGACATTCCCGTCTCGATTGGAATTCTGGTCGACAACTCCGGCTCGATGCGCGACAAGCGTCAGGCGGTCAACACAGCCGCCCTCGATTTAGTGAAGGGCAGCAATCCCGAGGATGAAGTATTCATCGTGAACTTCAGCGATGAAGCCATCATCGACACTGACCTTACCAGCGATGTCGCAAAGATGCAGGAAGGCCTGCAGCAGGTTGATTCCCGAGGTGGAACTGCACTCTACGATGCCGTCGTCGCCTCCGCCGATTACCTGGCCAAAAAAGGACGTCGTGAAAAGAAGGTGCTGTTGGTTGTCACCGATGGTGAAGACAATGCCAGCACCGACACTCTCGAACAAGCCGTACGCCGCGTGCAGGACGACAGCGGTCCGGTCGTCTACTCCATTGGAATTCTCGGCGGTGAGCGTGAGAAACGCGCCAAGCGCGCGCTCGAGCAGTTGGCGCTGCACACCGGCGGTGTCGCCTTCTTCCCCAAAGATCTCGGTGAAGTCGATCAGATCGCGCGCGCGGTGGCTCGCGATATTCGTAATCAATACTCGATCTATTACCGTCCTACCCATCCCCAGGAGCAGGGGGGATTCCGCCAGGTAAAGGTCGACGCCCACGCCCCGGGCTATGGACGCCTGCAAGTCCGCACTCGCAGCGGCTACTACGCCGGCCAGCAGACGCGCGCTTCGAAGTAATCGAAGAAAGGCGAACACGAAGGGCACAAAGGAAAAACAAGAGGTCACGAAAACGAATTCTCCGTGACCCTGGTTTTGCCTTCGTGACCTTCGTGTTCGCTGTTTCCCGCTGCGCTAAGATGGATACCAGATGAGTACAACTGAGGCCGTCCACCTGCGTGTTGCGGAAAGCATTACCGAACTCGTCGGCGAAACCCCAATGCTGCACCTGCGGCGGATGATCCCATCCGGCAGCGCCGATGTTTACGCAAAACTCGAATACCTGAATCCCGGAGGCAGCGTGAAAGACCGTGCCGCCATTGGCATGATTTCGCGCGCGGAACGCGAAGGAAGACTCAGGCCGGGCAGCACGATCATCGAAGCCACTGCCGGAAACACCGGCATTGGGCTCGCGCTCATCGGCGTGAACAAGGGATACCGCGTGATCGTCTGCGTGCCCGAGCGCTTCTCAGAAGAAAAGATGAAGGTGATGGCAGCGCTGGGCGCCGACGTAATTCGCACTCCTGATGCCGAAGGCATGCAGGGAGCGATCACGAAAGCCCGCGAGATCGCAGCCAAGACTCCCGACTCCTTCATCGCCCTGCAGTTCGAAAACCAGGCGAATCCCGAGTTCCATTATGAAACAACGGCCCAGGAGATCTACGACCAGATGCAGGGACAGATCGACGCCATCGTGATCGGCGTCGGCACCGGCGGAACCTTTTCCGGCGTCGCCCGCTTCATGAAGCAGAAGAATCCAAGGATTCAGACCGTCGCCGTCGAGACGCAGGGTTCGATCCTGCAGGGCAATCCACCTGGTCCCCACAAAGTGGAAGGCATCGGCGTAAGCTTCATTCCCAAAACTTTTGACCGTAGAGTCTGCGACGCCATCATCATGGTCTCAGACGATGATGCGTTTGCGACGGTACGCGAACTTGCTCGAAAAGAAGGTGTCCTCGGCGGATCAAGCTCGGGAGCAAATGTCTTCGCGGCGATGCAGATTGCAAAACAGCTCGGCAAAGGCAAGCGCGTGGTAACCGTCATTCCCGACGCCGCCGAGCGCTATCTTTCCAAGAACATCTTCGACGGCGGTATTTGAACACGGAGGTCACGGAGGTCGCAGAGGAGAGTCAACGGCTAGAACACGGATTGAACGATCTAACGGATTTGACGGATCAAGATCAGGCAGTCTTTGTAATGGAATGGTCGCCGGATTGCAGTCCCTTCCATCGCGAAATCGCGGGGCACCAAACCAAGAAACAGAAAATTCTTGTTCTATCCGTCCGATCCGTTCAATCCGTGTTCTAGCCGTTGACTCTCCTCTGCGACCTCCGTGACCTCCGTGTTCGTCCCGTTTTGCCTGTTATCCTGAAATTCAATGAGCAAGAACCAGAATCCCAACCGCGGTTTTGCTACGCGCTCCATCCACGTTGGACAAGAACCCGATCCTTCGACGGGCGCAGTGACGGTACCCATTTTTGCGACGTCTACTTATGTCCAGGAAGAGATCGGCAAGAACAAAGGGTACGAATACGCGCGCGTATCGAATCCAACGCGTACGCGCCTGGAAGAAAATCTAGCCGCCCTTGAAGGCGGAACTTCCGCGCACGTGTTTGCCAGCGGAATGGCGGCAATTACGGCAATGCTCACTATGATGAAATCCGGCGATCACATCGTCTGCGGTTCGAACGTTTATGGCGGAGTGCCGAGGCTCTTCAATCAGGTGCTGGCGAACTATGGCTTGGAGTTCACATACGTAGATACATCGAACGCGAAAGCGGTAGAGAAAGCGATTCGTCGCAATACGAAACTCGTACACATCGAGACGCCCACGAATCCTCTGATGACCGTCACGGATATCGCGGCGATCGCGAAGATCGCGCATGCTCACGGAGCCGAGCTGTCGGTGGACAACACCTTCATGTCTCCGTATTTTCAGAAGCCAATCGCGCTTGGCGCCGACATCGTAATGCACTCCACCACTAAGTTCCTTAACGGGCATAGCGACGGGCTCGGTGGCGTGCTCATCTGCACAAAGCCGCAGCACAAAGAGACCTTCGCCTTCGTACAGAAATGCACAGGAGGCATTCTGTCGCCATTCGAATGCTGGCTGGTACTGCGCGGCGTAAAGACCCTGGCGGTGCGCATGGAACAGCACGATCGCAGCGGCCGCGAAGTCGCCGTATTCCTGAATCGGCACAAGAAGGTAAAAAAAGTCTTCTATCCCGGATTGCCGGATCATCCCCAACATCAACTAGCCAAGAAACAGATGACCGGCTTTGGCGCAATGATTACCTTCGAGACTGGCTCATTCCAGAACGCGCAGAAGATGCTGCGTAAGGTGCGCGTCTGCTCTCTCGGCGAATCGCTTGGCGGAGTGGAGACGCTCATCTCCCACCCCGCAACCATGACGCACGCCGCTCTCGGCGATAAAGGGCGCGCCGAAATTGGCCTGACCGACGGTATGGTCCGTATTTCGGTTGGAATCGAGGACGTGGAAGACATCATCGCGGACCTGGATCAGGCGCTCGCCGCGATTTGAGGAAAGCTCCTAAGCTTCTAAGCTCTTGAGCTTCTTAGCTTTTGCCCTAGAACCAGAATGGGATTTTGCTTCCTCCACTTTCCCAGACAAGCACGCTAAGCACTGTCATCCTGAGGCCCGTAGTTGGCCGAAGGATCTCCCGCGATGCAGCGGACTCAAATGCCGCGTCCTGGCTCTTCCACGAGAAATCATTGGTCAAAGAGCCAGGAAGTAGCAATTAAGTCCGACACATTGCGGGAGATCCTTCGGCCAACAACGGGCCTCAGGATGACAGCTCAATCGAGGCCGTCGCAATCCAGCGTCGCTCGATCGCTCACAAACTCACGCGCTTGAAAACGTAAAGCCTCCGCCTGGGCGGAGGCTTTTGATCGTCCTTGAGAACTATCCGCGCTTACGATTGTTGTGCTTATCTTTGTAGATCTCTTTTGACAAGTGGTTCTGCTGCCGGTTGAGTTTCGCTCGGTCCGCCGCCGTCAGCTTGCCGCCGTCGGCCTTGCGCATCTGGCGTTCTTCCTTGTTGAGAGCGTGTTCTTGTTTCTCGATGTGCTTGGCTTCGCCGTGGGTCAGCTCGCCGCTCTTCACGCCTTGCCGAATGCGCGCTTGTTGGTGGTGCTTACGCTGCTTTATCGTCGGTTTCGTAGTTGTAGTCGCGCTCTGGCCAAACGCAGTGGCCGTGAGCAGGCCTGTGATTGCGAAAGCAATGAGTTTGTTTTTCATGGGATTCAAGTTGTATCGTCCTCTCCTCTCGGTTACTCCCGAGTGGCGCTTCTTTTCCGGGTACAAACACGCTAGTTATGCCAGAGTCGTGAGTGGATAGGTGGGTTTGACTCAAGAACAGCAATTACGAAAGTGCATGCGAAAGACAGCACGTAAGGGTGAGCCAGATTGTCGCGCCCCCCAAGTCAGTCGCTAAGAATACGGGTACCTTGATCCCCAGTGCACTTCGCCACAATTAACGTTAGGTCGTCGTGTTGTTCGTGCGCGTTGAACTGTCGAACTTCGTTGACGATCGCGGACAGCATCGATTCGGCAGGCAGGCTGCAGTGCCGCTGCAAGGCTTCGATCAGGCGCTGCTCTCCGAACTCCTCGCCTTCTTCATTCGAGGATTCGGTGATTCCGTCGGTGTAGAGCAGGAGCGTGTCGCCCGAGAACAAGGACCGCTCCTCGATGAGGCAATCCCATTCCGGGAAGAGCCCGAGCACTGTGCAAGTGGAGTCGAGGCGCTCCAGAGTGTGATCGCATCGAAGCAGAAGCGCAGAGTAGTGTCCACAATTCGCGTACCGCAAGCGCCGAAGATCGTCGTCATATTCGGCAAAGAACAGCGTGGCATAGGCGCTGTCGGTAGTGTTTTCGTAAAAGAGCTGGTTCACTGACCGCAGAAAACGTTCTGGCTGATCCAATGCGATCGGACTCTGGCTGCGCAGATTGGCCTGAAAGTTTGCCATCAGTAGTGCGCCGGCGATGCCCTTCCCCGAGATGTCGCCAATAATGATCCCCAGCCGCTCTCGACCGAGATGAAGGAAGTCATAGTAGTCGCCACCGACTTGACGAGCCTGAACGCAAACGCCGGCGTAGTCCAGTGTTCGCAATGGCGGACGGCTCTGGGGAAATAACCTCGCCTGCACCTGCTTTGCGATTTCGAGTTCCTGGGCAGCGCGGCGCTCCGCCTCTAGTTTCTCCGCGGCGGCGCGGCGTTCGGCTTCGATCTCGCGAACGAAGTCGTCCTTTCCCACCAGCGCAAAGGAGTTCCCGTCTGGGTCGTCGAAGCGGGTGAATATCCCGCCCCACAAGGTGGTCTGCGGCGGATGGTAAAAGTGAACTCCACGCTCGCCCCACTCGTGGAACTTAGCAATAACGTCCTCGGTCACAAACACCACGTCGCGGGAACGTCCAATCAGTTTGTGTTCCTTGGACGTGGGTTTGGGAGCATGAAGGGCGAGAATCGTTGTGCCATCTGGCGGAGCAACCGCCACCCAGCGATCGCCGGATTCATAGCTCTGATCAACCACGAGCCCGAATCTGAGCTGGTCCACATAGAAGCGCATGCTTCGGTCCTGATCGCGTACATAGACGTTCACGCAGAGAACGCGAAGATAGGGATCCTGCCGGTCAGGGCGAAGATTGGGCTGGTCTGACAGACGTGATGAAGAAGAACTCGCCATCGTGGCGATTATAGGTGGATGACAGGGGTGAAACCCGGGCCACTCAAAATGCCCTTTTGAAGGGACTTCCGCAGCGGACCGCACTTCCCCTTGTCGGGCGCTCGCAGTCTTCTTATAGTTCCCAGACAAGCAAGCAATCCTCGGGCTATTACTTGCTGTCGAGGAATTCATCATGGCAAGCGACCGGTCGAAGCTTCCGGAGCAAGTCGTTCAGCCAGTGGAAGCGCCATCCGAGCTGCCGCCGGATGATGGCTTCGCCGCAGAGCTGCGCGGGTTCGGTCCACTTGGAATTCTGGCGATTCTCTTCATTCTCCTCACTGGCAACATTTCTCTGGATGGTGTGATGTTGCCAGTTGGCGCCCTGCTAACGCTGACTTGGATGCGGCTTTCGCGAACGCCTTGGCACGAGATTGGATACGCGCATCCTCGAAGCTGGATCGGAGCCGTGGTTGCAGGCGTCGCGTTCGGCGATCGCGTTCAAGTTCCTGATGAAAGCGATCGTGATGCCACTACTCGGCGCCGATCCTGTCAACCACGCATATCACTACCTGGCAGGAAATAAGGCCGCGCTTCCTGCCGCGGTATGGATGATGTTTGCCGCAGGCTTCGGAGAAGAGACTGTGTATCGCGGATACATGTTCGAACGCCTGGGCAAGCTAGTCGGCTCTGGCGCCCTCGCAAAGGGCGCAATTGTGCTGCTGACCTCCGCGTGGTTTGGCGTCGGACACTATGCGAGCCAGGGGCTCGCCGGCGCCGAGCAAGCAATGCTCGTCGGACTTGTCTATGGCGCGATTTACGCGTCTACTCATCGCATCTTCATGCTGATGTGTGCGCATACCGCGTTCGACCTGACCGCTCTCGCCATGATCTATTGGAATCTCGAGTCTCGCGTCGCCCACCTCGTGTTTCGATGAGCAAAACCGCTGAGGCCAACCTGTTTTGAATATCAAAATATAGATTTTTGGAATTGAATTCGTCGACCGTTCTCGTATAACTTCTCCGCCACAAAAAAGTTTCTTTCCTGAATAACACTGTTTTATTCCAGGAAACGGCCCCGCTACCTCACAAGAACGTTCCACCAGGAAGTGGAGGAGGAATTCGTATGCCGAGGATCCGACAGGCAATCGCAATCCACATCGTTACCAGATTTCTGACATTAATCTTCAGCCTGCTCTACTGCGCGGCAGCGTTCGCGCAGATTAAATCGGGAACCATAGTGGGAACGGTGACCGATCCCAGCGGCGCTGTCGTGCCCGGGGCCAGCGTGGTGGTCGTAAGCCAGGAGACGAACGTGCCCACCACCACCGTCTCGGACTCCTCGGGAACCTTTACCGTTCCCTATCTGGCGCCTGGCACATACACCGTAAATGTAGAGCCGGCCGGAACGGGCTTTGCGAAGTACAGCGCAACCAACATCTCGGTGACCACGGGCCAGACGGTGAAGCTCGCTATAGGGTTGAAGATGGGATCGAACGTGGAAACTGTGCGAGTGAGCTCCGACGCGGTCGAGTTGCAAACCAGCAACGCGACGGTGCAGGGCATAACCGATCGGATCACCATCGATGCCATTCCGAACCTTACCCACAATCCCTTCAATTACGCGGCGCTGCAGGCGGGCGTGGTGCCCCGCGGGCTTTTTGGGGACACCCAGAGCACAACTTCCTGGGGAATCGGAATCGATGGACGCCGACAGGCCTCGGCGGTCGGCATTGCGGGCGGCGCGGCCTTCTCCAATGACATTCAGCTCGACGGTGTAAGCATTCAGGGCTCAGCCTGGAATGAAACCGCGGTGCTTCCCAATATGGACGCGCTGCAGGAAGTTCGCACCATCACCAATAACTACTCGGCCGAATACGGACGCGCGCAAGGTGTTGTGGTCTTCACTACCAAGAGCGGGACGAATCAGTTTCACGGCTCGGCGGGCTATCGCCTCCGCAACGATGCACTCAACGCGAATACCTTCCTTAATAATTTCCAGAGTCTGCCGCGAGCACCTTTCAAGTCCAACAGCTTCAGCGGCGCGCTCGGCGGTCCGATCCTGAAAGACAAGACATTCTTTTTCGTAAGCTACGAAGGTCTGCGCTTCCACAAAGGACTGCAATATACGCGAACGGTGCCAACAGACCAGGAACGGCTGGGCAATTTCTGCAATACCGCGGTGGCAAAGACAACAGCGGGGGCGGCGCAGTTGCTTAAGGTTTACGATCCTTTCTTCCATGTTGCCCCGCCAGCCGCCGGCAGCACGGCGTTCACACGCACACAGTTGCCCTGCGACCTGAGAACATCGCCAGCTGGCAGCTCCCAACTCGATCCGTTTGGGATGGGCCTCATCAACGCTTATCCGAAGGCTAACCGTCTCCCAGATGATCCGGTCCTGAATACGAATAACTTCTTCTTCCAGGCGAATCAGCCCTTCCAGAAGGACGTGGTGAACTCGCGCCTCGATCACCATTTTGGAAAGCATTATCTATATGGAACCTACGGATTGCAGAAAGGCAGCATTAACACACCGCGTTCCTGGGGACCGGACAATCAGTACTACAGCCCGCAGGAATTTGTCGGCAACGAACAGACCGACAACAACTGGTATACCGCGCTGGGAGACACCTTTGTGATCTCTCCCAAATTAGTACTCGATGCGCGTGTAGGACTCAATCGAATCGAGGCCGACAACGCCAGCGATGAGTTCCCAGGGTACGACTACGGTCAGTTTGGAATTTCTCCGCTGGTTTCAAAGCTGAACGTGATTCCGGGCGTGCCACCGAATTTCAACATCAGCGGCAAAATCAACGCGCTCAACAATACTTCATCGATTCACAAGCACGAGCGACAGACCAATACCGACGCCAACGGAAGCCTCACTTGGACGCGCGGGCGCTGGACACACAAATTTGGTGGAACCTATCGTGTGCTGCTCTCCAACTACATCGACGTGGACAATTCGGTTTCGATCGTGACCGCAGACAGCTTCACGCGACAGCAAGTCACATCGACCGGAGCTAACGCCGGAGCGTTGACTGACCCAACAACCCAAGGCTATAGCATCGCTTCTATCGCACTTGGCGCGGGCAATTTGACAGTGAGCCCCGGCTTTACGCTGCGCCTCGCTCTGGCTCAGAAGTACTACGCGCTCTATTCGCAAAACGACTGGCGCGCCACCGACAAGCTGACGCTCAATCTGGGCCTACGTTGGGACGTTCAGCCCGGGCCGACCGATCGCTTCAACCGCTTGAGCTCGATCGACCTGAACGCGAAAGAACCACTTTTTGGCACCCAAGGAGCGATTGTGTTTCCCGGCCGCAGCACAGACAACCGGCATCTATGGGAGACCGACTATAAGAACTTTGGTCCTCGCCTCGGCGCGGCGTATCAGCTGAATCAATCGACGGTGGTGCGCGGCGGCTTCGGCATGACCTACGTTCCCTCGAACACGGGTTTCAACGATGGCCCGGGATTCTATGGAGCGCAGCCCTACACGACTGCCGTCACCGGACAACCGTATGGCACCAACCCTCAAGGAGTCGTAATCGGGAAGTTCTATAACGATACCAGCAATACCAATACTGCAACTGCCGTTGTGAATACAGTGGTGCCGGGGCCGGGAGCGGATGCTACTAATCCAGCGATCTACGGGGGACAGCGGCGCTTTCCCACCAACTTCAAGAATGGCTACGTGGAACAGTGGAATGCGTTCTTTGAAAAGAGCTTCGGACAAAATTGGGTGGTCTCGGCCGGATATCTTGGCTCGCGTGGGCGTCATCTGGAGGTCACGTTTGTTCCGACCAACAGCTCGCAATTGGTCGATCCCACCCAGTTATCCGCGTGGAGGGACGCATACATCGCGACCGGTATTAATCCGGGCGTTCAGTCAGTGTGCAATCCCTATCAGAATCTACAAACCTGCACCAACAATGCAAATGGCACCGTGACCGCCAGCGGACCTCTCATTGCGTATGGCACCGGCAATATCCGCAATCGTTCGCTCACTCGGCTTGAAACACTATTTCCTTATCCGCTGGAAGGCGACAACATCCATCTTTCCAATGGGACCTCGGATTACAAAGCGCTGCAGGTGGGAGTAATCCATCGCTTCTCTGCTGGCTTCCAGATGAACGCGAACTATACGTGGTCGCGACTGATGGCAATCAGCCGCTACAACGCCCAAACCAATCAAGGATATGGCGACTTTGGGGCCAACAACGGCACCAACAATTACTATCCTTACCTTCGACCCGAACAATTCAGCCTCAACAACCAAATCTCGACCAACGACGTGCCGCATCGATTGGCGGTCAACTGGGTTTACGATCTGCCAGTTGGCCGTGGAAAGCTTCTCGACACGCAGGGAGGTTTGCTCAACCTGCTTCTCGGTGGTTGGCGAACGGGAGGAAACTTCCTCGCCCAGAGCGGATTCGTCGAGCCGCTTGCAAATGGAGGTTCCAACGGAGGCACACTAAGCGTTAATAATCCGCTCAATAA
>Ga0307479_10007500_pt1 | contig 10053 bp, 8 predicted proteins | sample atmos_gasesECM4C_FD_203743 | JGI IMG/M metagenome (GOLD analysis project Ga0307479, IMG submission 203743) | Hardwood forest soil microbial communities from Morgan-Monroe State Forest, Indiana, United States - atmos_gasesECM4C_515 | ecosystem: Environmental > Terrestrial > Soil > Temperate...
GGATTGATTTCGCCGATCTGACAAATGGCAAGGGGATCACAATCTACGCGCAGCATGAAGTGATTAAGGATCTGATCGCGGCGCGGCTGGAAGCGGGCGGAGAAATTCATTTCGAGGCCGAGGCGATTGGCCTTCACGGAGTTGAAAGCTCGCCAAAGGTCGAATTTCGAAAGAAGGGAATCACTGAGGAGCTCAACTGTGATTTCATCGCAGGGTGCGATGGATTCCACGGCGTGAGCCGCTCTGCCGTTCCACCAAGCGTGCTGCGGAAGCATGAGCGGATTTATCCGTTCGGCTGGCTGGGAGTTCTCGCGAAGGCGCCTCCTGCCTCTAATGAGCTGATTTATGCCTACCACGAACGTGGATTTGCGCTGATGAGTATGCGTTCGCCGGAAATTTCGCGTCTGTACGTGCAATGCGGCCCCGATGAAGACATCGCTCATTGGACAGATGACCGGATTTGGACGGAGTTGCGCACGCGGCTGGCGACGCGAGACGGATTCGTGGTGAGAGATGGACCAATCCTGCAGAAGGGCATAACGGCGATGCGCAGTTTCGTCGCCGAGCCCATGCAATACGGCAAGCTCTTTTTGCTGGGTGATGCGGCGCACATCGTTCCACCGACGGGCGCGAAAGGGATGAACCTAGCGCTGGCGGATGTCCGGGTTTTGGCCCGGGCACTTGGGGAGTTTTACGCGAAAGGGAGGACGGATTTGCTTGCGAAATATTCAGAAACTTGTTCCGTGCGGGTGTGGCGAGCGCAACGGTTCTCCAACTGGATGACGACGATGCTGCACCGTTCCGAAAATGATGACGATTTTTCCCATCGGTTGCGTCTGGCCGAGCTCGGGTACGTGACCAGTTCGCGGGCTGCAGCGACGTCGCTCGCTGAGAATTACGTGGGGTTGCCCTTCGACTCTTGACGGCAGCGCTTTCCTAGTGCTTCACTTTCGTTTCCGAAAAAACCTCCTGAGCGGCATGGAAAGCGGAATTGGCAGCGGGAAGGCCGCAATAGATGGCCGCCTGGAGCAACGCTTCCTTGATTTCTTCCTTTTTAACGCCGTTATTGAGGGCTGCGCGGAGGTGCAAGCGGAATTCGTCGGGGCGGTTGAGGGCGACAAGCATCGCAATCGTGAGCAGGCTGCGTGTTTTCCGCGGCAGGCCTGGGCGAGTCCATATTTCACCCCAGGCGTAGCGGGTAATCAAATCCTGAAACTCTTCGTTGAATTCGTTGCGGTTCTTCAATGAGCGATCCACGTGGGCGTCGCCGAGGACGGCACGCCTCACCGACAAGCCCTTCTCATAGCGTTCGCGCTCGTCCATCGCAGTCCCTCCTCACTCCGTAAGAAAATGGAGCACTTCCGATGAAAATTGAGCGGCAGCTTCGACGTTCGAAAGATGCGCGGTGGGCAACTCCACATAGCGCGCGCCGCGAATCTTGCCGGCAAGAAACTGGCCATCGGCTGGCGGAGTCGCGGGGTCCTGGGCACCGGCGATGACAAGTGTGGGCACGTTGATGGATGAAATGGCTTCGCGCTGATCCATGTCCCGAATCGCGCCACAGCAAGCGGCGTAACCTTCCGGCGGCGAGGTTTCGATCATACGTTGCGTCTGTGCGATGGTTTCGGGGGCGGCGGCGCGGAAAGCCGGAGTGAACCAGCGCTCAACGATGGCGGGGGCAACGGACTTCATACCACTTTTGCGGACTGCCTCGATGCGGGCGTTCCATGTCTCTGCCGTTCCGATACGAGCGGCGGTGTTGCACAAGATTAGCTTTTGCAAACGTTCCGGCGCATTTATGCCGAGCCACATTCCGGTCATTCCGCCCAGCGAAAGGCCGCAGAAGTGAACGTGCTCCAGGCTGAGCCGATCCAGAATGTGCAGCACGTCGCGGCCCAGTTGTTCGATTCGGTAAGGACCTGGGGTGACGGAGGATTGCCCATGACCTCGCGTATCATAGCGGAGAACTCGCAGGTGTTTTTCGAATGCAGGCAGTTCAGGGTCCCACATCGAAAAATTGGTGCCGAGTGAGTTCGAAAGAACCAGAACTGGCGCCCCCGCTGGACCCGATAGAGCGTAATGTGCCCGGAAATCACCGATTTCAATAAATGTCATGCGGATTACTCGCTTTCGCCGGGGTTTTTTGACGGCATATTGTGGTGCGAAGAAAGGACTCGATCAATCAGAAGTTCAGCCGCACCCATGTACCGGCGGGGATCGAACAGCTGATCAAGCTCGGCGGAACTCAAAAGGCCACCTATCTCGCGATCCTGCGCGAGAATGGCGCGTAGATCCTTGCGCTCGGCAAGCGCACGTTGGCAGGCTGCCTCGACCAGTTGATGAGCCTGCAGGCGGCCAATTTTGCTTCCGAGCGCCATTGTCACCGCTTCGGCAAAAATCAAGCCGCTGGTCAAGCTCAGATTCTCGCGCATTTTTTCGGAGTCGATTGTGAGACGGGGCAAAGTTTCAGCGAGGTGATGAAGCGCCCCGCCCGCGAGCATGATGATTTCCGGAAGACTTTCCCACTCCGCATGCCAACCACCCAGGCCGCGTTCGTCCTCCTGCACCATCGCGGAAAGAAGCGTGCTGACCAGCGCAGGGACGCGCGCAGCAGCGGAGAGAACTACCGCCGCGGTGACGGGATTGCGTTTGTGCGGCATGGTGGAAGACCCGCCGCGGCCCGCAGCGGCGGGCTCGGAAAGTTCGCCGACTTCGGTTTGTGCGTGCAGCGAGATATCGCGGGCGATTTTTCCGAGAGTTCCGGTGAGCAGGCCGAACGTGGTAGCAACTTCGGCGATGCGATCGCGGTGGCTGTGCCAGGGAATATCCGGGAGCTCGAGATGAAGCTCCTGCGCAAGGGCTTGCGCAACATCCAATCCTTTCTCGTGGAGCGCGGCGAGAGTCCCGACGGCGCCGCCGAACTGCAGTACGCGGGCTCTTCGCTGCATTTCGGAGAAACGCCTGCGGTGACGATTCAGCGCGTCAAGCCAGCCAGCAGTCTTGAAACCGAATGTCGTTGGGAGGGCGTGTTGCATCCAGGTGCGAGCGGCGAGAGGCGTCAGGCGGAACTTCGAAGTGAGTTCCGCGGAGGTGTTGGACAACCTGCTCAGATCCTTGCAGATGAGGTCCAGAGCCGCTCGCAATTGGAGAATGAAGCCGGTGTCGATGACGTCTTGGCTTGTCGCGCCCCAGTGGACGAATCGCGCGGATTCCTTGTCGTCTTGCGCGACGAGCGCGGTGAGTTGCCTAACGAGAGGAATCGCCAAATTTCCGGCAAGCGCGGCAGACTCCGCGAGCAGAGGCAGGTCGATTAATTCAGCGCGGCACTTTTTTTCGATAGCCATCGAGGCTGCGCGGGGAATCACGTCAACACTTGCCTCGGCGCGGGCGAGAGCGGCTTCAAAATCAAGCATGCGCTGAACGCGCGCGCGATCAGAGAAAATGTCGTTTAGCGTGCGCCAGCGAAACAAGGGGTCAAGTAGTTGCATGCGGCCAGTTTTATCCCTCTCAACAATCGAAGAAAACGGTCTCTTCAGAGCCCTGCAGAACGACGTTCCAACGCAGCAGGCCGTCCTGCCCCTGCACCTTCCTAGCAATCAGTGTGGGACGCCGGCCCGGTTCAACCAAGCTCAAAATGAAATCGGAATCATTCGTGGCTTCGCCGGGAAAATAGATGCGAGTAACCAAGCGTTTCAAGAGCCCGCGCATGAATACCGATACGACTAGATGCGGCGCTTGCGCTTTTCCTCCGGGGCCGGGAACGGAGCCAGGCTTGATGGTCGCAAAGCGAAACTGGCCATTGTCATCGGTGGGAACGCGGCCATATCCAGAGAAGCCCGGTTCCAGGGCCTTTTCCTGCGTGTCTTCCGGATGAGCGTATTTGCCGTGTGTATTGGCCTGCCAGATTTCAATCACTGCATCGGGCACGGGCTGGCCGTCGCCGTCAAGCACATGGCCCTCGATCGTTAATCGCTTGCCGGACACTCCCGAGGCCGCCAAGTTGTTGCTGCCGAGACGGTCCAAGCCAATGCTAAAAAATGGTCCGACTGTTTGCGAGGTTGTGGCCGGTGTAGACAAGTCAACTCTCCATCGGAGTGGCGTCGCGGCCTCTCAGGATGATGTCGAACTTGTAGCCGAGCGCAGATTCCGGAATCGTGGTTTCCCAGTCGAAAAGCGAAATCAAGTGACGCCGGGCGTTTTCGTCGGCGGTGCAGTTGAATATCGGATCAAACGGAAGCAGAGCGTCGCCGGGAAAATACATTTGCGTGACGAGGCGCGTCGCGAAGGCTGGCCCGAAAATAGAGAAATGGATATGGGCGGGCCGCCAGGCATTGTGGTGATTGCGCCAGGGATACGCGCCGGGACGAATGGAAACGAAGCGATAGCGGCCTTCAGCGTCCGTGATGGTGTGTCCGCAACCGGTAAAATTCGGATCAAGCGGAGCATCGTGCTGATCGATTTTGTGAAGATACCGGCCCGCTGCGTTGGCTTGCCAAATCTCGATCAGCGTGTTGGCAAGCGGGCGAGCGTCCTCGTCGAGAACGCGGCCGCTAACGATAATGCGTTGGCCTAGGGGAGGGCCTGCATGTTGGGAAGTAAGGTCGCAGGCCTTGGGCTGTACGATTTCGGGCCCGAAAATCGGCCCGGTGATTTCAGAAAGAGTTGGCGGAATAACCAAGAGCGGCTTCGTGGGAGCGCGCTTGATGGATGAAACATACGGCGGATGCAGATGAGCAGGCTGTGTACCCGGTTCGGGCCGGCGATAACCTCGGATTTGGGCCATGCTATTCCCTCTAAAGCAGGCGAACGAAATTACGCCGCAGTTCGCTATTTCGTGGGGCCTAGACGCGCTCGAGAATAACAGCAATCCCTTGCCCGACGCCGATGCACATAGTGCACAGGGCATAACGACCTCGGGTGCGCTGCAATTGATACATGGCTGCGGTGACGAGTCGCGCGCCGCTGGCTCCCAGCGGATGCCCGATCGCGATTGCCCCGCCGTTTGGATTGACGTGCGGCGCATCGTCAGGAATCCCCAAGTCTCGCAGAACCGCCAACACCTGCGAGGCGAAGGCTTCGTTCAGCTCGATGACATTCATGTCTGCCAGCGTAAGATTGGCTTTCGCGAGAACTTTTTTCGTTGCTGGGGCCGGGCCCATGCCCATGATCCGTGGGGCAACGCCTACGGTCGCGGCTGCCACGATGCGGGCGCGAGGAGTTAGACCATGTTTCCTTGCCGCGGCTTCGTTGGCCAGAATAAGCGCGCAGGCACCGTCATTCACCCCCGAGGCGTTTCCTGCAGTGACCGTGCCATCCGGTTTGACGACGCCCTTCAGTTTCGAGAGCGCTTCCAGAGAAGTGTCGGGGCGCGGCTGCTCGTCCGCGGAAAAGACAACTGGGCCCCCTTTTTTCTGGGGGATGGGAACGGGCGCAATCTCTTCGGCTAGCCGGCCGTTGCGCATGGCCTCGGCAGCGCGCTGCTGGCTGCGCAACGCGAAGGCGTCCTGATCTTTCCGGCCTATGTGAAACTCTTCCGCAACGATCTCCCCGGTTTCGGGCATGGAATCGACACCGTATTTTGCCTTCATGAGAGGGTTGATGAAGCGCCAGCCGATGGTCGTATCTTCGAGTTTGACGCCCCGCGAAAATGACGCGTCCGCTTTGTTCAAGACGAACGGAGCGCGAGACATGCTCTCCACGCCGCCGGCAATGATGAAGGACGCCTCACCGCTCTTGATGGCACGTGCGGCCGTGGCGATGGCATCCATGCTGGAGCCGCACAGACGATTGACGGTTGCTCCGGAAACTTCTTTAGGCAATCCAGCAAGCAGAAGAGCCATCCGCGCCACGTTGCGATTATCCTCGCCTGCCTGGTTAGCACAGCCATAAATCACATCGTCTAGCGCAGACCAATCGACCGCGGCGTGGCGCTCCATCAGCGCTTTGATCGGATGAGCGGCAAGATCGTCGGTGCGAATCGAAGCAAGAGATCCGCCGTAACGTCCAATGGGCGTTCGAATAGCGTCACAAATAAAGGCATGGTCCATTAAGAGATTTCCCGTATCTTTTCGTACCGCGCGAGATGACAGCAGATGTCCCTATGAATTGTATGACAGTTGTGAGTGTCGAGTGAAATGACCGCGCGGGAGAAGAAGCGCAAGATCCCCTGCGGTTAAATCTTGTTGACGGCTCTATGAGAGAAAATAGAAACGCCCTGCGAGACTTGGATCCTGCTCGCAGGGCGGAAAGAACTTAGTGCCTGGTCTTGACTTCGAGCGGCTGCACAAGTTTGAAAGAGAGAGCGGTTTCCGCAGGGAGAGTGATGTCGCGGTTACCCGTAAGGCCTGCGCCGGCGACACCCGCGGCCGCACCGATTAACGCGCCGATTCCCGCGCCCTTTCCGCCTCCTGCCAAAGCGCCGATGCCGGCCCCTCCCGCAGCGCCTCCGCCCACCATTACCGCGGTTCTCTTGCCTTTACCTTTGCTGGACATAGTGGCGTCGGAAGTCTCGATGGCGTGCTCCTTGCCACCGATTTCGATACTCGTCAGGGCAAGGGAAAGTCCCGCACCCCCCTTGAATCGGCCGGCAGGTTTGGCTTCCCTCACGATGCCGGAAGCCCGCGCGCCTTTGGGAATGACTACCTTGCCATCGATTTCAACCGGAGCCTCCACAGTGGCGGCGAATGTCTGCCCGGAGGTGCTGGTCTTCGAGCCAAGAGTCTGATCCAAGACTACCGTGATCTCCGTGCCAGCAGGCACGATGATGGGTTTCACTTCCAATACCACCTTTGGTGCGGATTTCGCTGCTTCGGACTTTGCAGCTTCTGGCGAAGGTGAAGTCGCATCCGCTGCCGGTTGCTGATCAGCCGGTTTCTGGCAGCCAGCGAGTGACAGGAACAAGCAACCCGTGGCGAGCACACCAAACTTCAGTCGTCGATTCACAAATCACCTCCGGCTGGGGGAATTTTCTTCTTGAGATAGAAGATACACTTATCCACGGTGATGTCAATTCGGTGTTTCCGGCATCGAAACACATGATCCGTTTCGCGTCTTGGACCCCATTGCGGGAATGGCAACCCCGCTAGCTGCGAGGCATCTCCTACTGTGCCCCCGGCGTTTATCCTAAGTTACAGATTCTGAAATACTTAGCATGCTTGTGGCACCCCCAAACACTCTCACTCATGGCGATCCCTCCCTATGTGCTTCACAGTGGGCAACTTTTTTCCCACGTTCGGGTTTCATCCCATGGGAGATGTTTCAGGGATATACTCCCATCGGTTGGCGGGCGTCCCGCAAGCCGAGGACAGGGGACCACCATGAAGACCACATTCACCGGAAGAAGCAGCCTCAGCCTGCTGTTGTGTTTGACGGGTCTTCTCTTTATTGCCACGCCGAAAGCACGCGCGGATCAAGGCGATCCGCCAACGCGCGTCGCGCGCATCAGTTACGTTGACGGTTCTGTTTCGATGCAGCCGGGCGGCTCTGGCGATTGGGGAGCGGCGGCGATGAACCGTCCCGTCACCATTGGCGACAAGATCTGGAGCGACAAAGATTCCCGCGCCGAATTACAGGCCGGTCAAGCGGCCATTCACCTCGGCGGTATGACCGCGCTCTCTTTCCTGAATTTAGACGAAAACATCATCCAGATGCGCCTTGCGGAAGGCTCCGTCAATTTCCGCGTCCGAGAGTTGCGCCAAGGCGATTTGTACGAAGTGGATGCGCCCAATCTCGCTTTCACCGTGAAGCAGGCTGGCGCTTTTCGCATTGACGTCGACGAAAATGGCGACTCGAGCCGCGTCACCGTGATTCGTGGCGAAGGCGAAGTGACCGCAGGTGGCAAGACGTATGAGGTCCACGCCGGAGAGCGCGCCGAATTCAATGGAGCTGAAAATGCGGAGTACAGCATCTCGCAAGCTCCCGGCCCCGACGGTTTGGACAAGTGGGCCAACGAACGCGATCTGAGGGAGGACAACGCGGTCTCCGCGAAGTACGTCTCGCGGGAGGTTCCGGGCTACTCTGACCTCGATGACTACGGCGATTGGCGCGATGAGCCGGAATACGGACACGTGTGGTATCCCCGTTACGTTGACGTGGGCTGGGCGCCCTACAGCGTGGGTTATTGGAATTGGGTGGGTCCTTGGGGCTGGAGCTGGGTTGACACTGAACCCTGGGGGTTTGCTCCCTTCCACTACGGTCGCTGGAATTATTTCGGTGGCGGGTGGGGCTGGTGCCCGGGGCCGTTCTTCGGGCCCCCAATTTACGGCCCTGCGTTCGTTGGTTTCTTTGGCGGCGGGAGCTTCGGATTCGGTTTTGGCGGCGGAATCGGCTGGTTCCCGCTGGGATTTGGGGAACCGTTCTTTCCCGGTTTTCGTTGCAGCCGCGGGTTTATCGAGAGGGTCAACGTCCGTAACACCTTCATTCGGAACACCAACATCATCAACACAACCAACATTCATAATGTCAATTTCGTCAATGCGCACAATCCAAGCGCGGTGACGGTGGCCTCGCGCAACAATTTCGTGAGCGGCCAAGCCATCAACCGCGGGGGAGCGCATGTGACCGCGGCGTCCTTGAAAGGCGCGCAATTCAGCAACAAAGTTGGCGTGTCCCCCACCAGGCAAAGCTCCCTCGGCGCTGCAAATACGCGGGGCCATATCTCCACGCCGCCCGCGTCCGTACAGAACCGTGCCGTCATGGCACGCACTGCGCCGGCAGCAGCAGCTGCCCACTCGCCCGTCCACACAATGAATACGACTGGGTTGTCGGCTGCCCGCACCGGGAATTCACAGGTGAACGGCAACCTGAATCGGGGAGCGAACAATGCCGTGAATCGTCCTGCTAATGGCGCTGTCAACGCGCGTGGCGCTGCTCCCAGCGCTCCTGCGACGGCCAATCGTCCGGGGACAGTTTCCAACAACAATTCGGCTATGTCCGCGCGGCAGCGCCAGTTGGCCAATAACAGGCCGCCCTCAGCGATGCCAAACTTGTCACGCACACCGAGCAATACGACTAGCAGCAACACGCCACAGCGCGCTACGAATGGCACGCGCACTTGGGCAGCACAGGGTAATACAACGGACCGCGGCCAGGCTCCGCAGGGCTTCGGGCGCTCCAACGGTCCAGTTGGCGGCTCCGCTCAGGGCGCGCGCGTGAACCAGTCCAATCGTCCGCCATGGGCGGGCAGTTCCCAAATCGGCGGCGCGAGCTCTCGCGCACAGGGCGGCTTCAACAGTCCGGCGAATGGTTCTGTTTCACGGCAGGGAGCGCCTACCTTCAATAGCAATCGAGCGCCATCATCAAACAACCGCTCCTATACGCCGCCGCAGCGAACTTCGCCCTCATACAGCAACCGTGGCTATTCCCAGCGGCCGTCCTATGGGTCGTCGCGTTCTTATTCTGCTCCGCAACGCAGCTACTCCGCGCCCTCTCGGTCCTATTCGGCTCCATCGCGCTCTTACTCGGCGCCGAGCCGGAGTTACTCCGCCCCAAGCCGCAGCTACAGCGGCGGCGGAGGTGGCGGCAGCTACCATGGTGGTGGCGGTAGTTACCATGGCGGTGGAAGTGGCTACAGTGGTGGCGGAGGCGGCAGCAGCTCTCATGGCGGCGGCGGAGGGGGTAGCAGCTCTCATGGTGGTGGTGGCGGAGGCGGTTCGTCTTCCCACGCTCATCACTAGGTTTTTGACTTCTACGAAAGGCCCGTTCCTCTCATCTGGAATGGGCCTTTTTTATTGCCCTGTGACCAAATCCGGGCTCCCACAGCAACTCTTTGACCCCATGCGTGTTTGATCTATCTAGAGATGTCCTGTTAAGCATTTCCTGTTTGGAACCAAAGACTCTGCTTGAGACACGCAACAGCATAGCCCGATGCTACCGTGATGATTGGGGACATGAAAAACGAGTCAGCGAGACACGAGACTCGCATCGCCCACAAAATGGTTATGCGAGATTCAGGAGAGAGGATTCAGACATGAGAAAATACGCGCCCAAGCTGTTAACCGTTATTGTGCTTGCCCTGGCCGCTGCTCTCTTTCTTCCGCAACGAGCTGCTGCCGA
>Ga0307479_10007501_pt1 | contig 10053 bp, 9 predicted proteins | sample atmos_gasesECM4C_FD_203743 | JGI IMG/M metagenome (GOLD analysis project Ga0307479, IMG submission 203743) | Hardwood forest soil microbial communities from Morgan-Monroe State Forest, Indiana, United States - atmos_gasesECM4C_515 | ecosystem: Environmental > Terrestrial > Soil > Temperate...
TGGCCTCTTGACGCAGGGGGTCACCGCCGACCTCTCCGGGCATCTCGGCCTGTCGAGCGGCGTCTCGGCCGGCACCTTTGCCATCCTCTTCGTGGGCGGCTTCCTGACCAGCCTCACCCCCTGCGTCTACCCGCTGATTCCCATCACCGTCAGCGTCTTCGGCGCGCGCCAGACCGAGCGCCGGGCGCGGTCGGCGGTGCTGTCGGCCACCTACGTCGCGGGCATCGCCGCGATGTACTCGGCGCTGGGACTTTTTGCCGCACTCTCGGGGAGGGCCTTCGGGTCGCTGCTCTCTTCGCCCTGGGTGACCGGCGCGCTGGCGCTGGCGCTGATCGCGCTGGCGGCGAGCATGTTCGGTGCCTTCGAGCTGCAGATCCCGCACGCGGTGATGAAGAAGCTCCACCTGGTCAAGGGCAAAGGCTACGGCAGCGCCTTCGGAATGGGGATGGTGGCCGGCATCATCGCCGCGCCCTGCACCGGGCCGGTGCTCGCCGGCGTGCTCGCGTACGTCGCCACGCAGCGAAGCGCGGTGCTCGGGTTCTGGATGCTCTTCACCTACGCTGCGGGCCTCGGCGTGCTGTTTTTTATACTTGGTACAACTTCACTGAAGCTCCCGCGCTCGGGCGCGTGGATGGAGACGGTCAAGAGCGTGCTCGGCGTGGCGGTGCTGGCCGCCGCGGCCGCGCTGCTCCTGCCGCTCTTGCCGCATCCTCGTCCATTGCCTCTGGGACCGAGCGGCCTCGGCGCCATTGCCGCGGCGCTGGCCTTCGCCGGCGTTCTGGCCGGCGCGCTGAGCCTCTCCTTCCATGGCCAGGCGCGCGAGCGGGCCACCAAAGCCGTGGCGCTGGTCCTGCTCCTCGGCGGAGTTGCGCTGCGCTTCGGCTGGCTGGGAGGCCCGCGCATCGAGAAGCCCGTCGAGATTCCCTGGCTGCACGACGAGACCCTGGCGGTGAAGCAGTCGCGCGCCACCGGCAAGCCGCTCCTCATCGACTTCGGCGCGGAGTGGTGCGTGGCCTGCAAGGAGCTGGACGTGCACACCTGGACCGATCCCGTCGTGGCGCAGGAAGTGTCGCGAAAGTTCGTGCCGCTCAAGATCGACGCCACCGACGAGACCGACCAGATCCAGCAGCTGGAGCAGAAGTACGCCGTGCCCGGACTGCCCACGGTGCTGATGATGGCCTGCCGCGACGACAAGCCGCCGGAGTGCGCGGTGCCGCAGGAGGGGCCGGGGCGGGTGACCGGATTCTTGCCGCCGCCGGAGATGCTCGAGCGGCTGAGGCGTCTGGAATGAGGTCCGCCCTCGCGGCGCTGCTGCTCCTGGCCGGCTGCAGCCATGGCGATGGGGCGCTGCGCGAGGAGCAATCCCGCTCCCGCCACTGGCGCGACGCCTACGAGTCCCGCTCGCAGGAAGTGGCCCAGCTCAAGGCCCGCATCGCCGACCTGGAGAAGCAGAACTGTCCTAGCTCTTCGCGGTGAGCGCGCGGCGGACCGCGGAGAGCAGCGATTCCGGCGCGAACGGCTTCTCCACGAAGGCCTCACAAGCCAGCTCGCGCGCCGCGGCCGCCACTTCGCGGTCGGCGGAGAAGAGCACCACCCGCGGCGCAAGGCCCATCGCCCGCACCTGCGCGAGCAGCGCCCGCCCGTCGATGTCCGGCATGCGCAGGTCGAGGACGATGGCGTCCGGCGGCTCAGCCTTCACCTTGTGCAGCGCCGCGCGGCCACCGCCCGCCCAGTCGGCGGCGAAGCCGTGCTCGGCCAGGAACTCGGCCATCATCCTGGCGATGGGCTCGTCGTCGTCCACCACCAGCACGCGCCCCGCCGTCCCCGAGGCTTGCTCGACGGCCGGTGCCCGCAGCGGCAGATGGAGCACGAACGCGCCGGGCATCGCGCGCAGCGAGCCGCCGTGGGCCTCGGCCGCCGTCTGCGCCACCGCCAGCGCCATCCCCAGCCCCTGCCGGTGCCCCTGCGGCGCCTCCCAGCGCGGCAAGAGAGCGCGCGCCGCGTCGGCCTCGGTCATGGGCGCGCCCCACCAGCGCACGCGCACCTCCGCCTGACTGCCCTGCCGCCGTCCCTCGACGCGCACCGGCCCCAGCGCTCGCGCGCGCAGCACCATCGCGGTCAAGGCGCGCTCGATGCGCTCGCGGTCCGCGACCAGCGGCAGGCCGGTCTCGACGTCGACCTCGAGGTCGTCGGCGCCCAGCCTCCGCAGCGAACGGCGCGAGGCCTCGACCAGCTCGGCCACCTCGCACGGCTCCTGGTGCAGCACGAATCGTCCGGTCTCGATGCGCGAGACCTCCAGCATCTCTTCCAGGAGCGAGTGCAGCCGCTCCGCCTGACGCTCCAGCACCTGGACGTGGCGGGGATCGGTGGGCTCGCCCCTCTCCAGTCTGCGCGCCAGCGAGTAGGAGAAGCCCTTGATGCTGGTGAGCGGCGTCTTCAGCTCGTGCGCGGCGAGCGAGAGGAAGCGGTCCTTGCGCGACTCGCGCTCGGCGGCGGCCAGCACCGCGCCCGCCCGTCGCAAGAGCGGCTGCAGCGGACGCAGATCGCGCACGCCGGAATCGAATTGCAGGGAGAGCGCGCCCACCAGCTCGTCGCGCACCCGCAGCGGAACCGCCGCGGCGTCGTGCGACCACTCCACCTGCCCGCTTCTGAGCGCGCGGTCCGCCAGCTCGGGCGCGCAGGGAGCGCCGTGGGCGCCGAGCCCTTGCACGCCCGCCGAGCCGCGCAGGTGCACCGCCGCGCCGGCCGCTCCCGAGAGCGTGCGGGCGATGCTGGAGATGCGCGCGGCAAGCTCTCGCGTGGTCTCGCCGGCCAGGGCCGCGTCCGCGAGCTCCGCCGCCGCTCCCGAGGCGAGGAACGCCGACTCGATGCGCCGCTGCAGGGAGAGGATGCGTGAGGCGAACCCCAGCGCCTTGTGCTGCAGCAGCTTGCGGGCCGCGCCGACGAACACGCGCGCGCCGTCGCGCAGGAACGCCAGCCACGAACCGGTGGGCGCGCCGTGGACGCGCGCCTGCAGCGATGCCGCGCCCGCGAGCGCGACCGGCCGGCGAGCCAACGCCCGCCAAAAACGCATTCGATTCGCAGGGCGCAGATCCAGCACTCGGCGGCAGCTCCCGCGGGGGTAGCGTTTTCGGACCCCCGTCGTCTCAATCTGGGCATGCCGATCCGGCGGCGGGACTGGGAAAAGCTTGGGAATTCGATCTCGAGGCGCGGCACGCCGGCTGCAAGGGGCCCTGGCACGGTCCATTTCCGGACCTCGGAGGGGGGACGTGCTCGCCATCTGCGTTTCGCTCCTGGCGGCCGCGGTCGCGGCCGATGTGGCGCTCGTGTCGCCTGGGCCCGAAGGGCGCCCGGCGACCGAGCCTGGCCTCAGCCAGACACAGGATGCTGCCGCGCGCGTCGCCGCGGGCCTGACGGCCGACGACCTCTCGCGCCTTTCGCGCGCGAGGAGCGCCCACTGGGCGCCGCAGCTCCGCGGCCAGCTCGACGGCAAGGACGACGCCCGCAGCCGCGACGGAGAGTTTCGCAATGCGCCACTCCATGAGAATGACCTCGGCGCGGCCCGCGGCTGGGCAGTGGTGCTCAGCTGGGACTTCTCGCAGGTGATCTTCGCGCGCGAGGAGACGCAGCTCGCGCTCGCCCATGCGCACCTGGCGCGGCTGCGGCGCGAGACGGCTTCCCAAGCGGCGGCGCTGTGGCTCGAGCGCAAGCGGGCGCAGGCGGCGTGGCTCTCGGGGCCCACCGCCGATGCGTGCTTGCGGCTCCTGGAGCTGACCGCGGATCTCGATGCCCTCACCGGCGGCCTCTTCCGCGAGGCGCTCTCGCGCGAGGAGGTCGCCTGCGCACCGGAGCATCCGGCGGAGGAAAAGAAATGAGCTGGACCAGGGTCTCGGCGGTGTTGCCGGCGGTACTCGCGGCCTGCGCGAAAGTATCCACGGTCGGAGCGGCAGCCGACGCAGGTCCCGAGCAGCCGACGGTGGCGCAAGTGGAGCCGACGCCCGGGCCGGCACCCGCCGACGCCAGGTTCGTCGTGCACTTCTCTTCGGCCATGGACGAGGGGCAGCTCCTGGCAGCGTCGGGACGCAGCGAGACGGTGGCGCTGGCGGCGGAAGCCGACGTCGAGCGCGCGGCGGCGGCGCTGGCCCACTCGCCGCTCTCGGCGCACGAGCGCACGCTCCTGGTGCCGGCTGCGGCCGAGGTCGCCTCCGACCGCAGCTCGATCACGCTCACTCCCGACCAGCCGCTGCCCGCGGGCAACTTCTACCTGCTGGTCTCGCCGCGGCTGAAGGACGACCAGGGGCGGAAGCTGGCGGGCAACGGCGCGCGCTTCGAGTATCAGATCGCCGCGCCGCCCAAGCACGCCAGGCTCCTTTCGCCGGCGGCAGGGGCGCAAGCGCCGACCAACCTCGCGGTGGTGCGCGCGTCGGCGGATTCGGGCCGCGTCTCGCTGCTCGCGCCAGACGGAACGCAGGCCGCCGCTGCCGATGCGCAAGGTGAGGTGGCCCTCTCGCTCTCGGGCCCGCTGGCGCCGGGCGCGCGCTTCGTGCTCGCCCTCGACGGCGTGGCCGACGACGCGCAATTCTTCACTGTTGCCCCTTGCGCCCGGACGGCAGCGCCCGCGTTCCAGGGAGGCAGCGCGCAGCTCGCGGCGCGGGACACGTCGGTCGACGTGGCGGTGATGCTGGACTGGCCCGCGTTGATCGAGGTCCGCGTCGGCAGCGCCGACCAGGGCGAGCCCTGCAGCGGCCCGTGCGTCACGGCGAAGGCGGAGATCCTCTGCGCCCCGCCGGCGTGTGGTCCTCAGACCTTCGCCTGCTCAGGGGCGGTGCGCGTCGGCGGCCTCAATCCCGCTACCGCCTATGCGCTCCGCGTGGTCGCACAGGACGACGAGGGCTTCAGCGACACCGGCCCCCTGCAGCCCTTCAGCACGGTGGCACCGCTGCCACGGGTGCTGATCAGCGAGGTGAAGGTCTCGCCCAGCACAGGCGAGTACGTCGAGCTCCTCAACCTCGGCCCCGGCGCGGCCGACCTCGGCTCGTTTGCGCTGGTCGGTCCCGACGGCGTGGTCCGGCCGCTGCTCGCCGGCGCACCGCCGCTTCCGGTCTTGCTCGCGCCGGGTGCGCGGGCGCTGGCAGTTGGCTCTTCCTTCGACGCGACCCTGTATTCGACCCTGCCGCCACAGACCCCGGTGCTGCGTGCAAAGACCAAGCGGCTGCTCGGTCGCGGGCTCGCGGCCAAAGAGCCGCAGGCTTTTCAGCTCGGGCTCGACGGGCAGGTCCCCGTGGAGCTGGCAGACTTTCCCGGTGGCATCACCGGCTGCTCCACCTTTGACCTGCAGCGCGACGAGACCGTTCCGCCCGATGGCCAGGCGACCTGGTCCTGCGGCCCCGACGGCGGCACGCCGGGCCTGCCTCCCTAGATTGATCCACAATGCCGTGCTAGAGCGGGCAGCCGCTTTTCGCAGAGGAGCACGAGGATGTCGGGCCACAACCGGTGGACGAAGATCAAGCGCAAGAAGGAAGCCATGGGCGCGAGCAAGGGCGCGCTCTTCACCAAGCTGATTCGCGAGGTCACGGTCGCTGCGCGCAACGGCGGCGGCGACCCCGACCACAACGCGCGACTCAGATCCGCCATCCTCGCCGCGCGCGAGGCCAACATGCCCAACGACACCATCACCCGCGCCGTCAAGAAGGGCACCGGCGAGCTCGAAGGCGTCAACTACGAAGAGCTCACCTACGAAGGTTACGGTCCTGGGGGCGTGGCGTTCGTGCTGGAGATCCTCACCGACAACAAGAACCGCACCGCCGGCGATGTGCGCGCCATCTTCACCAAGAGCGGCGGCAGCATGGCCGCCTCCGGAGCAGTGGCGTTCCAGTTCGATCGCAAGGGCGTGATCCCGGTGAAGAAGGGCCCCAGCGAGGAGCAGGTGATGGAGCTGGCGCTGGACGCGGGCGCGGAGGACGTGGTCCCCGACGGCGAGGGCGGCTTCGAAGTGCGCACCGACACCGGCTCGTTGATGCAGGTCCACAAAGCGCTGGAGAACAAGCTCGCGGTGGGCGCGCCCAAGATGGTCTTCCTCCCCAAGACTTCGGTGCAGCTGGCGGGCGACACGGCCGAGAAGGTGCTGCGGCTGGTAGAGAACCTGGAGGAGAACGACGACGTCCAGCACGTCTACGCCAACTTCGAGATCGACGACGCGGAGATGCAGGCGCTAGAGTCGCGTGCGTGAAGGTTCTCGGGATCGATCCCGGGTCTCGATTTTGCGGATTCGGCGTGGTCGAGGATGCCGGCGGCACCCGCGTGCGCCATCTGGGCCACGGCGTGGTGCGGCTGGGCGAGAGCAATCCCATCGAGGCGCGCCTCCGCGAGCTGCACGCGGCGCTGGTGCGCGAGCTGCAGGCGCACCGGCCGGACGTGGTGGCCATCGAGGACGTCTTTCACGCCAAGAATGCGCGCAGCGCGCTGGTGCTGGGGCAGGCGCGCGGCGTGGCGCTCTTGGCGGCGGCGCAGTCGGGAGCGAGGGTGCGAAGCTTTCCGGCCAGCGTGATCAAGCAGGCGGTCACCGGCACCGGCCGCGCCGAGAAGCTGCAGGTGGGGCGGATGGTGCAGGTGCTGCTCGGCATCACCATCGAAGGAAAGCTCGACGCCAGCGATGCGCTCGCCGCCGCCATCTGCGGCCTGCTCCGCGCGCGCGATCCGGAGCTGCGGTGATCGCGCGCCTCTCGGGAGTGCTGCTGGAAAAGCGCGGCGACGCGGCAGTGGTCGACGTGCAGGGAGTAGGATACTTAGTATACTTGTCGCTACAGTCGATGGGCAAGCTCCCGCCCGAGGGCGGCCGCGCGCAGCTGCGCTGCTACACCCACGTCCGCGAGGACGCGCTGCAGCTCTTCGGCTTCGTCACCGTCGAGGAGGAGGAGCTGTTCCATCTGCTCATCTCCGTGTCCGGAGTGGGCCCCAAGCTGGCGGTGAACATCCTCTCCGGCATGCCCGCTCCCGAGCTGGCCAGCGCCATCCTCCACAACGAGCTGGCGCGGCTGACCAAGATCTCCGGCGTAGGCAAGAAGACCGCCGAGCGGCTGGTGGTGGAGCTGAAGGACAAGATCAGGACCAGCGGGCTCGCCGGAGCGCGCACGTCGCAGCCGCCGCCCGCGGCGTCCGACGAGGCTCTCCTCTCGGCGCTGGTCAACCTCGGCTACCGGCCCGTCGCGGCCGAACGGACGGCGGACGCGGTCCGGCGCAGCCTGGGCGCCGGCGCGCCGCTCGAGGATCGGCTCCGCGAAGCGCTCCGCCTCATCGCCGGCGCTCCCTGAGTGCGCGCGTGGTAGCTTCCGGGGCGATGCGCGACGACGACCTCGACCGGCGCCCGATCGCCTCGGCCCCGCTGGGCGACGACGCGCGCTTCGATCTCACGCTGCGCCCGCGCAACTTCGCCGAGGTGGTCGGACAGCGCGCGCTGATCGACAACCTGCGCGTCTTCGTCAAGGCGGCCGCCGCGCGCAAGGAGCCGCTCGACCACGTGCTCTTCTGCGGCCCGCCGGGGCTGGGCAAGACCTCGCTCGCTCACGTGATCGCGCACGAGCTGGCGGCGCAGATCCACGTCACCAGCGGCCCGGCGCTGGAGCGCAAGGGCGACCTGGCGGGAATCCTCACCAACCTGGCCGAGAACGACGTCCTCTTCATCGACGAGATCCACCGCATGAACCCGGCCATCGAGGAGAACCTCTACCCGGCGATGGAGACCTTCACCTTCGACATCGTCATCGGCGACGGCGCCGGGGCGCGCGCGCTGAAGTTGCCGTTGAAGCCCTTCACGCTCATCGGCGCGACCACGCGCACCGGGCTCTTGACCGGCCCACTGCGCGACCGCTTCGGAATCGTCAGCCGTCTCGACTACTACCCGCCCGAGGATCTCCAGGAGATCGTGCGCCGCTCGTCGCAGAAGCTGGAGGTCAAGCTCGACGAGGGCGGCGCGCGCGAGATTGCCCGCCGCGCGCGAGGGACCCCGCGCATCGCCAACCGCCTCCTGCGCCGGGTGCGCGACTTCGCCGAGGTCGAGGGGGACGGCCGCGTCGACAAGCCCGTCGCCGACAAGGCGCTGCATCGGTTGGAAGTGGACGCGGCGGGGCTCGACTCGATGGACCGGAAGATCCTCACCAGCCTGATGGACAAGTTCGGCGGCGGGCCGGTGGGCCTGGAGACCATCGCCACGGCGGTGGGCGAGCGCTCCGACACGCTCGAGGACGTCTACGAGCCCTACTTGCTGATGGAGGGTTATCTCGCGCGCACGCCGCGCGGGCGGGTCGCGACGCAGCGGGCGTACGAGCACTTCGGCAAGAAGCCGCCGGCGGGTTTGCAGGGCTCGTTGTTGTAGCCGCGCCGAAACTCGCGCTGTGTCTGCGATTGAGTCAATATCGGCCTGTGCCGGCGGGCGACAAGCGCTCCTTCGCGCAGGACTTCTTCTTCGAGCTGATGCGCGACTCGCAGCGGGTGCGCGCGGTCTACCTCGCCGAGCGCGAGCGCTGGATCCGCTCGCTGGAGATCTCCGGCCGCGAGGAGATCCTCTTCGAGCTGGAGATGCTCCTGCGAGGCGTCGACCGTTTCTTCAACCTGCGCAATCTCTTCGGCGAGATCCAGCCGCCGCAAGACCGCGACTGGCGCGAGGAGCTCAAGGCCACCCGCGACGCCGTCCACCGCAGCGTGCACCTCTCGCGCAAGCTGATCGCCCAGCGGCAGGAGCAGGCGCTGCTCTTCCGCAGCTTCGTGGAAGGCTCGCTCGCCGACGATCGTGCGCGGGCCCGGCTGGGAGCGGAGCTGCGCGAGCAGCGCACGCCGGAAGAGTCGCTGTTCCTGTTGCGCACGGGCCTGGTCGCGCACCAGGGAATCCTCGACCACCTCTTGCGGCTGGAGGAGGCGCCGCAGTCGCTCTTCCTCGACGTGGGCCGCGCCCTGCAGCACGAGCTGTTCGTCTCGCGCTACTTCTGCCCGCCCTCGGCGCTCGAATTCCGCGCCGAGTACGACCGCATCGGCTCGGTGCTGCTGCTGGAAGGCCTGCGGCTGCTCGACGACGAGAAGAAGCGCAAAGCGTTTGCGCTCGGGCTTTTGGCGGCGTTCCGCGGGCTGCGCTCCTTGCGCTACGTGTCCGCGCCGCCGGTGCCGCACACCCGGCGGGTGCTGGTGATCCTGGCGCTGGTCCGCAGCGAACTGCACGCGCTCATCGGCTACCTGGAGTCGGACCTGCCGCGGCTCTCCGCCACCCCGTCGGGAGTGGGCAACGCGGCTGCCGCGGGCCGGGCTGCCGCGCAACGCATCCGCGAGGTGATCGCGGACGTGCCGCCCATCCTCTCGCAGCCGCTCACCGACCGCGCGCAGCTCGACCAGCAGCGCGACAAGCTGGTCGAGGCCACCAAGGAGGCGGTGGGCATCCTCGCCAACGCGCTCGACCCGGCGCTGGGCAAGTATGCGCTCTTCGAGGACGACGCCGCCCGCACCGACCAGAGCGAGCGGCTGCGCCGCGACCTGTGGCTCTTCCGCGAGATGTGCCGGCACACCGCCAAGGAGCTGTCGGAGCCGGCAGCGAGCCCCGACCTGGCCGAGCCGCTGCGCCGCTACGCGACGGAGTTTCGCGACGTGGGCTACCAGCTGCTGCGGCATTCGGATCGCGAGCTGTTCGATCGCTTTCTCGACCTCTTGGAAGGCTGGTCGGGCCGTCGGGGGGAGAGCACCACCATCCGCATGCAGCGCCTGCGCGACGACTGCCGGCGCTTTGCGGAGATCCTCGACCGCGCGCTGGAGATGGTCGGCAAGCGGGCCGAGCTGAAGAAGCTCCCCATCGACGAGCCGGCGTACCAGGACGCGCTTGCCAAGGCCCTCAAGGGAAGGTAGAGAGCCCGCGCGGGGGCGAAAAAAAAATAATTTTTTTTCACCAGGGCTGCGACATGCGTGTCGCGGTCTGACAGAGACTGGACAGACGTCGGGACCCCTCGTGACCGGTCGGTCCGCTTCAAGTGGCTGTATGTACTTGCTTTCGCCGTTTTGACACCTCACGGCATGGTT
>Ga0307479_10007502_pt1 | contig 10052 bp, 10 predicted proteins | sample atmos_gasesECM4C_FD_203743 | JGI IMG/M metagenome (GOLD analysis project Ga0307479, IMG submission 203743) | Hardwood forest soil microbial communities from Morgan-Monroe State Forest, Indiana, United States - atmos_gasesECM4C_515 | ecosystem: Environmental > Terrestrial > Soil > Temperate...
GTTATTGTAAATCTGCCCCGGGGCGCCGTCTTCGCCCGTCGGGCCCGCAGAATTGTCCGCCGATTTGTGGCTTGCCTCTGAGTCATGCCGGGCTTTGCTCGATTTTGCCGACTTGGCCGGCTTCGTCCTGCTGGCTGGCGGAGCGCTGGAAGCAGGAGAACTGGCAGCGGGAGCGCTGGCCGGCACGTCCGCCGCCGGAGGAGCCATATCCGCAACCGCGGTCGGCTTCCCGAGGTTGCTGACTTCGAGATTATTGATCACAGTTTTGACACCCGCGATGCTGGCGGCTTGCTTACCCGCCGCTTCGCGCTGCGCGTCGTTATCCACGGTGCCCGACAGTGTCACCACACCGCCCTCGGCCTTCACCGCGAGTTGCTTGCTTCCCAGGCCCGAATCCTGGCTGAATTTGTTCTGGATCTCGCTGGATATCTTCGTGTCGTCCGGCTTCTTCGCGCAGCCGACTCCAATTCCCAAAATAACGGCTAATAAGAAACTGACAATAAGCGGAGAATTTCTTTTCATACGTTCGACTCCCGCCCCTGGCTTCCACTGGCTTTTCGGAAACTGCGTGTGTCCCCCCCTTAGTTTAGATGCTCCGAGGCTTCCATGCAGATGTAAGCGCAGGAACCGGCGCTGTGACGCCAGAACCACATAGGTTAAACTTGGTTATCGCAAGGGGCCCGTAGCTCAAAAGGACAGAGCATCGGATTTCTAATTGTCTGGTTTGACTACGCGCCCGTGATTTTTCAGGTACTTAACTTTCCGTTGAGTGCTCCTGTGTGCCGTCGATAGCTCTCATGTTCCGGTTTCTGTGCTCTCGTTTGTGCTCTCACTATTTCGCTTTTTCTGCGCTGCAAGGGGATTCTGCGACGACCTGCGCGGCAAGGGCTGGGTGGTAAGGCTAGGTTTTATGTGGACTGATGTCCGTTGCGCTGTGGCAATGACCCAACTGCAGTCTTGGGGTGCCCTGGCTCCGATACTACCATCCGGAGCCAAGGCGTTGGCGTTGTGTTGATCTGCCGATCGGGGTAGAGTCTACCGTCAGGCTGTTTTGTGCATCTTTGCCCTAAGGCAAAGAACAGTTTTTTTACACATATAGACTGCTGTCGATAGAGACCTCCGACATTGCCCTGATCTTCGGTCAGAAGCAAAACGAACGTCAGCAAAGAGCGAGAGACTGAGGGCGTAAACCCCTTATTTTCCTTGTCAATAGGGTCGTGCCTTCGGTAATCTAGCGGCGCACTTGGTGATACACTACAAAAAGGAAGTTGATAATTATGGCCGGAGGAAAAACGATACCCTTGTTCGGTCATGACATCCCTGTTACCGAAGTACCAGTGGTAGAGGCCGAAGAGCGTTTCGTCGAATACAAACTGGAGGATGGTACGATTCTTAAGGTCAAGAACGTCGCAACCAGCGTGTTGCGAGTTGATGATCAGTACCTCCCCGACGGAAATCCGATTTATATCGTAATAGCCAATCCTGTAGTGAGTGTGGTTAGCTCTCCCAGCAAAAAAGCACAAGCTCAAAAGGTGCACTAAGTGGCTGCTGCAACGATTTCGATGTCTAATTCCAACTTGGGCGCGATAGCTGTTTCTCCTGAGCAGGCCATTGCCGAACAGACTATCGCTATCCGCGCTCCGCACTCTTTTATCATCTATTTCCCCGACATCAAAACCGCTCATTCCATATTTCACCTGAATAAACCTGTGGAACTCACGCTAACCCGCGACTCTGATTCCAATGGTTGGGCGTGCGAAGAGAAAACGCTACCATTGTTTGCTTTTGGCGATAACGACAACGGCGCTAATGCTGTATTCTCTCTTTTTGAGGACTTCGCAGTGCTGTGGGATGAAATCGCGCAAGTTCCAGACAATCTATTGAACCCAGAAGCACAAGTTACCAAGGCGAAACTCCTTTCGATGGTAAAATCTGTCACGGTTGGTTAATTGCCCACTTGCCACAGAAAGCCCGCGACGTCGAAGCGGCCCTTCTAAAAAAGGGCTTCCAAAAACTAGATAAGCACAATCCAGATCACAACTATTTCCTCTTCTTCCATAAAGGACTGAAAACATCAATCCTCACCAAGATTAGCCATGGCGAGAGGGAGCTTCGCGACACCCTCTGCTCCATTGTGGCTAAACAAATACGGCTCACAAATTCTCAATTCAGAGACTTCGTGAATTGCTCTTTAGAGCACGCTCATTACGTTAAAATTCTTACCGATGCGCGACATATTCAGTGATGTGGCACACACCCTGCCCGAAGTGCGGCTAGGCCTCGAAATGATCTGCCCTGCCTGCGGGGCAACAGTTCAAAGCGGGGAAATCATGAAGAACTGCATCTGCCCAAGTACACATGCTCACAACCATGATCAGGCGAAATCAAGTCTTACGCGCAGAGCGCATGGCCCTGCTCACGATCATCAAGCGATCCGTTCACGTCAGGCAGGTTCCGACCCTGTGGAAGACGGATCTTGAGAACATACGGAAGAGTCCCGAGTATCGCTCACTTGTTCAAGAATTAGACACCACGCTTTCTCACCTTGAACAAAGCGCGGATCAAGCTGAGCTTGCCGATCTATTTCAGAAATTATCGAAGGATACTCTTCCCAATTAACCGCGTGCCTGCTAGAAATGCTTGACGAAATAAAACGCGTGTGGGAAGGAGCGAAGAGTATGGCCGCTCAACCATCGCAGATCGACACGATTTACGTTAATTACTTTGACTCGATTACGGATGCAAAAACGAAGGCCCTGATGGCGATTTGCTCTGACATTGTAGCCAAACAGAAACCACGGACAATCTACTTCTTGTTTTCATCAGCAGGAGGACAGGTTGCATCCGGGATCACTTTATATAACTTTTTGAGGGCACTACCCGTCGAGATCGTAATGCACAACAATGGTTCCATTGATTCCATTGCAACCGTAATATTCCTCGCAGCGTCAAGGCGTTATGCCGCCAAACACTCCAGTTTCTTGTTCCATGGCATCAATTGGAATTTCGCGGCTGGTGCAGCCGTCACGTTCTCTCAATTGAAAGAAACGATGAGCAGTTTTGAACGGGAAGAGGCAAAGATAACGTCCATCATGGCGGAGCGGACCAAAATGTCGGAAGCTGAGATCAAAGAACTATTTCGTCAAGGGGAATCCAAAGACCTTAAGTTCGCTGTAGACAGGGGCATCATCGCTGAGATCAGAGACCCCTCCATTCCCAAGGACGCACCACTTATCACCGTGAATCTCAACTGAGGCCATCGGTTCGTCAAATGCCCCCGCAACAAAATAGCCTATGCTCGGCTGGTCAGTTTGATTCGCCATAATACGTCTCTCCCAATATGTTTACATCAAAGTGTATCGCGATCCACCGGGAAAACACTGTATAACGAAAGCACCTGTCCTGCCAAATGAATGTGCTAGCCGTACCTCTCGCTGCTCGGACGCCCGCGCCTGGCTCTGGCAATCGCCGCCTTGAGTTCGCTCGGCTGTTTGACGGTTGGACCGATCAGGCCGGCCTTCTTTCGCTTGCTGAGCGCCGCGGCGAGTGACTGGCCCACGGTCGGCGTCGCCGGCTGATTCCCCGGAACCTGTATCTGCGGTGCAGAGGTCGTATCGTCGGTGCCGGGTTCGTTGAAGTTGGCGCTGAGTCCGGGGAATGGCATTTTATAAGCCCTCCAGATCGTCCGCCAGCAACTTGGCCTTATTGTCGATTGCACTCTGGGGAGCTTGGATGACGATCAGCCCGGTTTGTGAGTCGGGAATCCACATATTCAAATCCCGCCTGCTACCAAGGATCTTCGCACTCAATGCGCCCTTGTCCTTCCCCTGTGCCGCGTTCTCGATCAGCCGGCCGCTTACCAGATGGCGCACATCATCCGGGCTGGTGCTCTTTCCTAGAGCGATCAATTCCTTCTGCTTCGCGGGCAGCATGGCCAAGACCGCTCTGGGAATCGCCTTGTATCCCTTGTTCGCGGTGCCCTGACTCCATCCCGCTTCCACCATGGCCTTGCTGACGGGTACGCCTTCCCCGATCAGGTCCGCCAGTTTGCGACATTGTTCCGGAGTCTTTTTCGCTCTGTGATCTTTTCCCATTTTCATCCCCCGTAATTTAATCCCCGCCTGAGAGTACTATCCTCCCCTCAAGCGGGGAACGATTCAGCACAGAGGCGACGACTTGCCAATGTGTAATCGAGAAATAGTCCCAGTCCGGAGGAATACTCCGGGCCCGGGAACGATTCATCATCAGGTTGTCCTTCGGCAACCGGTTGCCGCCGCAGAACCAAACTGGCCCGGCTCCCAAATTAAAAGCGACCAGTAAGGACCGTCCGCGAACCTGATGTAATCGAGAAATCATCGGTAATTCGGTCCTGTCCCGGCCAATGCCTGAGCTATAGCCGCCTTCCGCAGATCCTGCAATGGCATGTTGTAGGGATCAGGACTCGCGTTGGTAATCTCCGGGTTGTTCGTCCTCAAAAGCGGTGGCGGAGTCGGGCCTCTCCTGGCTGGAGCCCCGTAAGATTGGGCAATCGCTTCCTGACTGAGAGGTTCATACATTCGCCGCTGGATAGCGAGTGAGTGAGCCAGTTCCAGATTCTCCGCCGATACTTCCCAGCCGCGTTCATCGATAATCTGGCCGATAGCGTCATTGGCCTGATCCGTTCCGGGAAAGTCTGGATGAGTGGCCCAGAATGAACTGATGGCCCGATCCTGTTTCGCTTCCTGAATGAATTGCTGCGCTTCTTGTGCTACCTGCTTGTTCGTCTTATAGTCCTGAATCATTTCGTCGGCGCTGGAGAATCCGAAGCTGCGGGCAACTGATTCCCGCTGCCGTGCTGCCAGATCATCGGCGAGGGATCCGGTCGCAGTGAACTCCTGGCCCAGATTCTCGGCCGGTGGTGCCGCGGGCTGCTGAACCTGTGCCGCCTGTTCCGCGATCTGTCGTTGCTGCTGAGCCCAACGCTTGGTATTTACGTGTGCGGCTGCCTGCCTGCGAATTACTTCCTCGGCTGTACCGTTGAAAACTTCCCCGGTCTGAAGTTTGACGTTCCAAGTCCCGTCCGCATTCTGCACGATGTTCCCGGCATTCTCCGGGGTTACCTTCTGCAACTGGCCCGGCGCCATCGGGTCCACTCCGGTAGCGTTAATAAACTTCTGCTGAGCGGTGGCAATGTCCTTCAGTTTGTCCAGAGGGATATTCCACTCCGTGTCCCCCTTGGTGACGTCGTACGTCCTCGCCACTGCTTCCAGTTCCGAAAATGCTCTCTCGGCATCCTGACGTTCCCGAACCGCCCGGTTCATGGTCTCAATATTCGCCGCTTCTGATGCGGCCGTTGACGCTGCCTGAGTCCGGCGGAGGTTGTCGGCTGCAATCGATTCCCATTGCCCTCTCGCTTCTTCCGTCCGGAGTTTGGCGTACTCCTGCGAGCTGTCGCGCATCTCTTTCAGACTGGCCGCCAGTGCCGCATCATTCGATACGGGAATTCCCGGCGCTACCTGCTCGACTCCCGGTGCCCCGAAGTTTGTGGCCGCGATCTGCCGCTGTGCTTCCGCTTCTCGATTACCGCGTATTGCCTGCGCTTGTGTTCCCATGTGCCTTTATCTCCTAGCTGTAACAATCGGAATTGACTGCCCCGCCCGATGCGGGCCGGCAGTCGCAATTCTCAAAGCTTGATTCGCCTGCGAGTATTCCTGGTAGAAGCCATGAGACTTCGATGCATCGTCCAGGTCATGTTCCAGACCGTGACTGAGATCGATCAGATAGGCCCGCATCTCCTGCGGTAATTTCATGTTAGATTGCTCTTTGTAAGACGCCAGCAGCAGGTTATGAGCCTGCGCAAAGTCGAGTCCCGCCTTGGAATAAGGACCCGGGCCAGCCGGGCTCCATCCGGGAAGCTGGGAAGGCATGCCCCAGAGTCTGTCCTGCTGGCTCTTATCAAGTTCGGAATGATCCTTTCCGTACAAGTCACGCGCCAGTTTGTTACGTACCCCATCGCTATCGTGATCGACCAGCCGGTCCATAAACCGTCTGACCACTAACGGAACCTGAATCTTCAGAACCTTGGCCCGCTGTACGATCTTCCGCGCTACTCCCTCAGAGTGAACCGGGATGACCGGAATCTTGGCATGATGGTCTACAACCTGCATTACCCGCTCGCGCTCTTGTTCGAAGGCCATTTACTTGAGTCCTAATCCGCGCATGACTCGATCCCCGAGCGCTGCCACGCCCGCCCCTGGCCCTATCAGTAATCCCGCGGGAATGCTCTGCGTGTATCCGGGCGCATTATTCGCTGGGGTTCCCACGGACTGCTGAGCGCTCGACTGGGGAGCACTCCAAGCCCTTACCGGGACTACATCAATTCCCGGGATGCGCGGGATACCCTGCCGTAGCATGTCGATGTTCTGGGTAAACGCTCCCAGCTTCTGGCGCACTACTCCGCTTTCAATTTCATATCCGGGAAGAGTGGCTTGCAGAGCGTTAATCTGACTTTCGTTTGCTCTGGCGGTGCCTGTTAAGACTCTCTGCAATCCCATCGAAGCTTCGCGCAAACTTAGGACCGACGTGACGTAATTCCGGGCCTGCGGACTGAGAGCGTGCCAGGACTCGCTATTCATCATGGCGTTAATCGTGGCGGTCGGGAATCGGGTACCGAATGCCCCGATTTCCAGATTCGCATCCTTACCGGTGCTGGAGAGGATATTTGCTACCGCCTGTTTCTCCACTGGGTTCCAGCTATCCATGGCAGAGGCGTAAGTCATCACGTTATTCGCCTTGGCCGCTACGTCATTAAGAACCCGGGTATCGGCCGTGTCACGCCTGATATCGGTTTCCTTGACTCCGCGGATGGCCTGCATGCCCGCCTGGCTGGCTTGCGCCTGAGTCGTCAGTACGGTTGCCTTCTGGGTCGGATCGTAGGCGTAGACCGGAGACTGCATGCCCTTGACCAGAGCGTTCTGTTCCGCGAATTGCTGTTTCTGCAGAGCCGTGGCCCGGCCGGTTTCACTGATCGGAGAAAGCTGCTTAACCGGATTGAATTGCTTATCGACCAGCCATTGACCCTTGTTCGGCCCGCTGCCGTCCTGCCCGTAGTCATAGATTCTTGTGTTGGCTCCTGCCATGGTCGACGTGTCTTTTAACTGCGCGAAGTCCGCACTCGTCAACGGATGGCCCTCGTATTGTGTCGCTAGATCATCCGGCACACCCAGAGACTTCAGATCCGTTGCACTCATGGCCGGGTGGACCGTGGTCTGTGCCTGCTGATTCGCTGCGATTCTCTGCTGGCCCTCTGTGATCGCCTGCTGTTCCTGCTGCAGTCTCAGGGGATTCATCTGCCGATTGAAGTCCGCTCCCTCCTGCAACTGGTTCGTTAGCGCATTCCGGTAATTCATCTCTGACTTGCTCTGTTCCCACTGCTGGGCGTACTGATTTGCCATCTCGAGATGGTTCATCAGTTCCTGCTTGCGGCCGTAGAACTGATTGGCGACTGCTGGAGCCATGGTGTAGGACAAGCCCTTGAAAAATCCCTGCAGGACTCCCTTGACGCCCTTTGGCGGTGGGCCCAACTGTCCTAACTGATCTTGGAAATACTGAACCGTCTTCTGGTGCGGATTATCCGGGCTGTAACTTCCCGGCGGGGGTGCCTGCTGTGCTGCCTGCTGCTGTGCCTGTTGATGAATATATTGCAGAGCCTGATTCGGGCTTGCCTGATTCTCCAGATCCTGAGTGCTTCCAGCTTGCGGAAGGGTCGTAGTTGGTCCACTAGCTCCCGTAGGAGTGAATTGTGCCGGCGGAGGAGTAGAGGTATCCGGGGGAGCTGCCGGTGGTCCCGCCTGATCGTTCTGTAAACCCATCCAAGTTTGTGCGCTGCCGCCCATAATTATTCCTTATTGAATCCATTCCACTGTGAACATTTGCGGAGTAACTTTATCCGTGTTGGCCACGTTGAAGGTGAAGCTGATAACCTGGGTAGAGGTCATGGCGATTGCCGCCGTGCCTGCGGCGTCTGACCCTGAGAGCTGGCCGCTACCGCTGAGATTGATCATTCCTTTGCGTAACCATGACTGCGCCGTCATTGAGCCTGCATTATTGAAAAACAGATACTCGACGTGCTCAACGTTGGTTTGGTTCTGAGGGGCATATCCGCCGATGGTATCCACCACCGCGCTACCGAATTTCAGCTTATATGTAGTAGAAGCGGTGCCGACTGAGTGCAGATAGGCGATGGTGATGCGAAGGCCCTTGCCGAAGATAAGCCAGTTGCCGGGGAACGAGAAACTATAGACTGCAACGTCGGCGCTGGTCCCGGTAATCTGTGCTGCCGGGCCCTGCTGACTGAATAACGATAACGTGGTCGATTGGTTGCACTGAAGCGCTACTGTCTGGTCGCCGCGTAGTTTCTGGCAAACTACTACTCCCGCGGTATAGCTCAGGTTGTATTCGGTCGGGATGGTCGAGCCTTCGGTGTAGTTGACGAACTTAATCCACGCATTCCCGCTAGTCATGTTGACCAACTGGGTGATGACTCGACCTGCGGACTGGATGACGGGCGCGTCTACGCTGAGATAGGAGCCGCCGAAAGAGATGAACTGCCCCTGCGTGCCGGTCGTGACGTCATCCTGCATCGAACCGCCCCAAACCTTGCACTGGCCGTTGTTGGTCACGGTGATGTACTGGGAAGTCCCTCCCGCCACGTTTTCAAAGTGACATTGGGAGAAATCTATCGAGCCTTGAGAGATGGAGGCCCCGACGGTGTAGTTGTCGTCAAACGAGGTGCCCCACACCATGATGTCGCCGCCCAGCGATTCCGTGATGCCGGTGACGTTCTGGAAGATGGTGGAGCACATCACCCGATTGCCTTCCTCCTGCGCGTCACAGGAGACGCCTATATTGCAGTGCGAGATAGCACAGTTGAACACGGTCGAGCAGAACGAGCCTCCGAGGAAGGCAACGCCCTTGTTGAATCCTTGTATCGTGCAGTTGGAGATCAGCGCCTGATCAACGTTGTGGGAGCCACCGAGGGCTATTGCGGTAGAGGCCAGAACGGCCACTGCGCCATGAGTCTCCGCTACTCCGGCGGCGTTGGAAAGCGTGATAGTGGTAGCACTGGAAGCGGTACAGGCCCAGGAACCGTTATTGGCCGCGTTAGTGAATCCGTTGACGGTGAAAGTCAGTCCGACGGCCAGCGAAAAGGTACCGATCACGGTTCCGGTGTAGACGGTCGAGCCGGCGGAGGCGTTGGCTACCGAGGTCAGGACGTAGCCCACTCCGCAGATGAGGGAAATGTCCCGGACTCCGACTCCAGAGAGGTGAGGAGTAGCGGCGTAGTCTATGGTGATGGCTGTGCCTGTGCCGGTATAGATAAGCTGGGTAGCTGCTGCCGGATCGCCTTCGACCACGCATGGTTTATTCGCAGTCGAGAGAACGATAGGAGTAGAGAAAGTGTAAGAGCCGGACGGGACGATGATACGTCCGCCCGCTGCGGGGAGAGCCGCATAAGCCGCGTTTACCTTTGCCCCAATGTCTGCGCCTGCGAACTGATCAGCGTAGAGAACCCCTTCCAGTGTTTTGACGTTTACAGTTGCGGCTGTCAACGTTCCCGTCAAGGTTTGCGGGCCGGTTGCCAGAACTATATTTCCGGTTCCCGTGGTTCCGTTGTTCAAATTCGCTGCCGAGATCTGCGCGCCGGCTACGTTGTACTGAGCGGCGTTCACTGTACCGCTGGCATCTCCCTGAGCGCCGTTTCCGATGGCCAGAACCCCGGCAGAGGTACGCGATAGTCCGGTGTCAGTCGCACCGATCTGTAGCAGGGTAGCCAGGACGGTTGAAGGAAGCGTGAGCGTGCCGGTGATTGAAAGAGTTCCGGTGACTGATACTGTTCCGCTGACCGTGAGATTGTTGATGGTCCAAAAAGTTGCGTTTAGATTGTTGGCTCTGCGCAGGAATCTGAATAACTCTTCGATTAACGGGGGTTTTCGAGGAGGGGATTTTTCAGTACGCTCGGGAGGATGAGCGAGAGCGAATGGACAAAGATTCTGGGATGGCCGGGATACCGG
>Ga0307479_10007503_pt1 | contig 10052 bp, 8 predicted proteins | sample atmos_gasesECM4C_FD_203743 | JGI IMG/M metagenome (GOLD analysis project Ga0307479, IMG submission 203743) | Hardwood forest soil microbial communities from Morgan-Monroe State Forest, Indiana, United States - atmos_gasesECM4C_515 | ecosystem: Environmental > Terrestrial > Soil > Temperate...
CGGATTCGGTAAATCTGTCGCTCTCCAAACCAGCGTTTAAATCGTCGTTCTGAGCCGCGCCGTGATAAATTCCGAAGCCAGATCGGATGACCGTCTTTCCGTGAAACATGCCGGGAGCCCAGGCAAAACTGAGGCGTGGATCAAAGTTCTTGTAGTTGGGATTGTATAGAGCGGGGTTTCTTGGGCACGGAGGAGTATTAATGGGGGCGGGGTAGGGTCCATTGGTTGAGCCCGATCCGAGGCAGACACCGTGGAATTCATTTAAGTCGAAGACCGTAGTGCGATTGTCGGCTTCGTGTGCCACGCCGTAGTATTCCCAGCGCAGTCCCGCGTTGATAGTCAGGTTTGGCGTGACCTTCCACTCGTCCTGAAAATAGGGCATATAAAAGGTGCGGCGGAGTTTATGACAGCACCATGGGGCGGTGAAGGAAAGACCGTAGAATTGGCCGTTTACAAATCCGGTGTCCAGGTTGCTGGTGCTGTCCTGAAAACTAATAGTATTGCTCGCAGTCAATCCTTGATTCAGACGAACCCGCCGGATTTCCATTCCTGTCTTGAAGGTCTGTCGATTGTGAACCCAGGTCAGGTTATCGATAATCCCGTAGGTAGTGCCGATTTCGTGGTCCGACTGGAGATTATTGATCGTCACCCAGTTGTTTGTGTTGATGGCGTATGGGATTGGGCTGGCTTGCGGATTGAGGAAGGGAGCGCGGTTGATGAAGACCTTAGCCTCATTCAGAACGTTAGGCGAGAACGTATGCTGCAGGGCCATAAAATAGTTCGCCGGATGGTTGATGGTACGAAGCTTATCGAAGGGAACGCTACTGCCATCCGGAGCATCGACCAGGCTGATGTCGCGCTGAGCCCGCCCGTATAGCGTCGTCTTGTCGCTGATGTTGTAGTCCATTCGAAAAAGCCAAGTGTCCTCGTGCACGGTGGTTGTGGCAGGATTCGTGAAAAGGTCGGAATCAGAGGGTTGTCCGGCGCTGCTGAAGGCTCCATCGGGATAAACAAATCTAGGAGAACAGTTTCCGATGGAACCCGTGGAGGCACGCCAGGGATAGGCTTGAAGAACGGAACACATCTGAGGGGACGTGTTCAAAGTCATTTGCTCGATGGCTGCTGAAGGCACGACTACCTGGTTAGAGGTCGCCTGATATTGTCGAAGGCCTTCGTAATTGACGAAAAAGAACAATTTGTCTTTTATGATGGGGCCGCCGAAGGTCATTCCATACTGCCCGAGGCGGAATGGAGGAACAACGGGTCTACCGTTCAGGTCAAAATCGTTGAAGTTCCGCGCATCGAAAACGGAGTTCCTTAAATAGCCGAAGGCCGAGCCGTGCCAGTCGTTGGTGCCGGACTTGGTGACTACATCGATCTGCCCGCCCGCCTGGGTGCCATATTCCGCATCGTACAAGGCACTGTTGACGCGGTATTCGGCGATCGCGTCCTGGGATATCTGAAGCCGCGTTTGCGACTTCTGCGCCTGCTCTTGAATACCGCCCGCATCGACGCCGTCAAACTGAAAGTTGTTGTCGTCGCGCGCGCGGCCAGCAAAGCGAATGGTTCGCTGGTCGCCACCGCCATCATCCTGGGCAAAGGGTGCAAGCAGAGTGAGACTGGCCCAGTCTCGGCCGTTGACGGGAAGGTTCGCGATCTGGTCCGAACGAATCACGGTGGCCGCTTCTGCGGAACTGCGGTCGGCCGGGCCCGCGGATGCCTTCACTTCGATTTTCTCTGCGATGGCGCCCACAACGAGCGAGGTATCAAGTGTGCGAGTTTGCCCAACCTGTAGTATCACGTCTTCGATGACTTTGGCCTTGAAGCCGGCATCCGTAAACGTCACGGAGTAACGGCCAACTGCGAGGCCGGGAAAGCGGTAATAGCCTTTCGAATTGGCCCTTTGTTCTTGAGCGAGACCGGTGTCCACGGCCAGAGTCTTCACAGCAGCCCCAGGGATAGCAGCTCCGGTCGAATCACTCACCGTACCCTCGAGCACTGCGCGATCCACTTGAGCAAAAGCCGTTGTGCCCAGGAACAGAACCAGAATTGCGCCCGTGGCGATCTTAAGATAGCGGAGCAGGAAAGGGACAGAATGATTTCGATTCATGCAATGACTCCTCCAACGGGATTGGCAAAGCGCCCATGGGCGCACCGATGCGGTGTATGAGAGCGACCCATGGGGGACTGCGCCGCGACTCAGCAAAACTTTTCGTCGGGGTGATTGGCGATTCTAGGAAGGCCTTATTACAGGATGATGAACAGCAAGTTAATACTCTGTCACAGTAGGTCACTTGCTAGGCGGGCGAGGTGCGGTGTGGCCGCGATGTGCTGAGGATACTTTTACATCACGCTCGGTGGAGGGTCACGATAGCTTTCGCGGGTCGATGCCCAGCTTTTTCATGCGCGAGATCAGGGTCTATCACCTATGGAAACTTGCAGCCAAAAAACTACTGCATTGGGAGTGGTCGCAATTCACAACTTCGCCCATTCTTGTGCAGAAGAGATCCCCGAAGGCAAGCTGCCATCCGAATCTCCGAGCCCAGATCCTACAACCGATGAACTCGCTTCAGTGCTAACAGGAGATTCTTATGGCAACCATGATGAGTGTGGGGATACGAGACTTATCCCCAGACGCGCACTGTCGACAATCACATTCTCAGGCTTAGACAGAAACTAGAGCACGATCGCGTTAATCCCGCGCACCTCGTAACCATGCATGGTCAGGGCTACAAGTTCCTGCCTTAAGTTAGGCGGCTCTCCAGATGGCCAAAGCACTCACATCTCAAAAAGTCGCTCTCACCACGCTCCCATCCGCTCGCAGCGCTGCTCCCGAAAGTAAACAATCCGCGGACGAATTCCTGGACTACAATCGAGCGGGGGTCCGTGTCATGACCAACAAAATGAGAAGCTACAAACGGTCGCAGTGGCTCGGCGCGCTTGTGCTTTTATGCCTCGCGCTCTCGAGCGCCGCTCTCGCGAAGGACAACCCGAGCTATACGCAGGTCGGGCACAATATCACGATCGGCCCCAACGAGCAGGTCGGCGAGCTCACCTGCTTTGGTTGCAGCATCCGCGTGCGAGGCCAAGTAGCCGGCGATGTGACCGCATTCGGCGGCAGCGTTGTAGTGGAAGATCAGGGACAGGTGGCCGGAGAAGTTACGACGTTTGCCGGCGACATCCGCCTGGACCGAGGGGTAAAGGTGGCGGGCGATGTGACCGTATTTGGCGGCCAGATACGGCGTGAACCGGGGGCTGCCATCTCAGGCGACGTGACTACGATGGGCGGCCGGCACTGGTTTGTGCCGATCATACTAGCGCCCTTCATATTTCTGGGTCTACTGGTTGCCTTGGTGATTTGGCTGGTTCAGCGCTTGCGCAGACCTCCCGCGCCGGCGATGGCCGCATAATGCGGGGTCACCACCGTCTCGTCCCAAACGACTTGTGCACACCCACCGTGAAATAACGCCCCCAGGGACCGTTATTACCAAGATCGGCCGGGCCGAGATTGGTATTGCGGGCTCCTAAACGATCGAACAAGAAATGCTGGGTCAGGCGAAATTCAAATCCCTTGTCGATAAAGATTCCAACTCCCCACGAATGCTCGATGCCAATCGCATCCGGTGACCAGGTGTAGAGGGTCTTGGGGATGGTCTTGCCAAATAGAAACGCCGGCGCGCCAAATACCATGAAGCGCCGCAACTGGCCCCGGCCGAAAGGACGGACCTCGAGCATTCCTGACAGCATGTAGCGAGCGAACAGACTACAGGGGGCGTTCACACCGCCATACTGGCCGGCGTTGCCGGCGCAGAGGTTGGGGTCTATCTCGTTGTGCGGAGGCGCCAGATCAAATTGCGCCCAGCCCCAAAACGTGTCTCGGGGGAAAAACATTCGTTCCCCGGCTTCGCTGCCCTTCGAGACGTTTGCACCCGTTTCACTCTGAGCGATGCCAAACAGCGAAAACAAAATGGGGAATACAAGAATGCATGCCAACTTTTTCATCTGGCCTCCAGGATTTATTTGCTCCGTCGGAACTCTGGGTTTTGTACGGCAAGCGCAAACGTACCGCCTTGGGCTCGCATGGAAGATATCAGGCAATTGGCGAGTCTGAGCGGAACATTGTAACCTTTGCGTCTGATAGGAAATGGCGAGGGTCGTACCAGAAGCTTGAAGATGAGTCGGAACATCTTGCGAAGCAATGGCAAAACGTCTTTGACAGCTTCCAGAATCCATATTCCGGATTCGGTTTTATTCCATTCACAGGATTCCGACGAGCTTGCGGAGCTAAAAGGACTTACGCTGCAAGCATCTAGGGTTTGGCTGGCAGATTGCTACTACCTAAATTAGAGAGCGCGGAGCCCCCATGCCCCAGGAGATTTCTGTCTCGTATCAAGCCATCAAGAGCAAAGTCTACCGGCTGATTGACGCTTTAGTCGTGGGCGAAAAAACAGAGGCGGAAGTTCAGGAATCTATCCGACGGTGGTGGGAACTCATTCATCCCGCCGACCGCCCCATCGCGCGCAAGTATCTTCAGATCGTTCTGGAGCGCTCCAGCCTTGCTCTTGACGCGGTTGAGGAGGGCATGCTGCAGGCGGCTGAAAACGATGTGTCCAGCCAGCACGAACCGGCCAAGGTCCTCAAGATGGTGGGCAGAGTGGTCAAGCAGACCGCGCTCAGCAGCCCCACCATCTGAGCCCCACGCCACCACCTCACAGTCGTTTCATCGTATCCCGCGGCGGCACGGTGCGCACCCCTTCTATCCGAGCCCAGTTACTAGTTGCCCTGGTCTGACGAACTGGCCTTATACTTGGCTTGCTCGCGGATGAGCTCGGTTCGATTCGAGTCTTACCGGCAACTGGTCACCGGCAACTGTGTCATTGCTCCATGGACTTCGACCAACTCCAGACGTTTCTCGAAGTAGCGCGGCATGCCTCGTTTTCCCGGGCAGCCGAGAAGCGATTCCGGACTCAGCCGGCAGTTTCCTCCCAGATTCGGTCGTTGGAAGACGAAGTCGGCGCCAAGCTGTTTGATCGTTCCGGCGGCAAGGTCTCACTGACCGCAGCCGGTAAAGCTTTTCAGAAGTACACCCAGGATACGCTGGACGCGCGCAAGGCCATGCTTACATCTCTCGCAGATATGGAGCATGTGCCGCGCGGGGCCATCACGGTGGGGGCCAATGAGGGCACTTGCCTGCACATCCTTCCGGAAGTCTTTGCCGATTTCAAGAAGCAATATCCCGATGTCTCGGTAAATATTAAGCGCGCCGATTATGCCAAGATCCTTGAATCGGTGACGGACAACTCGGTGGATTTCGGTGTGGTTTCGCTGCCCGTGAAGGACAACCGGCTGACCGTGGTACTGATCCATCAGGACGAACTGCTTATCATCGCCCCGCCGGGGCACCCTCTGGGTAAAATGAAGTCAGCACCCGTGGGAGACTTGGCGAAATATCCCCTGGTTGTTCCAAAGGCGGGCCATACCCGTGATGCCCTCGATGAGCTTTTTCGTGAGCGCCACTTGAAACCGAACTACAGCATGGAACTTGACTCCAGCGAGCTTTTGAAGCGGTTCGTGGCGGCCGGAGTGGGAGTGGGCTTCATTGCGCGATCGAACGTGCAGGAAGATGTTCGTGCGGGTTTCCTGGCCGCTGTTCCGATGGCGGACGCGCAACTACGGCGGGACCTGGCGCTGGTCTTTCGCAAGGATAAGGCTCTCAGCCGCGCCGCGCTCGCCTTCATCGAGATTGCCAAGAAACACAAATCCAATGGCATCGGGGCCTCCAGATCGAAGTAATGAAAATATTCCTACCAGCCTTCCTCGCGCGCATGCTGCTCACTTCCCTGCTTGTCAGCGCGGTGGGGCTCGCGACGAGGGTTCAATCACAAACAGCGGCTGCCCGGCCGATGCCGGCCACGGCTTACAAACTCATAGCCGTTAAGGTGACTGGCAGTAAGCGCTTTAAACCGGATGAGGTCGCTGCCGCCAGCGGGCTGCCGGTTGGGACCGTCGCGCATGAAGAGGATTTCCGCAAGGCCGCCCGGCAGCTTGGCGAGAGTGGAGTCTTCAATAACATCTCCTTCACCTATTCTTACTCGGCCGCCGGCACCAAGCTCGAATTCAAGGTGACCGACGCCGAGAAATTCGTTCCCGCTCACTTTACTGACTTCGTGTGGTTTTCGGACGAAGCACTGCGGCAGAAAGTGCACGAGCGGGTCCCGCTTTTTAACGGAGATTTGCCTGCGTCCGGCCGTTTGACGGACGAGGTCTCAGACGTGCTTCAAGCCTTGCTGGTGGAAAATAGCATTCCCGGCCACGTCGAATATCAACGCAAGACGGACAAGAGTGAACATATCCTGGCGATCGACTACAGCGTTGCTGGAGTGAGCATTCGTATCCGCCAGCTCGAATTTCCCGGTGCGGGACCAGACGAGCTGAGTGGTCTTCAGACTGCCGGGGAGAGACTAGCCGATCGCGAGTATTCCCGCGAGTTCATGAATTCTTTCGTCGAGCGCTCTCTCACGCCGATCTTCCATGAGCGCGGATATCTCAAGGCCGCTTGCGCACCGCCGCAACCGAAGGTCGTAAAACCGTCGGACTCGCATTCAACTGAAAGTGCGCAGATTACGTTCGTGGATGTGGCGTTTCCGGTTACGCCGGGAGTGCAATACAAACTTAGCGGGACGGAGTGGTCCGGCAACAAAGAATTTTCCACGGAGGCACTTCAAGCGCTTCTCCATGTTCACGACGGACAGCCTGCCAACACGGTTCAATTGGAGGGTGATCTGAAATCCGTTCAGGAGCTTTACGGTTCGCGGGGATATATTCTCGCGAAGGTTAAGGTTGACGCGCAATTCGATGACGCCGCGAGAACCGTGACCCTTCGTCTTGGGGTCGACGAAGGCTCTGTGTATCATATGGGCGAGCTTCAGTTTCGCGGCATCGACAATAATCTGACGGACCGATTGCGGGCTGCCTGGAAAATTCGCCCCGGCGATGTTTACGACGCCACCTATCTTAAACAGTTCCTGCCACAGGCCAGAAAGCTGCTTCCGGCGAGCCTTGACTGGGAGGTTGAGCCCCACGTCACGGCGGTCACGCGGGATAAGACTGTTGACGTCGATTTGCAATATAGCGCCAAGGCCCCGCAATAAATTGGGGCGATTTTGCAGGTCGATCATCCAACCGGCTACAGGGTGGAAGTTAACTTGGGCGGTCCTCCTCCGGCGGTGGGGATCAGCCGGCCCTGAGCGCGGTCGAAGGGATGCCGGCGCTACATTACTCTGGAGAATATGAGCATGAATCGCGGGTCGGGTCGATGGGTATTGACGGCGCTGATAGTTTTCTCGGCAGCCGCAATTTCGAATGTATATGGTCTGGCAGGGCGCAAGCAGACCTTCACGGGAGAGGTGGGCGACGCCATGTGCGGCCGAAAGCATATGGAAGGAACGCCTGCCGAGTGCACTCGCACCTGCGTAGCGCATGGATCGAAGTTCGCGTTGGTGGTGGGGGAGAAGATCTACATTCTGGAAACCTCCGACAAGGCGGCTTTGGCTGCGCTGGACAAGCAAGCCGGCAAAAATGTGACGGTCACCGGAGTGTTGAATGACGACACCATAGAAGTCACCTCAGTCGCGGCCAAGTGAGATCGCTGGCTCGAGTTCGCAAAACCGGAAAGCGCGCCCTTTGTTGTTGACCGCAGCCGGCCCTGTGGTAGAGTAAGTCGGTTTTGCCCGGGCCCTCCCCCCTGAAGATCCGGGCATGGTGGCGGGAACCGCGCCTGCGGTTGCCGCCATTTTTTTCTGCTCACGCGTAAATTCATCTTTCCTTTACAAAGCATTGTGTTAAATTGTGCATTCTCTATCTGATTTTTTCGTTGGAGGCTACAGAATTGGGCAAAGACATGGTTCCCAAGCGGATGTTCTTCACCAAGGGAGTAGGAAAACACCGCGAGCGATTAACATCATTCGAGTTGGCTTTGCGCGACGCTGGGATCGCCGCCCAGAACCTGGTGCGCGTCTCCTCAATTTTTCCTCCAAACTGCAAGATGTTGGCTCGTAAAGAAGGCGTGAAATATCTCAGTCCGGGCGAAGTGGTGTTTGCCGTTGTCGCCGAAAACTCTACTCATGAAGCACACCGGCTGCTCGCCTCTTCGATCGGAGTGGCGATTCCCGCGGACAAGAATACTTATGGATATCTCAGCGAGCACCACTCGTTCGGTGAGACGGAAGACGCCGCCGGAGAATACGCCGAAGAGCTCGCCGCCGAAATGCTCGCCACCACGCTGAACGTGGAGTTCGATCCCGACCGATCGTGGGATGAGAAAAAGCAAATCTACCGGCTGTCAAACAAGATCGTGCGGACGGCGAACGTCACGCAATCGGCTGTGGGGGATAAGCGAGGCTTGTGGACGACCGTGATTGCGTCGGCAGTGTTGATTTTCGATTAGATCAACGATCAAGGGCGAGGATTGGGAAGCGCATGACCTTAGTCGTGCCTTAAATCGTCGATGTTTTGCCCGGCTCTAGCCGCTGGATCCGCAACCCGTCCTCAGAAATAAGCGAGTGCTATACTTATACTTTAGTAACCATATGCCCTGCCAAATGTAACCTTCCGTTAACAGCCTTCCCTTATCATCGAAATGAAATACAAATACCTATTCATAGGCACGAGGAGTTGTTTTGGATATCGATACCCGCAGACAGAAGCAGCAAGCCCTTATGACGGATTTGCTCGAGAGGAAGATTCGGCTGCACGCGCAGCATCTTTACGACCAGCGCGGCCAGACGGAAGGCCTTGCCTTGCAAGACTGGGTGGAGGCAGAGTCTCGAGTGCTGGAAAATAGCATTCTGGCACCCCTCTACCGCAAGACGCGCGCGGAAGGCCAGTCGTCAGACGAAGGCAAAAATCAGCACTTTGCAGCGACCGATTCATCCATTTCGGAGGCTGGAGCAGAGGGCGGCTAAAGCCGCTGTTGACATCTAATCGGCTTTACGGAGCGACTGGAAGTCGCGCCCTTTCAAGGCCGGCCACGGATTGATTTCTTTTTCAGCCCGTTTCGCTAACGCCGACGTGGAACATCAGACCGGCTCGATCTCGGACGATGGCGGCTGATGGGTTGAGTCTGTTTCATTGATGAGCGGCCTCAGGGCAATCCTCTCCTTCGGCATCGTGGTGATGACTACCACGCTTACCAGAACCAGCAACGTCCCCACGATTGTGCGTGGCCCCAGCGCCTCGCCGCCCAGAAAATATCCAACCAGAACCGCCACCGCTGGATTCACGTACGCGTAGGTCCCAACTTTGGTTGGATTCTCATGGTGGATGAGCCAAACGTAGGCGGTGAAACCGATAATCGAACCCGCGACGATCAGGTAGGCCAGGGCCAGCCAGGCCCCCGCAGAAACATCCGATATTCGGAAGCCTCTGAACTCACCGATAGCCGCTGCAGCCAAGGTGAGGAACACTCCTCCGGCAAGCATCTGGGAAGCCGAACTCATCACCTTCGACTCAGGCAAGGGCAATTTTCGGGTGAGAACCGCTGCTACTGACCAACTGACTGAAGCTATTAGCAGGGCAAGCGCACCTGTGGCATCGACTGCGCTCTGACCGAAACCGACAGAGCGGCTGACCAGGATAGCCACGCCGGCAATGCCCACCAGGAGCGCGAACGCAAGTCGAAGGGTGAGGCGCTGCGTGCGAAGAAAGATAATCTCCAACAGCGCCATGAATACTGGGATGGTCGCCAGCATGACCGCCGCAATGCCCGAAGGCACGCGCTGCTCCGCCCAGAAGAGCAGTCCGTAATCGAACACAAAGATGAGCACTGCGAGCGATGAAGCGGATAACCATTCGCGGCGCGTCGGCGAGGGTGTACCGCTGGCGCGCATCCAGACGTAGAGGACAATTCCGGCGGTGAAGAATCGCATTCCGGCGAGCAGAAACGGGGGGACTTCCCGAACTCCAACGCGGATCGCAAGAAACGTCGACCCCCAGACGAAATAAATAATGGCGAAGGCCAGCAGCGTCTTCCATGAGCTCGGGCGTGGCGTTGT
>Ga0307479_10007504_pt1 | contig 10052 bp, 13 predicted proteins | sample atmos_gasesECM4C_FD_203743 | JGI IMG/M metagenome (GOLD analysis project Ga0307479, IMG submission 203743) | Hardwood forest soil microbial communities from Morgan-Monroe State Forest, Indiana, United States - atmos_gasesECM4C_515 | ecosystem: Environmental > Terrestrial > Soil > Temperate...
TATTATTCGGGACGCAAGATGAAGACCTTGCATCCCTGGTACTCTCAGACGCAGAATCAGGCAAAGCTCTTACCCAATGAGTAATCTCCGTATTCTGGTGGCTGACGATCACGACATCATCAGGCGAGGGCTGAAAGCGCTTCTTTCCTCTCGCCCCGGGTGGGTGGTGTGCGCCGAAGCTGCCACGGGACGGGAAGCGATTACGCTCTCCCAACAAGAGCGACCCGATATCGTGGTGATGGATATCAGCATGCCTGATTTGAACGGCTTGGAAGCGGCACGCAAAATACGAAAACAGCTGCCCAAGACGGAAGTGGTCATCCTTTCGCTGCATTATTCGGACCAGTTGGTGCGAGAGATCGTCGATGCCGGCGCGAGGGCTTACATCATGAAGTCCGACGCTGATCGCGACCTGCTGATCGCCATCGAAGCGCTGGCGAATCATCGTTCTTTCTTTACCTCGCGCGCCGCAGAAATGCTGATCGATGGATTCTGCCGGCGGAGCTCCGTGACGGAACCTCGGGTATTGATGCGCAATCGGCTGACCTCCCGCGAACGAGAGATCGTGCAGTTGCTGGCGGAAGGAAGAAGCAGCAAGGAAGTGGCAGTGACGCTAGGAATTAGCGTCAAGACAGCGGAAACCCACCGGGCCAATATCATGCGCAAGCTCGAGTTACATTCGGTCAGCGAGTTAGTGCGCTATGCCGTCCGCAATCAGATCATAGAACCCTGATCCCTTCCCGCCGATCGGGAAGCAGCGCTCGACGCGGCGTGAAGCTTCCACGAATCCGAAATCACGACTGCTTGGATACAAAAATACACTGATGGAACCTGAAAACTTATAGGCCCGCTCGCCATATTCATTCTTGTTTTGTACAACTTGCGAATTACCTTCGTTAGGCTGTGACGCTGGTGTGACGCCAAGTTCGAGAGGACTCGGCGTTGAGATTTCGGGGGGAGTGAGCTGTGGTGCAGTTCACTCCCAGGCACGAGAGATGGTGAGCGAAGGCTACACGGCCACGCTGAGTCACCGGAACGACTCACTAAACGCGCGACCACTCTTTTACAAAATACGGAAAACATCCTAGAACTGAGCGCAATTTCTCTTTCCGAAATCGCTATCAAGGCGGCCAGGCACACGGGGCGCATCACGTTGCCGTGATCCAAGAAACTGTGGCTACGTGCACGGAAGTTATCGATATCCATCGACCATCCCTTACGTTTCTTATCGTTTGCGTCAATCTCGGTAAATTCAATTCCCAGACCACGGCTGCTTTGCTTTCCGACACAATTTACAACGCGCCCGAGTGCGAAAACAGCAGCAAAGAAATAGCCGTCGGGCTCGGGATCAGTGTCAAGACCGCTGAAACGCACCGTACCAACGTCATGCGCAAGCTGAGAATGCATTCGGTGAGTGAGTTGGTACGCTTCACCGTCAAACATCACTTGATCGAACCTTGATCGCCGAGCTGTCAGAGGACCTGGCTTAATTACTGAGCGCAGAGCCATGCACCATGGCTTCCAGTTCGTTCACAAGCGTACCATCCCACCAGCCGCGCTTCACTTCTTCCCATATGACGGCAAAGGCTTTTTCTGCGGGCAGGGCGTTGCGGTAAGGACGATCCGTGGTAAGCGCGTCATAAATATCCACTATTTGGAGAACCCGCGCCGTCAGTGGGATCGCATCCCCTTTCAGACCGTCTGGGTAGCCGCTGCCGTCCATCTTCTCATGGTGGTGACGGATGATAGGCAAGACGGATCGAAACGACTTTAGAGGCGACACGATTCCGGCACCCACGACCGTGTGCCGTTCCATGATTTTGCGTTCCTCTGGCGTCAGCGGGCCTGGCTTCAACAGAATCTGGTCCGGGACGACTACTTTGCCAATGTCGTGAATCACGCCGCCTCGACGTAGTGCAATACTCTCCTCCTCGCCCAGACTCAGACGTTTGGCCAAGGCCTCTGAGGATTCTGAGAGCCGGTCACAATGTCCCTCCGTGTAAGGGTCTTTTGCTTCGATGCTGAGCGCTAAGGCGAAGAGCACGGTCTCTGCATGTTCTAGTTCATCGGTAAATTGCTTGATTTTCAATAATGACCGTACGCGTGCCAGCAATTCTTCCTTGTTTACCGGCTTGTTAAGAAAATCGTCCGCACCGGATTCGATGCCCTGCACCCGATCTTCGCTCGCTGTCAGGCTGGTGACCAGAACCACGGGAATCAAGCGCGTGTCCGGGTTCGATTTCAGTGCGCGACAGACGGCAAAGCCCGTGCGGCCTGGCATCATAACGTCCAGCAGGGCCAAGTCCACCTCCTCTTCTTCCAAAAGCTGCAAGGCTTCCTCGCCGTCCTGAGCCTGCAAGATTCGATAAGGCTCGGCACTTAGGATTTCTTTCAAAAGGTCCCGATTGGCCTCAATGTCGTCGGCTATAAGGATCGTTGGAAGTTGGTCTTTAGTGTTCGCCATGGGTTCCTCCGGGGGTGCGAGTCTTATGCCTCACGCAGCATTGCCCAGCCATCTTTTTAGAATTGCGCGGTCATTTGACTGAATCTGGGTAAAGGCGATGCCCATTCCAGTTGCCGTCACGTTGGCACTAACCTTTCCAACGGCTAAAAACTCTGCCCCCGAATGGATAATCCGCACGCGTACTGTTGTCCCCTCCGGGTAAGGAGTGGTCGTCTGAACGAAACAACCCGACAAACTTAGATCACGAGTAAGTGAAACCAGTGCGTCTCGTTTGTCCAGATCGATAACTTCAGCGATTGCTCCAAAGTTATAGCGCGTAGCGCTACGACGTTCGTGCATCATCGCCAGCCTCTAAGGCGGGAGACGGGTAAACGTCTCCAGACTGGGAAACAAAAAGAGCGAAGATTCAACGGGGACAAGGCGTCGCTTCTTCCTCGCCACTGTTTCGCTGAAATGAGCTGCGGTGAGGGATTTATTGTCACAAGAGACCGAGAGAGGCGAGCAGAGCTAGTGTCACTATCGTTGTAAACACCGCGTCCAGTAGGCAAAAATAGATTCGTTTTCTGCGTGCGGCAGCTTTATCCATGAGGCGACAACTTGTGAAAAGGGCCTGGGTAAAATACGTTCGTTCCTGCGCAGCCACGTTGTAAGGAGATTAATAATTCAGGTCAAGTCAGCATAATTCCTACAAAGAACGTTCTGAAGGGCGCTCGCCTGAGGTTCCTGTATTAGTGCGAATCCCTGGGACCGCAAAGACCGTTGAGCGCCAGCGGCGACCCGGTATGAGTGGTAGACTGTTCTTGTGGGTTATCGGCGCGGCAGGCTGCGCTGTTGAATTGAGAATGAACCTCTAATTCACCGCACGTCCATTCAAGGCGCTTTGCGTAACTCCTGACAGTATCGATGCCATTGCAAGATGCGAACCCGAGTCGGGCCGATGCGCGATCCTCTTTCAACCTTTCCAATTGGTTGCTGAAGACCTTAAACGGCTCGAAAATTGGCTTGGCCGTTTATGACAAAGGCTTCCACTACGTCGGCGTCAATTCTGCTATCGCCATTATGAATGGTGTGCCGCCCGAAGAGCACTTGGGACAAACAGCTCCAGAGGTGATTGGGCGAACAGCGAGAATCATAGAGGCCCGGATTGATCGCGTATTCCTCACCGGCCAGCCGGTTTATCAACATGAGTTCTCCGCGAAACTGCCCATGAGAACTGACATCGGGTACTGGATTCAGGATTATTTTCCCATAGGCGACGAACGCGACCGAGTGAGCCATGTCGGTATCTTCGTTATAGAAGTGACCCAACACCGAAGACTCGAAGGCATAATACGTCACTTGCGTACATCGATCACTTCAGGCAACACGATTGACGGCAGAAAAGAACTGCTGGCGCTTATCCATGCGGCCCAGCCGCAGGGCACGCCTGTCTTGCGCGAGATGCCTTTAGAAGCCCCTTTCGACTCGCCGTCCAGAATAGAGTTCCCGGCCGACATATTGTCAGCCCGTGAACTTGAGGTTCTCAGTCTTCTGGCACAGGGTAAATCCAACAAAGAAGTGGCCTCCGCCTTAGCAATAAGCCAAAAAACGGTAGCGACTTACAGATCGAGGGTTAAGCGCAAACTAGGCCTCAAATCGCTCGTAGAACTGGTGCATTACGCCATTCGACACGGAATTGTGAGACCTTAGGATTTTGGATTAACACTCTCGACCGTCCTATGCGTCATCAATCGCGTTGCGATTTATTGTCTAGCTGCCTGAATCCGCGTCAGGATTACCGCCCGCGTTGCCCATCAAAATTCTTTTTCTTCGCGTGCGTCAACCTACACCAATCGGGCCAATCCAGAAGACGCAGCGTCAGATCCTCTGTGAAGATCAGATTAAACAACTCCGTCTCTCACTCGTGCTCTGGTCTCAACTGTTCCACTGGAAGAGCGCGTTGGTGATTGTCAAGCCGGGGACTCTTATCGGCTGGCACCGCTCGGGCTTCAAGGCATTCTGGGAATCGAAATCGCGCGTGGGTCGGCCGCGCCTGCCTGAAAGCATCCGCAAGCTCATCGTCCGGATGGCGCTGGAGAATCCGACCTGGGGGCAAGCGCGCGTGGTGGGCGAGCTGTCGGTGAAGCTCGGCATCTATGTTCGCCACGAACGGTGCGGGCGTATTGGCCTCCCGAATCCGGCCCGCGAGGACCACACAGAACCTCCTCGCAGCACTGGAAGACGTTTGTCCGCAACCACGCTAAGTCCGTCGTCGCCTGCAATTTTTTCGTTGTGATTACTGCTGGATTCCGAACTCTCTACGTCTTTCTCCTCATGGAACTTGGGACCAGGCGCATCCTCCACTGCAATCTCACCGCGCACCCAACGGCGGAATGGACCTTGCAACAGTTTCCAGACGCAATTCCAACCGATCATGCTTATCGCCTTCTCGTTCGCGACCGCGACTCCATCTTCTCGGCAGAAGTGGATGATCAGCTCAAGGCCTTTGGTCTGGGCGTGTTAAGGACGCCTGCGCGGGCACCCCAAGCAAATGCCTGCTGCGAACGGTTGGAACGATACGGCGCGAATGCCTGGATTTCATGATTCCACTGGGAGAGAAATACCTGAACAAGATCCTAGCGGAGTTGGTCCGTCACTACAACCAAGGGCGACCCATTCAAGTCTGGGGCCGGGAATTCCTGAACCTGGAGAGGTGTGCCTCCTTCAACAACCTCACGCTCACAGCAGACACTTCTCGGCCACGAATTGCAAGGTCGCTGCCCAGGCGATTCTCGGTGGCCTGCATCACGAATATCGCTGGGAAAGGATCGCGGCATGAAGGACGGACTGCTGAGAAAACGCCCGCTGATTGCCTCTCCGCTCGAATGGCAGATGGCCGCAGCGCATCAAACGTCTCGGCTCATGGCCCAGCACCCGTATCGGTTGTTGGTGATCACGAGCACGCTCCGCCAGGTGAAGTCTCCTTACGCCCACACGAGCGTTGATCCCGACCGAACGACACAATTTCTGATCGCGGTTCTTGCCGGGTTGCAAGTGCCTTTCGTGTCAGCGAGACACACGAATTGGGATAAGAGCTGGTTGGCTCCTATCGGTACCAAATTCATCTCTACCACTGGCTGGAGTCGAACGATTACGGCCCGGTCTCTAGAGGTTGAGCGGCGGCGCAGACGGTCTAGCGCCCGGGAAGGATTTTGAGGCGAGGATGGAATTTTTCCATAGCGCACCCAGAAGGGTCCTTTCAAGCCTGATTTTCGCGTGTTCTACAGCGGTCGGCGAGCCGAAATTTCACGCCCGGTGCCGCGTTATCCAGCGGGAAGGCTTGGCCAAATGCGCCGTCTAGCCAGCTATAGGTTGGAGCTGTGCTGCGTACTTCGCGCGCTTGTTGGCATAAAGGTTCGCATCGGCTCGCGCTAATAAGTCCTGGCCCGATTCGCCCGAGAGGAGCTCGGCCCAGCCGGCGGACAGAGCGATGGGCAAGTTGCGTTGATCAATGTCGAGACGGATTCCTTCCAGACGCTTGAGCACGCGCCCCACGTTTTCGGGTTTGCATTCCGGCAGCACCACCAGAAACTCGTCCCCACCGTACCGCGCCGCAGTATCCGAACCGCGCGTCGCCTTTGTCAGACGCTCTGCGAAAGCCCGCAGCAGAGCGTCTCCGCCACCGTGGCCGTAGGTGTCGTTCACCTGCTTGAATTGATCTAGGTCAATTAAAATCACCGATAGCGGCAGCCCGTGACGCTCCGAGCGCTTGATCTCGTCTTCCAAGCGCCGTTCGATAAAGCGGCGATTGAAAAGGCCCGTGAGAGGGTCGAGAAGCGCCATCTTGTACACTTCCTGCGCGAGCGTTTGCGCTTTGTCAACGGCAAAGACTTGGTCGGTGAGCTGCCGTCGTATCCGCTTAATCTGCAATTGCTGATAAACGACATAGACGTTAAAGATCAACACCAAGCCCACGAGCCCGCGCAACGCCTGGTTGAGAAGGACGGAATAATCGCTGTCGATTTCAGAGAGCAATGCGGGAAGAGCAAACGAGGCAATGGCCACCAGGAGGACCAGCGTTACCATGATCGCGTACGACCACAGCCACCATTCGCGCCGGTCCATCCGGTGCATGGTGAGCTGGATCTCTTTCGCGGGATTGGCGCTGAACTCTACGACCGAGCTTTTCTCGTCACATTCCTGTGGTGAAGCGTTCAGGTAAGTGCGCCTTTCAGGTAGATGCACGGTTTTTGATTGGTTTTAGGCTACCTTATTTTTATTCTGGCATGGTCTAACGGTAAGAACCATCGTGTACTGGCCGCTGATGCTCGGTTAGTTATTGCTGCTCGGTCCGAGGCCCGAAGTTCGCTCGGTGCGCTTATTCAACGACCGCCGGACAGCCGCGCAATAATTAGGGGCATTTATGACGACGCCGCGCTCGTACCGCTATCCCTGTTCGGCGGTGCAGGCGCTTTAAACCCTCGTAGACATCGGGCGGGAGCCGCACGGTTACCGGGGCCGAACATCGTTCCTTGGGCTTGGTGCCCTGTTTCGCGAGCAGATTTGATAGGTCCGTTGTGTTTCCGTCGAAACACTCGATCGCCGTCCGAAAGCGCGCCTCGACCAGAAAATTTACGGAGCAACCACTCCGTTTCGCTAACGCGTGGAGCTTCCTTTTCATCTCCGGCGAGCAATTCATCGTCAGCTCGTGCTTCGTCGTCATTAAGTGATGTCTCTTTTTTTTGCTTTTGGATTTTGCCTAGATTAGCGTGCTTTAGTGCTTAAGAGAACCGTTTTGTGTTCGCGAATAGAGCGCCTACAGAACGATCCTGTTAATTGGGAAGTCAATTTGAACTTTGGGCACGCTGGACATTTGGTGGGAATGGTCATATCGTGCGGCCATTCCAAAAGGCCAAGGAGTGCCGGTGTCCAAGAAATTGCTTCTGCTCGTCCTCTGCCTTGTGCTTCCGCTGTCGAGTGGATTAGCAACCCAGCGAGAGGGTTCGGGCTCGCACGGTCGTTCGACTAAGAGTGAAAACAGCTCATGGGAACAACGTGCCTACCCGTATCCTAGTTGTTGAGGATGATCCCCGTCTTTGCGAGTTCATTCGCGAGGTTTTCACCTCAGCCGATCTGGACACAGAGGCAACGACGGATAGCGCTCAAGCTGCGGACCGCCTGAAAAGTGAAAAATTTAGTGCGGTATTCCTCGATTTACACATGCCTGCACCTGACGGCCTTGAATTGACGCGACAGATACGTAGTTCTGCCTTAAATCGCGTCACCCCGGTTATTGTGATCACAGGCGAGACCGAGCACGGGCTAATGGCAAGGGCATTCCAGGGAGGCGTCAATTTTTTCCTTTTCAAACCGGTTGATCGCACGAAATTGTTGCGTCTCGTACGTGTGACGCAACACTCCATTGAACATGAAAAACGACGGTTCCAGCGCTTCAAGGTGACCTGCAAAGTATCGATCGTTGTGGGTTCGGACCGATTCGACGGCAAGACGCTAGATATCAGCTCGAACGGAATGCTAGTGCGGACGGGTAGGCTTTTGCCCGCTGGGACGCCCGTCAACCTCGCGATAGAGCTTTCGCCAGGCGCTGCACCGATTCGGGCGACCGCCCGCATTGTGCGAGTTGTCGGTCAGGAATGTGCTGGGTTAGAAATTCGAGATATGAGGGCGGAAGATGTTTACAGATGGCACGAATTTCTTCTGCCGCTCAATGTCCCTCGCAAGTAGGTAACGGCCTGTCAGCTCCGGACCACCGGGGCTTGCACCATAGCTTCCAGTTCATCTACAAGCGCTCCATCCCACCAGCCGCGCTTTACCTCCTCGCGCATCAGACCAAAAGCGCGATCGGGTGCCATCGCCTTGCGGTAAGGACGATCGGTGGTAAGCGCGTCGTAAATATCTACGGTTTGGAGAATTCGAGCCGTCAGCGGGACCGCGTCGCCCTTCAAACCGTCTGGATACCCGCTGCCGTCAATCTTCTCGTGGTGGTGACGGATGATCGGCACAACGGACCGAAACGACTTTAGTGGCGAGCAGATACCGGCCCCGACGATGGTGTGCTGCTGCATTACCTTCCGTTCTTCGGGTGTCAGAGGACCGGGCTTCAATAGGATTTGATCAGGCACCGCGACCTTGCCAATGTCGTGGATAATGCCGCCGCGGCGCAGTGCAATGAGCTCCTCCTCGCTTAGACTGAGGCGTTTCGCCAACCCCTCCGAAGACTCGGAAAGACGGTCACAATGTCCGTCCGTATAAGGGTCTTTCGCTTCAATGCTCAGAGCTAGAGCGAAAAGTACGGTCTCTGCATGCTCCAGTTCATCCGTGAATTGCTTGAGCTTCAACAACGATCGCACGCGTGCCAGCAATTCTTCCTTGTTCACCGGCTTGTTAAGAAAATCATCCGCTCCGGATTCGATGCCCTGCACGCGATCCTCGCTCGCCGACAGGCTAGTAACCATCACCACGGGAATCAAGCGCGTGTCCGGGTTTGACTTCAAAGCGCGGCAGACGGCAAAGCCTGAGCGGCCTGGCATCATGACGTCCAACAAGGCCAAATCAACTTCCCCTTCCTCCAAAAGCTGCATGGCTTGTTCGCCGTCCTCAGCCTGCACGATCCGATAACGGTCGGCACTAAGAATTTCCGTCAGAAGCTCTCTATTTGCTTCAATGTCGTCGGCGATGAGGATCGTTGGGATTTGGTCTTTAGTGTTCGCCACGGTTCTTCCTCCTGGGCCGCGAGCTTGTCTGAAGATCGGTTGAAGCGTTCGACGAATTATAAAAGTTATTATGGGTCGGTCCGCCACGACAGCCCCAAACTTCGACCTGGGTGTGCCTATGTTGGTTATGACCAATTAGATAAACCCTTGCTCGCCAGTCGTAGGTCAAGGCCCATGCTGCGATAGCATCGGATGGGGCGTGGAGACCCGCCACCCGCATTCTCCAAACGGCACCACAGTTTCGAGCCAGTTGTCTCTGGAGATTACTGACCGTGCACAACAGTTTATGCCGTTTTGGCGCCGCTGGGCCGCTGACTAAGAACGGTCGAAAGACGCCCGCTGCGATCACATTCGTGATTTCCGTCCTTCTGCTGATAACCACTGCTGTTGAGAGCCGCGGTGACTCCTCACAGCAGGATCAAACACCAGGGCGTCTCACCCAAGTAAGCCTAGAAGAACTCGGCCAAATCGAAGTCACAACCGCGTCGAAAGAGCCCGTGAAAGCTAGCCGAACTCCGGCAGCAATTTACGTCATCACCCAGGAAGACATCCGACGTTCCGGGGCGACAAGCATCCCGGAGGCCCTCCGTCTGGCGCCCGGTGTGGAAGTCGCACGGGTCGACTCGAATACATGGTCCATCGGCGTGCGCGGGTTCGCGAGTGCCCTTTCCCGCGACGTACTCGTTCTTTTTGACGGCCGAACCGTGTACACGCCACTCTACGCAGGGGTTTATTGGCAGGTCCAGGACACCGTGCTCGAGGATGTCGAGCGGATCGAAGTCATCCGCGGCCCGGGCGGCACCATTTGGGGAGCAAATGCCGTCAACGCTGTGATCAATATCATCACCAAGAGCGCCAAAAATACCCGTGGAATG
>Ga0307479_10007505_pt1 | contig 10051 bp, 9 predicted proteins | sample atmos_gasesECM4C_FD_203743 | JGI IMG/M metagenome (GOLD analysis project Ga0307479, IMG submission 203743) | Hardwood forest soil microbial communities from Morgan-Monroe State Forest, Indiana, United States - atmos_gasesECM4C_515 | ecosystem: Environmental > Terrestrial > Soil > Temperate...
TCAGGTCTTAAGACTACATTTGCGATCTCGGGCTAAACATTTCGGCACCGATCGTGCAATTGACTCTGTTGGAGAGAACCCTGGCAAACGGCTGCCGCTTGCCAGGGTCAATGCCATTCGGGGTGCGGAGGGGAGTCATGCGACTCAGAAATAGTGTGTGGGCGTTGTTTTGGTTCGCTTTGGTCGCCATCTCATCTTTCGCGCAGCACGTCTCGGAAACAGCACCGCTGAACCGCAGAATAGGAGCGGGCGCGGGCAGCGACGCGAACTACGGTAAGCTGCCACTCGTATTCGAAAAGAACCGGGGTCAAGCGGACCTGCAGGCCCGGTTCCTCGTACGCGGGAAGGGATACACGGCGTTTCTCACCTCAGACGGTATGGTTCTGTCTTTACGTGCGACCAACGTTGTCCCCGCCCTGGGAATGGACAACTTGCCTGCCCCTAGCAATGTCCTATCAGTCCCGGCCGAAATCATCCAATTCCGGCTGACAGGAGCAACTCCGAATCCGGCCGTTCTAGGTGAGGATCAACAACTCGGGAAAGTGAACTACTTTTTCGGCAAGGACCCCGCGAAGTGGCGCACAAATGTCCCAACCTATGCCAGAGTTCGTTACAGGAACGTGTATCCCGGAATTGATCTCGTGTACTACGGAGCAGGCCGACAACTGGAATGCGACTTCGACGTTTCACCGGGAGCCAATCCCAACCGAATTAAATTCGAAATCAGGGGCGCCAAGGAGATTCACGTTGACACCAACGGCGACCTGGTGCTGAAGACAACCAGCGGAGAACTTCACTTCGAGATGCCAGTTGTCTACCAGGAATTCAACGGCCGACGTATCATCGTGGACGGTGGCTATGTCGTAAATGATCCGACACACTTCAGTTTCCACGTTGCCCACTACGATCCTGCGAAGCCGCTGGTCATAGACCCGGTGCTCGTGTACTCAACCTACGTGGGAGGAAGTGGCTTTGACCAGCCTGCGGGAATCGCCGTCGACAGCACGGGTGGCACCTATGTAGCAGGGTTTACGGATTCACCCGACTTTCCCCTGGCGGCTCTAGGCTCACTCCCAACCGGCACGAACCACGTTTTTATCGCGAAGCTCGATCCATCTGGATCGCATCTGGTGTACGCCGACTACGTAGGTGGAAGCGGTTCGGACTATGGCTATGCGCTCGCACTCGACAGTGCGAACGAGGTATATGTGACCGGAAACACCCAGTCAAGCGATTTCCCGACCGTCAACCCTTATCAGGCCTCACTGCTTGGCGCTTATAACACCTTTTTAACCAGGATTTCCGCCGATGGCTCTTCCCTTTTGTATTCGACATACCTGGGAGGAGATTCTTATGACCAGCCGTCAGGCATTGGTATCGATGCTATCGGGGAAGTGCATGTGGCGGGAATCACGACATCGCGGAATTTTCCCGTGGTCAACGCGTACCAACCGACAGTTTCTCCGAACCAAGGGGCTTTGTATGGGGTTTACGGTTTCTTGACCAAGTTCAGCGCCGATGGATCATCCCTGGTCTATTCGACGTTCTTGGGGGGCAATTCAAACGTCACGCAGACGTGCGCTCAGGGCTCATGCTGGCCGGAACCTTTCAGCCTCATCAATGGAATCGCCGTGGACGCTAACGGCGATGCCTATGTTACGGGGAACACCAATACTTACAATTTTCCGGCTACGCCTGGCGCATATCTCACGACTGATTCTGCTCCCTCAGACGCGATGATCGGTTTTGTGAGTAAGTTCAGCGCGTCTGGAAGTTTAGATTATTCCACTTACTTATACGGAACGAGTGGCGCTGCTGTGCAAATAGCTTCCATCGCTGTCGACAGCTCTGGCTCAGCTTATGTCACAGGGACCGCCCCTAGTGACGGAACGTTTCCGATCACCTCAACGAGTATCTGTGATCCTGGTGTCTCTTTGGGCGGATGCAGTTACGCATTCGTGACCAAGTTCGATCCAACGGGATCTACCTTGCAATATTCGACTTTTCTGGGTCTCTACAATTTTGCTATTCCGCAAGCGCTCGTACTCGACCAAAACAACGATGCTTATGTTTTGTCCACCTCTTGGAGTGGCACGTTTGCAACACAGAATGGCATCGAGCCCTACACGAATGGAGCCGACCTCCTCGTCGCCGAGATCGACCCAGTTGCAAGTACTCAGCTGTTTGCTACATTCCTGGGCGCCAGCGGAGATGACAATCCTGCAGGGCTCACCACCGATTCCACCGGGAGCCTCTACGTAGCCGGTTACACGAACTCGAGCGACTTTCCGGTTACGCAGGGGGCTTTTCAAAGCACGATTGGCGGTGGCTCTGACGCGTTTGTGGTCAAGATCGGGCCAAACTCAGCGCCAGCCGTCTCGGTGAGTCCTTTCCAGCTGCAATACTCGAGCCAGGCGGTTGGCTTGACTAGCCAGGCGCAGACGGTTCTCCTTCGCAATATGGGCAGTTCGCCGCTATCGATTTCATCGGTCACGGTCAGCGGAGATTTTGCGGAGACTGATAATTGCGGAACCAGCGTACCGGCCGCCGGTAGCTGCACGTTGTCCGTCACTTTTACCCCCAACGCCGTGGGGTCCCGCTCGGGATCAATCCTGATTCTGGATAACGCAGCGGGATCGCCCCACGTTGTCAACCTGAGCGGCAGCGGCTCCGGTGCTGTTGCCGCCCTCAGTCCAGCAACCCTGACGTTTTCATCTCAACCGCTAGGCACCTCTAGTTCGCCGCAGATCTTAACCCTGAACAACAGCGGGAACGCTACCTTGACTGTGGGCAACATCCAGGTCACCGGAGACTTCACCCAAACCAACAATTGTCCCGCTACATTGGCCCCCAACTCCAGTTGCACCCTCAACGTTACCTTTGCGCCGACAGTAACGGGACTTCGAACGGGAGCTCTTACCATCAGCGACAACGCTCAGGGTAGCCCTCAAGCCGTGACCCTTACCGGGACGGGCTCAACCATCCCTGCCCCCATCGCAACGGTGACCCCCGCCAACTTAGCTTTTCCCGACCAGCAGGCGGGAACTTCCAGTGCCACGCAATCTGTTACCCTCACTAACTCCGGGACCGCGGCGTTGAACGTCGGCAATATCCAGATCACTGGAGACTACGCGCAAACGAACACCTGCCCGACCACATTAGCCGTGAGCTCCAGTTGCACAATCAGGATCACGTTCAGTCCTACCACGTCCGGAAACCGACCTGGGACTCTAACCATCAGCGATAATGCTCATGGCAGTCCTCAAGTTGTGAACCTTGCGGGAGCAGGCGCGGATTTCAGCCTCGCGAGTTCTCCGAGCAGCAATAGCCTGAAAGCTGGCAGCACAGCCACATACCAGGTGGCCGTCTCTCCCGTGGGTGGTGCATTCACCAACGTCGTGAAGGTAAGTTGCACGGGAGCACCAGCCTTGACGACTTGCAAGCTCTCGCCGAACGCTGTGACTCCGAACGGCAGCCCTGCGGCATCAACTTTGACAATTACCACCACGGCATCCGTGGCCCAGGCGGTCCCGCCTCGTTTATCGCGTGACCGGACCATCTACGCGATCTGGATGCCGGCGTTCGGCTTGTTCGGGATAATTCTGGTGGGTTCTCGAACTCGATCGAGAAGACTACGGGTGATCCTCCTGCAGTCTCTGATGATGGCAGGGTTGATGTTCATGATTGGATGCGCCGGAGGAACGGGCATCACATCGTCGCCTCCCGGAACTACCCCTGGGACCTACACCATCACGGTTACGGGAACTTCGGGAGCTTTGCGGCATTCTGTCGCCGTGACGCTTGTCGTCCGCTGAACCTCGGAAGACAAATTCTCAGCTAGTTGCAGGTCGCCATGTTTTGGCCAACGCCTTGGAGGCTCATGACGGAGTTGGCAACCAGAGGCAGACTCCAAAACCTGGAGTGATGTTTGCGCAAGTAGTACGCCGCAAATGCAGAACCAACGCTCTTCGCGGATGCGACCGCGTACGCACGCCCAACCGTCGGGTGAGTTCCGTACAAGTACGCAGACTGAACCTCTACGTTGCACACACCCTTTTTCCCGGCAAGCCAATTCTGGCGCGCGAATAGCGTCGTGTATGAATCGGCGAAAGTGCTACCGGTAGAGACAACAGCCAAGCTGACGAATGTCTTGTCGAATACTTTAACCTCCGGGCTGGCAGCTGCAATCTTAGAGCTCTGGACTGGTACGGTGCCTACGATAATCGCGGCGTTGCTCATACGCATGACGTTGCTGGGCGCTTCCGGGAGCTCGGCTGCCGCTGACGTCGTGACCATCGCGAGCATAGCGAGGACAGTTCCCAGGATCGTTCTCATCAGAGAAGTTGGCTTGCGTGACCCTGCTGCGACTGCGCCTTGCAGGGGGCTGGCTTTCTTGTTCCGGTCCATAAGTGCATTACGTTTGGTCATGTCCCGAAGATAGGCGCAGACGCTCTTTAGCACAATGGCGAGCTTGTAATAGAAGGTAGTAACGTGTGGTAACCAGCAGGTTGTGCCATAGCATTACACCCTCCTGACAACTGTCCTGAACTGGCTGCGAGTCGCTAAAGCTTTGCGGGGCAACGATATCGGGCCGCATCAATCTGTTATTTAGGGGTTACAGTCACTTACATCAGCACTGGGGAAAAGCCGCCGCGTCCATAATTTCACGCACTCTTGGAGTGAGGGGATTCCGAGAAGATCAGGGAACCTCACCGATTGCCACGGAGGAAAGATGTGAAGCTTGACAGCATTGCGATCAGATGGATCACAGCACTTCCACGGATGGCGAGTCCCCTCGCTGGCCCAGGACGCATGCAAGGGGCGCATTCTTCGCGAAGTTGCATAGCCGCGGCCATTCCAAGGACGCTTTTTACTCGAGCCTTGCGGACTTGGCAAATTCATCCGCAGGAGTCGGAAAGAAAGCGATCTGACCTCTTGTGTGGCATTCCAGAGATGCTTGTCTCTAGCCACCTGATCGGATCTCGCTGTTGCAACAGACCACCGGGAAGGTTTGTAACCTTCAATTAACAAGGGAGTTCGTTCACTTCCAACTCGTTGACTTCGGATCGAGTTCGGAATATCTTTCGCAGAACACCTCCGCCGGGGGAGCGGGGATTACATGCCCGAAGTTCAACCGAAGCAAATCACTGAGCTCTTGGATCAATGGAAAGCAGGGGATCAGGCGGCGCTCAATGTTCTGCTGCCTCTCGTCTACGACGAACTCCGCCGGTTGGCTCACCAACACCTGCGCAAGGAACGCTCGGACCACACGATCCAGAGTACCGCCCTGGTTCATGAGGCCTACCTTCGCCTGAAAAAGAGGGGCAATGTGCAATTTGAGAACCGCTCCCACTTTCTTGCGATTTGCTCCCAGTTGATGCGACAGATCCTCGTCGAATATGCGCGCGGGCGGCGGGCGGCGAAGCGAGAGGGGGGATACAAGGTCACCCTGGATGAAGCCGCCGTGCCAGCAAAAACCAGAAATGTGGATCTGGTTTTGTTAGACGATGCTCTGAATGAGCTTGAGAAACTTGATCTACAGCAGAGCCGCATCGTGGAACTGAGATACTTCGGCGGCCTCTCCATTGAGGAGACTTCGAAGGTGTTGAAAGTCTCCCCCGCGACGGTCAAAAGGGATTGGGCTACCGCGCGGGCTTGGCTCCTACACCAAATTAAGCGGACAGGGAGGCATGACTCTGAGGAGACGGTTCACGAAACTGGCGGCATGCCAGGCATAGGATGAGCAGTGTGTGACTCGATTGATCGAGAATTGACGCCTGCTTCAAAGCGGGTTACCTTATTGCACTGGCCCTCTTCCCCCCAGAATGAGAGGCGCCGTGCTTTCGGCTTCTTCAATCCAGGTAGCACGACACCTGACCCGCTGGACTAGCGGAGACCGCAAGGCCCGCGATGGGCCTGTCCCTATTGTTTGCGGCGCGTGCCGCTTGGCATGTCGCCTCCTCGCTCGGCAATGCACCAATCACCACCGGGGCCCTCAACGAGATGACGGGCAAGGCTTTTTGACATCATGACCCCCGAACGCTGGCAGCAGATCAAGGAAGTACTCGGGAACGTCCTCGAGTTGGATCGTTCGCGGCGCGCCGCGTACCTGGCCGCGGCGTGTGCGGGCGATCCTTCTCTTCGCGCTGAGGTCGAGCCGCTGCTGGACGCGGAGCGGTGCGCGGGAACGGACCTGCTCAGCGCAACGCGCGAGGGGGATGGCTCGATTTCTCGCCTCGACATCGACCCGAGGATCGGCCACCGCATCGGTCCCTACAAAATTGTCGAACCTATCGGCGAAGGCGGGATGGGCACCGTGTACCGAGCAGTGCGGGCTGACGATCAGTATCAGAAACAGGTCGCAGTCAAGCTTGTCCATGCCGGGCACGATTCAGGGTTCATTGTCAGCCGCTTCAGGAATGAACGCCAGATTCTGGCCAGCTTGGACCACCCGAACATCGCGCGTTTGCTGGACGGCGGGACTACCCGGGATGGAGCTCCTTACTTCGTGATGGAGTTGATCGAAGGAGAGCCGATCGACGAGTACTGCGACCTTCACCAATTAGGCACCGACGACCGGCTGAACCTGTTTCTGCAGGTGTGTCAGGCGGTTCAGTATGCGCACCAGCGCCTGATCATCCATCGCGACATCAAGCCGGGCAATATCCTGGTCGGCGCCGATGGAACGCCAAAGCTGCTCGATTTCGGAATTGCCAAGCTGCTTGACCCCGCCAGTGGCGGCACCGAAGCAACGATGACGGTGTTCCGGGCGCTCACTCCCGGGTATGCCAGCCCCGAACAAGTCAAGGGAGAGCCGATCACAACCGCCTCCGACGTGTACTCCCTCGGGGTGGTCCTGTACGAGTTACTAACCGGTCGCAGCCCTTATCGGCTATCCAGCCGCACTCCGCATGAACTCGCTCGGGCGGTTTGTGAAGCCGAACCGGAGCGGCCGAGCAGCGCGGTGAGTAGGACGATCGCCGGCGACCGCAAAACTGAAGAAGATGCAGAAACACCGGGAACAATGACCCCTGCGCTGAATGCCTCATCGCAGGGGCATAACAAGCACCTGCGCGGCGATTTGGACAATATCGTTCTGATGGCTTTGCGCAAGGAAGCCCGGAACCGGTACATCTCGGTAGAACAATTTGCCGGGGACATTCGACGGCACCTTCAGAACCTGCCGGTAATTGCCCGCAAGGACACTGCGCGCTACAGGGCGTCGAAGTTTTTTGCTCGTCATAGAGCGAGCGTTGTAGCGGCAGCGGTAGTAGCGGTCGTGTTGGTGGCCTCGCTCATCGTAACCTTCCGCGAAGCTCGCGCAGCGCAGCGGCAGGCGGAATTGGCTCGTCAGGAAAAAGCCCGCGCGGAGCGGCGTTTCAACGACGTCCGAGCGATGGCCAATTCGCTGATGTTTGAAATCCACGACAGCATTCGCGACCTTCCCGGATCAACGTCGGCGCGTAAGCTTCTCGTCGATCGTGCACGGCAATACCTCGACAGCTTATCAGCGGAGGGTGGCAATGATCCTTCCCTGACGCGGGAATTGGCGTCGGCGTATGAGAGAGTAGGTGACGTCCAGGGGAACCCCCGCTTCGCAAATCTCGGCGACACCGCCGGAGCCATTGAAAGCTATCGCAATGCCCTCCACCTCCGGCTTAAGCTGGCGGATGAAGACCGTGGTACCTCCGACGATCGCACGGCCCTGGCCACCATATACGCGAAACTGGGCTCCAGCCTCGAAGCCACAAATGATTTTCCAGCCGCAATGCAGGCTCTCCAACGCGCATACCCCATCGCGGAGCGGCTGGCGGTGGAGCAAAAGAACAACCCGGAAACGCAGGAAGCGGTGGCCGGGACATACTTTGCGATGGCTCAGTCTCTCGCTGAGATGGGGGATCTAGCCACGGCGCTGGATTATTTTCGTAAGTCGGTTGCGATCCGCGAAGCCATTACGGGAGGTTCTGCGGCCTTCCAGGAACAAGTGCAATCCAACCTTGCCGGGGCGCACGACTACATGTCGGAGGTTGTGTACTTGCAGGGCGATCTTAACTCCGCGTTTTCCCTTCAGGAAAAGGCACGCGATATCATGGCTCGATTGGTAAAGTCCGATGCGCAGAATGCCACGCTGCGACAATTCCTCTTGCAAGCCGAGTACGGGGTTGGATATTACCTCGCAGAGAAGGGCCTTCCCAGCCAAGCTTTGGCTCACTATCAACTAGCGCTAGCGGGATATCAGGAACTGACTGCGTCTGACACCCACGACGTGGTGGCGATGCGCTATCTCGCCAAGTGCTATATGAGGATCGGCCTCGCTCTTGCCGCTGAGGGCAAGCCGGCTGAGGGCATCCAATCCGCTCGCAAGGCCCTTCGGATCATGGAGAGTCTGGCTAGCGCCGACCAGGCCGACACCTACTACAAGGCCCCAGACCTTGCCTACGCATACGCCGCGTTAGGGGAAACCTATTCGCGTTTAGCCATGCAACCCGGCGTCCTGGAAACTTCGAGGATCGCTAGTTGGCGCGAAGCCCGGTCCTGGTACCGAAAGAGCCTTGATATTTGGCTTCTCCTGAAGCGGAAAGCGCCCCTCGCACGGTGGGATGCCTCACAGCCGGACAAGATTACAAACGAGATTTCACGATGTGATGCTGCCCTCGAAAAGCCGAACTCCAACCATCGATAGCGTACCTGCACTCACACGAAGCGAACTAAGGATTTCGTATCGAACCAGACCACCATGGTTCGACGCCGCTAAACGGCCGCAAGCATCCAAACCGGATCCTCTGCGTGTAAGCACCCAACTGCCGTGGGCGAGAGCTATCCCATTTTCGCGGGAAAGTTGACTGCGCTACAGTCGGCCAGAACCATCCGACTCGCCCCGGGGCCCCCGCCGCGCGAAAAAATCCTTTCGACTCGTGAGCCACTTCAGCGGAGTTTTTCGCTTTTACGGGTGCGGGGAAGTAGGGGCGGCGAAGCAGACGGCCCCAGCCGGCGACTTATTCGATTCGGGGGGAGGCGCGCTGGTTAGGCGTCCAACCGGAGGGGCAAGCTGAGCAGCCTCGCGTGATGCTGTTCAGCGTGCCCTATGCATTGAAGGCCGGAGATGCGGCTACCGTGGGGGGACTGCCGCCTTCGGCCTTTGTGCTAGCAACTTCGGTAGTTCCGGTGGCGGGGTGATGGCTTCATAAACGTGGAGCACGTGATGCAGTAGTCGTTGACGGCAAGGATCTTGCGCGACAGAGACTTGACGAATGGGTGCCATTGGTAGACCCACCGGGAAAGCGTCGGCCGCGAAAAGTTTACTCCCTTCGAGAGTACGGTGATTGCCGCTCCTTCATACGCCCCCATCATCGTCGGTTCCTGCAGCTGTTCTGCCAGATTGCCGTTCAGCCGTGGCGTCCCAGCCGACCGTGGCCTCCAGGGCAATCGATCCACCTGCGGAGTGTATGTTCCATCTGACAGCGTATTTGGATGGAAGTCGCTCCAGCCGTTCCCACAGGAAGGGTTGTACCCGCCCGGCACGCCATTGGGCGCCAGTCCGAACAGACATACCACTCGCAGTCGCCAGTCATTCAGAATGGGTGAGGGAGATGGGCATTTGCATCGATGATTGTGGATGCAGCGCCAACGCCTGGCAGCCGGACCGGCTTCCACATCAGCAACAATTCATGGAACGTACCGGGAGTCACAATGATCAGGCCGCCCGGCCTGGCAGTGTCAATCGACGCCTGAATCGACTGGCCAGCCGTCAGCCTGGTCGGAGGCTTGCCGCCAACCGTCACGGTCACAGTGTCCACCGATTTCTTGCCATTGCCTGCTGTGATAGTCAGCTCACCGCAGCGCGCGGTTGAGCCCCCGTACTGCCCCTGTTGCTGAATGGAACACTGTGGCACCTGACTCTGCAACGTTCGGCAAAGTGACGACGATCGTGGTGTCACTCCAACTGGTAACGTTAGCCGTTACCCCACCGATGGTGACACTTCCCGTGCCTTGCGAGGCGCCAAAGCCGTAGTATCGGGTGACCGTCTTCTGGTTGAACGGCGCCAACGTG
>Ga0307479_10007506_pt1 | contig 10050 bp, 9 predicted proteins | sample atmos_gasesECM4C_FD_203743 | JGI IMG/M metagenome (GOLD analysis project Ga0307479, IMG submission 203743) | Hardwood forest soil microbial communities from Morgan-Monroe State Forest, Indiana, United States - atmos_gasesECM4C_515 | ecosystem: Environmental > Terrestrial > Soil > Temperate...
CGCCCAGAAGGAGAAGAACCCGTTTTGAAATCATCGACACTAGTGGACCCACTCCCGGGACCCTCTAAAGGCTGTTTGCACGGGCTGGAGGCGGGATTCGGACTTCATCGCTTCGGCTGCAAACCACATGGCGATCGTTGCGCCATTCGTACCTGCCCTGACGGAACTCCTGAGCAGAAGCATCACCTGAACCGCTCACAAAGCCTTGCGACGCGAGGCAGTACAAAGCCGGGGGTGAAGTTCGCGGAAGGTCCGCTCCTCCTCGGCGAGCTTAGCCTACGAGGCTCTGCGCTCAGTGTTGTTTGGGTCCACATCCATTCCCCATCTCGCGAGCAGCCATTCGGGGATGTAGCACCTGTCTTTGTTGAGTTCACACCATCGCCGCAACTCTTTTGAGGCTGCGCAGGTTCGTTCGTTCAACCCAAGTCGTCGAACCTCTTGTTCAAAGGCGGTCGCTGCAGCTGGAAATTGATAAGCCATTGCCCCTCCGCGCTGTTCGCTCTCCACGAACGATCCCGAGTTGGACGATCATACGCCGCCTCGTTTCGTCACGACAATTGCCTGCGTTCTCCTGGCCGCTCAATGCCAGCGGCGCATCCAAGTAGATGTCAGGCATTTCTCAACTGGCGGGTGTCATGCGTATCTCGAACGTCAGTAGACGGCAGAGGGATTGGATCATGATCGGCAGTGTGATTGCCGGGTTACTCGCCGGTCTGGTCGCGACCTATTTTGGATTCCTCAGTGAACTGCCGGAATTTCAGCTTCCAGGTCACGATCCCGCAAGCTCCGAGAGGCACTCGAGAGCGGACTCTCTTCTGGTCGCATTATCTTTGGTAGTGCTGAAGCCCCATGAGACCTGTCAGGACACCATTGAGGTGAGTTATCTGTACGACGTAGCTAAACCGGGCGAGTATACGGTACAGATCGAACGTGATATGCCCCCGGAGCTTGGTTTGGGCGTCGTAAAGTCGAACGTTGTCAAAATCACTGTGGTCGAGTGATGCCGCCATAGGTAATCCTGACATTCACGAGATCAAACTGGCTCTTTCTCAGGAATGATGCCTAATTTGTTAGCCCAACGCGGCGAAGCAGGTTTTGAAAACGAGGGTCACCGCGCAGATTATCGGTTCGAGGATCAGCTTTGAGGATCCAGGCAACATCCAAAGACTTGTCGCGATAGGCCTCCTCCAGAAGTTCGAACGCTCGCTCCTTGTTGCCGAGCCCGGCATAGATGGTTGCCGGGAGATACGGCGAAGCTTGAGCCTTCATTACTTTTTGCTCTAATTCGCGCAGAATCTTCTCCGCTTCAACTCTGTTTCCCACTACTGCATATGCATGTCCTAACGAGGCGATTGCGTCAACATTTCCATTCGATAGCTCAATTGCTCTCTGGTACTCGGCGATGGCTTCCGGCAGCTTGCCTGTACCTTCATAACCCGCACCGAGGTTCGCGTGTACTGTCCATTCATTCGGATCCGAGGCGACCTCTCTCACGCCGGTTTCGACCACGCGTTCCCAGTCGCGCAGCTGGAAATAAACCGCCAATTCAATCCCTGTGGCCGAGGGATCGACCTGCTTGCTTTTCTCGACCTCCGCCAGCGCCTCGGCGCGACGCCCCATGAAAGCGAGAAACATTGCGCGGTCCTCGTGAGCACAGCTATAGCTTGGAGCCAGAGCCAAAGAGCGACTGAATGCTTGATCGGCAGCGTTCCAGTCCAAATCGGCGTGCCAATTCAGCACGCCGAGCACGTCATAAGCTTCGCCATTATTTGGGTCCAGTTCCAGCGCTTTGCGGTTAGCTTCTTTAGCAAGCTTATAGCCTTCCTCCGGCGAGATCTGCCCCTGTCCAAAAAATACGAGATAGATATAAGCATTTGCCAAGCCGGAATAAGCGCGCGAGAAGTTAGGGTCTCGTCGAATGGCTTCTTCGAAATAGCGTTTGGCTTGCTTCAGCGGACCCGGCACTGTGATCTGGTTGTTGAAAAGGTAATAACTTCCTCTCAAGTAAGCATCGTAAGCTTGCGGATCCACTGGGCGCGCTGAGCGGAACTGTGCCTGCAGGTCGGGAGTTACCTGGGCGCGGACTTGTTCGGCAATGGCTTCGGCAACGTCACTTTGCAGCCGCAGTGCATCGCCAAGATCGCGCTCGTATGTTTCCGCCCACAGATGTTGGTCCTCGCGTCCGCGGATTAGCTGAGCGGTGATTCGAACCTTTTGTCCAGCCCGAACCAAGGATCCTTCGACAATGCCGTCCACGTTCAATTCGCGCGCGATCTCGGGAAGCTTCTTGCTCGTGTGCTTGTAAAGGGTCACGGTAGTGCGAGAAGTCACGCGCAGGGTGCCCAGCTTGGCAAGATTGGTAATCAATTCATCCGTCATCGCATCGGCGAAATAATCCTGCGAAGGATCGCCGGACAAGTTTTCGAGCGGCAGCACAGCGATCGAGCGTATCGGCGGGGCTGCGCCGAAACGGCGCGAAAACGTCGGCACGAGCCAGAGCGCCAGGACGATCGCAACTGTCGCAACGGCTAACACCAGATACGGACGAGACTTCCTTTGGGTCGCGCTTGGTGGAATTCCGTCCGCTTTCTCGCTTGTAGGTGGCTCGACCACCCGGAGCCGCTGAAGGGATTCAGTCGGCTCGACTACTTGTGCAATGAAACGATATCCTTTGCCGGTGATCGTTTGGATGAACCGCGGTTCTTCCGGCTCGTCACTCAGCACTTGCCGAATTTTGCGGATGGCGCCATTGATGCTGTTATCGGTGTCGAGAAAGACGCCCTTGCCCCAGATTCTTTCGACAATCTGCTGGCGGCTGACAAGTTCGCCGCGCTGTTCTAACAAGAGGGCCAGGATTCCAAAGGGGGTCGGCTCCAACTTGAGGGCCACACCCGATCGGCGCAGTTCATAGGCGCGGAGATCGACCTCAAAGTCTTCGCCAAACTTTAGCAATTGATGGACTCTGACTGGTTCGCTAGCCACCGACAGTTCCCCCACCGGTGTTGGCAATTCTACCGCCAATTCAGGCCGGCGCAACATCCGTCCTGTTTTCTGCCATCTAGAAGCACACAAAACATTAAGACGGCCAACAGGTCTCCACTATTGAGTGCAGGACACGTCATCCCTCAGGATGCGTGGCATTCCGAGCGGCGGTGGAATCGCCGACTAAGAAATCGGAAGGAGAACCACAATGAAAAAATCCGTATTGAAGGTTGGTTTCGTCATTTGCTGCCTGGTCTTCGTCGGCGCCGCCGCAATCCACCAAGACGATGCGCCAAGCGTTGCGCAGGTCGTTGCCCTGGATGAATGCGACCCAACCACATTCAATGCTGCGATTGGGCCGGACTTCTGCAAGAACGTCTCGCTCGCCGTGCTCGGTTATGCCACTACCATTCAGGATCTGTTCGCTAAGGCCGCCGCCGGAACCCCCGACCCGAAGTGGGACTTCGAGCCGGACACACTCAGTATCAACAAGGGGACTGTGGTCTCCGTAGTGGACCAGGGTGGCGAGCCCCACACCTTTACCGAGGTGAAGGAATTCGGCGGCGGCTTCATACCCGGCCTTAATTCAGGCCAAGCACCCGTTGCCGAATGTGCCTCGGGGTTTTCTGACGTGTCCGTGGCCAAGACGCGACTCCTCCAAGGCAGCACGTCTCAAATCACAGGCCTGTCGAAAGGTGTGCACCACTTTCAATGCTGCCTTCATCCCTGGATGCGCGTAACGGTCGACGTGAAATAAAGCCGAGCACAAACATCGGCGGTGGCTGCAAACGGGCTACTGGCGGGCAGGCGGGGCTTCAATTGGCGTAATAGCGCCGTGAAAGGCGCTGGACTTCAGCGGGTGAAACTCCCGGGATATTGATAACGGCGGGCTGGGCGACTGCGGGCTTGATCGCACTTGCCCCCGCAATGTGTTTCATTTGTTTAGGCATTCTTGGTGCTCACTCTCTGGCCAACTCGGCCCAAGGCTCCTGTAAATCCAGACGGCTATACCCTCCAGCTTATTGCCAGAACTGCCAGTGAGGTAATCGCCGGGTGTGTCGGACTCCTTGCCGCTTGGCTGGGAATACTGATTCCGCGACAATTGCAAATCCGTCCGAATCCAAAACGAATCTTCGTCGTGTTTGCTTGCGCCGGTGTCGCTGCTATGGGGGGTTACATTCCAGAAGAAGGGTGGCGACATGTGACGCTCGCCCGCCTTTGGATAATGCTGCGGCCTTCTACGGCCTTGGGGTGAACGCCTGTTCTGGTGCCACGCTCGTTACGTCATTCCGAGGAATGAAGCCATGGCAGAAGGAATCGCGGACGGGCAATGGACGAGAGGCTGGATCTCGCAAGAACAGGTGAACGCGAGCGGGCTCTCGCCGTTCTGGATAGTGCCATGTGGCAGAAGCGACGGCACAGAGGCGGAACACCTGTATAAGGATCCTGACTAGTCAGGCCGCGTTGTTCGCCCATGCGACACGAGATCGTCAATGCGAAATACACCACACAGGACGGGCTCTTCGATACACGAAGGACGGTCGCTTCGCAGTCTGCTATTTTGCGCAACTCCTACTGAAAGACGGGCAGATCGAGCTTGCTGAACGGGTACGGAGCCGCGGCTGCGTACGAAGGTCAACCTCAATTCTCTCATTGCACGGTCAGCGTGATCGTGACTTGCTTGGCGATGGGAGAAGTTCCCGAAGACGTAGCGGTTATCGTGACCGCGCTCGAGCCTACTGGAGTTCCTGGGTTTGAAGTTGACCCGCCACCGCTGCTGCCGCCACAAGCCGTCCACCACGCAGTCGACAGCATCAAGATGCAAACCAGGCCCAAAAGTCGCGCACTTCCTGCCCGCCTTTTCTTTTTGCTTCTGTTCAGGAATACGATCCCCATGAAACCGGGCAGAAACACCGCATAGAACAGACCCGTGCGTCCGGACCCCCACTCCAGCATGGCGGTAGGGGCCATTGTGTGGATCGAGACCGTTGTCGCCGCCGCCGCTCCGTTCGGAGTCACACTGGACGGACTGAAGGTGCACGTGGATTCCGTGGGCAGACCTGAGCAGGCGAAGGTGACCGTTGGGTTGAAGTTCGCCAATGGCGCGGGAGTAATCGTCAGGTTTTGTTGGACCATCTGTCCTCGCGCCACGGTGAGGCTTGATTGGCCTGGCGTCATCGTGAAGTCCACCACCGTTAGGTCACCCACGACAGAGGAAGAAGTCGCAAAGTTCGCGTCGCCACTGTAAGCGGCCGTGACAGAGTAAGTACCTGTGGCGAGAGAACTCGTGGTGAAGGTTGCGCTACCACTGGAGAGAGACGCGCTTCCTAGCGCCGCCGATCCGTTGCTGAATGCCACTGTACCGGTTGGTGTCGCGCTGCCTGAGGTGGGAGAGACTTTTGCGGTGAAGGTGACGGTAGTTCCCGCATTCGCCTGCGGGGTCGAGACGGTCAATGCCGTAGTGGTTGTCGTCTTCAGGTTGAATGTCCCCGCAACCGACTGCACCATACTCATCGTGACCGTGCAGTTGCCCGTTCCCGTACAACCTCCGCCACCGCTCCATCCCGCAAAAAGCGAGCCCAGCGCGGCGCTCGGCGACAAAGTGACGCTGGTCCCGCTGGCAAAACTCGCGCTGCAAGTCCCGGGACAGCTGATGCCCGTGGGCACGCTGGTTACCGTACCCGAACCGTTGCCCGCCAACGTGACCGACAACGCAAAGTTCATAACGAAGGTTGCGGTGACCGTCTGTGCCATACTCATCGTGATCGTGCAGTTGCCCGTTCCCGTACAGCCTCCGCCGTTCCATCCGGTAAAGATCGAATTCGCGGCCGCGTTCGCCGACAGGGTGACGCTTGCTCCGCTACCAAAATTCGCGCTGCAGGTACCAGGACAGCTGATGCCCGTTGGGGTGCTGGTAACCGTCCCCGACCCGGTGCCCGCCAACGTGACCGTCAGCGCGAAGTTCACAGTCGCGTTGAAGGTCGCCGTCGCCGCCCGCGCCGCACTCATCGTTACCGCGCAACCGCCGGTTCCCGTGCAGGCCCCGCTCCATCCCGCGAAGGTCGAGCCCGCCGCCGCACTCGCCGCGAGAGTAACACTGGCTCCGCTGCCAAAATTCGCGCTGCAGGTACCGGGACAGTTGATGCCTATCGGGGTGCTGGTAACCGTACCCGACCCGCTGCCCGCCATCGTGACCGACAGCGGGAACGTCACCGGAGCCGTGAAGGTTGCTGTCACTGCCTGTGCCGCACTCATGGTGACAGCGCAACTGCCCGTTCCCGTACACGCACCGCTCCAACCGGTAAAGGTCGAGCCTGTCGTCGGAGTCTCCGTCAAGATGACGCTTGTGCCGCTAGCAAAGTTCGCAGTGCAGGTGCCAGGACAGTTGATGCCCGCCGGGGTGCTGGTGACTGTCCCACTTCCCGTTCCAGCCGCCGTGATAGTTAGAGGGAATGTGGCAGTGGCGGTGCAGTTGGGGAAGCTAAAACTGGCGATGCGCGTGTTCCAGTTAAACACGCCGGTGGCCTTGATGTACTCCTGGGTGTACCAGAAGGTGCAGTCGTCGACGGGGTCGATCTGCATAGCACTGTAATCGCCCCAGCGGGTGACGGCGCTGCCGCTGGAGTTGCCCACTTGCGATCCACCGCCGCTGACAACACCGACCTCAGCTTCCATCGTGCTGGCGGGATCGGTTGCAACCCGTCCGGTGAAAGCAATGGAAGGAAAGACAGAGCTTCCATTGGAGACGCTGTACCCCAGCGCCATGTCTCCCGCTTTATCCATGGCAATACTGCCCATCCACCGATAGCTGGAGTCAGGCGCAAATGTACTCTGCTGGGCAACCGCGGGAGTGCCGCTGGGATTTTGGATTTCGTACCAACGCACGCCGCCACCTGATCCGGCCACGACCGAATGATTCACGACCAGCGACTCATGGGTGCCGAAGTTGCGGTAGGCGAGCCGGTACATCAGACGGTCGGCCAGGGAGTCGAGTGGCTGCGTGGTGCCGGGCTGAGGAACGCAAGTGCCGCCGCCGCACACCGGGTTGAAGGCCGCAACGGGGATGACCGTAGGGCCGGTAAAGGTCGAGTTCGCGGGCATGGTGAAATCGACGTGGAATTTGAAGAGGTTCAGGCTGTTGTTTCCGAAATCCACCATGAAGTTCGGAGAGCCGGCGGGAGGAGGAGTGCTGCCGTCGATATCGGAGGGCAGGAGGCCAGCGACGGAGGTACCTTGCTGGAAGCAGATCTGCGTGGCGGCGGTTCCCGCGAGCATGGCGGCGCGATCGTAGGCGCAGACATCGGCGCCCACAAAGGTGTTGTTGCCGGTGCCGCCAAACATGTTGAACGTTTCGTAGTAGGCGTCGGACCACACGCCCATCTTGGGGTAGTCGTCCAAATTGTTGTACTGGAAACTGTAACGGTTGTAAGTGCCGGTCGCGTCAGAGGTCGTGGAGACGGCGATACATTGCAGAAACGGCATGGTGGAGACAGAGAACTGGCTGAAGATCCAGCGTTGCGCAGCCTTGTCGTAAAGAACGATAGGGTCGCCGTCATTATTGTTCTGGCAGCCGCCGCCGAATCCGGACCAAAGTGTTTTGCCGGCGGTGGGGCCGGCGATTAGCGTACCTGTCGTCTTGTTGAAAACCGCAAAGGACGTGTTGACCCACTGCACGTACTGAGTTGAGCCAACCGTACCTTCGGTGTCTGGTGGCGCGCCGGTCACCGTGAATCCATACTGCCCATCGCCCAAACCTTCAAAATTCAGGCTAGCGACAGGAGCAAAGACGGTCACCGACGCTGCAGTCCGCTGACGAACCGGATCTTCCAGCAATGTGACGAGGCCGGGGGGAAGAGGAATCTGCCGTACTGGTTCCGCCTCGTGCAACGCCAGGGATGGCTGGGGAGCTGTCGCGATCATGTCTCGCAACGGCGCAGAGACGTCCCGATGCTGTTCGACGCGTACGCTCATCAGCGACTGTGCCGTTGAAACAGACGAGCAGAAAAAAGGCAGCAACAGGCCTAATACGAACGCGCAGTTTCCAGACCTTAACCAGTCAGACATTCTCATCTCACGGCCCTAACCTCTTAACTGGTGCACAAAAATCAGCATGGGTCGACGAAAGTCTTCCGCAAGCATATGAAAAGAGGCCAGTGCGGGCAGGGTAGTTCGCGTGCTGTGAAGAGTCAACTCTCTTTGGTTCCTTGTAGCGATCGAATGTACAAGAGTGGAGTTTGACACCGGATCCCTCTGACTGGTCACGTCCTGTGGTGCGCCTGGATTCCGGCGAGCAGTGAGTCCAGATCGTCGTCTTTGGAACGCTCTCGGAAACCTACCGCACCTGTGGCCGCGAAGGTTGCCACTGTCAGGGCGATGGACCCAAGCATGGTCCGCATCTGAATGTGAGTTACCGCGGCGAGAAGGGCAAGACCACCGGCTACTATGTTCCCAAGGGAGCGGAAAAGGCTACGCGAGAAGGGGTGGCGGCGTGGCAAAACATGCAGCAATGTTTGCGCCAACTGGCGGAGTTAAGTAAGGAGCGCAACTTGCAGCGCGCCCGCGAGGCCGATTCGCGATGACGCCATGGCTCCGTCTCACTCGAACCCTCATCGGTTTGGCCTTGGTGGGTCTGTTCCTCAGATTGAGTCCGCCAGCCTTCCTGAACCATCCGGTTGTCGTTTCGAAGCCAGGGCTCGCTTCCTGGAGAGAACCCGCTCCCGCCCACCGCATCGATTTATCTGAGCATGAAATTCGATCCGGTTCGCGCTCGACCTCTCCCACGTCCGGTCCGCGACTATGTGTGGACGAAATGCGATCTTGGTCCACCCGGCCTCCCGACTCACAAGCCACCGGAACCGATCGGACCTTGGCGAGTTCCCGATCAAAGCTGGCAGCTCATAACGAGCTATCCAGCCACTTTTTTCCACGAAATTACCGCCCCATCCCGTCGAATTTGAAGAGCTGGGCTTTTGCAACAGCCTTTAGCTAGAAGGTAATCTTTCCGCCAATCTGCCAGTTGCGCGGCAGCTGCTGGCTTATCGCTCTTCCGAATGAGCCATTCGCGAGGTTCGGATCAAGGAAGAAGTTCTGATGGTTGAACAGATTGTAGATCTCGAACCTCAGTTGGAAGTCAAGCCTTTCTGTGATGTGGGTATCCTTAAACGCCGTGAGATCGGTCTCCGCGAAGGTTGGCTGACGGAACTGCTGCGTTTTCTCGTTGCCGTTGGTACCGGCGATGGGGATCGTGAACTGGCCTGCCGAGAACACGCTGGTGAGATATGCGCTCTTCGACATGGCTTCGTTGTAGCTGGTGACATCCGGAAAGTCCAAGTTGTCGCCGTCGGCATTGTAGTCTCCCGTCCCGGAGAGGTGAGCATCCGCACCCACAACGTAGTTTCCCCCGTTGTAAGCCTTTGTCGACAAAACTGTGAAGGGATAGCCGGTCTGATAGATGCTGGTGCCACTCAGACCCCAGCCTCCCGTCACAAGACCAAATGCGCCATGCCCACCATTCAAGCCCGGTATCTCGTAGCTGAACGTCAAAGAGAAACGATTCGGAACATCCCAGGGAGATGGCCCGTAGAATTGATGGGGATTGATTGTGGTGGGGTACGAACCGTTGCCGATGCTGGCACCGCCCTGGCCCGCGTCATCTTTGGAAGCGGAGCGGGTGTACGAAGCATCGAAGAATGCTCGCCTCGCGCGCCCTCTAAAATCAAAAGTAACGCCCTGGTAGTTGCCAACCCGATCATTGTCGGCGTAGTTGATGGTGCCGAAACTGGAATTGAGCCGGGTGGGATTCGCGTTCACCAACAGATCGCCTGGCTTCGCGTTGATATCGGCGCCATAACTGACGGTTCCAGCCTGATTGCCATTGGCAACGAGGTTGCTAGAGTGCGAACCGCTGTAAAGCACGCTGGCTACAAAGTTGTTTGCAATCTTACGCTCCAAAGTGCCAGCCCAGATAAAGGCCCTTGGGGACTTTATGCTCGGATTAATTCCACCGATGCCGGGCGAGGCACCTGGAATTCCTCCCTTTGCGTCGAGGCAAGGAGCTATTGGACAGTG
>Ga0307479_10007507_pt1 | contig 10049 bp, 9 predicted proteins | sample atmos_gasesECM4C_FD_203743 | JGI IMG/M metagenome (GOLD analysis project Ga0307479, IMG submission 203743) | Hardwood forest soil microbial communities from Morgan-Monroe State Forest, Indiana, United States - atmos_gasesECM4C_515 | ecosystem: Environmental > Terrestrial > Soil > Temperate...
CCACTTTTTCGTGAATCACCTGGCTGACGGCCAGCGCCTGTCCTTCACGGATGAAATTTCTGCGGCGCAATTCTTCCGGCGCGAGTCCAACGGCGCTTGCCACGCGGTCCAGATGGCGTTCGAGGGCAAAGACGCTTTGCGGCGCGCCGAATCCGCGAAACGCGCCGTGCGGAGGGGCGTTGGTGGCCACCGCGCGGCTGCGAATGCGCACGTTGGGGCAGTTGTACGGCCCAGCAGCGTGAATCGTTCCCCGCGAGAGGACCACCGGCGAGAGCGTTTCATAAGCGCCGCCGTCGAGCGTGAAGTCAATCTCCATGGCGAGGAGTTTACCGTCGCGCGTGATGCCAGTGCGGTGGCGCGTCCGCGAAGGGTGACGTTTTGTCGTGGCGGCCATGTCTTCCGCGCGGTCGTAAATGATTTTTACGTGCCTGCCGGATTTCCACGCGAGCAGTGCGGCGTGGCAGGCAATCATCGAGGGATATTCTTCCTTGCCGCCGAATCCTCCGCCTGTTTCCGTTTGCACCACGCGGATGCGCTCCTTCGGCAATCCGAAAAGCCGCACCAGCGCTTTGTGCACGTAATAGGGGCATTGCAGCGAACCCCACACGGTGACGCCCTCTTCCGCGTTTGCCCGCGCGATCATGCCCTGCGGTTCGATGTAGAGCTGCTCCTGCGCGCCGGTCTCGTATTGGCCTTCGACGATGAAGTCTGCCTTGCCCCAGGCGCTGTCCACGTCGCCCTTTTCGACGCGGAAGGTTTTGAAAATATTGTCTTCGCTCCAGATGATTTGATTCTTCGCAAGGGAATCGTCGATTGTGAAAATCGCGGGCAGCGGCTCGATGTCAATGCGCACCGCGCGGCGCGCTTCTTCGAGCAGATATTTGTCGGGATGCGCGAGCAACACGACCGGCTCTTCGGGATGGTTTAGGAATTCATCGGCGAGGCAGGGCTGGTCTTCGATCAGCAGCGCCACGCAATTTTTCGAAGGGATATCCTTTGCGGTGACGATAGTGAATTCGGGCCAAGGAATATCGCCTTCAAAACGAATTCCGCGAATGCGGCCCCGCGCAACGGAGCTGCGCACGGTTACTCCGTGAAGCATGTCAGGAAACTTCAGATCGTCCACGTAGCGAGCGTGTCCCGTGACTTTGTCGCGCCCTTCTTTGCGCGGAACAGATTGGCCGATGATGTGTGCTTCCATAGGTTGAGGCGCGGCTGCGAGATTCCATCGTGCATCTTATCGCAAGCCCGGAAGGGAGAGGGAGTTCGGATTTGCCGCGCGAATGAGTAACGCTGGATAGCGGATCAGGAAGCTTTTTGGCCCAGAGTCACGACAAAATATTGGGCAAGCGTGGCGCCCACATTGCGAAGTCCGTGCTCCACGTTGGACGCTACAAAGGAAGCCGAACCCGGTCCGAGAATGGTTTTGTTGCCGGCAATTGTGACTTCCAGTGTTCCACTGCTGATGAGGAACAGCTCTTCACCCACATGATGGTGAGCAGGGTGCGGCATCGCGCCGGCTTCCAGCACCGTTTCATGCGCTTCCAAGTAGTCGCCCGTGCGCGTACGGCCTTCCAAAATGTCCCGGTAGGCGGCTTGGCCTTCCTTCGAAACGGGCAAGCTTTCGAATGGGTACGCCGCAGATCTCAGCGCATGGTTCTCAGAAGAAGATGCGGACAGTGCGGCGCACATCGCGGGGAGCAGCGCGCAGGCTTCCCTTCGGCTGAGGTTCATTGGATCCTCCTGCTCGTCCAAACTCTTATAGCACGTCTCAGCCGGGTCGCTTGGCAAAGCAGGAGAAACTCGTCGGCAATCAAAGACGTTTTTTTGCAAAGGCTCTGCCTGAAGCGGACTTGAGATACTTCTCGAACGCGAAGGCCCGCTTCTCGTCGGTGAATGCGATGTACGTCTTTAGCGCCCAAGGCGCGTATTTCGACGTGTGTGATACCTCGCCTGCGTTATGCTTTTGCAAACGAGCGCGCAAGTCGCCGGTCACTCCGATGTAATGACGTTCGGGTTTTTCTATGCTTCGGAGGGTATACACGTAGGTCATGAAACTCTATTGAGGATAATGGCCCGCCGAGCCGTAGCTCGCGAGGGCAACGCCCGCCTCCGCCCTTTGGGCTTCGGCGCGGCAGCCTTCCCTGGAGAAGCAGAGCGAAGGCTGGTGGGCCTGGGTGGACTTGAACCACCGACCTCGCCCTTATCAGGGGCGCGCTCTAGCCACCTGAGCTACAGGCCCGTTCGAGGAAAGAAGAAAAGATTTTAGCACGGCGCGGCAGGGCGCGCACAGCCGCTGTTCACTGGCGGCCTCGCCGCGCGACAACCAGCGCGCTATTGTATGAACCCCACGTTCGGTGTTGGCTCGCTGCCGGCCGGCGCCTCCTTAATGGTTCCAAACTGCGCCTCATATCGCCCGATATTTTCCCCCAGCGCCCGCCAGATGCGTTTCGCGTGCCCGGGGTTCACGATCACGCTGCTCAGCAGCTTCCCCTGCGTTCCATTCGGGAAAATATAGATAAAGTTCAGCGTGAATTCTTCCAGGTTGTGGTGAATCATCACCAGGTTGCTGTATTGCCCCTGCAGCTCTTTTTCGTCCGCCTTGATTTGTACCTGACCCTGCACCGGCCGCTGCTCGTCCATCGTTTGCTTCTCCCCAAATGCTTTCTCGAAGTTACCACAGCCGCGCTTTCTCCGCCCGCTGCTTCGCGATGCTGCTCTCTAGGGCACCGAACAACTGAACTTTTATTGACATTGCAGAGCATTAAGTGTAGTTTATCATAGACATTTAACACAGTTAACATAGGCCATGGCGCCCACGGTCCCGCCACAACTCGAAACGGAGCCTCCCGTCAGCGGGGAATCGTCGTCCAGCATTTTCTCTCCCGCAGCCTGGCGCCACGACGGGGCCATGCCCTCGCTCCCCGAGGTGCATCGTACGATTCACTTCGCCCACGGCGCTTCGTGGTTCCGCAAAATGCTCGCGTTCGCTGGGCCCGGCTATCTCGTCGCCGTCGGCTACATGGACCCAGGCAACTGGGCCACCGACATCGGCGGCGGCTCGAAATTCGGCTACGCGCTTCTGAGCGTTGTTCTCATTAGCAACTTGATCGCCATGTTTCTCCAGGCGCTCTCCGCGAAACTCGGCATCGCCACCGGCCGCGACCTCGCGCAGGCTTGCCGTGACCACTATTCCCGCCGCACGGCCATCGCGCTTTGGGTCATCTGTGAAACGGCCATCGCTGCCTGCGACCTCGCCGAAGTTCTCGGCTCGGCCGTGGCGCTAAAACTTCTTTTCGGCTTGCCGCTGCTCGCGGGCGTGCTCATCACAGCTTTCGACGTATTGATCGTGCTCGCGCTGCAGGGGCGCGGCTTCCGCATCATCGAAGCTTTCGTTGTCACGCTTATTGCCTCGATTGCCGCGTGTTTCGCCTACGAAATCTTTTACGCGCGGCCCCTTTGGCTCGAAGCCGCTTCCGGCTTTCTCCCGCGCGCGGAAATTCTTCGCAACCGCGAAATGCTCTACATCGCGATCGGCATCCTCGGCGCCACGGTCATGCCGCACAATCTTTATCTGCACTCCAGCATCGTGCAGACGCGCGCTTTCGGTGACTCTTCGCGTGACCGCCGCGAAGCGATTCGCTACGCCGTGCTCGATTCCACGCTGGCGCTGGGGTTCGCTCTTTTCGTCAACGCCGCCATTCTGGTCCTCGGCGCCGCTGCGTTTCACACCCGCGGTCTGTCGAACGTGGCCGAAATTGCGGAAGCCTACAAGCTTCTGAGTCCTGTTCTCGGCGTGAGCCTCGCCAGCACCGTCTTCGCTTGCGCGCTCCTCGCTTCCGGCCAGAATTCCACGCTCACCGGCACGCTCGCCGGACAGATTGTCATGGAAGGATTTCTCGAGATTCGTTTGAAACCCTGGCTGCGCCGCTTGATCACCCGTTCCATCGCCATCATCCCTGCGGCTTTTGTGATCGGCTTCGCGGGCGAAGGCAAGGTTACCGCGCTCATTATCCTCAGCCAGGTTGTTCTCAGTTTTCAGCTGCCGTTTGCCATCATTCCGCTGATCCAGTTCACGGGCGACCGCGCCAAGATGGGCGAGTTCACTAATTCCCGCACCACATCCGTCCTCGCATGGATTGTTGCCGCCGCCGTGCTGTTCTTCAACGCCGAGCTCCTCTGGCTGATCTTCCGTTCCCGTTAAGCTGCGAGCCAGGCGACACTGGGATTTTGCAGCGCGCATCGAGAAAATCCTTGTTGCGCCGCGCGGCTTTCGCTCTCCCCGCGACTATGCGAGAATTTTCACGTCTGCATGACAACTTCTCCGCAACGCAATCTGGCCTTGCGCAAAATGCTCTTTGCTTTTGTCCTGGCGCTCATCGTCCTCTCGCTGGTTCTTGCGGCGTGGCAGAGCAGGGAATGGGTCATTCCCGAAGAAGCCAAAAGGCGGCAGAACCCCGTTGCGCCTTCTGCGGCGGCAATCGCATCGGCGCGCTTGATTTACCTCGACAAATGCGCGCAGTGCCACGGCGATTCCGGCAAAGGTGACGGCCCGGAAGGCAAGATGTACGACCCTGCTCCCGGTAATCTCACCGATGCAAAGCACATGAGCACGCGCACCGACGGCGAACTTTTCTACCAGATCAGCCAGGGCCGAAAACCCATGCCCGGCTTCAAAAAACGCCTGAGCGAGGAGCAGCGCTGGCAATTGGTGCTCCTCGTTCGGTCCTTCGCTGAAGCCTCCCCTGCCACAACCCATTGACCCTCTGGCTGGGTCGAGGCGCGCTCGCTGTTCATCCGGCCTTTTCCTTGTATCGAGGTCACGGTTGTATACTTCGGTTTTCGCGAGCACAGCTCAACCTAGAAATGTTTGCCGCAATCATTCTTGATCATCGCATGGCATTTGTTTTTCTCTGCGCGCTCGTGGTGGGCGCGGCGGTGCCGCTGGCGATGGCGTGGGCGCGGGTTCTTCCGGAAGATTCGCCTCCGTTTGCGCATAGAGAGGATGTCCCGCATGACTCAAGGGAAGAACAGCCCGGCCAGGAAGGCAGCAACAGGAAACGCGATCCCTTTTCTATCGTTCTGCTCGTTTTCGTGACATTGAGTTTTGCAGTAAGGTTCCCAGGATTCCCCGTGGACGCAGTTTTTCACTGGTTCTCGACGCGCATGCCCGAAGCCTGGTCGGATTGGGGTTTGCTTGCGGGGCGCGCGTTTTGTGTCGTGACTCCGGGCCTGGCCGCTTGCTATTCCGCGGTTCAGCCAAACTTTCTTCGCATCCCGCTGATTGCCGCCGGAATTCTCGTCCTCGTGCTTTGGCTGATGCAGCCGATGCTCTTTGCCGCGATGACCGCGTCGTAAAAATAAAGAGGGCCGGCAATCGCCGGCCCTCTCTGCTTCTCCAAAGATTCGTCTTTACGCGGACGCTGCCTTCACTTGCTGCAACGCGGCCGCGACTTCTTTCACATCCGGCACGACGGGGATATCGTAATTCTTGAACCAAGCGACTTTTCCTGCTTTGTTCACGATGGCGATGGAGCGGCCGGTGATGCCCTTGTCGGCGAGGTACACGCCATATTTTTCGCTTGCCGCGCCTCGCGGATGGAAATCCGCAAGCAGCGAATACTTGATGCCCATTTTTTCCGCGAACGCCTTGTGCGACCACACGCTGTCCACGCTGATTCCGAGCACTTCGGCATCCAGCGTGTCGAACGCCTTCATGTCATTCACGAAGCAGACGTGTTCGTTCGTGCAGGTCGGGCTCCAGTCGAGTGGGTACCACACCAGCACGACATTCTTTTTTCCAGCGAAATCCGAAAGCCGCACTTCCTTTTTGTCCTGATTCAGCAACATAAAATCCGGCGCCGTCTGTCCCACCGCGATGCTCATTGTATTTCCTCCCATCACTCCCAACTCTTGCGATGAAGAATCTAAGCCAACATCTTACCAAATTGAGCATCCGATAAGGATGCTCGTCCTGCCTGCCCCGCTCTTCGCGGCGAGCGAGCCCGCGGCGGCGGGCGAGCCGATCCACGATTCCGACTTGGTCGGAAAGGACCTCTCTGTCTTAAGTGTTTCCTTCCTCGATGCCAGCGCAGCTCTTTACTTCATTACTTCTTTGCTTCACACTCGCCCTCAGGAGCCCGCCATGAGCGCCGAAGCTGCTGGCCGTGCGCCGTCGGACGCTTCGCGTCCGCTCAACACTGTGATGCCCCTCCGCGAACTCGTGGACCGCTACCGCTCGCTCGCGGGCGAATTCGGCAGGTCCGTGCCGCTCGCCACTTTTCAGCTTAGTGTTGCGGAGACGGAACGCCTCTTCTCCGGCTACGACGAGGACTACCACATCAGCCGCTTTTTCCATTTCACGCAAGGTGAAGGAACGCGGTTTTCGATCAACGGCATTCCCGCCACGCACATTTCCCTCGACGCAGAAATCGAATCGATTCTCTGAATTTTGCCCAATCGGAAAAGTAAACGGAGCAAGGCCTGCCACGTCGTGTTCTGTTGGTGAAAGAAATTCCGGTTAAGCGGAAACGGTCCGCTGGAAGCGCTGCGAGAGGCGGCGATGCTCGTCCATCACTTCCCGGGGCAGTCGATCGCCGAATTTTTCAAAAAACTCTTTTGTGTCGGCTACTTCCGGCTGCCAATCGTCTGCGTTCACGCGGAGCAATTCGTCGATCGCTTCGGAGGAGATTTTCAAGCCATCCAGAGTGATTCCGTTGCGCGCGGGAACGAAGCCGATTGCCGTTTCCTGCGCCTGGCCGCGGCCCTCGACGCGCTCGAGGATCCACTTCAGGGCGCGCACATTCTCGCCGAAGCCGGGCCACAGGAATTTTCCGTCCGTGCCGCGCCGGAACCAATTCACATGGAAAATTTTCGGGGGATGCGGGATGCGCTTGCCCATCTCCAGCCAATGCCGAAAATAGTCGGCCATGTTGTAGCCGCAGAAAGGCAGCATGGCCATGGGATCGCGGCGGGTGACGCCGACCTCGCCGGTTATGGCTGCAGTAGTCTCCGAGGCCATGGTGGCGCCGACGAAGACGCCGTGCTGCCAATCGAAAGATTCGTATACGAGCGGAGCTACGCGCGCGCGCCGGCCGCCAAAGATAAATGCGGAGATGGGGACGCCCTCCGGCGCTTCCCACTTCGGTGAAATGCGTGGCGCTTGCTGCGCAGGGACGGTGTAGCGCGAGTTGGGATGCGCGGCCGGTCCCTTGGAACTGTCCCAGACTTCGCCTTTCCAATTGATCAAGCCGCCGGGCGGAGCGGACTCGATACCCTCCCACCACGGCTCGCGATTGGGCGTGAGCGCCACGTTGGTGAAGAGTGTGCTGCGCGTTATTGCGGCCATCACGTTGGGGTTTGTATTGGAGCTCGTACCGGGCGCGACGCCGAAGAAGCCCGATTCGGGATTGATGGCGTGGAGGTAACCGTCTTCGCCGACTTTCATCCAGGCGATGTCGTCTCCAATCGTCCAGACGCGGTAGCCCTGGCTCTCGAGAGCGGAAACCATCATGGCGAGATTCGTTTTGCCGCAGGCGCTGGGGAAGGCCGCGGCCATGTAGGTGACTTTGCCGCCGGGGGATTCGAGGCCGAGGATGAGCATGTGCTCGGCCATCCAGCCCTGTTCGCGGGCCATCACGCTGGCAATGCGCAGCGCAAAACATTTTTTCCCGAGCAGCGCGTTGCCGCCGTAGCCCGAGCCGATGCTCCAGATCAGTTTTTCCTGGGGGAAGTGCGCAATGTAACGCCGCGAGGGATCGAGATCCCCGAGGGAGTGCAGGCCGGGCACGAAATCGGAGGACGAGCCGAGTCGGTCCATGGCGATTTTGCCCATCCGGCACATGATGCGCATGCTGACGACGACGTAGGGGCTGTCGGTAATTTCAACGCCGATTTTGCTGATGGGCGAACTCGCCGGACCCAGGATGTACGGCACCACGTACATGGTGCGGCCGCGCATTGCGCCGTCGAATAGCGCGCCGAGTTTGTGCTTGGCGCCTTCCGGATCCATCCAATTGTTGGTGGGCCCTGCGTCGTCTTTCTCCGGTGAACAGATGAAGGTGAGGTGTTCGGTGCGGGCCACATCATTGGGGCTGCTGCGGAAAAGATAGCAGTTGGGATAGGTTTTTTCGTTGAGCCGGTGAGTTTCGCCGTCACGCAGCATCTCGCCGATAATCCGCTCGTTTTCGGCTTGCGAGCCGTCGCAGAAAACAATACGTTCCGGCTTGGTGAGCCGGGCCGACTCCTCAACCCAGTTTTCCAGTGGCGTTGCCACGATGATCTCCCCCGAGAACCAGCTCCGCCTGACCGGAGCCGCAGAAATCCCGGCCGCCTCGCGGTCATAGAGAGTCTTGTACGCCCTGGGGCCGCGTAGTGGACGATAACGGCCCAGCCAACCGGACGAAGTGGGACAGAGACGACGCGCCGTGCTGGAAGGGCGGTGTGAATATACGGTGACAGTTTATGTTACGGGTCGTGGAATGCGCAAGTTGGAGGTCCCATACCGCCCGCGCCCGGCGGCGTGACGATTTCCTAGGGGCCGAATTTGCTTGCCGCTGACAGCGTCATTTCTTCTTTAACTCCGCGTCCCAATTGACGACCAGCGTGATGACTGCGGTGGGCTGTTCCCCTGCGTACTCGATAATAAAACGCTGGCCGTCCGCGCTCACATCGAAGGCCGCTCCGCCTGACCGATAGGGCCGGGCCTCAAAAAGCGGCTGGGCGGCGCCGATCTCGAAACTGGTTCCGCTCGCTCTCACTTCCGCGGCCATCACTTTATTGTCGGGCGAGAGATAAAAAATCTCTTTGCCGTCGCGGCGCCAGCGCGGCCAGGTTCCGCCTCCCGTCGAAACCTGCCACTTGCCCCCCGGGCCGGGAAACGGCACGACATAGACCTCGGGCCTGCCCGATTCGAGCGAAAAGTAGGCCAGCCATTTGCCGTCGGGTGAGAATCGCGCACCTAATTCGTTGAAAGTGGATTGCAGGAAGGGATACGGTTTGCGCTCACCACTGAGAGGGAGCATCCATATCTCCAAAACGCCCAGCCTAGACTCGTAGTAGGCGAGAACCTTGCCATCGGGGGACCAATCATTAGGGTACCTGGGTTGCTCATTGCCCGGGTGAATGAATTCTTCATTGCCCGATCCGTCCGAGGGCCTCAGACAAAGGCCAAACTTCCCGGGGCGGACGCAGGAGTAAGCAATCTGGCGTCCGTCGCGCGACCACACGGCAGCTTGGTTCGCCTGCGACGATGACGAGCCAAATGTCAGCCGGGTCTTCACCCCTCGTGCAATGTCGTAGACCCAGATGTCGAACCCGGATGACTCAAGCGTGAACGTAAGCCTCTTCCCATCCGGAGAAATTTGCGTGTCAGCGTACGTGTCAGCTCCGGGCAACTCGCCAAGTTTCTTCCCACTGCGGTCCACCCAGATCAGCTGCCGATCCGCGTGACTTGTGCCGTCCACATAAGTAAGAACGCCGTTCTCCGAGGCAGAAAAGACGCCATGAATACGTCCTTCGTCCTCTTGCACGGGGTCCGCGATCGGAAATGCTTCGCCGGTCAGCTCCAGGCGCTTTGCATCGAACGGCTGCGCCATCAAAGTGTTCAGCCGCAGGAAAAGGATATGCCCAGAGGCGTAGATCGCATTGGCGTGGGTGTGGAAGAGAAGCTTGCTCTCCTTGGAATCGAGCGACCCCACCAGAATGGAATTCGAGGGACTCTCCTTCTGCGTAAAAGAACTCCCCGCCACATAGAGGAAATGACGCCCATCTGGGAGAAAATAAGGCCATCGGTGTGATGCCTCATTTTTCGACGTGTCCAGAGCTGTCACCGGGGTCGCCGCGCCGCCGGCCGCCGAAACGCGGTGAATGGGCGAGCCGACACTTGGAGTAAAAAGAATGACTCCCTCCCGGTTCCAGGCGCCGCCACGTCCGGTAGGGGCGTCGCAGAGTGTCAACGGCGGCCCGCCGGAAGCTTCAATTTTCTTGAGCTTGCCTCCCGCAAAGAATCCGATGAAGCGGCTATCCAGCGACCAGAAGGGAAAAGCGGC
>Ga0307479_10007508_pt1 | contig 10049 bp, 6 predicted proteins | sample atmos_gasesECM4C_FD_203743 | JGI IMG/M metagenome (GOLD analysis project Ga0307479, IMG submission 203743) | Hardwood forest soil microbial communities from Morgan-Monroe State Forest, Indiana, United States - atmos_gasesECM4C_515 | ecosystem: Environmental > Terrestrial > Soil > Temperate...
TGTTTGAGAAATCCTATCGGGCGAACGACCTTCGATTCCGGATCATTCGTCGAAGCGATGCGAACCTTCCGAGTCTGCTCGCAGATAAGAAACTGGCCCGCGTCTACGTAGGAAATCTAATCTGGGATGTTCTCGATCCAGGCACAAAACAATCTCCCCGTATTCGTCGCCCACGGCTGCGAATCACCGACGAGTGCGTGAAACGTGCCTGGAGTCAGATTGGCGTGATTTGATCTCGTGCTAGTCAAGGAGGTCAGTATGTCAGGACACCACAGTTCGTTGAGACGGGTCGTGATTGCAATTACGCTACTATGCGGGCTCTTTGTACTGAACAATACCGCGCTCGCCCAATTGGGGACGGCAACGATTGTTGGCATCGTTACTGATCCGGCTGGAGCCGTCATTCCCGGCGCGAGCGTGACCGCAACAGCCCTTGATACCAACCATCAAGTCACAGTTGCGACGGACTCCGCGGGCGCCTACACGATCGCTGGCCTCACGCCTGCTGCCTACGACGTGAAAGCGGAAGGCAAGGGGTTTACGACCGAGATTCGCCGCAATACCCCCCTCACGGTAGGGCAGGTCCTGCAAATTAATTTCTCGATGAAGGTCGGAAGCGTTTCGCAGCAAATCGAAGTGCAGGGCGGTACGCCCATACTTGAGACCGTTACGTCATCAATCAGTGGTCTGGTGAACGACAACCAGGTGAGGGGATTGCCGCTGAACGGCCGCGATCTCTCCCAGCTCGTTTTGCTGCAGGCGGGTGTCGCTCCCACCCCCAGCTCCGGTCCAAGCCCGTTTCAGAAGGGTGGTTTCCAAAAGTTCGCAGTCAATGGGCAAAGGTCGACCGCGACGAACTACACCATCGACGGCATGGATGCAAACGACCCAGACTACGCGTTGTCACCAGGCGGTGTTTCGGGTGAATTCCTAGGTGTCGATGGCATTCAGGAGTTTCGTGTCTTCACGAACAACTACAGCGCTGAGTACGGCCGTAACTCTGGCGCGATCGTTCAAATGATCACGAAATCGGGAGAGAATATTCTCCATGGTTCGCTGTTCGAGTTCTTTCGAAACGACGTGTTCGATGCGAAAAACTTCTTTGACCGCGCCGATGCTCCGATTCCTCCGTTCGTGCGGAACCAGTTTGGCGGAAGCGTGGGCGGGGCGATCTCACCGAACAAGACCTTTTTTTTCATGAATTACGAAGGGTTCCGGGAGAGCGAAGGAATCACGACTGTCGCGACCGTGCCTGATGGCCTGGCGCATCAAGGCCTCCTTCCCAGCACCTCGAACCCGACCGCCTGCACACAAGCAAACCCTGCTGGTTGTGTGAACATCGGCATCAATGCCCAGGTCGCGCCGTTTCTCGCAATTATGCCGCCTGCGAACGGAACGGATTTTGGAAACGGAACGGCCGAATTGACCAGCTCAGAGCGACGCAAGACACGCGAAGATTACGGACTAGTTCGTCTCGATCACATTTTCTCGAATAATCACAGCGTGTTTGTAAGATACATAATCGACGATAGCGACGCGATTGTTCCGTATCTGAGCACGCTCGTGCCCGGTTTTCCTGGCAACAATGAAAGCCGAAATCAATACTTCACCATCCAAGACCAAAGGCTCATCGGCTCGAGCCTTCTAAACCAGGCATCGTTCGGGTTTAATCGGACGACTTACTTAGCTTCTGTTCCAAATCTCTTTCCTGATCTGACGATTTCTCTCGTGCCCGGCCGGCCGATTGGCGTGTTCTCGATTGGTGGCCTTAGTCCAATTGGAAACAATCTGATCTATCCTCTGTCGGATTTTTCCAACGTTTTTCAACTGAGTGACAATCTGGTTCTGACGCGCGGTCATCACACGATGCGATTCGGCGGCGATTTTCGGCGTAATCAAATTAATGGACCGTTCGACCTTTTCGTCAATGGAGAATACGTCTTTGCCGATCTTTCGGCATTCGGCGTTCCCGCCACTACCAACAATCCGGCGTTCGAAGCTTTTTTAAAGGGCGATCCACTCGCGTTCGTCGGCACACAACCAGACGGCTCAAACTCAAACCGAGGTTTCCGCCAATGGATATTGGGTGGCTACGTCCAAGACGACTGGACCGTGAACCGGAGTTTGACCGTGAATTTGGGATTGCGGTATGAATTCAACTCGAATCCCACGGAGGTACATGGCAAGGAGTCGAACATCATCAACGTCGCGACCGATGCGGCGCCGACTGTTGGGAAATTGATGAATTCGACCCCCAAAGATCTTTTTGCTCCTCGCGTGGGCTTCGCATGGAAGATCGGCTCTGACAATAAGACTGTTCTCCGTGGAGGGTTCGGCATCTATTACGATCAAATCTGGGGAAATATTTATGGTAATGCCCGATCGCTGCCTCCGTTTTACGAAGCATTCGAGGCGATATTGCCGGAATTTCTTAACCCACTAAATGCAGCAGCCGTCGCTCCCACCGCTAACGCGACATTGACTTATTTCCCGAAGTGGCCTCAGGTGTTCCAATACAATCTCAACCTTCAGCGCGAGATCTTCCCCAACAGTGTTTTTACGGTCGCCTATGTAGGAACGCGCGGAAACCACGAAGGACGTCTCGGGGACGAGAATCCGTTTGAAAACTCACTTGGCTCCCGCCCCAACCCTAACTTCGGATCGATTGAGCGCTACGTCACCGACGCGCAGTCGTTTTTCAATGCTCTTCAGGTCTCCTTCGAACATCGATTCAGCCATGGGATAACAGCACAAGGTAATTATTTCTATTCCCACTCAACCGACGACGCATCAGGATATAACCCCAGCGACGCCGTAAATGAAGCCGGCACGGCGCAAAACTTTTTCAATCGATTGGGGGATAGGGGCCGCTCCGGCTTCGATATACGGCACAATTTTACGGGTAATGTTCTCTATCAACTGCCCTTCGGGCCCGGAAAGGCTTTCGGCGGCGACACGAGCGGTGTTGCTGGCAAACTCATCGGCGGTTGGATGCTATCGGCGATCGGTAGTTTCCATAGCAACGTTCCCTTCACTCCCGTTCTCGGATTTGACAATGCCAACCAGCAATCGATCGTAAACGGACAGAGGCCGGATCTGGTTGGAAATCCTTACGCGGGAACATGTCCGAACGGAGCTCGCGTTGGCACAGTGACTTGTTTCTTTAATCCCACAGCTTTCGCGCTTCAACCCCCCGGAGAGTTCGGCGATGCTGGTCGAAATAGTTTGAATGGTCCGGGCTTTGCAGACCTCGACTTGGCGTTTATTAAGGACACCCCGATAACCGAGCGCGTGAACCTCCAGTTCAGGGCCGAAATCTTCAATTTGCTCAACCATCCGAATTTCGCCGTTCCTACGAATACGGTGGGGCCAAACGGAAGCGGGGGAAATGGTGACGCAATCTTCCTCGGCCGGGACGCTTCCGGCAACGGAATTCTTGCGGCGAATGCGGGACAAATTTTCAGCACCGTGAGTTCGTCGCGTCAAATCCAGTTCGGTCTGAGGTTGAACTTCTAATGAAGAAAATGCGGCCCAAAGCCAAGCAATTGATCAGCGTGCAGGATGTCGAAGATATCGCCGTAGGAGGGGCTGTACTGGGCACCGGTGGAGGTGGCGATCCCTACGTCGGAAAACTCATGGCGCAACGAGCCATCGAACAATTCGGCCCACCGGAAATGATGGCCCTAAGAGACGTTCCCGACGATAAGTACGTCATGCTCTCGGCCGGAATCGGCGCGCCTACAGTTCTGATTGAAAAAATATTGCGGGGCGATGAAGCCGTCACCGTCTTCAAAGCCCTTCAGAAGCATCTCGGAAAGAAAGCCTTCGCAGTTATGTCGGCGGAAGTAGGCGGCGTCAACGGCACGATACCGATTGCAGTCGCCGCGCGTTTAAAGATTCCCGTCCTGGACGCAGATTGTATGGGGCGCGCTTTTCCGGAAGTCCAGCTGGTGATTCCTCATCTGTATGGAGTGCCCGCCACGCCCCTGATTATTGCTGATGAAAAAGGAAACAGCGTGGTACTCAACACCATCAACAACGAATGGACCGAGTCAATTGCTCGCGCCGTTTCATCCAAGATGGGCGGCATGGCAATGATGGCCCTGTACACGATGGATGGGAAAACCGTCAAGAGGGCGACACTTCCGGGGATGTTGAGCTTTACGCGCCGGATCGGGCAAACGCTTCGTTTGGCGCGAAAAGAAAAGCGCGACGTCCTTAGCCAATTGCTAGAAGTCACGAAGGGAATCCGCCTCTTTAAAGGCAAGATCGTCGATTTAGACAGGCGGACTGATAAAGGACACGTGAAGGGAGAGGTCACAATTCAGGGGTCCGACGACTTCGGCGGACAAACGCTCAACATGAAATTCCAGAATGAAAATCTGATCGCACGGACCGAAGATAAAGTGCTCGCGACGGTGCCCGATCTGATTAGCGTGCTCGATCAAGATACGGCATATCCGATAACGACGGAAGGCCTAAAGTACGGACTTCGGGTCACCGTCATTGGAATTCGTTGCCATGCGAAATGGCGCACGAAAGCTGGGATTGCGCTCGCGGGACCCCATCATTTTGGTTACGACATTCCTTATCATCCTCTGGGCAGTAACGGAAGCGCGAGGGGAAATCATGGATCATCGGCTCGGAATTGACGTCGGCGGCACGCACACGGACGCCGTAATTCTCGACAAGGAGAATCGGCTGATTGCGAAAACCAAAGCGCGGACCACGCCGGACGTCACTAGCGGGATCGTTCAGTCATTGAAACAGATTCTGGCGCAGCCTGGGGTGAAAGCCGAGTCTATTACGTACGCGATGCTGGGAACGACGCATTGTACGAACGCGATTACCGAGCGAAAAAATCTGAGCACAGTCGCGGCAGTCCGCCTCGGTGCTCCCGCCACGCTTTCCATTCCGCCGCTCTACTCATGGCCCAAAGATCTCCGAGAGCGAATCGCGCGCAAAACCTTCATCCTCGACGGAGGACACGAATATGACGGCCGCGAAATTGCCCCGCTTAACGAAAAACAAATCGCTCGAATGATTCGGGAAATTTCATGCAAGGTCGAGTCCGTTGCGATCACATCGGTATTTTCCCCGGTCAATGCTACTCATGAGCTAGCTTTAGCAGAAAAATTGCGGGCCGCGTTCGGTGACAAGGTGTCGATTTCGCTCTCGCACGAAATAGGTAGTCTGGGTTTGCTGGAAAGGGAAAACGCATGCGTGCTGAACTCGGCGCTGATGAAAACCGCGCGGCTGGCATTTTCAGGCTTTCTGGACGCAATGAAGCAGCAAGGAATCTACGCGCAGCTGTTTCTCGGACAGAATGATGGAACGTTGATGTCAGCCGACTTTGCTCTGCGTTACCCGATCCTGACCATTGCCTCCGGTCCGTCCAACAGTTTGCGGGGCGGTGCATTTCTCTCCGGTTTGAAGGATGCAATCGTTGTTGATGTGGGAGGAACCACGACGGACGTTGGGGTCCTCGTCGACGGATTCCCTAGGGAATCGGCCCTTGCCGTGGACATCGGCGACGTTCGGACGAACTTCCGTATGCCAGATCTGATGTCGAAAGGATTGGGAGGCGGGAGCTACGTACGACAGGAAAAAGGTCAGGTCCGGGTTGGCCCAGACAGCGTCGGCTATCGTTTGGAAGAAGAAGCAATCGTATTCGGGGGAAAGACGTTCACCGCCACCGACGTCGCGGTCGCAAAAGGCCGCGCCGATATTGGCGACCGGCGGAAGCTCAGCAAAGCACAGCTCGATTTGGCGAGAAAGGCTGACGACGAGATTCAGCGAATGGTGGAACAGTGTATCGACGGTCTGAAATTAAGCGCGGCGCCCGTGCCCGTTGTTCTCGTGGGCGGAGGCAGCGTTTTGCTGTCGGACAAAATTGAAGGTGCATCCAAAGTCTATCGCCCGGATCATTTGGATGTAGCGAATGCAATTGGAGTCGCGATCGCACCTGTCAGCGCGCAGATCGATCGCGTGTTTTCCTACGAAGCGTTCTCCCGCGAACAAGCCCTCGTTGAGGCGAAGAGTCAACTCATTGAGAAAACGCAATTGGCCGGGGCCGACAAGGATGCCATCGAAATCGTGGAACTCGATGAAATTGCAATGGGCTACCTTCCGGGGCACGCAGTGCGCATCAAGGCCAAGGCTGCAGGACCGCTTTCGCGTTCAAGGGTAGCAACCGGCGCTGCTGTCTCGTAAGTCCCGCTGTACGAAGTCTTCAAAATCAGAATTCTCGAGGCTACCGATGCGCTCCATACAGCTAGAAGAAATGACTTGGCCGGAAGCCAAGGCTGCAATCGGCCAGGGATATGACACGGTTGTCTTTGCGGTCGGCGCCACCGAACAGCACGGACCCCATCTTCCCCTTGCGACCGACTCCCTCGTTGGCGATTCTCTGGCCAAATTAGTTGCGAAGCGGCTGGGGCATGCTCTAGTAGGACCCACTTTGCGGATCGGTTGCTCGCAGCATCACATGGCGTTCCCGGGGACGATCAGTCTTGACGCTTCGCCGATGCGAGATGTGATAGTTAGATATGGTGAAACGATTCTCCAGCATGGCTTCAAAAGACTGGTGATAATCCCGAGCCACGGGGGGAACTTTCAGGTGGTCAGCGAAGCCGGGCAGAATTTGCAGCAGAAGTGTCCCACGAAACACATCATCACCTATTGCGATTTGAAGAAAGTATTGGATACTTCGCACAAGGTTTCTGGAGCTTTTGGTGTCTCGCCGGAGGCATCCGGAGCTCACGCCGGCGAATTTGAAACATCGATCCTCCTTTATCTGCATCCCGACCTTGTGGACATGAGCCGTGCCGAACAAGGATTCATGGGCGATCTTTCCACGGCCATTCCGGAGCTTATGCGCGATGGCGTAGCTCGTATTTCGGCGAACGGGATTTTAGGCGACGCTCGCGAGGCTGATGGGCGGCGAGGAGAAAAATATCTGGCTGCGTGGGTTGATCTGATTGTAGATGAGGTTGCGAAGTCCAACGCGACGGTCTGACAGCGCGACGAAGTCGGTTCGTGGCACCAGGTTTGAGTCAATTTGAGCTGGAGCGTGGATTGGCGGCATAGTGAAGGCAAAACAGCGAGACGAGACTGCGGTACTAGCTGATGATTTCGCGTTGGAACGCGTTCCGCCCGCCGGGCGCACGCCGATGCTCGAAATCCTCTGGGTCGAGCTAGGAATTGTGACCGCGATGTCCGAATTTGTCGTGGCCTCAGCTCTAGGCTACGGCATGACGTTCTGGCGTGCACTTCTCGCCACACTAGTCGGAACTCTACTGCTCCTTCTCGTGAGCGTTTTGGTCGGCGTCGCTGGCTCGAATGAGGGTCTACCGACTGGCCTGCTCGCGCGTTGGAGTGGGTTCGGAAGATATGGCTCGATGCTCATCAGCTTTATTGTTGTTATCGGTTGCACCGCGTGGTTCGGTGTCCAGAATTCAATTTGCGCGGAAGCGATCGTCCGAGCCACTCACTTTCATGTCGGCATGGCCTTAGCCTCATTTCTCTCTGGTTCGATCGTTATCCTAATCGCTAGTCTCGGAATTCATTGGGTGTCAAAAACGGCGAGCTTTGTTGTTCCCCTCTTCACCGTACTTGTGATCTACGGCTGTTACCGCGTGCTGTCCAGCTCATCCCTGTCTAACATCGTGCTAGCGCCGGCGCCCGGACCATCCTTGACGCTTGCAACAGGCGCCAGCATGGTAGTCGGCGGAGCCATGCTCGGGGCAATTGTGGCCCCTGACTTCACTCGCTTCTGCCGGACCGGAAAAGATGTCCTATGGGTCATGCTTATTTCGTTGATCGTCGGCCAGTTTGGGTTGGGAACCGCCGCCATCCTGCTTTCCCACGCGGCCCGCACACAGGACGTGATCGCAATTATCTTCGGTGTCGCGGGTTGGCTCGGACTGGCGATCGTCGTGCTCGCTACTCTCAAATTGAACGACGCCAATCTCTACAGCGCCTCGCTTCATGCCGCAAACGCGATCGAGATCGTCTTCGGGCACAAGATGAATCGTGGAATTCTCACGATTATTCTGGGATCGGTGGGGATACTGTTTTCTGTTTTTGGCATTCTGCAACATATCGTGGGATTCTTACTCATCTTGGGCGTAGCCGTACCTCCGATCGGAGGGGTGCTGATTGTAGACTACTTTCTTCTTGCTCGAGACAGACAGAGCCTAGCGGTCACTCGAGCTTCCAACTCTCTGCCTCCGTCATCGGAATCCGTGAATCCCGTCGCGTTACTGGCTTGGCTGGCGGGATTCTTAGTCGGCGAATCGCTGCATATTGGCGTTGCGTCCGTGAACTCAATTATCGCGGCTGGAATCGTCTACTACACGGTCATGAAAACGATGGCCATCCTGTCGAAGCGGCCAATCAAGTATTTCAGGACCGTTCCGACAATCTCTTCACAGTCGTGACGTATCCATGGTGAGGGCCCAATATTGATGAACGCAAAGCAGGGCGCTAAAGAGCGATTTCACGATGTTTCGAAGGTCGTTCTCGACCTAAGCCATCGCATTCACGCGAATCCGGAACTAGGTTTCGAAGAGGAAAAAGCTTGTTCATGGCTCGTCGAGATACTTGCTCAAAATGGGTTTAAAGTGCAGTCAGGGGCTTGCGATCTTCCTACTGCGTTCTTTGCGAAAGCAGGACACGGTCCTCTTCACGTTGCGATTTGCGCCGAATACGATTGTCTCCCACAGATTGGACACGCTTGCGGACATAACATGATTGCCGCCATGGCCGTCGGCGCCGGAATCGCCGCCGCGAAGGTTGCGGACGATGTCGGACTGACCGTCAGCGTAATTGGCACTCCAGCGGAGGAAGTCGGAAACGCCAGTGGCAAAATCTTGATGCTTCAGCGCGGAGCGTTTGCTGGGGTTCACGCCGCGATGATGGTTCATCCCGCGCCCTTCGAAATGATCGAGGCACACATCATTGCAGCCTCCATGTTCGAGGTTCAATACACGGGGAAGGAGGCTCACGCTTCGGCGTTTCCGGAGCTTGGGATCAATGCCGCTGACGCGCTCACGGTTGCGCAAGTCTCGATCGGCCTGCTTCGTCAGCATCTCTGTCCGAGCGATCGAGTCCATGGCATCACCACTCACGGTGGCGACGCTCCCAACGTAGTTCCTGGTCACACCTCTGCCCGATACATCATTCGCGGTGAGAATCTGCGCTCATTGGAAGAGGCTCGGAGAAAAGTCTATCGATGCTTCGAGGCAGGCGCGCTTGCAACCGGCGCCACGCTCGAAATTCGCGGTGGTGACATGCCCTACGCGGATATGACGTTCGACCACCAGATCAATTCCATTTACAAGAAAAATGCCGAAGCGCTGGGACGAACGTTCCCCAAAATGACTCCGATGATGGAACGCATGGCCGCGTCAACGGACATGGGGAACATTTCTCACGAAATTCCTTCGATTCACCCGATGATCGGGATCGATTCGCTTCCCGCGGTGAATCATCAGCCCGCGTTTGCAGCTCACTGTATTACCGAAACCGCTGACAAGGCAGTCCTGGATGGCTCGCTGGCAATGGCTTGGACGGCAATCGACCTTGCCTCGCAACCGACTATCGTCGAAAGGCTTGTTCAGCGCAATCGTTGAGAAAAAGAAGCTGGCAACTCCCTGAAAATGACTACGACTGCAACGCCCACTCCCGAATCGAGCCTCGCGAGTGCGCCCGCGGGTTGGCCATTAGCCGCCATGAAGTCAATTGCCTGGAAATAGGCATCCTGAGTGGCCGGCAACACCTGATTCAAGAGCACGTCTGCGTCCTGGGTCTTATGCCAGGCTTGAGAAACGGCGGGCATCGCGAGACTTGGATCTGCGTGCACGGCGTGATTGATTTGGCCAAAGCCACTGGCGTCGTCGCCCTGACGCAAAAGAAAATTACCGTAGCTCCACGCTACCACCGCTGACGCAGGATACGCGGCCCTCGCGCGACTAAAGGCCTCCCGCGCGCGTGGAATGTTTCCGATCGACTCATAGGCGCCCGCCAGGTCCATCCAATATGTCGCC
>Ga0307479_10007510_pt1 | contig 10047 bp, 9 predicted proteins | sample atmos_gasesECM4C_FD_203743 | JGI IMG/M metagenome (GOLD analysis project Ga0307479, IMG submission 203743) | Hardwood forest soil microbial communities from Morgan-Monroe State Forest, Indiana, United States - atmos_gasesECM4C_515 | ecosystem: Environmental > Terrestrial > Soil > Temperate...
CGGCGGGGACGAGTTCCCTCGCCCCCTGCAGGTCAGGGTGGTTGCCCTGGTTGCCCTCTCAACCTAGCTGGCGCGGAGAATTAGCTCTTTCAGAATACGGGATTCCAGAAGCCTTGGGGATATGTGAGCAGACCCTGTTCTCAATCAATGACTCACGGACGCCACTCGAACGCCGCCAGTCATGCAACCGCAATGATTAGACCGCCCTTGCCGCCCTATGCGATATTCTCCCTAACGGTCCCGAAGGAGGCCTTTCGCCGATGCACAACATCTGGAGAGATATGTTCGTCATGGGGATTCCCTTGCTCGAAAAAATTCTGCGCCCGGTGATCGTGTACGCTTTTCTGGTGGTAGGCCTGCGGCTCGCAGGAAAACGCGAACTGGTCCAGCTCAACCCCTTCGACCTGGTGGTTCTGCTCACCCTCTCGAACACCGTGCAGAACGCCATCATTGGCGACGACAACACCGTCCTCGGAGGGATCATCGGCGCGACTTCCCTGCTGGTCACCAATTTCTTCGTGGTGCGCTTCCTTTATCGTCACCGCAAGCTCGACCGGCTGGTTGAAGGAAAGGCTGACTTATTGATCGAAAACGGCAAGGTCCAAACGCAGCATCTCAAAACCGAATTAATCACCATGGCGCAACTCGAAGCCTCCGCGCGTAAGCAGGGCTTCACTTCGCTCTCCGACGTCCAGCAGTGTATTCTCGAGCCCGGCGGAACGCTCACCTTTATCGGGAAAAAGCCTGGCTCCGAAGAGGTTCGCCACCAGGAATTGCTTGGCAAACTCGAGCGCCTGGCCCAGGAAATCGCGCAGCTCCACGGCGCGGCGCCTCCCACCCACGCCTAACCCGGATTCCCCTGCTAGCGGGCAAGCGATCCTGCAGCTCCCTCGTCTACGCCAGCTTCGCCAAGGGAGAAATCCCTCTTCAGCTTTGCAGCTTTGGAATTCGGCCTAAATCATCCGAGCAGGAAGCCCGTCGCGGCGACGGCCAAACCAATCGCGCTGACGACGATGCCGCCAACCCAGAAGATTTTCTTTTTCGCCAGCAAGGTTAAGGAGCAAATGACCAACCCGATCTCCAGTAAAACCTCGCCAAGATCGAAACGGTCGGCGCGGTGCATGGCGCGGTCGCGCTCGGCTTCCAACTCTTCCGCAATCTTGCTCACATCCTCCTTGTCGGAAGCGTAGCGCTCGACTTCCTTCTCGTATTTTCTCGCCAGGTCCTCGCCTTTCTCCTTGTTGAGCGGCGCGACCACGCTGATTAAGTCCGACGCGACTTGCGTCATGCGTAGGCGGATGCTCTTGGCCTGATACTGCTCCCAGCGGCTGGCGGCTTGCGTTTCGCGCGACAGTTCATCGGTGTGCGCGCGGTGTCCCATAAGCGTGACGATGGCCACCAGCACGGCAAGAATGGCGATCGTCACGGAGACAGGGATAACTAGAGGATTGTCTTCGTGGCCCTGATGCGCTTCGGGCAGTTCGATACCTTCGGGCATGCTTCTCTCCTTGGTGTGGGAATTAGGCTGCGGAACCGGCGGCCATCGCCCGCAGGGACTCATGGGCGGCAGCCAAAGTCAGGTCAATGTCCGCGGCGGTGTGCGCTGCGGAAACAAATGTAGCCTCGAACTGCGACGGCGCGAGGAAGATTCCGCGATCCAGCATTTCGCGGAAGAACCGCGCGTAGCGTTTGGTGTCGGAGCGCTTGGCGTCCGTGTAGTTGCGCACGGGATCCGCCGCAAAGAAAATCGTCGCCAGCGAGCCGATGGCGTTGATTTGCGCAGGGATGCCCGCATCCTTCAACTCAGCGCGCAAGCCCAGCACAAGCCGCCGGCTCAACTGCGTCATCTCATCGTACAACCCCGGTTTGGCGAGCTGCTTCAGCGTCGCGATTCCCGCGCGCATCGCCAGCGGATTTCCCGCCAGCGTCCCCGCCTGATAGACCGGACCGAGCGGGGCCACGTGATCCATCAACTCGGCGCGCCCGCCGTACGCGGCCACGGGCACTCCACCGCCGATGATTTTCCCCAGCGTCGTCAGGTCCGCTTCAATGTCCAGCAGCGCCTGCGCCGCGCCGTTGTGCAACCGGAATCCGGTGATGACTTCATCGGCGATGAACAGCGCGCCGTCCTTGCGCGCAATGTCCTGCAAGCCCCGGAGGAATCCCGTCTCCGGCGGCACGACGCCCATGTTCGCGGCGATCGGTTCGACAATCACCGCGGCAATCTTCCCGCGGTGCTCGGCAAAGATTTTCTCCACCGCAGCCAGATCGTTGAACGGCGCGTTCAACGTCAAGCTCGCGAGCGCTTGCGGTACTCCCGGGCACTCGGCGATGCCCAGCGTTGCCAGGCCGGAGCCCGCTTGCGAGAGAAAACTGTCCGCGTGGCCGTGATAGCAGCCCTCGAATTTCAGGATGAAGTCGCGCTTCGTGACGCCGCGGGCCAGCCGCACAGCGCTCATGGTCGCTTCCGTGCCGCTGGAAACAAAGCGAATTTTCTCGAGGAAGGGGATGGCTCGCGTGATGAGCGTGGCGAGCTCCAGCTCCAGCTCGGTGGTCACGCCAAAACTGACGCCACGGCGCGCCTGCTCGGCGATGGCTTCGGCGATCGCCGCGTTCCCATGCCCGAGGATGATGGCGCCCCAGGAGCAGACGTAGTCGAGCAGCTCGTTTCCGTCCGCGTCGTAGAGATACTGTCCGCTGCCGCGCTCGATGATGAGCGGCTCGCCGCCGACGGAGCGGAACGCCCGCACCGGGCTGTTCACGCCCCCGACCAACACGCGCTCGGCAAGCTCGAAGATTTCGCGCGAGCGCCGCCGCTCTCTTTTTCGCTTCGTATGCGTCCCGTTCATCTATTCCAAATTAGACTATTCAGCCCTGACTATTCTAAATAAGACTATTTAAATTTAGACTAGTCTAAATTAGACTAGTTGCCCGCCCCGCCGTCTAGCACGCTTTCAGCCACCGGGCAGCATCCTTGGCATGGTAGGTCAGGATGTGGTCCGCGCCGGCGCGCTGAATCCCGGTCAGGATTTCCAAAACCACGCGTTTTTCGTCGAGCCAGCCGTTGCGCGCCGCGGCTTTCACCATGGCGTATTCCCCGCTCACGTTGTACGCGCCCACGGGAACGTCGAAGGCCTCGCGGACGCGCCAGATCACGTCGAGATACGGGAGCGCCGGCTTGACCATCACCATGTCCGCGCCTTCCTCCAGATCCAATCGCACTTCCTTGAGCGCTTCGCGGGCGTTGGCGGGGTCCATCTGATAACTGCGGCGGTCGCCGAATTGCGGCGCGGACTGCGCGGCTTCGCGAAATGGCCCGTAAAAGCCGGAGCAGTATTTCGCGGCGTAGGAAAGAATAGCGACATTTTCAAATTTGTTTTTGTCCAGCAGCTCACGGATGGCGCCCACGCGCCCGTCCATCATGTCCGAGGGCGCGACGATGTCCGCGCCGGCGCGCGCGTGAGACAGCGCCTGCTGCGCCAGAATCTCCAGTGTGGGATCGTTGGCGACTTCCCCGCTCTCGATGACGCCGCAGTGGCCATGATCGGTGTATTCGCACAGGCAAACGTCGGTAAGCACCAGCAATTGCAATTTCGCTTTGCGAATGCCTTCGATGGCGCGCTGCACCACGCCGTGGGCATCCAGAGAGCTTGCGCCGCGGGGATCTTTCGTCTCCGGCAAGCCGAAAAGAATGACCGCGGGAATCCCGAGCGATTCCACCTCGCGGCATTCTTCGACAATCTGGTCGGCCGACTGCTGGTGAATCCCCGGCATGGAGCTGACTTCCTGGCGCACTTTGTTTCCCGGACACACGAACATGGGGTAGATCAAGCCGGAGGTGCTGAGGCGCGTCTCGCGGATCAGGCCGCGCAGCGCTTCGCTGCGCCGCAAACGCCGGGGCCGATGCGTGGGGAAACTCATGCTTGCTGGACTCCCGCCGGCGCCGCTTTGGCGGCGGCAAAATATTTCTCTAGCGCTTCCATCACCGCGGCGGCGGTTGTGTCCGCCGCGACCACCGCGCGCGTCACTCCCGCCTCGCGCAAAGCTTTCGCGGTCACCGGCCCAACTGCCGTAATGGCCAGTTTATCTTGAAAGGCGTGCAATTGCTCGGCGCCCACGAGCTCGGTGAAGTGCTGCACCGCGGAGGGACTGAAAAACAAAATGGCGTCAGCCTGGCCGCCCGCTGCATTCTTGAGCTGAGCCTGATCGACTTCATCGGGACGCAGCGTGCGGTAGGCGATCACTTCGGTAACCTGCGCGCCGTGATGCTGCAACGCATCGGGCAGGTCCGGGTTGGCGCGATCGCTCCGCGGCAGCAACACTTTCGCTCCATGAAGTTTGCTTCCCAATTCGTTGACCAAAGCCACGCCGCTGTGAGTAGCCGCGACGTACTCCACGGGAAGACTCGCTTTGCGCGCTGCTTCCGCGGTCACCGGTCCCACGCAGGCGATGCGCGGCAGGCTGTCGGGTCGAACCAGTGGCCGCTGCAAGTCCGCGGCTCTTGCGGTGAATGCACGCACGGCCTGCGCGCTCGTCAGGATCAGCCAGCCAAATTGCGCAATCTCCGCGATGGCGCGATCCAACGGCGCGAAGTCTTCCGGCTCCGCAAAGGAAACGAGCGGAAGGACCGCGGGAAGCGCCCCGCGTGCGGAAAGTTCGCACGCCAGCGCTTCGCTTTGGGCTACGGCACGAGTAATCAGGATGCGTTTTCCCGCCAACGGATTTCGCAAAGTTTCAGGCACGTTGCCGGTCCACTTCTTCCAGGATGGATTGAGCACCCGCTTCGATGAGCAACTGCGCCATGTGCTCGCCGAGCTGCGAGGCCTGGTCCGGAGGGGCAGCCGCGCGCTGCTTCACACATTGCGCGCCATCCACAGAACAAACGCAGGCTTCCAGGATGAGTTCACCCCGCTCGATGCGCGCCCAGGCGCCCATAGGCACCTGGCATCCGCCGTGTAATGCGCTGAGGAGCGCGCGTTCGGCTAGGATGGCCACACGGGTTTCAGCGTCGTCCAGGCGCCCCAGCAAATCTGCCGTTTCGGAATCTTTCAGCCGGCACTCCACAGCGATAGCGCCCTGCCCGACGGCGGGCATGCACACTTCGGGAGAAAGAACTTCGGAAATGCGTTGGCTGAATCCCAGGCGGTCGAGGCCGGCCTTGGAGACGACCACGGCTTCGTACTCACCGCTTTCCACTTTACGCAAACGCGTGTCCACGTTGCCGCGCAAATCGCGCAAATCCAGATCCGGGCGAAGATGGCGCAACTGCGCCTGGCGACGCAAACTGCTGGTGCCCACGCGCGCGCCCTGCCGCAAATCGGCGAGCGTCGAGCCGACAAGGCAGTCGCGCACATCATCACGGCGGCACACCGCGGGAAACATCAGGCGCGAGGGAACATCGGTGGGAATGTCTTTCACGCTGTGCACGGCCAAGTCGATGGTTTCCTCGAGCAGGGCCTCTTCCAATTCTTTGATGAAAATTCCTTTAGTGCCGATTTGCGCCACGGGAGCCTGGAGCATTTTATCGCCCGCGGTTTTGATGATGACGATTTCCGGCTCGACGCCGGTGGCCGCAAAGAGCTGCTTGCGAACCGACTCCGCCTGCCACTTGGCGAGCAAGCTGCCGCGCGTGCCGATGCGCAGAGTCCTCATGGCTTCCCCCGCCGCGCCAGGAACAAGTCGCGAAGCGCTTCGACGTTTTGAATTTTTCTGCGCAAGTCCTTTTCGCCGCGCAGACGCTGCGCGGGCGCAAGCAACAGGCCCTCCAGCATTTCATCCATGAGTTTTTCCAAGTGAGCGCGGTCGGCTTCGCTGAGGTGGCGGAGGGTGTCCACACGCGAACGGATGAATTCCGCGCGCTCCTCGCGCATCTTACTGCGCAGCTCCTCCAGAACGCCGACCAGCTCAACGCTGGCCTGCCAGGAAAGGAATTTGCCAACATGCTCGTCGACAATGCCGTCGGCCTTGGGGATTTCGCTTTCGCGGGCGCGGCGGTTTTGCTCGACGATGTCGCTGAGGTCGTCCATGTTGTACAGGTAGACGTTGTAAAGTTTTCCGACAGCAGCGTCAATATTGCGAGGCAAGCCCAGGTCCATGAGGAAGAGCGCGTGATTTCCGCGCGCGGCCATGGCGCGCTCGAGCATGTCGCGCAGCAACACCGGCTCCTCCGTGGCCACCGAAGACACGATGACGTCGGCCAAGGGCAGGGCGCGCTCCCAGTCCCCCCAGCGAAGCGCTTCGCCGCCGTGCTGCTTCGCCAGGCCGTCGGCGCGTTCCTGGGAGCGATTCATAACCAAGAGCCGGGCAATTCCGCGGTCACGGAGTTGGGCAATGACCTGCTCGCTGATAGTCCCCGCGCCGAGGACGAGGGCGGCATGCTTGTGCAGCTTGCCAAAAATGCGCTCAGCAAGCCTCACGCCTGCGGAGGCAACGGACATCGGCCGGGCACCCAACTCGGTTTCCGAGCGTACGCGCTTGCCGACTTCGAGAGCGCCTTGAAACAGGCGATTGAGCACCGGTCCGGTGGCGCCTTGCTCGTGGGCGACGCGGTAAGCTTCGCGCACCTGGCCGAGAATTTCCGCCTCGCCAAGCATCATGGAATCGAGCCCAGCGGCGACGCGGAACAGGTGATGCACGGCTTCACGGTCATAGTGGTGATAGAGAGAGACTCCGAGCACATCTATGTGCACGGAATGAAATTCGCTCAGAAAATTGGAAAGGCCCGGGGCGGTTTCGTGCGAGCTTTCCGGCGGCACACCGTAAACTTCGCTGCGATTGCAGGTGGAAAGCACCAGCGTTTCTTCCAGCAGCCCTCGGGAACGCAACTCTTCGGAGGCGCGCCGGGCTTGCTCGGCGGTGAAAGACACCCGCTCGCGCACCTCCACGGGCGCGGTGCGATGATTCAATCCGACGAGAACGATTTCCATCCCGCTACTCGCGCGCTCCTAAAAAAAGCGGTGACTGGGCGAAAAGTAAAAGTTCACGACCGTAAAGCTCAGGAAGACGATCAGGAAATTGAGAACACAAAGCTTGGAGGCGCGCGCCCCGCGCCACCCGGTGGTGCGCGCCAGCCGGAAATACACGGCGTATGAAACGAAAAGCAGCAGGGTGACGGCGTATTTGGGATCGTAGAAGGAATACTTGTGGCTCAAGCGGTCCACCCACAAGAATCCAAGCGCGGTGCCAATGCCAAAGGAGACCAAGCCAATGAGCACGCTCGACTGGCTCATCTGCTCGAGCAGGTCCAAGGGAGGCAAGCGCCACACCACGTCGCGCAATTTATGGCCGTGCAGCAAACGCTCCTCGACAAGAAAAATCAGGCTGAGGACGAAGGAAAGCGCGAAGGCGGAGTACGCCAGAATGCTCAGGGTTACGTGAAGAGCAAAGGAAGTGCCGTGGGCCTCGGTCGGTGAAAGCCGGTCCGCGGGCGCAAGATGCGCTGCCACAAAGAAGACCAAAACGAACGGCAGGACGAGCGCGCCCACGGAGCGCTGGCGGTGGTAGAACTCGAGCGCCAGGTAGGTTAAGGCCAGCAACCAGCCGAAAAGGGACATCGATCCGGACAAATCGTGATAGGGAACAGTGTGCAAGCCGCGCGAGCGCGCAAGCAGCGCAAAATAGTGGGCAACCATGCCACCCGCCAGCAGCAGGGTGGCCAGCCGCCCGGTAAGCGCTTTTCCGGTGTTCAAGAAGAGCAGATACAGGGCAAAGCTCAGCCCGTAGGCAGCAACTGTCAAAATGAAAAAGCCGTAGTGCATGGTTTATGCCAGGAGCGCGGCAGCAGGCGGAAAATGACTAAGAGCTCGCCTGCCACCGGGCATTCCGCAATTGGCCTAACCCTTCGAGTATAGCGTACGCGCTGAAGGCCCGCAGGGCGGGACGCAGGCCACCGTTCCCAGAGCGGCAAGAGCCGCCGCAATGGAAAAGCCGCGGGGGGACAAAAGTCACGGGCTGAACCCTCGCGCCACACGGCCGTGGGGTTTGGGATGCGCGACGGCCCTTTGTGTTCAGGCAATTCCGGCGAGCCAAGACCGGAATTCGGAGCCAGGATTTGCTATGCTGGATTGGACGCACACAAATGGCTGGAAAAAACACAGAAGGCAACCGGAAGGATCTGTTTCTCCGCGCCTGCCGCGGTGAGGCGGTTGCGCGGGCGCCGGTATGGATGATGCGCCAGGCAGGCCGCTACCTGCCCGAATACCGCGAAATTCGCGCCAAGCATGCGTTCCTGGAGGTCTGCAAGACGCCGGAACTCGCCGAAGAGGTGTCCCTGCAGCCGTTCCGCCGGCTGGGCGTCGATGCGGTGATTGTTTTCTCCGATATTCTGATCCCGGCGGAGGCCATGGGGCTGGAACTGGAATTGGGCGACGCGGGGCCGCATTTACCCAAGCCGGTGCGAAACAAGGCCGACGTTGAAAAACTGAGGGTGTTCGATCCGGAAAGGGAAACCGGCTTTCTTCCTGAAGCGATTCGGCGGATTGTGAAGTCCGTGGGGCCGCAAATACCCGTGCTGGGCTTTGCGGGCGCGCCGTGGACGCTGGCCTGCTACATGGTGGAGGGGGGCACGAAGGAAGGATTCGCCACGACGAAGCGGTTTCTCAATCACGAGCCGAAAACGTTTCGCGAATTGCTGCATCGCATCGCGCAGGCCACGATTCCTTATCTCAAGGCGCAAATCGCGGCAGGAGCGGCCGCGGTGCAGCTCTTCGATACGTGGTGCGGAGAGCTGGCTTTGCCGGACTACCGGGAATTTGCACTTCCGGCAGTACAAGAAATCATTGCGGGGATTTCCAGCGCCGCTCCGGTCATTTATTACACGAAGGCTTCGCAGCATCTGCTGGCAGCCGCGGCGCATTCGGGAGCAAACGTGTTGAGCGTGGACTGGCGCGTGGACCTGGCGGAAATTCGCAAGATGCTCGGGCCCAAGATCGCACTGCAAGGCAACGTCGATCCCGTGGCGCTGCTCGGCCCGCCGGAGAGAATCCGCGGGCTGACGCTCGACACCATGAGCGTGCTTGGCGGCCGGGGGCACATTCTGAATCTCGGGCACGGCATACTGCCCAACACGCCGGTGGAACACGCGCAACTTTTTATCGAAACCGCCCAGCAGGCTCTGGCGCAGGAAGCCCAGCCCGCGGCGCAATCGAGGTAAGAGATCATCACCATGAAACTAGCTCATCCAACGCTTCCACAAATGCAGGAAGAGCTGCACGTGGGCGAAGAATTTCTGGCGAAATATAATCGCCCAGGGCCACGCTATACCAGCTATCCCACGGCGCCGGTCTGGAACGACAGCTTTGGCCCCGCGGACCTCGAAAAAGTTTTCGAAGAGGCGGAAAGCGCAAAGACACCGGCTTCGTTGTACATGCACATCCCGTTTTGCGAGAGCTTGTGCCTGTTCTGCGCGTGCAACGTGGTGATTCAGAAAGATAAGAATGTCGCGCCGCCGTATCTCGAGGTGCTGAAGCGTGAAACAGAGCGCATCAGCCGCAGCATCTCGAAAGCGCGGCCAGTGGTGCAGTTTCACTGGGGCGGCGGAACGCCGACGTATCTTTCGCCGGAGCAGATCGAGGACCTGTTCGGGTTTACGCGCGAACGCTTCCGGTTCGCTCCGGACAGCGAGATCGGCATTGAGGTGGATCCCCGCGTGACTTCGCGGGCGCACCTGGAAACGCTGCGCAAGCTGGGTTTTAACCGCCTGAGCATGGGCATCCAGGATTTTCAGGAGGAAGTGCAGCGGGCAGTGCACCGGCTGCAGCCGTTCGAGATGACGCGCGACCTGCTGCTGAACGCGCGCGAGTTGGGCTTCGACAGCATCAACGTGGATTTGATCTACGGCCTTCCGTACCAAACGCCGGCAAGCTTCGCGCACACCGTCGACCAGATCGTCAGCCTCAGTCCGGACCGCATCGCGCTGTTCAGCTACGCGCACGTTCCGTGGCTGAAAAAACAGCAAGGGTCGTTTGTGGGCCATTTGCCCGAGGGGATGGTGAAGTTCGAGATTTTCCGCACCGGGTTGCTGAAATTCGTGGAGGCCGGCTATCTGTA
>Ga0307479_10007511_pt1 | contig 10045 bp, 10 predicted proteins | sample atmos_gasesECM4C_FD_203743 | JGI IMG/M metagenome (GOLD analysis project Ga0307479, IMG submission 203743) | Hardwood forest soil microbial communities from Morgan-Monroe State Forest, Indiana, United States - atmos_gasesECM4C_515 | ecosystem: Environmental > Terrestrial > Soil > Temperate...
ATCAAACCTGGCATCGACAACCGTCGAATATTCCATCGGCCACGGGGGCGAAACGACCTGCGATCCTGGGAAAGATCTCGCATGCATGAGGGATTGGAGGAACACTTTCGCTGCCAGAAGGCGGCTGTGTCTCCATGTTTCGTTATGATCCGGACGCTTGAGGTTTTCGCGATCGTCATTTTGGGTCTCTCTGTCCTCTCCTGTTCTGGCAAACCTGATTCCAGCACGCTAGTGATGATCATTGAAAACAACCCTACCAACCTCGATCCACGGATCGGACTCGACGCGTATTCCGAGCGCATTGATGACCTCATTTTTGATGACCTGCTCACCCGAGACCAGCACTTGAGCGTCCAGCCGGGCCTCGCCCAGAGTTGGGAGATTCCCGATCCTCGGACTTACATTTTTCATTTGCATCCCGGAGTGAAATTTCACGACGGCCGCCTGTTGACGTCGCGGGATGTGAAATGGACTTTCGATTCCCTACTTCAGGGCAAGATTCGCAGCACCAAGTCGGCCGCCTATCGGCTGGTGCAGGAGATTGCCGCGCCCGACGATTTCACGGTCGTGTTCCACCTCAAAGAACCGTTCGCCACACTGTTGTGGAATCTGTCCGACGGCGCTATCGGTATTGTCCCGTATGGCAGCGGCGCGGAGATCAGCCAACACCCTATCGGTTCAGGCCCGTTTCGGTTCGTTAGTGCCGAACAGGATAAAGAGGTTGTGATCGAACGCAACGACGCCTACTGGGGCGAGAAGGCGAGAATCCCTCGGGTGCGCTTTATCGTAGTGCCGGATGCTACGACGCGCGCGCTGGAACTACGCAAGGGCAGCGCCGACATGGCCATCAACGCAATGACCGCGGACATGGTGTTGACTTTAGAGCGTGATCCAAATCTTGAAGTCTTGCGCGCCCCCGGCACGGTGCTGAGCTACATCGCGTTCAACCTGCGCGATCCCATCCTCAAGGATGTCCGAGTACGGCAGGCGATTGCATACGCCATCGATCGACGGCCGATGATCGAATACCTGGGGCGCGGCTTTGCCCGGCTCGCCAACAGCGTTCTGCCTCCAGAAAGTTGGGCGTACAACGGCGAAGTTGCCACCTATAGATACGATCCTGAGCGTGCCCGCCAGTTGCTGGACGCCGCCCCCTATCCAGCGCTGAATGGGGTGCGCTTTCACCTCACCATGAAAAGCTCAACCGAAGAGAGCACGCGCTTGATGGCGGCCGTCTTGCAACAGCAGTTGCGCGCGGTGGGCATCATTCTCGATATCCGCACTTTTGAATTCGCCACTTTTTTTTCTGACGTCACTCGGGGAGCGTTCCAGTTCTATTCACTTCGCTGGATCGGGGGCAATGAGGATCCCGACATCTTCGAATACATTTTCCACTCGTCCAAGTTCCCGCCGAACGGCGCCAATCGTGGTTACTACGCCAATCCTCGGGTAGACGCGCTGATCGACCGAGCGCGTCGCGAACTTGACCAGAAAACCCGCAAGCAGTTGTACGCTGAAATTCAGCAGATTCTGGCCCAGGAGGTGCCCTATATCGATCTGTGGTACCAGGACAATGTGCTGGTACATTCGAGGCGAGTTAGAAATCTGACTCTGAATCCGTCCGGGAACTACGACTTTCTAAGAACAGCGGAACTAACCGGCGACCGATAAGACCAACTACAAATTTGCGCGTGTTACCATCGAATCAGCGTGAAGATTCTTTTCATAGGTGACATTTTTGGCAGGCCTGGGCGGACGATTGTCAAAGATCGGCTGCCTGGGCTGGTCAAGAAATACGACGCTGACCTCGTTATTGCGAACGGCGAAAACGCCGCTGCTGGGTTCGGAATCACTCCTCCCCTGGCTGAAGACCTGTTCGAGCTAGGCATTGACGTTCTCACTACCGGCAACCATGTCTGGGACAAGCGCGAGATCGTCGATTACTTCCAGATGGCGGATGGCAATCACAACGGGATGGCGCGGCGAATCTTGCGGCCGGCAAATTATCCGTCCGATATGCCGGGATGGGGTTTGTACCAGGGTCGAAAAAACGAAGTCCCTTATGCCGTGATCAATCTGCAGGGACGCGTCTTCATGGCGTCTAACGAGGACCCGTTCCGCGTCGCCGATCAATTGCTGAAAGAGATCAAAGCGAAGATTATTTTTGTCGATATGCACGCCGAAGCAACGTCAGAAAAGATTTCTCTGGGCTGGTACTTGGACGGCCGGGTTACCGCCGTCGTCGGCACTCACACCCACGTGCCCACCGCCGACGAACGTGTGCTGCCAGGAGGCACAGCCTACATCACCGATGTCGGCATGACCGGTCCCTACGAGAGCGTGATCGGCGTGAAGAAAGAGTTGGTCGTGGGCAAGTTCCTGAGCAACATGCCAGTTCGCTTCGAGCCCGCTACGGGCGATGTGCGATTGTGCGCCGTCGTGGTGGATTGCGACGAAACATCAGGACACGCAAGAACAATTGAAAGATTGATGTTGAGTTGAACAGTTCGAATCCGGTTAGACACTCTCGTCTGTCCGTTTGTGACCCAGAGTGTCTGTCACCCTGAGCGAATGTCCTCTTCGCTCTGCGCAGGGGCATGAGTCGAAGGGCCCCTACCGAGATTCGGCAACTCAAGAACTAGGGGATCCTTCGACTCTGCGTGTCCATTCGGGAACGAATGGACGCGCTGCGCTCAGGATGACACTGAGTTTTAAGTCCGTGATGCTCGCAGGAGTTTCCGCAGCTCTTTCCGGTTCTGCACCGGCAGATGTCGCAAGGCGACTCGCGCCAAGGCCACATACACTTCTCTTGCTTCCGGAATCTTCTTCAATACACCCAGATGCTTGCGCACGGTGGCGACATCGCCCCTTCCGATCGGACCCGTGAACGCTGCTGCCGGACCGAGCTTAGCGTAGTTCGCCAGAGTTTGCCTTACGATCGGCAGCATGTTCTTGCGAGCGTCTTCCGCGGAAAATCCCGCTGCACGCGCCACTCTCTCACCAGCAACCAACGTTAAAACCAGGAGGGGTGAGATGAAACCACCCCAGGCGTGGTAGGCGGCCTTATTCTTTTTTGAAACAGAAAAACCATTTCCGCCGAGGTCCTTGACGATTCGCCGCGCCACGAGGACAGCGGAGGCATCGCCTTCCAACGCAAACGGCACGTTCTGGAGCGAGGGTACAGAGCCGCGAACAAACGTCATCATGGGATGAACTGAGGCAGCACTGGCCCCGCGTTTCCGCAGCGCGTCCAGTTCGTCGCTGGCCAATGCCCCACTGGAATGGAATGCGATTTTTCCCTTCCACGCCGTCGCCTGTTCCAGGTCGTGGGCCGCTTTGGTAATCTCGCGATCTGGCACACAGAACCAAATAAGCGGAGCATCGATCCTCGCTGTCTCGCTTGAAGAAGCATGCGCCCTCAGGCGTTTGGCTAGCTCCTGAGCTCTTTTCCGCGAGGCGCGATTGTTTCGTGAGATGACTTCGCGAACCCGATATCCCGCGCGTTGCAACTCCAGGGCCAGCGCGCTGCCCAGTCGTCCCGGACCTATGATCGCAATCTGTGGCTTGCTTGCCATCGCGGGCAGGATAGCAGGCGACTCTGTCGGACCAAAATTCCGCAACTGAGCCGAAACCGCGAACCAGAGAATCTCCGCTATATTGTTTTCATGCCCAAACCAGCGCGTCAGACCACGAAAGCCCGTGTTCTCTCTTCCCGCGAGGTTTATCGCGGCCCCGCTTTCTGGGTAACCACCGACCAAGTGCTGGAACCCGGGGGCGTGCGGGTTCGCCGCGACATCGTGCGCCATACTGGATCAGTGGTCATACTTGCCGTAGATGAAACCGGAGCCGTTCCCCGTATCCTGCTCGAGCGCCAATACCGCCACGCCGCCCAACAATTTCTTTGGGAGCTTCCTGCCGGTCGCATCGATGATGGAGAGGAAGCCCTAACTGCCGCGAAGCGCGAACTACTCGAAGAGACCGGGTACACGGCATCTGTGTGGAAACGAATCCTCAAGTTTTACGCCAGCCCCGGCTTCGTGGCCGAGGTAATGAATGTCTATCTCGCCCGAAAACTACACCCGGGAGTCGCCCAGCCCGAGGATGACGAAGCGATCCAGGTTCGGTTTTTCCCCCTCTTCAGGGCTGTGAGCATGGTGATGAATGGCACTGTTAAGGATGCCAAAACCATCTCCTCCATCCTTTGGCTCAACCACCAGCGGAGGGGTTCAAAGCCACGCCGATAGCGGCTTTCCGGCGATACTCTTGCTTGACAGTCACCTCCAGTAGAAGCACAATTGGCCCATTGGAAAGGCACGGCCTCGGAGCTGAAAGAGTACGTGCCCCGGGGGGCGCAAGTGGAACGCTTGAAAGGTACGGTAAAGTGGTTTAACAACGCCAAGGGATATGGCTTCATTGGACGCGACGATGGCAGCCCTGATGTTTTTGTGCACTACAGCGCCATCACGTCGGAAGGATACAAAAGCCTGCAGGAAGGCGATAAGGTAGAGTTCGAGATCACTCAGGGCCAGAAAGGACCGCAAGCGGCCAACGTCAGCAAGGCCGAATAGCTCAGCAGACCGCGAGCTTGCTCCACTCTCTTCCCTATACCTGCGCGGGGCTGTGTTTTCCTGTGTCCGGTACCCTATCACGAGGACGCTGTCTTTCCCTCCCGCCGCAACTTGTTTAATCTTTACTTGCAGCAATGGACAACAAGGCCATCGCCGGAATTCTGTACGAAACCGCCGACCTGCTGGAAATCGACGGACAGGATTCCTTCCGTATCCGTTCCTATCGCAATGCCGCGCAGGCCATTGAGGCGCTGCCGCAACAGATCGCCGACATAATCGGCGAGCCCAAGAAAATACTTGAAATACAAGGCATCGGCAAAGGCATGCTGACTAACCTGCAAGAAATGTTTAAAGACGGTCGGCTCTCGGTGCATGCCGACCTGCTCAAGAAATACCGGCCCTCCATGCTCGATCTGCTCAAGATCCAGGGACTCGGCCCAAAAACCATCGCCCTGATCTGGAGCGCCTATCAGGTTTGCGATGTCGAAGGGGTGGAGAAGCTGGCCCGTGAGGGCAAAATCCGCGAACTACCTCGCATAGGCGAAAAGCAGGAACAGAAGCTGCTCAAAGCGATTGAGGACTACCGCCGCATCGCAGGGCGATTCCTGCTCGACGTTGCGGAGCGCGAAGCCGAGAAAATCCAGGCACACTTACACGATTTTCCCGGTGTCGAGAAGATCACTCCCGCCGGGTCTCTGCGCCGTGGACGCGAAACGGTGGGCGATCTCGACGTCCTTGTAACCGGCGCCGCATGTTGTGATGATGGCGAGCGTGAAAAGCTCATCGATCACATCATCAAACTTCCAGGGCTGATGGAGATCATTGCACGCGGGGATAATAAAGTCAGTTTTCGGTTGCGCGGCGGCATGCAGGTGGATGTCCGGTTTCTCGCACCTGAATCCTTTGGGGCAGCCATGCAGTATTTCACCGGCTCCAAGGCGCACAACGTAGCTTTGCGCCAGCGCGCGCTCAAGATGGGATTCACTCTAAGCGAGTACAGCCTGGCGCGTTTGGACAACCAGAAGGTGGTCGCGGGAAAGACGGAAGAAGATATCTACGCCCAACTTAAGCTGGACTACATCCCGCCAGAACTGCGCGAGAACCAGGGCGAAGTCGACGCTGCCGGCGCGCACCAGCTGCCTGCGCTGATCTCGCAAGCCGATGTGCAGGGCGACGTACATATGCACACCGTCGAAACCGATGGTCGCAACACCATTGAAGAAATGGCTGAGGCGGCTAAGGCGCGAGGATATAAATACATGGCCATTACCGACCACTCCAAGAATCTGGCCTTCGCCAATGGCTTGGATGACAAAAGGGCGGTGGAGCACATCAAGCGCATCCGGGCCGCCAATAACAAGGTCAATGGCATCAAGATATTCGCCGGCATTGAAGTGGACATCCTCGCCGACGGAGCACTCGATCTCTCTGACTCCGTGCTGGAGCAAATGGATTTGGTTATCGCCAGCGTGCACTCCCACTTCAACCAAAGTTCAGCCGAGATGACTGACCGCCTGCTCAAGGCCGTAGAAAATCCCAACACTTCGATCATCGGCCATCCCACCGGCCGTTTGCTTTTACGCCGTGATGCCTATCAATTCGATTTGGATAGCGTCTTGAAAGCCGCGGCCCAAAGAACAGTCGCGATGGAGCTCAACTCTTATCCCGACCGGCTGGATTTGTGTGACCGCCATCTGCGCCTGGCCAAACAGCACGGCGTGAAGATCGTGATCAATACGGACTCGCACCACACTTCCCATCTCGAGAAGATCCGCTATGGCGTGTTGCAAGCCCGCCGCGCCTGGCTGACGAAGGAAGATGTGCTGAACACACTGCCCGCCCAGGAGTTCGTCAAGGCCATGAAACACGCATGGAATTGACTGATCTCTGGTTACAGGCCGAACACAAATTTCACTTCCGCCAGGACCCACCAAGCAACGCTCGGCTCTACGAAGGGTTCAAACCGGAGTAGAATCTGTCGGGGAGCCAGGCTACCTTGCCCGATGAAAAACCCATTACGCCCGCGCCAGAAAGTCCTCCCGCCGAATCACATCAGTTCGGCCCAACCATCAACATTGGCGAAGAATTCGGTACCACCCGCAAGAATCTGCCGTCGGTGAAAATTATCGCGATTGCGTTGGCGGTGGTGGCGGTCGTGTTGGCGGTCTGGGCTTTTGTGCTGCGGCCAAAACCGCAAGGCGGAGGGTCCATCGACAATATTGCGGCAATAGAGATTCCCGACCAAAACGCAGTGCTGGTCGCGGTGAACGTCACCGTGCAAAACTCAGGCAAAAAACCTCTTTGGATTAAGGACATCAAAGCCACATTGAAGACGGATAGCGGCGAGTTTAGCGATGAAGCGGCCTCGGCGATGGACTTTGATCGCTACTTCCAGGCTTTTCCCGCATTAAAGCAGCACACTCTCCCGGCGCTCACCCCGGAAACCAAGATTCCGCCCGGAGACCAGGCTCAGGGAACGATAGTGGTGAGTTTTCGTGTGATCCAGCAGACTTTCGACAAGCGCCAATCGCTGAGCGTGGTGATCCAGCCCTACGATCAGGCGGTGCCTCTGGTTCTAACCAAGTAGTAGAGTCTCTAGTGCTTCTGTAAGAATTTCCTGCGGACCAGGTGCGTGTTGGCGTCGGGCTTAATCTCCTCGTATTTCAAACAACTGATCGAGCCGTCCACCTCAAGCACCGCCAGCGCCACGTCGTGATAGCTGGAGATCCCGTGTTCGCGGAGGGCGCGCTGCAGTTCGTCCATGCTGACGTGCTCTTTCGCCATGTGCGACTCGATTACCTGGCCATCGTGAATAAGCAGGCTGGGTTGGCCCTGGACGAACTTGCGGAAGCGGCGGTTGCCGCCCGAAACTTCTGCAATCAGGTAGTTCAGCACCAGAAGGGTGGAAGCAGCGACCACACCACCAAGCAGCGAGGTATCGGGACCCGTCATTGCATTTTGCACGGCATTACTGATCAGCAGCAGGAGGGTCAGATCGAAGGGGGTCATCTGCCCCACTTCACGCTTGCCGCTCAGACGCACACCTAGCAGGACGACAAAATAAATAATCGCCGTCCGCAGTGCGATTTGGACGAGAACGTGTCCGCCGGCAAGCATCAGAGGGTCACTGGCTCGCCGAGGCAGTGACTGGTACAGGAGCATTCTTGGGCGTACTCAGATATCCGGTCGCCTTGTTCTTATCCACCGACCAGACGACCAACTCGTACAACATATGGTCGCGCCCAGTGTAGAACTGGATAGGCTCGCTTACGTTTCGATCCTTCTTCTCGATGGTTTTGTCATCGGAAGTGACATTTAACGTGAACTTGCCTCGCTTGGGATCCACTTTCCTCAGCTGCAGGCTGACCGTGGAAACCGGTTGTGGCTTAGCGCCCTTGATCAGGGTGAACTCATAGTAGTTGCGATCGCCCTTGTGTTTCAGGATCTCGAGGTCGTCGCGAGTCTTGGCGACTAACCCGCTCTGCAGACCAAGGTCGCCAATCGTGCTCTCCAGCTTGGCTTTGGTCGCTTCCAGATCGGCTCTGGTTGAAGCCACGTCGGTCTTCACTCCGCCGACGTCAGTTTTCACGCCGGCAACTTCTCCAGTAACCGCGCTGATTTGTTGCTTTTCCTGCTCCGCCAGGCGTGCTTCTGCGGCCCGTTGCTCGCGCTGTAACTCAGTGGAGCGCGCAGCTAGTTCTTTTTTGGTCAATCCGACCTGGTGAGCCAGTGCTTCGTCATTCGCTTCGGCAGATTGAATGCGTTTGCTGAGATCGAGAATCTGGCTGTTGCTGGCGATGAGGTCCTTATTTTGCTTGTCCAGCCGCCCCCGCAGGGCAAAAAGAAAGTAGCCAGAGCCTGCTACATAAAGAACAGCAAGTAATAAAAGAATCCACTTCCCAGCACTACTTTCCGACTCCACATGCACCGCGCCCTCGTCCGCCATATGCCTCCGTACGCTGGTTGTTTTGGAATGTCTGCATCAATTGTTGAACACGGGGAGAATAGTGTCAATTGTAAGACTGGTGCCGTAGACCATTAAGAGCAATATGGATTCAAGTGACTCTAGCATTGTGCTAGAATCGGACTAGGATATACCTATGGCTACACTGTATGTCGAGAATGTGCCAGACGACTTGTACGAGGCTCTCCGGGAACGAGCTCGCCAGCACCGCAAGTCCATCGCTGCAGAGGTGATGTCGCTGCTCGAGGAAAATGTTGTGACCGCGCACGAGCGGAAAGCAAGACGACAATTCCTGCGGCGAGCCGGGCGTTTGCGCTCCCACCGCCCACGCACAGCCGGCCCCTTCTCACCCAGTGAGGAACTGCAACGGGAAGACCGATCGCGGTGACCACCTTGGTGGTTGATGCCAGCGTCGCGGCTAAATGGTTCCTTCCCGCGGCTGGCGAAACTCTTACCCAACAAGCCTTGCAGTTGTTGAAGCGCTATGCTGCCGGCGAGCTGAGGTTCCTGGTGCCGGATTTGTTCTGGGTTGAATTTGCCAACATCATGTGGAAGGCGGTCCGCCAGAGGAGATGGCCGCAGGCTTCGGCTGAGGTTGCGGTTCGTGCCATGCGTGATCGCAATTTTCCTAGCGTTTCCTCCCTCACTCTGCTTGAGGATGCGTTTGCCATCGCCTCAACGTTCGATCGGACCGTATATGACGGTATCTACGTTGCCCTAGCTTTGACGTCTAAAACAGAACTGATTACCGCTGACGAACGCCTGGCGAATGCCCTGGCGGCGCATCTTCCCGTAAAGTGGTTGGGTTCTTTTTAGCGGCTATCTAGCCCGAAAGCTCACAGAGCCGCTATCAGTAAGTTGGTCTAGCTTTTTCCGTCAAGACAATCTTCTTTTCGGCCCTTTCAATCAAGCCTTTGTCGATCACCGGCCAGCGGTCGTGTGCTTTGCCTCCAGGCTGCAATTCGGCCACAGTGGGCCCCGCAGAGGCCAGATCTTCGCCATAGATGATCATCAACTCTTTGCGTTTCTGTTCATCCAGCAGATGAACGAGGCGCACATACATCATTCCTGCCGGCATCTTGTATCCCTTCGCGCGAATGAGCGTCTCGATATGCTCGCGGTCTGAACCCAGTTCGATCTCGGCGTCGTTCGCGCGTACCCACGTATCCACGTAAAAATCCATGCCGCCGATCTTTGCGTGCCGCGGTGAATCATATTTGTGTTTCAACTCTGGCTTCTCCGGAATGTAGCCTTCAAACTGCACCCAATACAGCCGGTGAACCTCTTTCTGTTCATCTGCCTCGACAAAGGCGTGTAGTTCGCAATCTGCGATGCCATAGAGTACCCATCGGTCAGCGCCGACGTACTGCACCGGTTTCGGGAGCCGGATCCGCACCTCGGGATCGCGTCTGGAAGTGATAACGTTTTGGTCAACCTTTCGCTCCGGCGGTTTGGTCTGTGCAGCGAGGAGCCCGCAAAGCAGAAGTCCGATCAGGATTGCTTTGAGCAAATT